>Ga0163200_1000023_pt1 | contig 74420 bp, 65 predicted proteins | sample PL_2010_200m_FD_113535 | JGI IMG/M metagenome (GOLD analysis project Ga0163200, IMG submission 113535) | Freshwater microbial communities from Powell Lake, British Columbia, Canada to study Microbial Dark Matter (Phase II) - PL_2010_200m | ecosystem: Environmental > Aquatic > Freshwater > Lake ... | reverse complement strand
GTATTCCGTTTCTGCAACAGCGGTTTGATGCTGGCGGGGGTCATCATGAAATTCTTTACATCGGCTTGTTTGATGTAGGTTTCCGACAAACCTATGTCCAGCATTACCCACTCCCCGATGTAGGGGTCATTTTCAGGGAAAAAGAAAGCCAGTTTCGGCGGGGCAAAGGTGAGTGTATAATCGGCTCTGATGACAACCGGCTCTTTTTCGCCTTTTATCGTTTTATCGATGAAGAGTCCGGAAGGTACATCGATCGCTACCACCAGGGCATTGGCTTCGTTGATATCCCCGATAAGATCTGCGTGGAATCCTGAAACCGGCCTGGTCAGGCCGCTGCCGAACAGGGCGTCGATGAGTACCCCTCCCCCTGCCCCTCCCCTAAAGGGGTGGGGATATCTGCTATCGTCTGGTCTTGACTGATCATTCATTATGGTGATCGCGCATCCCGTTGCTTCTCCCGAATACTCGGGATCGCAATGACGTTGATCCCGTATCGCAATCAGCCTGTCGTAGTTGATTTTGCAGTTGCGTGAAAGCTTATCCACATCCCCGGCCAGGAAGACCTCTACCCTGTAATCCTTTTCTGTCAACATCCGGGCAATGGCCAATCCATCTCCTCCGTTATTCCCGGATCCGGCAATCACTTTTACTGTGTGCAAGGGAGGAATATGCTGATATATCCAGTTGAAGCACATACCAGCAGCCCGCTCCATCAGGTCTATATCGCTGATGGGCTCCTGTTCGATGGTATAGGCGTCGGCTTCCCGGATCTTTTCAACAGGGAGTATCTTCATGGCTAATCGATCATTCCCCAGAAGGGTAAGGTGGCTAGAATTCCAAAGATCACCAGCATGATGATCACGAAAAAGATGAGGGCGACCGTCAGACCAATGATTGCACAGATCCGGCCGGCTTTCAGATTGTTGAACGAACTGAGGGTATATCGTGCGCTGTTGGAAGAATAGAGGGACATATCCCTGGAAGAGAGTACCAGGGCCACGATGCTTAAGATCACACCCAGTATGGAAATATACCAGATGCTGAACACGATGGAGAGGATTCCCAGGATCAGTACTGTTGATGAATTGGGAAGATTTTGCTGGTCAGGTTGCGCGAACATGTTATCCTGGATTGGATCGGGAGGTGCCTGTTGTTCTTCCATAAGTGCCGGATTTCGGGTAAAATGCAAGAGTAAAGGTAGCCATTTTTTTAACCTTAGAAAAAGAGAGGGTGAAATTTAAACTGACCTTTTGTATTATATTCAAGGGTGGGAAAGGGGATCTTGATCAAATTGAGGATGGTGAATATCCCCTTGAGTGCTTTTGACCGGGTGGGAATGCGGGTAAGGTCGACATCCAGAGTCAGGTAGAATTGCCGGTAGCGGTCAAATTCCAGGTTGTCTACCCCCAGTCCTTTGGCCCCATAGCCAAATGCTACATTCAGCCATTTCGGGAATTTGGAACTCTTCGGCAGGAAAGCACCGATATTCCCGGATAACCAGAAGGTCATTCCGTTATAGTCCTTTACCAGGTTCTGGATCAGATTTTTTCCGAGCAATTCGGGATTGTACTGGGGATACTTACTCGGGAAGTAGGAGTATTTGATCACAAACCTCTGGTCATCCCACCCCAACTGCTGCCCGGCAAACAGAAGACAGCCGGCTGTGTTGGCAACCAGGTCGCCCCAGGAGAATCCCCATTCGGCTGAGAATCCGTCCAGGATCTCAATATTCAGCATAAACGCATAGGTGAGAAGACTTCCGAACAATATAGATTTTTTACGTTCTACACCAGCCCATCGGTAGGAGGAATACATCACGCGGCTAAGGTAGTACGAAGAGAAGAAATGACCCATTTTATCCATCTGGAGCCATTCGTTGTTATCATTGAAGAAGTGGAAGTCACTCTGCGCGTAATCCCTGTACCAGAGAAAATAGAGTCCTGTCATAGATCCGAAATAGATGACCCCCTGTGCCGAAAGAACCCCGATAAGCCGCCCTTTGTGCAGGGTGTCGGGGTAGAGGGGGTTGGATTCGAAGGTCCTTTTCTGAGCCTGTACGCAGAATGAGAAGACAAGAATTAACACGAAGATCCAGGAAGATCTCACGAAGATCCAGGAAGATTTGATAGCATGTATTATCTTGTCCATTCTCAATTATCAATTTTCAATTTATTCAGTGCTTCCTGATATCTTCTCGCATTCCGGTTATGGTCCCGCAGTGAAGTGGAAAACACATGGTACCCCGAAAAATCCTCCCTTGCACAAAAATACAGGTAGTCATGATGCCGGTAGTTGAGCACCGCGTCGATCGAAGCAATCGATGGAATACAGATGGGACCCGGAGGCAGACCTGCATTTTTATAGGTGTTATAGGGCGAATTGATCTCCTTGTGCCGGTTCAGGACCCGTTTGATGGTGAAGTCGTTCCAGGCATAGATCAGCGTGGGGTCGGCCTGGAGTGGCCACTTTCTGTGAAGCCGGTTCATATAGACTCCGGCAATCAACGGCTTCTCCTCATTCATGGCTGTCTCTTTTTCGATGATGGAGGCCAGGGTCACAACTTCCGGGATGGAGAGCCTGACGGAATCGGCTTTTCGTGTTCGGGAACCGCTCCAGAACTTCCGTGATTCTGTGGCCATCCTGGCCAGGAAGTCGGCTGCAGTCGAGTTCCACCACATCTCGTAGGTGTTGGGAATAGTCATCGTGAACAGGGTCATCGGTGTTACGTCGTACTGAGCCAGAACCGTGTTATTGTTGAACAGGTTCAGCAGGCTAAGACTGTCGGCCTCAATCTGGCGGGCAATTATTCCGGCGAGTTCCTCCCTGGTCCGGATGTTGTGAAAAGTGATATTTACGGGCGTTTGAAGGCCCCGGATCAGCAGGTCGACCAGCTCCTGGGAGCTCATATGATTTCGCAGTCTGTACCGGCCGGGCTTGAAATACCTGTCATAGTGGCCAATCTCCACAAAGTTCTCAAAGAGCCTCCTTTTTCTGACAAACCCATGATGGTAGAGGCTGTCCTTGACCTGGCTGAAACCGGCGCCGGTCGGAATGTATAACCATGCATGGTCGGCCTTTCCCAGATCGATCACTGCTGAGTGGAGTCGAAAATAGGTACGTTCCAGTCCTATCAGCAGGGCAGCCAGGATGAGGAAGGGGAGGAGGCGGAGAAAAACGATTCGGAAGAACAGGCGCATAGAATTTACAGGATCAGTTGGTAGATGTATTCGTCGAGCCACCCCACACCGGTATTCAGCCACTCTTTTTTGACTCCGCAACGAACAAACCCGATGCGTTCAAACAGCGAAACGCTTCCAGGATTATCCGCCGAGATATGACAAAACAGCTGATGCAGCAACAATCCCTCTTTGGCATACCGGATCAGGATCTGGATTGCTTCTGCGGCGTGACCCTGTTTTCTGAACTCATCCGCGATCATGATTCCCACTCCGGCACGCAAATGCACCGGATCAAAATCAAAGAGATCAATCGTCCCGATAGTCACAACGGAGCCTGAATCCACTGTCAGGTCTATCATCAGCCGAAGTTGCCGGGCGGTAAAGATGTCCCGCCTGGCGTCCATGACATACTCTTCTATCTCGAACCGTGAATAGGGAGTGATGGTATTGCTCACTTTCCACACGGAGGTATCGTTTTCCCACTTCAGCAGGAGATCCACGTCTGCCGGTTCTACCGCGCGAAGAATCAGGTTGGGGCCTTTAAGAAGATTACTGGTCATTGGGAAATTAGGTCATTAATAGATCCTTCAAATACGAACTCGGCAGGTCCTTCCAGCCAGATATCCGTAAACGTCCCATTCTCAAGCCGGAAGTAAACGGTCAGTTTGCCGCCTAAAGTCTCAACAATGATCCCGGATCCCGGATCCCCGATGCCGTTGCTTCGCTTCGCTCGCAATGACATTGACGTCGGATGACTGCGGACTGCGGACTGCGGACTGCGGACTGCCCACTGCCCACTGCCCACTGGCCACTGCCCACTGGCAAAAGCCAACGCAGCGGCTGTTACTCCGGTCCCGCAGGAGAGGGTCTCGTTTTCCACACCACGTTCGTATGTCCTGACAAAGAGTGTATCCCCTTTGATCTCGACAAAATCGACATTGGTGCCGTCAGGACCGAACTGCGGATCGTTTCTTAGTTTCCGGCCTTCACCTACCACATCGATCGCGGCCGCATCCTCCACAAACAGTACGAGGTGAGGCGAACCGGTGTTGATCTGGATACCGGATGCCGCTGCTTCGCCCCGCTCGCAGTGACGATTATGCCGGATGCCGGATATTATTTCGCTTTTCGCTTTTCGCTTTTCGCTTCTTGGAACCTGACAACTTGTTGCAGGAACGTCGGCCATTTTCAACCTGACCCACGTCACATTCCCCTGTTCCTTCAGGATTTCGGAGGTGTGTTCGCCGTCGACAGCAAGAAACCGGGCCGAATTACCTATGATTCCAAGGGCATGGGCGAATGCCGTGATGCACCGGCCGCCATTACCGCACAGGGTGCTTTCGTGCCCGTTGGAATTGTAATAAACCATCCCAAAATCATATCCCGTCCGGCTGGTCATCAGCATCATCCCATCAGCGCCAATCCCGAAGCGGCGGTCACACAGACGGGCGATGATATCTCCGGAGAGTTGGATGGTGCCATCCCGGTTATCGATCAGGATGAAATCGTTCCCGGTTCCGTGATATTTGTGAAAGACCAGATTCATCCCTGCAAAACTAACGATTTATTGGAACACAGATACCACAGATTTCAACTGATTTTCACTGACTGATCTGTGTTCATTTGTGTCATCAGTGTCATCAGTGTCCCATAAATAGTATATTTGCGACTTTCCTTAGCCTGATGAACGGAGATCCCAGACAGTACAAGATTCTTGAAGATCTTAAAATCCTTTTCGATTATTATGAGCATCCATGACCCGGAGCAACGGCTGAAGCAGGGAAAACTCACCTTTGCCTCCGGAATTTTAAGCGGATCAGTTTTCATCCCTGCATCAATACGGCTTCCCTGGTGATCAGGTATTCCGACTTTGAAAGATTTCTGGGATGGACTGGAAACGCGCATGAATATTTGTCTCTTTACGATGATCGGAATTGATCCAGAAACGACATTAGCAGGTTCACATCTCGGGATAGGTTCAGGGATGGATTGAGTAGCTTCACCGGGAGAAATCGGGCACCTGCCGAAAGGCTGTTTTCTGCCTTTATTACCCGAAATACTTTTGCTTCATTAAAAAATGTCTAATTTTAAAATCTGAAACCATGAACTCCCCAAGTGAAAAACATTCCTGGCACAAGTCGGAATGGAACGTAAAAAACAGGCGTATGCAGAAATATGTATTCGGTGTCATTGCCATCGGGGCGGGGTTGATCCTCCTTGGATTAAATGCCGGGATGCTACCTGTTACCTGGAAACCAGTCATCTTTTCCTGGCAGATGTTGCTGATCTGCATCGGGGTCATCAGCCTCTTCGGCAGGGATCATTACATCCCCGGGATTATCCTGATCCTGATCGGAGGAATCTTCATCATTCCGAAGTTTGGCATGTTACCTTTTAGTCCCCACAGCCTTTTCTGGCCGGCGATTTTAATTGCAATCGGATTGATCGTGCTCTTCAAGGGCTTAGGCCGCCATGGATTCCGGTATCACCGGGAGGAGATGGTACTGGAAGACGGGTACATCAATGAAGAGACTGTTTTTGGTGGAACAAAACAAAGAGTGACTCACAAGGCTTTCAAAGGAGGTAGAATCTCCTGTATTTTCGGGGGAGCAGAGGTTGACCTGACCAGTGCTGAGCTGGCACCCGGGGAACACACTCTGGAAGTGAGTGCGATTTTTGGCGGGGCCACCGTAATCGTACCAGCCGACTGGAAGATCGTGGTTAAAAACTCCTCTATCCTGGGTGGTTTTGAAGATAAGCGAAGAAATATTAAGGAGCCTGCCGATCCTTCCCGGGTACTGATCATCAAAGCAGAAGCCATTTTTGGCGGGGGTGAGATCAAAAGCTATTAACGCGGAGATCGATGCAACATCCTGTTTTTCAGAGCATAAAAACGATCAGCATCTATTTCGGAGTCTGGATCCTCCTGGCCGGGATCCAATTCTCCATTCTTGCATTTCAATATCATTTTCCTTTTAATATAGCCCTGGCAGACAGCCTGGTATTCAACCTTCTGTTCGGTGTCATCGGCCTTCCGTTGTGGTTTGTTGTTCGGTACAGCTCGCCATCGAAAAAGAACCGCTTTAATCTTATCTTTAACCACCTGACATCATTTGTACTGATCATCGTGATCTGGTTCGGTACCGGGTACTCTATTCTCTCCCTGATTTTCCAGGACGAAGAGGTGTATACGAATTTCCTGACCCTGTCTATCCCGGTACGATTAATCAGCGGACTATTTCTCTACATTCTGGTAGGTTTGGCTTTCTACCTGCTGATATACAGTTATAATCTGCAGGAAAAGGCAGAAATGGAAGCCAGGCTGAATACCCTCTTGAAGGAGACCGAACTGAATATGCTCAAATCACAGATCAACCCGCATTTTCTCTTCAACAGCCTGAACTCCATCAGCTCGCTGACCGTGAGCAATCCGGAAAAAGCCCGTGATATGGTGATCAAGCTTTCGGATTTTTTGCGTTATTCTGTTTCTTCCGGTGCGGATAGCATGACCCCTCTCTTCCGGGAACTTGAGAATATCCAGCGATATCTGGAGATTGAAAAGGTGCGGTTTGGGGAGAAACTTGTTTATGATCTTCGTGTAGGACAGGAATGCATGGACCAGAATATCCCCGTAATGCTGCTCCAGCCGTTATATGAGAATGCCATCAAGCATGGCGTATACGAAAGTACCGAACAGGTCAGGATTGAGACCACCTGCCGGGTGGAATCTGAGTATATGGAGATTACTATTTTCAATGATTTTGATCCTGATGCCGTTCCCCGCAAAGGTGCCGGCGTGGGATTGATGAACATCCGCGAACGGCTCCGATTAACTTATCACCGTAGGGATCTGTTATCGATATGGAAGGAGAAGAACCGGTTTTTCGTACAGTTGCGGATTCCGAAGTGAACGAAAGCGAATGAACAGGAATGCTGCTTCACTGCGTTCGTAGTGACGGGAATGATTGAATTGAAAAATTGCTTAGTACTATGAATCAAAAGAATTACCGCACACTTATCATCGACGATGAGCCACCTGCGCGGCAGATTATCCGGGATTTCCTGAAGGGATATCCCAGCATTGAGATTGATGGAGAATTTGCGGATGGTTTCTCCGGTTTGAAGGCCATTCAGGAGTTGAAGCCCGATCTCGTCTTTCTCGATATTCAGATGCCTAAGCTGACCGGTTTTGAACTACTGGAGCTACTGGAGGAACCTCCGGTGATCATCTTCAGCACAGCATTCGACCAATATGCTATCAAGGCGTTCGAAATGAATGCGGTCGATTACCTGCTGAAACCCTATTCACGGGATCGTTTCGATCAGGCCCTGGGGAAAGCCATGCAGGCGCTTGCCTCCGGATCAGGGGGTGATGCGCCAGTACAGAATATCCTCCGCTCCATGGATGAGCAACCCGAGTTTTTATCCCGGATTGCGGTAAAGATTCGCCATAAAGTTCACGTGATTCCGGTTCAGGAGATCCGATATCTTGAAGCCGATGGTGATTACGTAACGATCCACACCGAGAAGGACCGGTTTCTAAAGGAGAAGACCATGAAGTACTTTGAAATGCATCTGGATACTGCCAGGTTTATCCGGATCCACCGCTCTTTCATTATCAACGTCGACTTCATGGACAAGTTAGAATACTACGACAAAGAAAGTTATGCCGTACTCATGAAGGACGGGACAAGGCTCAAGGCGAGTACGTCGGGATACAAGGTGTTGAAGGAGGCACTGAAATTATAATTACGAATTACGAATTACGAATTACGAATTGCATATAAATTGCCATTGATATGAGAATTTTTTTTCTTTTATCCCTGGTCTTTTTTTTAGGGTTGTTTGGATGGTCCCAGGGCAGGATTATCCGGACCGGTGAGATTCCCGGAATCAGTCAAAGAGGCTCTTTTTGAAGCACGGACACTCGTTTGGAGAGTCCAAAAAGAGGCTGACCAGAAGCTGGTTTATACCATAGGAAATGTCAAGACCGGTACCTCTGTTTTATTTTTTATACTCCTGTACGAAAATACATGGAATTTTATCCTCAATCCTGAAGTTGGCACCGTTTACTGAGTCTGACGGCCGGGATTATTCAGCTACTCAGGGTATGAATTTTCAGGAAATTTGTCCCTCCCGGAATCCCTGCGGGAACACCGCCAAGTACCACGATTTTTTGTCCTGCAACCGCGAGGCCTTTTTCCAGCAGAGTTTGTTCGGCAAGTGTGACGAGGTCGTTGAAAGTACTTGATATCACTGAAACCAGGATCGGATTGATACCCCAGAGCAGGTTCAGTCCATGGTAGACCTGTAAACTTGTTGTCATGGCGTAGATTGGGGTCTTTGGACGTTCAGCTGCCACAAAGCGGGCACTTCTGCCACTGGCAGTCAGGACTACGATACAAACCGGATCTGCGATCTTTTGGATGATGTTGGTCGCTTCACTCAGTGCCAGGATGTCGAGGTTACCTTCCGGGGGATAGGTTTTGAAATCAATCCGTGCTTCTACTTCGGTAGCGATCTTGTTCATGAACTCCACCGCTTTTACCGGAAAATCTCCGGTAGCAGTCTCCCCCGAGAGCATGATGCAATCGGTTCCGTCAATGATGGCGTTGGCAACATCCGATGCCTCGGCACGCGTCGGTCGCGGTTCATGTATCATACTCTCCAGCATCTGCGTGGCGGTGATCACCGGCTTGCCGACGCGGTTACAGCGTTCGATGATCTCCTTCTGAAGTAAAGGAACCCGCTCCGGGCTCATCTCCACACCCAGGTCACCCCGCGCTACCATGATCCCATGAGCCTCCTCAATGATTTCGTAAAGATGATCCAGGGCCTGGGTTTTTTCAATTTTAGCAATGACCGGTTTGTTGCTTCCCATTTGCCGAATAGCCTCCTTCAACTTCCGGAGATCATCACCACTTCGCACGAAACTCAATGAGATCCAGTCAACATCGTGAGCTATCCCGAACTCCAGATCGCGTAGGTCTTTTTCTGTTAAGGAAGGAAGTTTCAGGTTCAGATTGGGGAAGTTCACCCCTTTACGTTGTTTCAGGATGCCTCCTTCGAGGACTTCACAGATAACGGTATCGTCTTCGATCCGTGCGACTTTCATTTCAAGCAATCCGTCGTCCATCAGGACCTGCATCCCCGGCTTCGCCTCTTCAGCCACGTAGGGATAATCGATCGGGATTTCACCGGATCCTCCGGAAAAGTGCGCTTCCGGCACCAATTTCAGCAGGGCTCCCGGAATGAGTTCCAGGGCGCCACCCGGCAGATTCCCGACCCTGATCTTCGGCCCCTGCAGATCCTGCAGGATGGTCACCGGTTTTTCCAGTTCGGCGCTGACCTTTCTCAGGGTGCCGATCACCTGGGCATGGTCCTGGTATGATCCGTGGGAGAAATTGAGCCGGGCTACATCCATGCCTGCTACAACCAGCTTCCGGATCACCTCCGGCGAGCTGCTGGCAGGACCGAGGGTAGCAATGATTTTAGTGCGGCGCATGTATTGGAAATTAGGAAGGCTCTAGACCCTACAACTTGACTTCACTCCCCACCCCCAGTTCTCTTGCTTTATCATACACAAGTTTGGCAGTAGCTGCATCCTGGATGGCCAGACCGTTGGATTTGAAGAGAGTGATCTCATCTTCACTCAGGCGGCCGGGTTTCTTTCCGGTGATGATCTCACCCAGTTCGGCATAAAAGTGAGACTCGGTGATCATCCCTTCCTGTAGTGGGATCATGATGTCTCCCGCCTCCTTGAAACAGGCTTCCCTGGAGTCACCGATAAACTTGGACCGCTTGATGATTTCTGTATCGAGTTCGCGCGCATTGGGGGTATGGCTTCCAATACCGTTGATATGCGTTCCCCGTCTGACCAGGGAACCGTCAAACAGGGGAGTAATGGAGGAGGTGGCGGTGATGACGATATCGCTCTCCAGGATCTCTTCCGCACGATGCAGGACCACGATATCCAGGTTCAGTTTTTGCTTCATTTCTGTGGCAAACCGGGTAGCTGCCTCCTCATCTTTGTCGAATACGAGAGCCTGTTTCAGCGAACGGGCTTCGGCAACTGCCCAGAGCTGGGTTTTTGCCTGGACACCTGCACCAAACACCCCGGCCGTCATTCCTGAGCGGTCGTTCGCCAGGTATTTTGTTGCCACCCCGCTGGCCGCACCGGTCCGTACAGCCGTAAGATACCCGCCATCCATGATGCAGATCACCTCTCCGGTTTCCGGATCCTGGAGTAATACTTTCCCGATGGTGGCAGGCAGATTATACCGGGCCGGATTATCTTTATAGACGGCTACCACTTTGCAGGCCAATGCTTTCATCTCTTTCAGATAGGCCGGCATGTAAAGCGAAAGTCCATCGGGGGATTTGATCGGGATCCGCAGCGGGAGATCCGCCGTTCCGTTAACCAGTTCCACAAATGCTCGTTCCACCACCTCCATGCAATCTTGCATGGAGAGTACCTCAATCACGTCCCCGCGTGTTAAAATTAGAGCCATTTTCTATATTTTTGGAGTTTAGACAAAGATCAGGACTTTTTTTTATATTTGTTTATTCTTTCACAGTTAATTTAACCAAACCCCCAGTCGAATGGAATATAAAGTCTTAAAACTGGACGTGGATCATGGGATTGCAACCATCACGATCAACCGTCCAGAGGTCCTTAATGCCCTGAATACAAATTTTTTCGTAGAGATGAACTTTGTGCTGGATCACCTGGAAGAGGACCCATCGATAAAAGCAGTCATCCTTACCGGTGTCGATAAGGCTTTTGTGGCCGGTGCTGACATCGCCGAGATGACGGATATGAACTATGATCAGGCCCGGAGTTTTTCCCTTACCGGACAGGACACCTTTTACCGTATCGCGCACTTTCGTACACCGGTGATCGCGGCTGTCAACGGATTCGCCCTGGGAGGCGGGTGTGAGCTGGCTATGGCATGTGATTTCCGGATTGCCAGCAACAAAGCCAAGTTCAGCCAGCCGGAGGTGAGCCTCGGGTTGATCCCCGGGTATGCCGGTACACAGCGCCTTTCCCGGATTGCAGGTATTTCAAATGCGCTTTATATGATCCTTTCGGGAGATATGATCACGGTAGAGGATGCGCTGCGAATGGGACTGGTGCAAAAGGTGACGGAGCCGGAAGAGCTGCTCCCTGAAGCCAAAGCGCTGGCAGGCCGGATTGCTACCAAAGGTCCGATCGCCGTAAAGAAAGCCAAAGAGGTGATCCGGGCGGGGTTCCATATGGACTTTTCAGAAGCCAGTCGACTGGAGGCAGAGGAGTTCGCCAGCCTGTTTGGAAACGGGGAATCGGGTGAGGGGATGAAAGCCTTCCTGGAGAAACGCAAACCGAACTGGTAAGGGACGAAGGACGAGGGACGAAGGACGATTTCTGACTTACATCCATGACTTCATGACCTTCATGACCTTCATGACCTCCATGACTCCATGACTCCATGACTCCATGACATTATCAAATACAAACTATAAAATGTAACCTCTAATAAAAAACAAATCCTGACTTTTATGAACTACACAGAAAGATTATCCAATGTCACAGTGCTTGGTGCAGCCGGGAAGATGGGAAGCGGAATCCTGCTGCTGACGGCGCTGGAGATGGCCGATCTCAGCCTGAAACCCGAGAACAAGGGAAAGCTGTTTGTGATCAATGCCATCGATGTATCCAGCGAAGCCCTCATCGGTCTGATGCGATACATCCGGGCACAAACGCTCAAGGCTGCTGAGAAAAAAACGGTTCAGCTTCGGTTAGCCTATGCCGACCGGGCCGATCTGATTGACAACGATGAGATCATCCGGCAGTACATCGAAGATGTGATGGTGGTCATCAGACCATCCGTGCACCTCGAAACCGCTTACAGTTCTACACTGATCTTCGAGGCGATCAAGGAGGATCCGGAGCTCAAAGTGAAGATCCTGTCACAGATCGACCGGAACAATCCGCTCAAACCCTGGTATTTCACCAATACTTCATCGATTCCCATCACCCAACTGGATGAGAAGGCCAAACTTGGAGGGCGGATCATCGGATTCCATTTCTACAATCCTCCGGCTGTTCAGAAGCTGGTTGAGGTGATCAAGAGCAATCAAACCCTTCCGGAGGTTGAAGAGTTTGCTTTGCAGTACGCCAAGAACCTCCGTAAGGTGGTGGTCCCCTCCAACGATTTTGCCGGTTTCATCGGGAACGGTCATTTTATGCGGGATGCCCTGCACGGGATTGCCGAAGCTAAGAAACTTGCAAAGGAGGTTTCCCTCGCTGAAGCCATTTATATGATTAACAGGGTGAGCCAGGAGTATCTGGTCCGCCCCATGGGGATCTTCCAGTTGATCGATTATGTGGGTATCGATGTGTGCCAGTATATTATGAGTGTCATGAATCCCTATCAACCCAACGAGGATCTCCACAGCGATCTGCTGGACAGGATGATCGCGCTGGGGGTAAAGGGAGGCCAGCACTCCGATGGCTCCCAGAAGGATGGTTTCCTGAAATACGATAAAGGCCGGGTTGTCGGGGTCTACAATCCGGATAGTAAAGCGTATGTGATGATCGCTGATTTTCAGCCGGCCTGCGACACCAGACTGGGTGCGCAGCCGGCATCCATGAAACCATGGAAGAGTGTGGTTGGTGCTCCACTGAAAGAAAACCTCCTGCAAACCATCTTCAATGAAATGAAGACCATGGACAACCTTGGTGCAGAACTGGCCCGGAAGTATGCCAAACGGTCGAAAGAGATCGGCCTGAAACTGGTTGCCGATAAGGTGGCATTCAACGACAATGATGTGAACACAGTGCTGCTGACCGGTTTCTATCACGCCTACGGCCCGATAAACAATTACCTGGATTAAACAAGGAGGATCAACTATGAAGTTACGTAAAAAAGTATATATGGTTGCCGGCTACAACACCATTTCAATGGGGACAGGCCGGAAAGAGTTCCACCCGAAAAAGACGCGTCCGGATATCGAAGACTACATCAAGGAAGCGGGACAGGGTGTTTTGAAACAGATTGGCGGGGCAAAAAATGTAGATGAAGCAGTCATTGGCAACTTCATCGCAGCCCGCTTTAACCGCCAGGGAAACCTGGCTGCCTTCCTTCCCTTCATCGATGAAGGATTGAGATATAAACCGGCAGTACGGGTGGAAGGTGCCTGCGGATCGGGGGCGCTGGCCCTGGTCACAGGGATCCGGTCGGTACTCGCCGAAACAGCCGACGTGGTGCTGGTGCTGGGGGTGGAGGTACAGAACACCGTGAAAGCGATCTACGGGGCCGACATCCTGGCAGCAGCTGGGTGGGCCAAGGAGCGGAAGAACGGACATGCCTATTTCTTCCCGGGCAAATTCAGCGATCGCGCCAAAGCCTACCAGGAGAAGTTCGGAAAGGAGAAATCCCGCGAAGCCATGGCCATGTGGTATGTGAACGCCATTGAAAATGCGCGTCTCTGCCCTACAGCACAGGAATATCACAACACGTCAGATGACCTTCGTTCCTGTGGGATGATGAATCCCAATCCACGTGGATTTGTCGACAGCCTCAACATGTTCGACTGCTCCAAGGTTTCTGACGGAGCTTCTGCCATTGCAGTGGTTTCCGAAGAAGGACTAGCCCGAATTGGAATCCCCAAGAGCGAAGCCGTGGAGGTGATCGGATTTGGTCAGGCCGAAGATGATGTCACACGTCCACCGGATGATCCAACTGTCCTCGCTACCACGCGTGAAGCGGTAAGAAAAGCGCTGGAGTCGGCAGGGATCACAAAAGAACAGCTGGGAACGGTCGAATGTCACGATTGCTTTACCATTGCAGGTGTGCTGGCCGTGGAGGCCATCGGATTTGCACCGCATGGCGGTGGTGCGGAATTTATCCTGCAGGGACATACTAAACGAACGGGTAAAGTACCCTTTAACACCACCGGTGGTCTGGTGGGCTGGGGACATCCGACCGGAGCCACGGGGGTACACCAGGCGGTGACCATCTGGGAGCAGTTGACCGGTAGAGCCGGGGATTCCCAGATCAAGATCACTGCCGAGCGTCCCTATGGTTTATCGATCAATATGGGAGGAGACGATAAAAGCCTGGTCTCCATTGTCTTTAAAAAGGCTGAATGAATCGGATCACCCATCTTTTTGGCATCCGGTATCCGGTGATTCAGGCCGGGATGATCTGGTGCAGTGGATGGGAACTGGCCTCGGCCGTCAGTAATGCCGGCGGCCTGGGCCTGATCGGATCCGGTTCCATGAGCCCCGACCTGCTTCGTACGCAGATCCGGAAGTGCAGGCAGGCTACCCGCAAGCCTTTCGGCGTCAATGTTCCCCTTCTCTATGAGCGCAATGAGGAGAAAATCGAAATTCTCGAAGAAGAGGGAATCCGCATTGTGTTCACCTCTGCCGGAAACCCTGTGAAATATACCCCTTTATTGAAGAAAAAAGGGTTCACCGTTGTCCATGTTGTTGCAAATGTTAAATTTGCCCGGAAATGCCAGGAGGCTGGGGTGGATGCCATTGTGGCGGAAGGGTTTGAAGCCGGTGGTCACAACGGGCGGGAAGAGACCACCACCATGGTGCTGATCCCGCAGATCAGGGAAGCCGTAGAGGTGCCCCTTATCGCAGCGGGAGGTATTGGGTCAGGGAAAGCGATGCTGGCTGCATTTGCGCTGGGCGCCGAAGGGGTTCAGATCGGCAGCCTGTTTGTTGCGACCCCTGAATCGTCGGCTCATCCTGCATTCAAACAAAAGATCCTGGAGGTGGACGACAGCGGGACGATGCTCTCCCTGAAGCAGCTCGGGCCTGTAAGATTATTGAAGAATAAATTCTATGAACAGGTCTGCCGGCTGGAACTTGAAGGAGCTTCCCCCGAAGAGTTGGCCCGGTTGCTTGGGAAAGGAAGGGCCCGGCAGGGGATGCTGGAAGGCGATCTGAATGAGGGAGAACTGGAAATCGGGCAGGTGGCGGGGATGATCCGGGAACTGAAACCTGCCGGTGAAATTGTTGGTGAAATCATGCGGGAATTCAGGGAAGCCCAGAAATTCCTTGAAACAATCTATTTTAAATAGCTGATCTATGCTGAACTTTGATTTTTCGGACGAACAATTGATGATCCGCAAGGCTGCCCGGGATTTTGCTGAACGGGAATTACTTCCGGATGTACTGGAGCGGGATGAAAAAGCAATACCTGCTATCCGACAGATCAGAATGCTGGGGGAACTTGGATTTTTTGGCATCATGGTGGACCCCCGGTACCAGGGAGTGGGAATGGATACAATCGCCTATATTCTGGGTGTCGAAGAGATCTCTAAAGTAGATGCATCTGTCGGAGTGCTGGTATCGGTTCATAATTCACTGGTAAACAATCCGATCGAACATTTCGGTTCGGACGCACAGAAGGAAAAATACCTGCCTTCTCTGGCACGGGGGGAAAGTCTGGGAGCTTTTTTACTTTCAGAGCCGGAAGCCGGATCCGATGCCACCATGCAGCGTACACAGGCTATCGATAAAGGTGATCATTACCTGGTGAACGGGACCAAGAATTGGATCTCCAATGCCAATATTGCCGACATATATATTCTGATTGCCCAGACCCATCCTGATCAGAAGCACAAGGGAATCAATGCCTTTATTGTGGAGAAGAACACGCCGGGAATCACGCTGGGACCTCATGAAGATAAAATGGGGATGCGGAGTTCCGATACCCATTCGGTCATGTTCACGGATGTAAAGGTGCCCAGGGAGAATCGCCTCGGGGAGAACGGACAGGGATTCAAGATCGCTATGAAGATCCTGGATTCGGGTCGTATCGGTATTGCAGCCCAGGCACTCGGGATTGCCATGGGAGCGTATGAGCGTTCCATCCAGTACGCGAAAGAGCGAAAAGCCTTTGGTACGGAGATCTGTAACCATCAGGCTATCTCTTTCAAGCTGGCTGATATGGCCGTCAAGATAGAGACCGCCCAGCTGTTGCTGCTGAAAGCGGGCTGGCTGAAAGACCAGCACCAACCCTACACGGTGGCATCCGCCATGGCTAAGCAATACTGTGCCGATATTGCGATGAATGTCACTACCGAAGCCGTTCAGATCCACGGAGGATATGGATATGTGAAAGGTTATCACGTTGAACGGCTGATGAGGGAAGCCAAACTTACCCAAATCTACGAGGGTACGTCAGAGATTCAAAAAATTGTCATTTCAAGAGCGATCATCAATGATTAGCATGCGCGGTGAACTGAACTGGCAGGGACGGAATATCCTGATCGTGGAGGATGATCAGGTCTGTTTCAGTTACCTGGATGTGTTGCTGAAACCCACCCGGGCAACCATTTATCATGCTGTGGAGGGGCAGCAGGCCATCAACCTCTGTACTACTCACCCTGAAATCGAGGTGGTGCTGATGGATGTCAGATTGCCGGGGATGAACGGACTCGATGCCACCCGGCACATCACCACCTTCCGGAAAGATCTTCCAGTTATCGCACAAACGGCGTATGCCTCCGAGGCTGACCAGCAAGCGGCTTTGTCAGCCGGATGTTGTGATTTCATTGCCAAGCCGATCCGGGCGAATGAGATGCTGGAACTGATTAAAAAATACCTGGAGAAGGAGACTAATGGGAACTAAGGAAAAGGTTCAAGGTTCAAGGTTCGAGGTGATTTCCGAGTAATTCGATTTACTATTTACGATTTTTTCGCTACCTCGCTACCTCACTACCTCGCTATTTATCTACTAGTATAACATCCGGCTTCTCGTTCCGCATACACTCCATTGCCATCCCCGGTTTGGCTCCGATGTAAGTCGGATCACAGATATAGTAGCGCTGGTTGTTGACCAGAATAAAATCGCCCGCGATCGGATCGTCGAAGTGCACGGCGGTTGATACATGATCGGGGTAGTCCAGCCCTACCACCTCCAATCCGGTGTACTGTTTTACCAGACGGGCAAACAATACAGCCCGGTCCTCGCAATCGGCATAGGGATAATAGAGTGTTTCATCGGCAAAGAGGTAATTCTCTTCGCCGAATTGTTCCAGGTCCTGCCGGTAGGGGATCCCCCGTTGAACCAGGTCGAGTAGGATCTGCACCTGTTCATTCCGGCTTTTACCTTCCAGCACCGGGACAACGATATTGTCCATCGAGGACCTGGCATCCGGGGAGAGAGGAGCCTGAAAGTAGATCTGCAGTTCGCAGTTAGGGTACGTATTGAGGTAATCGATAAGGGACCGGTTCAACCTTACCGGCAGCTTTTTCCCGTTCCAGGTCAGCGGTTTTGTAAACAGATTAGTAGCCAGATGCGGATACTCCTGCACCGCAAATGAAACGGGATGACTCTCCCCGGGGTAATTGGCAGTATAGGATTGCAATCCGGACATCGGTTCCTCATCCGGAGGAAAGGAGATGATGTAGTACCGGATTCCTGAGATGGTGACATAAGGGACATTGAAGATCCGGGTAGCGGTCTCCACGAGCAGAAAAACCGTGCTGGAGTTGTATCCGCTTTTCACATTGAAACCATTTTTCATCAGGATGTACCAGGTCAGCAGTTTCTGCTCATTCCGGGTTTTGGCAATCTGAGCAGAGGCTTGCCTCACCAGGTTGAAGGTTCCCCAGTCATTCAGTTTCAATTCCCCGGCCACCGCCTTCAACTGGTCAATAAGTTCTCCGATCCGGGGATCTTCCGAGCAGAACCGGAAATATGCCGTGATCTGGTCTTTTGTGGGAGCGCTCAACCGGGGAGGGCTCACCGAAGCGGACAGTCCCACCGGTTGGCCGAAAAAGCTCATATAAAAATTTCCCGCATCATAGTTGCGGAGATCTGTTTCCGGCGGGAGATTCGATGATTCAATAGATCCCTCATCGCTTTTTTGAAACTGCTGCCGCTGATCCTTGTGGGGAGATGAATCGGCCGGGAGCACTTCCTGCTCCACCATGGGCTGTGCAGCCGGTTTCGGCTTCTGGCGCTGCTCTCCTGCATAGACCTGGAAACTCGCCCAGGAGTCTTTCATGTACTTCAGGAATATCGAATCATTGGCTGATTTGAATGCTTCAAACTCCTGATTGATGCTACTTTTGAATTGTTCCAGGATCGCTTCCAGCTGTTTATTCTCAGGTTCCTGGCTGAGAGCCGGGACCGGTAATAAGAACCATAATCCCAGTATAATCAGTGTGATCAGAGGGGTCTTGATTCGTATCCGATGATTCCAGTACATGCTTGCGTATCTCAGGGATTGATGACCGTGAACGATCTTTTCTGTGATTTGTCCCCCAGGTACCAGAAGTATCTTCCGGGTTCCAGCGTCTGGGGTTGGAGCGTATCTGCGTGTGAAGAGGGGTCTACTGTCCTTGCAAGAATGATCCTTCCGGAGGTCACTTCAAAGATAGTGAGTTCTATGGAGCCTTTACGATTTGTCTCCCAATTAAATACGATGGGGTCCCCCTCCCGGAACGTTGCATTCTGTTCGGGACCGATCAACTCAACGTGGTTCATGTCCCCCGATCCTTCAGGATTTACCTCTTCCAGAAGGGCTTTGTCGTCGGCCCGTTCAACCGAGGGGAGGAGGAGTGAGTCGGTCTCTTCAGCCATCTGACCTCCACCCGGACCGGACGGATTGGTCAGAATAACCAGGAGAGCCGTCCCCAGCAGGATGATCACGGAAGCCGCAATGGTCCAGACGGTGCGATTCAGTTGAAAGACACCCCGGTGAGCCGGGACCTGCAGCGATCCTCTCACCTCCTGGCGAACCTGCTGGTACTGACCGGCCCTTTTCCAGTGGTCAGGCAATTCCTTCCTGAGTTTCACCAGTTCGGTAAGTTCGGGGTCATCCTGCATCTGTTTACGGAAGGCATTCGATTCCTCTTCATCCAGGTTCCCCTCCAGATAGCGTTCGATCAGGTCAAGATCGGGATTATGATTCCTGTTCATGGCGTTGTCAGTTAACCTGGAAGGCTTCCGGCCGGACCATCCGGATCAGCCGTTCCAGGCATCGTTTAAAGCGTTGACGGGCGTTGTCGGCAGAGATTCCCAGGTGTTCGGCGACCTCTTCGAACGGAGTTAATCTGGAATGCTGTTCGCTGTTCGCTGTTCGCTGTCGGCAGTCGGTACTCTGCTTATCACGAAGAGCGAATGGCGAAGAGCGAATGGCGAATCGTGCATCGATGATCTCCACACACTGGCTCTCCATCTTCTCTTTCGCTTTGATTACCCGCTGGATCATCTCGTAGTCTTTTTCTGTTTCATCGGCATCACCGAAGGGATTCCCGAATTCTTCCGTGGCTTTCTCCTCATCCCTAAACCGGTTGGCCTGCTGCGACCGCTGGTTCTCCTTCAGGCAGATGTTCCGGCAGATGCTGTAGAGATAGGTGTTCAGCGAGCTTTTGCCGGAGAATTTACCCTTCCGGATGTTGAGGATCAGTCGTGTCAGTCCTTCCTGAAGAACGTCTTCCGTTTCGAGGATGATGCCGGGGAAGCGGGTGACCAGCTGTTTCACCGGGGATAAATTCTTTCTATAGATATACCGGATCACTTCTCCCGTGCCTGCCTGCAATCCATTCAGCAGATCCTCTTCGGTGTATGCATGGGTTAGTACGCGCATTGGTGGTTTTGTGACAACCGGTATCAAAAATATGAAAACTTTTCCTTTGGAAATGTATTACCCTTGGGCTGGAAACCGGATTAATAGGAACCTTTAATCCGGAATAGCATGAAAAAAACTCAAAAACTTATTCGCTTTCTGGGATCGGAAATTGTCTCTCTCTCCCCTGAAGCGTGAAGATGAAACAATCCTTCGTACTTCGTATTTCTGACTTCTAACTTTGTGGTGGTGGGATGTGAGGGATTCGAACCCACGACCCCCGCCCTGTCAAGGCGATGCTCTGAACCAGCTGAGCTAACATCCCGGAATCGGGTGCAAATTTATAAAAAGTTTTTGTTATACCTTGAGCCTTGAGCCTAATTCCTGTACACCCCGGCAATCTCCCCATAGTAGACCATATGGAAATCGCGCAGCGGGTAATAGCGTTCGATAATAGCCGGATCGAGGGTAGCCGGATCGAGCAGGTGTTTGTGGATGATCCGGCATTCATAATGGATTTTGGATTCCCTGATGTAGAAAGCGGTGGTTTGTTCACCCTTGACCATGGTGAAACCACAGGCGGCTGCTTTATCCAGGTCCTTGCCCGAATGTGTACCGCAGATCGACAGCTCCTTGTTGAATTTTTCGGAAAAGATATTGACGGTGAATGCCTGACCCTCCTCCATCAATCCAAAGGTGTACCGGGTAGGACGTACCAGCACCTGGAAAACCGGGCGGCTCCAGACCACACCCAGGGAGCCCCAGCCGATGGTCATGGGATTGGGAGGATAACCGGCTACCAGCAGGATGCCATCACCCTGCATGCATTCCATCGTTTCGGCAAATGCGTCGAATGTTCCGATCTCTCTGGCCATAATTAGCTACTTTTGTAGTTGATATAAAAACAAAAACAGGTATGATAACAAAGATAACGAAAATAATCTTTATTGCCCTTCTCGGGTGCTTTTATGTAGCGGGTTTCGGACAGGATAACCAGAAACGGCTTACCCTCGAGGATGTCATAAAGAACCGGACTTTTTCTTCTAAAAGATCAACCGGAATTCGACCGATGAAAGAGGGCCGCTACTTTTCCCAGGTCAGAAAGGATAGCCTGAACGTCTATGATTTTCTCACTGGTGATTATGTCAGAACGATCGTCACCGCTGCCGATCTGATTCCTTCCGGCGATACCGTACCGATCCCGATCTCCAGCTATGAGCTGAGTGAGGACGAAACGCGGATCCTCTTTGCCAAAGATGAGGAGTCGATCTACCGGTATTCATCCAGTGCCTACTATTATATTTATGATATCGGTACAAAAATCCTGGCGCCGCTGGCCAGTGGGGAGAAACAACGGCTGGCGACCTTTTCACCGGATGGAAACAAAGTGGCGTTTGTAAGGAATAATAACCTTTTTATCATCGATGTAGCTTCCACTCTCCAGAATCCAGGATCCAGCATCCAGAATCCAGGATCCAGCAACCGCGACCCGGTCTTTACCGAAGCCATGCAGATCACCTTCGACGGCAGAATCAACGAGATCATCAACGGGGCCACTGATTGGGTTTACGAAGAGGAGTTTGGCTTCACGAAGGCCTTTTTCTGGTCGCCTGACAGTAAACGGATCGCTTACTACCGGTTTGATGAATCTCATGTAAAGCTTTACACCCTTGAATATTACGGAGAGACCTACCCGGAGATCTATACTTACAAATACCCGAAAGCCGGAGAGGATAACTCACTGGTAGGAATACGGATTTACGACCTGGATAGCGGAGAGACGACCTCGGTAAATATCGGTGCCGAGAGTGATATCTATATCCCGCGGATCAAATGGACCACCCATCCGAACACGCTTGCCCTGTACCGGATGAACCGTCACCAGAACCAGCTGGAATTGCTGCTGGCGGATGTATCCATCAGGCAATCGCAGGTGATCCTGACGGAGGACAATCCCTGGTACATTGATATCACGGACGACTGGACCTTTTTAAAAGACGGGAAATCGGTTGTGCTGACCAGTGAGCAGGATGGATATAATCACATCTACCTGTATGACCTGAACGGAAAGTTAATCCGTCAGCTGACATCCGGTTCCTGGGATGTGACCTCCCTGTACGGAGTTGATGAAGAGCGGGGACTGGTCTATTACCAGTCGGCCGAACCTTCTCCCCTCGACCGCGAAGTAATGGGGGTGGCTCTTGACGGCTCAGGGAAACGCACGTTATCCGGTAAAGATGGAACTAACCGGGCTCAATTCAATGGAGATTACACCCTGTATGAGAACACCTGGTCTACTATCAATACCCCACCCATGATCACACTGAACAAATCCGATGGGGAGTTGGTCAGGATTATCGAATCCAATGAGAAGTTACGGGAACGCATGAAAGAGTGTGATTTTGCGAGGGTTGATTTTTTCAGCTTCAGTACATCCGACGGCACTGAACTGAATGGTTGGATGCTGAAACCACCCGATTTTGATCCAGGGAAGAAATACCCCGTGCTTTTTAACATATATGGGGGACCGGGTTCGCAGACTGTAACCAACCAGTGGGGAGCATCAGGTGCCTGGAATCAATACCTGGCTCAGCAGGGAATCATTATCATCTCCGTGGATAACCGGGGAACCGGTGCGCGGGGGCAGGCATTCAAAAAGTGCACGTATCTCCAACTGGGGAAATACGAGACCCTTGACCAGATCGAAGCGGCGAAGTACCTGGGTTTCCTGCCCTATGTGGACAAGGACCGGATCGGCATGTGGGGTTGGAGTTTCGGCGGGTACCTCACCCTCTCCTGTCTGACCAAGGGCGCCGACTACTTCAGCATGGGGGTTGCGGTGGCACCGGTGACCAACTGGAAGTACTACGATAACATCTATACCGAGCGGTTCATGCGTACCCCAAAGGAGAATGAGAGGGGCTACGAGGACAACTCGCCGGTCAACCATGCCGACAAGCTGAAAGGGAAGCTCCTGATCATCCACGGCATGGCTGATGACAACGTTCATCCGCAGAATACCTACGATATGGTATCTGCCCTGATCGATGCCGACAAGCATTTCGAACTTCGGTTATATCCCAATAGCAACCACGGAATCTCTTCAGGGAAAAACACCACCTGGTACAACTACAGCCGGATGACGGAATTCATTGTGGAACACCTTACAACCCCCCAAACCCCCTAAAGGGGGCATCTCAATTCACCAATGACGGATTACAAATGACGAATTAAGTCCCCTTCAGGGGTAATATTTTGAATTTTAAATTTAAGGAAGTATCTTTGCAGCCCTTTTTACAAGAAAAACAATCAATAAACAAGAAAGAGAGCTAAAAAGCATGATTATCGTACCTGTTAAAGAAGGCGAAAACATCGACCGGGCCCTGAAGAAGTTGAAGCGGAAGTTTGAAAAAACGGGGGTGGTTAAGGAGCTGCGTGAGCGGCAGAAATTTACGAAACCCTCTGTGAGACGTCGCGATACGGTTCAAAAAGCCGTATTTGTTCAGAAACTTCAGCAGGAGCTGAATTAGGTTAAAATTTTTATAAGAAGAAATTTTGAACCGGACAAAGAGTTTCGTATATTTATCCGGTGAACGGGGGAGTCCCTCAACGTTTCTTCTTATTTTTTTTGGCAGAGGTGAAGGAGAAGTTTATTGAATACATTCGATTTGAGAAGCGATACTCGCATCACACTGTTGCTGCCTACGAGAACGATCTTACCCAGTTTTTTGATTTTTTAGAAACCCGATATGACCTCGGGGGAGTAGAAGGGGTCGATCATACCATGATCCGATCCTGGCTGGTTTATTTACTGGAGCAGGGGGTCAGTGAGCGGAGTGTGAACCGGAAGATGGCCACACTTAAATCCTTTTTCAGGTTCCTGATTAAAATGGGGAAGGCCGAGGCGAATCCCATGAACCGGATCACTTCCCTGAAAACCAGCAAGCGGTTGCCGGTCTATGTGGAACAGGACCGGATCGATTTCATTTTCGATCAACTGGACTTTGGAGAGGGGTATCCTGCATCCCGGAACCGGTTGATCCTGGAGCTGTTTTATGCTACGGGGATGAGGTTGTCGGAGCTGGTGAACCTGCAGGAGCAGGACGTGGATTTACCGCATTCCACCCTGAAAGTTCTCGGGAAACGTAATAAAGAGCGGATTATCCCGTTTGGGACAACGATGGGAGGGTTGTTGAAGCAATATCTGGATCTGAAACGGGACCTGTTTCCCGGGCAATCCTGGCTCTTCCTTACTGACAGCGGGGAGCATATCTACCCCAAAATGGTCTACCGCATCGTTAACCAGGCCCTTGCCCAAGTTTCCACCCTCACCCGGAAAAGCCCTCATGTACTCCGGCACACCTTTGCCACCCACCTGTTGAACAACGGAGCGGACCTGAATGCCGTGAAAGAGCTGCTCGGACATAGCAGTCTTGCAGCTACACAGGTCTATACCCATAATGAAATTGAAAAACTAAAACGGATCTATCAACAAGCTCACCCAAAAGCATAATTAAAAGGAGGAACTATGAACATGATCATTAACTCTGTGCATTTCAAAGCTGATAAGAAACTGGAATCGTTCGTCAAGGAGAAACTGGATAAGTTGCCGTCGGTATATGACGGAGTGATCGGGGCGGAAGTGAAACTGAAACTGGATAATACCGTTTCTCCGGAAAATAAGATCGCTGAAATCCGGTTGATGATAAAAGGAAATGACCTGTTTGCCATTAAGGAGGCAAAAACTTTTGAGGAGGCAATCTCCAAAGCTGCTGATGTTCTCCGTCGCCAGTTAAGGAAGTATAAAGAGAAGCTTCGGGGCAAATAATTCCCCACTAAATTTTCGAAAACCCTTTGATAATTTCTTAAATCTTTATACTTTTGCAGTCCTTTTTCGTAAAGGACTGTTTTTATATATATTGTGAGTGGGTGAAGTTCGCCGATGTAGCTCAGCTGGTAGAGCAGCTGATTTGTAATCAGCTGGTCGGCGGTTCGAATCCGTCCATCGGCTCCTGGGGAGATACCAGAGCGGTCAAATGGGGCAGACTGTAAATCTGTTGGCGAAGCCTTCGGAGGTTCGAATCCTCCTCTCCCCACGAGAGAAATGGTGAAATGGTAAAATGGTTAAATGGTGAAAACAGTGAGTAAACTCAATTTCACCATCTCACTATTTCACCATCTCACTATCTGACTTGCGGAAGTAGCTCATTTGGTAGAGCGGAAGCCTTCCAAGCTTCAGGTGGCGGGTTCGAGCCCCGTCTTCCGCTCGAACCTGGGCTGTGGGCCGGGATCTCATCGGAAACCGGATGTTGTCCGGGGAAAGTGAAAAGCCTTTGTAGCTCAGGGGTAGAGCACTTCCTTGGTAAGGAAGGGGTCACGAGTTCAATTCTCGTCAAAGGCTCAGATACAATGCAATTAATCTTTTAAATCACGTAATTAAACTTTAATTCAACATGGCAAAAGAAAAATTCGAACGTTCAAAACCACACGTCAATGTTGGTACAATCGGACACATTGACCATGGTAAAACTACTTTAACGGCTGCTATTACACTTGTGCTGGCAGAAAAGGGATTGTCTCAGTTCAGGTCATTCGATTCGATCGACAATGCTCCTGAAGAAAAAGAGCGTGGCATTACCATTAATACGGCCCACATCGAATACCAGACGGCAAACCGTCACTATGCACACGTCGACTGTCCCGGACATGCCGACTATATCAAGAATATGGTAACCGGTGCAGCCCAGATGGACGGTGCCATCCTGGTGGTTGCAGCCACAGATGGTCCGATGCCCCAGACCCGTGAGCACATTTTACTGGCTCGTCAGGTGGGTGTGCCCCGTATGGTGGTCTTTATGAACAAATGCGATATGGTGGATGACCCCGAGCTCCTTGACCTTGTTGAACTGGAGATCCGCGAGCTGTTGACCTTCTACGGATTCGACGGTGACACCATCCCCATTATCCGCGGTTCCGCATTGGGCGGACTGAACAAAGAACCCAACTGGGTAAACCAGATTATGGAACTGATGAACGCAGTGGATGAGTACATTCCACTTCCGGTCCGCGATATAGATAGGCCCTTCCTGATGCCCGTTGAGGATGTCTTCTCCATTACAGGTCGTGGTACGGTTGCTACAGGAAGAATTGAAACCGGTGTGATCCTGACCGGCGACCCGGTCGACATCATCGGTATGGGTGCAGAGAAGCTGAAGTCGGTGGTGACCGGTGTGGAGATGTTCCGCAAGATCCTCGACAGAGGCGAAGCCGGTGACAATGCCGGATTGCTCCTTCGTGGGATCGATAAAGATGAGATCCGCCGTGGAATGGTCATTGCCAAACCGGGATCCATAACACCGCATAAACATTTTAAAGCAGAGGTCTATATCCTGAAGAAGGAAGAGGGAGGACGTCATACTCCGTTCCACAACAAATACCGTCCGCAGTTCTATTTCAGGACTACCGACGTAACGGGTGAGATCATTCTTCCCCAGGGGGTGGAGATGGTTATGCCCGGAGATAACCTGAGCATCGAAGTACAACTGATCTCCGAGATCGCCATGAACAAGGGTCTGCGTTTCGCTATCCGTGAAGGTGGACGTACGGTTGGTGCCGGTCAGGTTACCGAGATCCTCGACTGATCACCCATTGAATTAAAGATTAATTGCACACGGGTGTAGCTCAATTGGTAGAGTGGCGGTCTCCAAAACCGTAGGCTGTGGGTTCGACTCCTACCACCCGTGCAAATATTTAGATAAATGGCTAAGTTTAAACTGGTTTCCTACGTCAAAGAGAGCTACGATGAGCTGGTTCACAAAGTCTCCTGGCCCACCTTTCAGGAATTGCAAAGCAGCGCTATCGTCGTGTCAGTGGCTTCCCTCATCATCGCTCTGGTCGTATTTGCAATGGACGAAGTCTTCCGCAATGTCCTGTTACAGTTTTACAAACTTTTCTAAGAGCCACCCGCGGAAGATTTATCTAAGATTTTACAGGATTTTACACACCGACACATTGGCATCGAAGGCATGAGTGAACAGGACAAAAAGTGGTACGTTGTCAGAGCCATCAGTGGGAATGAGAAGAAGGTGAAGCAATACATCGAAAGTGAGATTGCCAACCACAACCTTCAGGATTTCGTTGCCCAGGTTCTTATCCCCACGGAAAAGGTATACATGATCCGGAATGGGAAAAAGGTGAGCAAAGAGCGCAACTACTATCCGGGATACGTACTTATCGAAGCAAGCCTGGTGGGTGAAATCCCCCACATCATCCGGAATGTTCCCGGTGTGCTTGGGTTTCTGGGTGCAAAAGGGGAGGCTCATCCGCTTCGGCCTTCCGAAGTAAAACGGTTGCTCGGAAAATTTGATGAACTCTCCGAACAGGGAGAGGAGGTCAATATCCCCTTTATCGTCGGGGAAACTGTCACCGTTGTGGATGGCCCGTTCAACAGCTTCAGCGGTGTGATAGAAGAGATCAATGAAGAGAAGAAAAAACTGAAGGTAATGGTCAAGATCTTCGGACGGAAAACCCCGCTCGAGCTTGGCTTCATGCAGGTACAAAAAGAGTAGAGGCGCCATTCATGGCGACTCATGACAGTAGAGACGCGGTTTGCCGCGTCTCTCCAATAAAAATGTAAAATGGCAAAAGAAGTAGCTGGATTAATCAAATTGCAAATCAAGGGTGGCGCTGCCAATCCATCTCCTCCTGTGGGCCCTGCATTGGGAGCCAAAGGGGTGAATATCATGGAGTTCTGTAAGCAATTCAACGCCCGGACACAGGATAAAGGAGGGAAGATCATTCCCGTCATCATTACGGTATACAGGGACAAGTCGTTTGATTTTATCATCAAGACCCCTCCTGTCGCTGTACAACTCATGGAGGCTGTGAAATTGCAGAAAGGTTCAGCGGAACCGAACCGTGTGAAGATAGGATCGGTGACCTGGGATCAGGTAAAACGGATCGCAGAAGATAAAATGCCCGACCTCAATGCATTCACGATAGAATCGGCCATGATGATGGTTGCCGGAACCGCACGAAGCATGGGTATCACCGTAACCGGAACGTCTCCATTGTAAAAAAAGAAAATATATGACGAAAGTAACCAAGAAGAGGAAAGCAGCTTTTGAAAAGTTTGACCGGGAAGCTGTATACCCGCTGAACGATGCTATCAGGATTGTCAAAGAAATTACCGATACGAAATTTGATTCTTCAGTTGATATAGACATCCGCCTGGGTGTTGACCCCCGTAAGGCGAACCAGATGGTTCGTGGTACTGTGACGCTTCCACACGGGACCGGGAAAACCATCCGGGTACTGGTGTTGTGTACACCCGATAAGGAGGAGGAGGCCAAATCGGCCGGTGCCGACTATGTCGGGTTGGATGAATACATTGATAAGATCAAGGGTGGCTGGACCGATGTTGACGTAGTCATCACCATGCCCAGCATCATGGCAAAAGTGGGTGCGCTCGGGAAGATCCTGGGTCCCCGCGGATTGATGCCGAACCCGAAAACCGGAACCGTCACCATGGAGGTTGGAAAAGCCGTTCAGGACGTTAAAGCCGGGAAGATCGATTTCAAAGTAGACAAATTCGGCATCATTCACGCTTCGGTTGCCAAGGTTTCCTTTGAAGCCGGTAAGATCGAAGAGAACACCAGGGAGCTTCTTCACACTGTGATCAAACTGAAACCTGCTTCTGCCAAAGGGACTTATGTAAAAAGTATTTACCTCTCAAGTACCATGAGCCCGGGCGTGCAGGTGGAACCCAAATCTGTTACGGCTTAATTTTTCAGTAACCTGAACATTCAATAATGAAAAAAGAAGAAAAAAATCAGGTCATCGACTCTATGGCAGAGAGACTGAAAGAGGCCGAAATCTTTTACCTTGCCGACATCTCGGAACTGAATGTGGAGACTTCCGGAAAACTGCGACGGCTTTGCTTTAAACGCAATGTGCAGATGCAGATGATCAAGAATACCCTCCTCAAAAAAGCTATGGAGAAGAGCGGAAAGGAATTCGAACCTTTTTTCAGTGTCCTGAGCGGATCGACCTCGATTCTGTTTGCCGATGTCCCTAATGAACCGGCAAAACTGATCAAGGAGTTCCGCAGGACCTCCACCAAACCGATCCTGAAAGGAGCATGGGTGGAAGAGACCGTCTACCTTGGAGACGAACAGCTGGACGCCCTGGTGAATATCAAGTCGAAGAACGAACTGGTTGCAGATGTGATTGCACTGTTGCTGTCTCCTGCACGGAACGTTATTTCGGCATTGCAATCGGGCGGAACAACACTTTCGGGCCTGGTGAAGACCTTATCGGAAAAGCCCGGATAATTCGTGAGTTAAACAAAAAGAGTTATAAACCCTCCGGAAAGACCGGAAACCAAAACAACAATTGAAATGGCAGACTTAAAAGCTTTTGCTGAACAGTTAGTTAACCTGACCGTAAAAGAGGTCAATGAGTTGGCAGCGATCCTGAAAGATGAATATGGTATTGAACCGGCGGCTGCTGCTGTAGCTGTTGCTGGTCCTGCTGCCGGTGGTGCTGCTGAAGGCGGTGCTGCTGCAGAAGAGAAGAGCACGTTTGATGTAGTCCTGAAACACCCGGGACAGGCTAAACTGGCCGTAGTGAAACTGGTGAAAGAACTGACCAGTCTTGGTCTCAAAGAAGCTAAAGAACTCGTTGATGCTGCCCCAAAGGCGATCAAGGAAGGGATTAGCAAAGATGAAGCACAGGCATTGATGAACCAATTGACGGAGGCAGGTGCAGAGGTTGAAATTAAGTAGACTATACTTTCTCATTCCTAATCAGTTATAGACTTTCCCCGAAATGGGGGAAGTCTATAACTTGTTTTATTGAAAGTTAAATTAGTTTCGTAACCTGTCCTGCATCAGGGGACAAAAAAACCAAAGACCTTGGCTCCAAATAAATCCCAAAGAATCAGTTTCGCATCCATGAGGACAGCGGCTGAATATCCTGATTTTCTTGATGTCCAGATACAATCCTTCAAGGATTTCTTCCAGCTTGAAACCAATCCTGAAAACAGGGTTAACGAAGGTCTTTTCAAAGTATTCGCCGAAAATTTTCCGATTTCGGATGCCCGGAACAACTTCGTGCTGGAATTCCTTGACTATTTTATCGATCCCCCGCGTTACACCATCGAAGAGTGTATTGAACGCGGACTGACTTACAGTGTGCCGCTGAAAGCCAAACTGAAACTCTACTGCACTGATCCCGAACATGAAGATTTTGAGACCATCATCCAGGATGTCTACCTGGGTATGATTCCTTATATGACCCCCCGGGGCACATTTGTCATCAATGGAGCGGAACGGGTGATCGTTTCCCAGTTACACCGCTCACCCGGTGTCTTTTTCAGTACCAGCTACCATGCCAACGGTGTCCAGCTCTATTCAGCCAGGATCATCCCTTTCAAGGGATCCTGGATTGAATTTACCACCGATATCAACAACGTGATGTACGCATACATCGATCGGAAAAAGAAGCTGCCGGTGACCACCTTACTCCGTGCCATCGGATATGAAACAGACAAAGATATCCTGGAGATCTTCAACCTCGCCCACGAAGTGAAAGTGAGCAGGGCTACTCTCAAAAAAGCGGTGGGATCCAAACTGGCTGCCCGTGTTGTACGGGCCTGGATCGAAGACTTCGTGGATGAGGATACCGGGGAAGTGGTGTCCATTGAACGGACCGAAGTGCTCATCGAGCGCGAGACCATTCTGGAAGAGGAACATATTGATCTGATCCTGGATGCCGGCATCAAAACCATCCTGATTCATACGGAAGACTCCCTCACCACCGACTACTCGATCATCTTCAATACCTTACAAAAAGATCCGGCCAACTCAGAAAAAGAGGCTGTGGAATTCATCTACCGGCAATTACGAAATGCTGAACCTCCCGATGAGGAGACCGCCCGTGGCATCATCGAGAAGCTCTTTTTCTCGGACAAACGCTATGACCTGGGCGATGTGGGACGCTACCGGATCAACCGGAAACTGAATCTGAACACCCCGATGGAGACCAAGGTGCTGACCAAGGAGGATATCATCTCCATCATTAAGTACCTGATCGAGCTGGTGAATTCCAAAGCGGAAGTGGACGACATTGACCACCTCAGTAACCGTCGTGTGCGGACTGTCGGCGAGCAGTTGTACAACCAGTTTGGCGTTGGTCTCTCCCGCATGGCCAGAACCATCAGGGAACGCATGAATGTGCGGGATAACGAAGTTTTCACCCCGATGGACCTGATCAATGCCAAGACCCTTTCGTCAGTGATCAATACTTTTTTCGGAACCAACCAGTTGTCGCAGTTCATGGACCAGACTAATCCGCTGGCCGAGCTGACCCACAAACGCCGTATCTCGGCTCTCGGTCCGGGAGGTCTCTCCAGGGAACGTGCCGGATTTGAGGTGCGGGACGTTCACTACACCCATTACGGAAGGCTCTGTACGATCGAAACACCGGAAGGACCCAATATCGGTCTGATCTCATCGCTATGCGTCTACGCCAAGATCGACCGGCTGGGATTCATCGAAACCCCCTACCGGAAGGTGGTGGAAGGGAAGGTCATCCTGGATGAACCGCCCATCTACCTCACGGCAGAAGAGGAAGAGAACAAGATCATTGCGCAGGCGAGCACTCCGGCCGATGAAACTGGTGACCTTGCGGAGCAGCGTGTCAAAGTACGTTACCTTGCTGATTATCCGATCATTGATAAGACAAAGGTGGATATGATCGACATCGCCCCCAACCAGATAGCCTCCATTGCTGCATCACTGATCCCCTTCCTGGAGCATGACGATGCCAACCGGGCCCTTATGGGATCCAACATGATGCGTCAGGCAGTACCCCTGCTCAATCCGGAGGTGGCTATTGTAGGAACAGGCATTGAAGGGCTGGTCGCAGCCGACTCCCGGGTATTGATCAATGCCGAAGGGAACGGCACGGTGGAACGTGTAGATGCCAATGAGATCATGATCCGTTACGACCGCGACGAAAAGGAGCGGATGGTCAGCTTCGACGAAGACACAAAACTATATCAGCTGACCAAGTTTGCCCGCACCAACCAGAATACCTGCATCAATCTCCGTCCGATCGTGCGCAAAGGAGATCAGGTGGCTCAGGGGCAGGTGCTGTGTGAGGGGTATGCTACCCAGAATGGCGAACTGGCTCTGGGACGGAACCTTATGGTGGCTTTCATGCCCTGGAAAGGGTACAATTTTGAGGATGCCATCGTGATCTCAGAGAAGGTAGTGAAGGAGGATATTTTTACCTCCATCCATATCGAAGAGTTCACTCTGGAGGTACGCGATACCAAACGAGGGGTGGAAGAGCTTACCAACGACATCCCCAACGTCAGTGCAGAAGCCACTAAGGACCTGGATGAGAATGGTCTTATCCGGATCGGAGCCGAGGTGAACGAAGGCGATATCCTTATCGGGAAGATCACCCCGAAAGGGGAGAGCGATCCAACTCCGGAAGAGAAGCTGTTACGGGCCATCTTCGGCGACAAAGCGGGGGATGTGAAGGATGCTTCCCTCAAAGCGCCCCCGTCAATGAAGGGTGTGGTGATCGATAAAAAACTCTTCTCCCGGATCATCAAGGACCGGAAAGCCAAGGTGAAGGAGAAGGAAGACCTGAAGAAGATCGATGACGAGTTTCTGAAAGAAGAGACGAAACTGAAGGGTAAACTGGTGGAGAAACTCGGAACCCTGGTCAACGGAAAAATATCTCAGGGTGTCTACAATAATTTCAAAACAGAGATCATTCCGAAAGGCACTAAGTTCTCCGCAAAGGTCCTGCAGGACGTGGATTACAATACGGTGAATCCAAACAAGTGGACTACCGATAAGGAGAAGAACGATATGATCAAGGTATTGATCAACAACTTCATCATCAAGCATAAGGAGCTCCTTGGGCAGTATAACAGAATCAAGTTCACCTCCATGGTAGGCGATGACCTGCCGGCCGGGATCGTTCAGATGGCAAAGGTGTACATCGCCAAGAAACGGAAGCTGAAGGTGGGCGATAAGATGGCTGGCCGTCACGGGAACAAGGGGATTGTGGCGAAGATTGTACGGGAAGAGGATATGCCCTTCCTGGAAGACGGAACACCGGTCGACATTGTCCTGAACCCGCTTGGGGTGCCCTCCCGTATGAACCTCGGACAGATCTACGAAACCATCCTCGGATGGGCCGGGAAAAACCTGGGTATGCGATTCACCACCCCCATTTTCGACGGGGCCACACAGGATCAGATCAACGACTACCTGCGCCAGGCAAACCTGCCCGAGAACGGGAAAGTATATCTCTATGACGGTCTCAGCGGTGTACGTTTCGACCAGCCAACTACGGTAGGTTACATCTACATGATGAAACTTCACCATATGGTCGATGACAAGATGCATGCCCGTTCCATTGGTCCCTACTCTCTCATCACCCAGCAGCCGCTTGGCGGGAAGGCCCAGTTCGGTGGTCAGCGTTTCGGTGAAATGGAGGTCTGGGCGCTTGAGGCGTTTGGCGCTGCCAACATCCTCCTGGAGATCCAGACAGTGAAATCCGATGATGTCATCGGACGTGCCAAGGCATATGAAGCGATTGTGAAAGGGGACAACATGCCTGTACCCGGCATCCCCGAATCCTTCAATGTGCTGGTCCACGAGCTTCGTGGTCTCGGACTCAACGTCAATTTTGACTAGGGGTCCTGGTAGTTAACAATCAGATTAGTAATCGACAATCAACAACCATATGGCTTTTAGAAAAGACGGACCCATCACCAGCGGATTCTCTAGTATCACGATCAGCCTTGCCTCTCCGGAGAAGATCCTGGAGCTGTCGAGCGGTGAGGTACTGAAACCCGAAACCATCAACTACCGGACATACAAACCCGAACGTGATGGTTTATTCTGCGAACGGATTTTCGGTCCGGTTAAAGACTGGGAATGTCATTGCGGGAAATACAAGCGGATCCGGTATAAGGGGATCGTGTGCGACCGGTGTGGTGTGGAGGTGACTGAGAAGAAGGTCCGGCGCGAACGGATGGGACATATCCAGCTGGTGGTCCCTGTAGCCCATATCTGGTTCTTTCGCTCACTACCTAATAAAATCGGCTCCCTGCTGGGACTGCCTACCAAAAAGCTGGAGTCGATCATCTACTATGAAAAATATGCAGTCATTAATCCTGGAATTCTGAGGGAGCAGGGAATCAACTACCTGGACTTCCTTTCGGAAGAGGAGTATTTCGACATTCTCGACAGGATTCCTCCGGAGAACCAGTACCTGGACGACTCCGATCCCAACAAATTCATCGCCAAGATGGGCGCCGAAGCGCTTTGCGACCTGCTCGCCCGGCTGGATCTGGATAAAGAATCATTTGATCTGCGGCATAAAGCCAACACTGAAACATCACAGCAACGGAAGGGTGAAGCCTTGAAGCGGTTACAGGTGTTTGAAGCGTTCCGTGACGCACAGAAGAGGCTGGAAAACCATCCCGAGTGGATGATCGTGAAGGTGGTCCCGGTGATCCCACCCGAATTGCGGCCCCTGGTACCTTTGGATGGCGGACGTTTTGCCACTTCCGACCTGAACGACCTGTACCGGCGTGTGATCATCCGGAACAACCGGTTGAAAAGACTGATCGAGATCAAAGCACCGGATGTGATCCTGCGCAACGAAAAACGGATGCTTCAGGAAGCGGTGGATTCCCTGCTGGATAACTCCCGGAAAGCGAGCGCAGTAAAAACAGAATCGAACCGGGCACTGAAATCCCTCAGCGACAGTCTGAAAGGGAAGCAGGGCCGGTTCCGCCAGAACCTGCTCGGGAAGCGTGTCGATTACTCCGGCCGTTCGGTCATCGTGGTAGGTCCGGAACTTAAACTGAACGAATGCGGATTGCCCAAAGAGATGGCATCCGAGTTATATAAGCCATTTATTATCCGGAAGATGCTGGAACGCGGCATCGTCAAAACGGTGAAGTCGGCAAAGAAGATCGTCGACCGGAAAGATCCTGTCGTATGGGATATCCTGGAGAACATCCTGAAGGGTCATCCCGTGCTGCTGAACCGTGCTCCAACGCTGCACCGCCTTGGCATCCAGTCGTTCCAGCCCAAGCTGATCGAGGGGAAAGCCATTCAGCTGCACCCGCTGGTTTGCACGGCGTTTAATGCCGACTTTGATGGGGACCAGATGGCTGTGCATGTCCCCCTCGGGAATGCAGCCATTCTCGAAGCACAATTGCTGATGCTCGCCTCACATAACATCCTCAATCCGGCTAACGGAGCCCCCATCTCAGTTCCGTCGCAGGATATGGTGCTCGGTCTGTATTACATGACCAAGGCTCGTACCGGAACCCCTGACAGCCTGGTTCCCGGAGAGGGAATGACCTTCTACTCCCCTGAAGAGGTGATCATTGCCTACAACGAAAAACAGGCTGATCTGCACGCCGTTATCAAGGTGAGGATCACCACCAGAGAAAATGGTCAGCCTGTAACCAAACTCATGGAGACCACAGTGGGTCGCGTTCTGTTTAACCAGGTGGTACCGGAAGAGTTTGGATACATCAACCAGTTGCTGACAAAAAAGGCGTTGCGCGACATCATCGGGCAAATCCTGAAAAAGACCGGAACAGCCAAGACGGCCAAGTTCCTCGACGACATCAAAGACCTGGGATTTACCATGGCTTTCCAGGGAGGACTCTCCTTCAACCTGGATGACGTCATCGTTCCGGAGATCAAAGAACACCTGATTGAGGATGCAGTGGCTGAAGTGGATGAGGTGGTGGGTAACTACAACATGGGCTTCATCACCAACAACGAACGGTATAACCAGATCATCGATATCTGGACCCATACCAATTCCAAGCTGACTATCACCCTGATGAACCAGCTGGCAAGCGATAAACAGGGGCTGAACCCGGTATACATGATGCTCGATTCAGGTGCCCGGGGATCCAAGGAACAGATCCGTCAGCTTTGCGGGATGCGTGGTCTGATGGCCAAGCCTCAGAAGTCCGGTGCATCAGGTGGGGAGATCATTGAAAACCCGATCCTCTCCAACTTCAAGGAGGGACTTTCGGTACTGGAATACTTTATCTCCACCCACGGTGCCCGGAAGGGGTTGGCTGATACGGCTCTGAAGACTGCCGACGCGGGTTATCTGACACGGCGTCTGGTGGATGTGGCCCAGGATGTGATCATTTCTGAAGCGGACTGCGGAACGCTCCGGGGACTGACCATCACGGCGCTGAAGAAACAGGAAGAGGTGGTAGAGACGCTGTACGACCGGATTCTGGGTCGCGTGACCCTCCATGATGTATTTCATCCCCAGACAGGTGACGTGATTATCAGTGCCGGGCAGGAGATCACCGAAGAGGTAGCTGCCGTGATTGAAGGATCCCCGATAGAAGGGGTAGAGATCCGGTCGGTACTGACCTGTGAATCGAAAAAAGGGGTATGCGCCAGGTGTTACGGACGGAACCTGGCGACAGGGCGACTGGTTGAGAAGGGTGAAGCGGTCGGGGTGATCGCGGCCCAATCAATCGGAGAGCCCGGAACCCAGCTCACCCTCCGTACATTCCACGTTGGTGGTGTGGCCGGTGTGAACATCACAAGTGCTTCCCGGATCCAGGCCAAATACGATGGTATCCTGGAGATTGAAGAACTTCGATCCTTGCCCTTTGAACCTGAGACAGGTAATTCGTATGAAGTTGTCATTGGCCGGTCTGCTGAAATGCGGATCGTCGATAAAACGACCCGGATTGCCCTGACTTCCTCTCATATTCCTTACGGTGCTCGTCTCTACTTCAAGAATGGGGCGATTGTCAAGAAAGAGGAACTGATCAGTGAATGGGATCCCTATAACGCCTTGATCCTTTCTGAAGTAGCCGGAATCATCAGTTTCGAGAGCATCCAGGAAGGGGTGACATACCGCGTAGAGTCGGACGATCAGACGGGATACAACGAGAAGGTGATCATCGAATCCCGCCAGAAGGCGAAGAATCCTGCTATCAACATCGTGGATGCCAAAGGAGAGATCATCAAGACCTACGACCTTCCGGTGGGGTCCCATATCATGGTAGAGAATAATGCCAGGATCAAAGCCGGTATGGTGCTGGTGAAGATCCCAAGAGCTGTCGGTAAAGCCGGTGACATCACGGGTGGACTGCCTCGTGTGACCGAGCTTTTTGAAGCCCGGAACCCATCAGATCCGGCGATCGTTTCCGAGATCGATGGGGTGGTTTCCTTTGCCAAGAAGCTGAAGCGGGGTAACCGTGAGGTGATCATCACTTCCAAAACAGGGGAAGAGAAGCGCTACCTGGTGCCAACCACCAAACAGATCCTGGCTCAGGAGAATGATTATGTAAAAGCGGGCACCCCACTTTCAGACGGTGCCCTCACGCCCAGCGATATCCTGGCTATCAAGGGGCCAATGAAGGTGCAGGAGTATATCGTGAACGAGATCCAGGAAGTATACCGTCTCCAGGGGGTGAAGATCAATGACAAGCATTTTGAAACGATCGTTCGTCAGATGATGCGGAAGGTGGAAGTGGAAGATCCGGGAGATAGCCGTTTCCTTGAAGGAGAACTCGCGAACAAGATCGACTTCCAGGATGAGAACGACTGGATTTATGGCAAAAAGGTAGTTGAAGATCCCGGTGATTCACAGACACTCAAACCGGGTCAGATCATCAGCGCGCGAAAACTTCGGGATGAGAATTCCCATCTCAAGCGGAAAGACCTGAAACTGGTCGATGCACGGGATGCTAAACCAGCTACAGCCCGCCAGGTACTCCAGGGGATTACCCGGGCTTCGCTCCAGACTAAGAGCTGGATCTCGGCAGCCTCTTTCCAGGAGACCACCAAGGTGCTGACCCAGGCGGCTATCAATGCCCGCCAGGATGATCTGGCCGGACTGAAAGAAAATGTGATCGTTGGTCACCTGATCCCTGCCGGTACCGGACTTCGTGATTATGAAGACCTCATCGTTGGCAGCAAAGAGGAGTATGAAAACCTCTTGGCATCCAAGGAAGAGTAATAAAAAACAAGGCCATGCAAGAAAAAACCAATCCGCAGCAGCAGCTCAATATTGAGCTTACCGATGATATTGGGGAAGGAATCTATTCCAACCTTGCCATCATCACGCACTCTCCTTCGGAATTTATTATTGACTTCGTCAAGATGATGCCCGGCATCCCCAAAGCAAAAGTAAAGTCAAGGATCATTCTGACGCCCCAGCATGCCAAGCGACTCTACAAAGCGTTGAAGGACAACATCGGGAAATACGAAGCGATGCATGGAGAGATCAAAGATGCCGGCGGGGAGATGCCCTTTAACCTGGGAACTCCGACGGCGCAAGCATAGGGATGTTACGTTGTAGGGGCAATTCATGAATTGCCCCTACAACGATGAATTTCCATTTCCATTACTTTTTTTTATACTTTCGTTCGGTCGTTTTTCATGGAACAGATCCGAAAAATTATATTGTTCGGGGCCGGGAATGTGGCTTCCCATCTCTCGAAAGCTCTTGTCAGAAAGGGCTTTTCAATCGTTCAACTGGTTAACCGGTCGCCTGAATCAGGGAGGCAGCTTGCCGTCACGATAGGTGCCCGCTTTGCCGGCACACTCGAAGAAGTAGTACCCGATGCCGATTTATACATCCTGGCGGTGAGCGACGCCGCTATACCCGAAATCGCTGCATCGCTGCGCGTTCAGCAGGGGATCGTCGTTCATACGTCCGGCTCAGTCAATATGGACGTACTCCGGCCATCATCCGGTAAGATCGGAGTGTTTTATCCGTTGCAGACCTTCCGTAAAGGGAAACGAATTTCGTTCAACCGGGTACCCATCTGTGTGGAAGCCAACCGACCTGGAGTGGAAGAGGCTCTCCTGCAGCTGGCCGGGCAACTCAGCTCCAATGTCCATAGGATTACTTCCGAGCAGCGGCATATCCTGCACCTGACAGCTATTTTTGCCGGTAATTTCACCAATTACCTCTATGCCATCGCCGAAGACCTGTTGATCCAGTACGGAATTCCCTTTGAGCTGCTAAAGCCACTCATCCACCAAACGGCTGCCAATGCAAGACATGCCGATCTGTACAGCCTGCAGACAGGTCCTGCTATCCGGGACGACCGGGCGGTTATCGAGAACCACCTGGAGCTGCTGAAGGACCATCCTGTTTACCGCGAGATCTATGAACTGATTACCCATTGTATCATTCGACATAAAAACCAACATGGCAAACTATAAAGCCCAACTCCAGAAGATCACTACTTTCATTTTCGATTACGACGGGGTGCTTACCGAAGGGATGATCATCATGACAGAGCACGGGGAGGCACTTCGGATCTCCAATATCAAAGATGGATACGCCCTGCAGCTCGCGGTCAAAAAAGGCTACCGGGTGGCCATCATTTCGGGTGCCAAATCAAAATCCATGTCGCACCGGTTACATGCATTACGGATCACAGATGTATTTCTGGGTATTGGGAACAAGCTTGACACTTTTCATAACTACCTGAAGGAAAATAACATCACTCCTGCCGAGGTCCTTTTTATGGGCGATGATATCCCCGATTATCAGATCATGAAAGAGGTGGGGATGCCGACCTGTCCCTCCGACGCGGCAGAAGAGATCAAGGCAGTTGCTGCCTACATCAGCCATATGCCCGGAGGGAAAGGGTGCGTAAGGGATGTCGTGGAGCAGGTGATGAAAGTTCAGGGTAAATGGATGAATGATGACGCATATACATGGTAAAAAGATGACGATCGTGGGATGGATGACGGGTATCGCCCGGTTCATCCGCTTCCCGAACCTGGTAATCGTCGTGCTGATCGAGTTTCTGCTTCGCTACGGCGTACTGAAACCGATCCTTTTCAGCGACCATCCGGAACTGATGACCGGCATGCCCGATTTCATTATTTTCGTCGTCGTAACGATCCTGCTTGCGACCGGTGGGTATATCATCAACGACTACTTCGACCTGAAGATCGACCAGGTCAACCGACCGGATAAAGTGGTTGTATCGCGACTGGTAGCTCCCCGGATGGCCATGAAGATACATATCCTGTTGAATGTCATTGCCGTTTTACTGGGATTTTACCTGGCGTACCGTGTCCGCTCACTCTGGTTCGGACTCCTCTTTCCCTGCGGAGCGTTCTTTTTCTGGTTTTATTCGGCCCGATGGAAACAGCTGCTGATCTGGAAAAACCTGATCGTGGCCTTCATCTCCGCTTCCCTGATCCTGTTGGTTTTACTCTTCGAATTCTTCCATCTCCGTCTCTTTCCGGAATATTTCTCCTCGGTGGTCGGAGACCTGAAGGCCGTCTTCCGGATTTTCGTAGCTTATGCCGTTTTTGCCTTCCTGGTCAGCCTCTTCCGCGAGATCATCAAGGATATGGAAGATATCAGGGGCGATAGTAAATATGGGACACGGTCCATTCCATCCGTGGTCGGGATCGGGTGGTCGAAGGTGGTGGTGATCGTACTGGTACTGGGAACGATGGTGCTGCTGGGGTACAGCCAACTGGTGATTTACCGGCTGGGTATGGAGTTTTTGTTCTGGTATTTTCTGGTTGCCGTTCAGATTCCGGCAATCCTTTTAGTCGTACTGGTTCTCCGGGGCAACAAACGGGAGGATTTTCATGTCGCAAGCGGAATTGCCAAGTTGATCATGTTTACCGGAATCCTCTCTTTGCTGGTGTTATCTTTGAGTTATTGATATGATAAACAAAAGATTACAAGATTTCAACATCGTGCTGGCCTCCCGGTCCCCCCGCAGGCAATACCTGTTGAAGGAGCTGGGACTTGATTTTGAAATCATCTCAACGGATGTCAATGAAGAGTATCCAGATACCCTGTCTCCTTCTGAAATTGCAATCTTCCTGGCAGAAAAAAAAGCGGAAAATTTTGACACTGCCCGTATGCATGAAAAAATGATCATCGTAGCCGCTGATACCGTTGTTTCGCTCGAAGGGGAGATCCTGGGGAAGCCTCGAGATCATGAAGAGGCGACGACCATGCTGAAAAAACTATCCGGAAAACAGCATGCGGTGATCACCGGTGTATGTATCAAGTCAAAGACGAAAAAAACGTGTTTTGAAGTCACATCGAAGGTCTGCTTCAAGGAGCTGTGTGACGAAGAGATCGACTATTACATCAACAATTTCCGCCCGTACGATAAAGCCGGCGGGTATGGCATCCAGGAGTGGATCGGGTACATCGGGATTTCCAGGATCGAAGGGTCCTTTTTCAACGTCATGGGCCTTCCTGTGAAAGAGGTGTACGAGGAGCTGCTAAAAAATTATTCCTACCTTTGCTGAGTTAGATCGGCCTTGACATGCAGGATAAGCCCCTGATTTTCGTTACCAATGATGATGGCGTCACCGCCCCGGGTTTGCGTGCCCTGATCGATGTGGTCAAACCCATGGGGAAGGTGGTGGTGATTGCTCCCGACAACCCCCGGTCGGGCACTGCACATGCCGTCACGATGAACCAACCGCTGCGCCTCAACCAGATCCGCAAGGAAACCGATTTTGAGGAGTACAGTTGCAACGGAACACCTGCCGACTGTGTCAAACTCGCCTATAAAGTGGTTCTGGGACGTCATCCCGATCTGCTGGTCTCAGGCATCAACGACGGGTCGAACTCTTCTATTAACATCATCTACTCGGGGACGATGGCTGCCGTATTTGAAGGAGCGATGGCAGGTGTTCCATCTATCGGCTTTTCACTGCTCCGGGACGGGATGGATACCGATTTTTCCGCTGCGGGGATCTATGCCGGACGGATTATACGGACAGTGATGTCGGAACAGATGCCTGAAGGGGTCTGTCTGAACGTGAACATTCCTCATCTTCCGTTGGACCAGATCAAAGGAGTGAAAATTTGCCGTCAGGCCGGAGGGACCTGGTTGGAAGATTTCGACATCCGGAAAGATCCGAAAGGGAGGGATTATTTCTGGTTAAAGGGGATCTTTGCCAGAATCGGCGACGGGGAGGACACCGATGAGTATGCCCTGGAGCATCGCTACGTGTCGATCGTACCGGTCAATTTTGATTTCACCGATTACGAAGCCATCAACCTGTTGAAGCGGTGGGATTTCACTTTTTAAAAGAACCATGAAGTTTTACATTATCGCCGGGGAAGCATCTGGGGATCTGCACGGATCAAACTTGATGGGTGCCTTAAAGGAGCGTGATCCGGACGCTGTGTTCCGGTGCTGGGGAGGGGACCTGATGCAACAGGCAGGAGGAGAACTGGTGAAGCACTACCGCGACCTGGCCTTTATGGGTTTCTGGGAAGTGCTTGTTCACCTTCGCACCATCACCGGGAACCTTCGCTTCTGCGAACAGGATATCCTGGCTGTAAAACCCGACGTGCTCATCCTGATCGACTACCCCGGCTTCAACCTGCGGATTGCCAGATTTGCCAAGCAGAACGGCATCAGGGTTTTTTACTACATCTCCCCACAGCTCTGGGCATGGAAGAGTTCACGGGTCAGGATCATCCAGGAGTGCGTGACCCGGATGTTTGTGATCCTTCCTTTTGAAGAGGCTTTTTATAAAAAATATCACTACCCGGTCGATTTTGTGGGCCATCCGTTGCTGGATGTCATCCGGGAAGGCAGGAGATCCACTGACAGGGATGCATTCCTGAAGCGGAACAACCTCCCGGAGAAGCCTGTTATTGCCTTTCTCCCGGGCAGCCGGAAACAGGAGATCCGCATCATGCTGAAACGAATGCTGGAGGTAGTCCCCGCTTTTCCAGGATTCCAGTTTGTGGTTGCAGGAGCCCCGGCTATCGATCCCAATCTGTATTCAAGTGTGATTGGAGATGCTACGGTATCCGTGATTTTCGACCAGACGTACGACCTGGTGGAACATGCCGAGGCGGCCCTTGTCACCTCCGGAACTGCCACACTGGAGACGGCCCTCCTGGGGACACCAGAGGTGGTGTGTTACCGGGGCAGTGCACTCTCCTTCTGGATTGCCCGCAGGATCGTGCATGTTCCCTATATCTCCCTGGTGAACCTGATCATGGGACGGGAGGTAGTTAAGGAGTTGATACAGCACCAGCTTACCCGCCAGAACCTGATCCGCGAATTGCTGCAGCTGTTTGATCCGGACAGCAGGATGCGGATGAAACAAGAATTTAACGAGCTTAGAAAGAAACTCGGAGGTATCGGGGCCTCTTCGCGGACAGCAGAGCTGATGATACAATATTTGCGTGATAAATAAGTTAACTTAAAAAAGAAACAGCTAATGAAAATGACTACTACATTCAGAAGGTCTTCCCTGATCTTAATTTTCCTATGGATTTGTTCGGCCACCCTCATGGCTCAGATCGGAGGAGTTGGGGAAGCACAGAAAAAAGAGCAACAAAATCAGCCGATCATCCCCAGGACCATTGATACCATTCCGCTCTCGGTTCCCTTTCATAAGAAGGAGTTAACGGAAGAGGAAAAGAAGGCTCAGCAATTCTTTTCGGAGGGAGTAAAGAAGGCAAAAGAAAGCGACTACACCGGAGCAATCGAGGACTTTACACAATCGCTGACGTTCGTTAAAAGTTGGAATACGTATATGAAACGGGGGTATGCCTATTTACTGACAGGAGAGTTCCCTCTTGCGTTACAAGACTTTACAGAGGTGATGCAGCTCTCACCATCAAACAAAGATGCACTATTCGGATTAGCTGTTGCCCGGTTTGAGATGAAGGACTATGATGGGGCAGAGGGGGAACTGAAGAAGTACACCGAGTTGGTGAATAACAATCCGGATGCCTATAATTACCTGGCTGCCATTTGCTTTATTCGACAGGATTACATGTGTGCGCTGCAAAATTACTCACAGGTTATCCGTTATGATTCCACTTTTACGGATGGCTATGCCAACCGGGCCATGATCAGGCATTACTTACGGGATTATAAGGGAGCTCTGGAGGATTACGATATAGCTCAAAAGCAAAATCCTTACAGCAAAAAAATCTACAATAACCGGGCGGCTACCGAGATGATGTTGAAGGATTATCAGAAGGCGCTGGTAGATTTCAACCATGCCATCGAGTTGGATTCGGTATATGCGGATGCATACAATAACAGGGGACGAGTTCGTTTTTACATGGGGGATACCGAAGGGGCCTGTTCCGACTGGCATAAAGCCCTCTCATTCGGAATAGAGGCATCGCGCGACCTGATTATCAAGAATTGCAAATAGACCTTTCCGTTCCGAATTTTTTCCTCATGCGTAAGATTCTGCTGGCCGGATTCGTGGTTATAGCCCTTGCCCTCCACGCGCAGCAGACGCAGAAAGAGTTGATCGCCAGCGGGATAAACAAGGCCAAACTGGGAGATTACCAGGCCGCTCTGAGCGATCTCACGGAAGCGATCCGGTTGGACAGCACGGAGGCAGAACCCTGGTATAACCGGGGTATTGTTAAGAGTGAGCTGAAGGATTATCACGGGGCGATCGATGATTTCTCAACCGTTATAGCTATTTCACCTACGTATGCTGAACCCTGGTACACCAGGGGAGTGGCGAAAGATTACCTGCAGGACTATGCCGGAGCCATACTGGATTATTCCAAAGCGATCTCCCTGAAAGCGGAGTACCCGGAAGCCTATCACAACCGCGGACTGGCCCGGTTTGATCTGGGATTCTATGATGAAGCTATCCAGGATTTTACACGGGCTATAGCTTTTTCCCCCGGATTTGCCGAGGCCTATTATAACCGGGGACTCGCACGATTCAGCAACGATCAGTTCCGGGAAGCGATCCATGATTTCAATGAGGCGATCGACCTCGATCCCCGTCAGGCTGAGTATTTTACCAGCCGTGGGGCAGCTAAAGCGTCTCTCGGGGATTACCAGGAAGCGATCATCGATCTGAATGAAGCGATCTATCTCCGCCCGAACGATTGTAATCCGCGGCTTAACAAGGCCCTTGCCTTCATGTACCTGAAGCAGTACCGGGAGGCGGAAGAGGTCTACACGGAAATCATCGGCCTTGATCCGCGCCAGACGGAGGCTTTCCTGAAACGGGGTGTAGCCCGTCAATACCTGGACGATCTGATCGGGGCGTGTGATGACTGGAATACCGCTCTCTCCCTTGGTTCGGAAAAGGCCAGGGAATACCTTGAAAAATTTTGTGACCACTGAGGTTTAACTTTTTCCCCTTGTTCCTGATTAACGGGAAAGGAAAGAGGAACGATCCCGGTGAATGCATGGAGTCCCCTGCCATTGGTACGTCTGCTGATCCCGTTTGCGGGCGGGGTGATCTGTGCCGTGATGAAGCCGGACTGGACGCCAGAAGAGATCGGTTTGATCGGGATATGTGGACTTCTATCCGGTCTTTTACTCCTGTTTGTCCTATTATGGAAACCCCCATTCCGGTGGAGATGGCTCCCGGGTTTTAATATCTTTCTGCTGATGTTCTGGTTGGGAGTATTGACAGTCCAAAGTAACTGCCAACTGCCAACTGTCAACTGCCAACTGCGGACTGCAGACTGCCAACTGTTTTCGGCTGAAATTCTCGAGCCCCCGCGTCATACATCCAAAACAGTGAAACTGATCGTTAGCAGGTACGATCTGGACACTAATGCAAATACACTTATCCGGGAAGGGAAGGCATTACTCTTTCTCGAAAAGGATTCAAATTCGCTGGCCCTACAATTTGGTGACTGGATTATTGGTTCAACCTCGCTGAAATCCCTGAAGAACGGGGCCAATCCGTACGCCTTCGATCCGGCCGGATATTATGGAAAGAAAGGAGTGTTCAGGCAGGGCTGGGTAGCGTCAACAGACTGGGAACGTACCGGAATACCTGAACATAATTCGATCAAACGCCTGGCATTTATATTTCGTGACCGGTTATTGAAGGTTCTGAGAGATAATTCCCTGCAAGGGGAGGAGTTTGCGGTCGCTTCTGCTATCCTGCTGGGTTATTACGGTGAAATTGGGCAGGACCTGAAAAAAGGATTTGCTGCCAGCGGAGCCATGCACATCCTGGCGGTCTCCGGGATGCATGTCGGGATCCTATATCTTTTTCTCGAAACCCTGCTTGGATTCCTTAAACGGCGTCGCTACGGATCCATCGTTAAAGCCGTTCTGATGGTCCTGATGATCTGGGTTTATGCATTCATCACAGGATTATCCCCGCCGGTATTTCGGGCAGCTCTCATGCTCAGCCTGCTGATACTGGGAAAAACAGCCGGGCGAAAACCCGATTCCCTGAATGTTGTAGCCGGATCTATGTTTATTATGCTGGTAGCTGATCCGATGCTTCTGTTCCACACCGGGTTTCAGTTCTCCTACCTGGCGGTGACCGGCATCCTTTTTTTATACTCACCCATTTTTCAGCTGATCCGGGCTCCCGGCTGGGTCCTGTCGCGGGGATGGAGCCTGGTTTCCCTCTCACTAGCCGCGCAGATTTCGACCTTCCCGCTGGCTCTCTATGCCTTCCATCAATTTCCCAACTATTTCATCCTCACCAATCTGCTGGTACTTCCTCTCACCAGCCTGGTCATTTACTGTGGGATTGGTTTGCTGGCACTCAATCCGGTTCCGGTCCTTTCACAGTGGTTCGCAAAGGGACTCTGTTTTTTCGTAGGCACTCTGAATGTTACTGTCTCTTTTATTGAAGGGTTGCCGGGTTCCGTTACAACGGGTATTTATCCTTCGTTTCCAGATACGCTGGTACTCTATCTCGCCATTATTTCGGCAGGTTGTTTCCTGTTGACACGGAAACCTGCCTGGCTTTTTCCATTCCTCCTGGTGAACCTGGCTGCCTCTGTATATGGTCTCGGGCGGGACGTTATCCGGATGGACCGGTGCATACTCACCGTTTTCCAGGTAAAAGGGGTTTCCCAGTATTCCTTCGCGAATGGGACCCAAGAGGTTTGCCTGAAGGATTTTGCAGCTGTATACCGGGAACCCTATGCGCAGGAGCTTCTGACCACCTACCGGGCAGCTGAACGGATAACCCGTTCCCTGACAGTCCCTCTTACCGACCGGAACCTGGCTCCCTTTTCCCGGTACCAGGATCTATCCTTCCTGAAACGTAAGGGGGACTATCTCCAATGGAATAACCTTCGCATCGTTGTACTCAGCAGCTCCCTTCCGCCCCGGTGCACAGACTCACTTCATGTGGATCTGGTAATCATTCGCGGAAGTCCAAAAATCACAATAGGAGAGATCAATCGGTATTTTTCTCCCGGGCAGATTGTTATTGATCCGTCCAACTCGTGGGTTCTTGCGCGAAATTGGAAAGAAGAAGCAGAGAAGTTGGGGGTTCCCTGTCATAGTGTGTTGGAGGAGGGGGCGTTTGTGCTGAATGTCAGATGATCGATATGCATAAATAGATCAACCAGCTGCACCCTGCAATCCTCAAACAGGTCGAGCTGGACAAATATTATCCGCTGGGGTAAATTGGAGATGCCAAATTGCCACCTCCAATTTTAACCAGAATAGGTATGAAACCTTATTTTTAATCTTCAATAACCGATTTATGATAAAAAACAACACCCAGACAAGTATCCCCGATGAACTGATTATGAATAAAATCCTGATTGTAAGAGGAGTAAAGGTGATGATCGACAGTGATCTGGCAGAACTTTACGGGGTAACTACCTAAAGGCTTAATGAACAGGTCAAGCGCAATACAAAACGCTTTCCTGAAGATTTTATGTTCCAGCTTACCAATCAGGAGAAGCAGGAGGTGGTCGCAAATTGCGACCACCTCGAACGGCTCAAGTTCTCACCGAACCTTCCTTATGTGTTTACTGAACATGGAGCTGTAATGCTTGCCAGCGTTCTGAACAGCGACAGGGCCATTATCGTAAACATCCAACTCGTGGGTTCATGCACGGAAGTGGAGAGAAGAGGCGGAAGTGTTGGGGGTGACGTGCTATAACGTTCTTGAAGAGGGGGCGTTTGTGGTTATTAATAAATTCCAACAGCCAATAGCCAATTATCCTAGACTTTCATCAACTCGGCCGTCAGGTTTTGATCGGTGGAGAGGTTCATTTTTTTGCGGATGCGATACCTCGCTACTTCCAGGGAATTGATGGCCATGTTGGTGATGAGGGCAATGTATTTGGTTTGCATATTCAGCCTGATAAATGCACAGAAAAGCAGTTCGCGGGGGGTCAGATCGGGGTGCTTTTCGATTAACCGGGTATAAAATCCGGGGTGCACGGATGAGAAGACCCGCTCAAATTCGTCCAACGGATTGATGTTGTTGGCACTCTCCATGTTATGAAGCAGCTTCCGATAGTCCTCGCGGTCACCCTTGCTCCTGAATCTTGGTGTAAACGCATTGAATTTATCAATTACTTCGTGATAAGCATTTACAAGTTTTGCATAGGTCAGGGTGTTGAAGATAATTTCCTGCTCATTTAGCTTCAGTTTCAGTACCGCCTTTTCTTTTTCACCCGTTTGGATGCGGGCATCTTTTTCGGCCTGGACAAGTGTAAGTTGTTGTGTTCTGTTTTTTTCTTCGGAAAGGAGGTTCTTTTGCCGGAGTTCATATTGCCTCCTCCTGTAACTAATTATGATAAAGATTGTGGTGAGGATCCCCAGAAACGAGGCCACAAGCAGCAACCAAATCTGGGTCCTTTTGAGCAGGTTGCTTTTTTGAAGAAGGGCTATTTCAGCCTCTTTCTTTTCCAGATTATAGGTCGTCTCCAGTTCAAGTAATTTATCCCTTGTTTTTCTCCCTGCAATGCTGTCAGAAATTACTTTGTATGCACTCAGGTAGTCAATGGTATCGGTATTGGATTCTTTCAGCACCAATTCCCCGAGTTGAAATAATAGTTCTTTCTGAAATTCAAAATCCCCTTCCTCTCTTGACAATTGTAGCGCATTTTTGAAATAGGTTTTTGCCTTTGTATAATGATGATGCTTTGCTTCGTTTTCTGCCAATCCCTGAAGCGATCTGATCTGACCTTCGGCAATACCATATTCCGTACTCCAGTCGTACACCTGATTCAACGCGGTGTTGGCCGCTTCGTAGGCCCCCAATAGAATCAGTGTATTCCCCAGGTTGAAGGTGCCGATGATCTCACCCATGACCCTGTTTAATTTTTGTCTGGCAAGTCCGTATTTGTCGACTGTAATAAGCGTATTTGCCTGAAGATTAAGGATGATCGCCACATTGCTCGTATCCTTTAGCTGGTATGCCAGTTCCAATGACCGGTCAAACATCCGGTCAGCTGAATCGATCATGTACATTTGTTCATAAACGATACCGGCCTAATTCATTGCTTCCATGAGTAGCAGGTCATCCCCAAGGCTGTCAGCCAACTGAACGTCCTGCATCGCCAGTGTGAGTGCGCTGTCGGGGTGGCTGTCTTTCAAACCGGTTTCGACGGATTCATGAAACGCGCCAACCAATTGCTGTTGTTGCGGGTTGAGATTATTTTTTCCGTTGCGGCATCCAAACAGAGAGATGACCAATGCGGATATGATACCTAAATATCCACGCATGCTCATCGCATTTTTTAGATAAAAATAGTGATTTTGTCAATGCATAGCATTTATAAAAAATTGCGACAGGGGAATAAAAAAAGTAGGGGCAATTCATGAATTGCCCCTACTTTTGCGGTCTGGACGAGACTCGAACTCGCGACCTCCGCCGTGACAGGGCGGCATTCTAACCAACTGAACTACCAGACCGGATTTTCGAGGGGCAAATTTAATTCTTTTTTCTTAATTTGCAACAAACTTTTTCCATGGACACCCTCCTCATCATCATTGGGATCATTCTGCTGATCCTCGGGATTGCAGGGAGTTTTGTGCCGGTTCTTCCGGGGCCGCCGTTATCATACCTGTCATTACTGATGCTGCAGTTTACATCGTATCATCCGTTCTCCGCGCGGTTCCTGGTGATCTTCAACGGGATTATCGTGGGACCTTTTTTAGGAGCCCTGGTAGGAGAGATCCTGGCTGGGAAGCAATCGGGTGAAGCCTTCAAAGCGGCATTTGGCTCCTTCCTGGGATTTCTGGCCGGGAGCTTTATGAAGCTGGCGTTATCCCTGATCTTCGTATATTATTTTATCAGGGCGCTGGTCTGATTAAAAATTAAACTTCGGAAGGGTGAATTTAAACTGGCTGCCCTTGCCATCTTTGCTCTCCGCCCAGATTTTCCCCCCGTTGAGTTCAATAAATTCCCGGCAAAGGATCAATCCCAGTCCGGTTCCGCGCTCTCCTTCCGTACCTCGTGTTTTAAAGGATTCATCGAGCCGGAACAGCTTTTGGAGATTCTCCTCAGCAATCCCGACGCCGTTATCTGCCACCACCACTTCAATCACTTTATCGCGGGGAATTGCCCATACCCGGACCTCTCCACCCGTACCGGTAAACTTGATCGCATTGGAGATCAGGTTGCGGATGACGGTGGTGATCATGTTTTCGTCACAGAAAGCTATGGTCCCGAAATGAATCCCGGAGAAGAGTTTGATGTTTTTCTTTTCCAAAAGGTGCTTTAAAAAGGTAAGGCTGTTGTTGGCTATAGTACTCAGGTCCACATTCTCCGGATTGGGTTTGGTGCGGCCTGTCTGGATCCGTGACCATTCCAGCAAATTTTCCAGCAACTTGAAGGTGCTCACAGAAGCTTCATGGATATTGCGGATCATGGTCCTTTTCTCACTTTCATTGAATGTGTCGAAATCATTGTGCAGAAGCTCCGAAAAACCAATGATCGCATTGAACGGTCCACGCAGGTCATGCGCAATGATGGAGAAGAATTTGTCTTTCGAAGCATTGGACTCGCGGAGGTTCTTCTCCGAGTTCTTCAACGCCTCTTCTGATTGGCGGCGCTGAACCGAGAGTGAAATCTGAGAACAGACAAACTTCATAATCTCCAGGTGATGCCCGGTCAGGGCCCTGTCATCGTGAAGGTCCTCCAGAGAGAGGATTCCCAATACCTCATCTACGGAGAACAACGGGGCCCCGAGCCATATTTTCGGCAGCTTCCCGGAAATACGGATGTCTCCCTTATTCTTGAGCTTCTTCATCTCATCCTCGTTAAGAAGGACAGGTCGTTTCGTTTCAAAGATCAGGCCTGCCAGGGTTCCCTCGGTATCGGTCCGGCTGACCACCACCCGGTCGTCCTTGAAACAGAACAGATCCGTCTGGCCATTCCGGGGATTGAGCAGGATAAGTTTCAGGCTGCTCGTATCCAGGATCCTGCTGAGTTCATTCCGGATGTCGAGGATCAGTTTATTCAGGCTGGTGGACTGGTTGATCGACTGGAAAATCGTGAAACTGATATTCTTGAGATGTTCCTCCTCTTTGCGGTCTGTGATGTCTTTGACAAACGCGACCAGCATCTCCTCATCCCCGTACTGCAGGAAGTTGATCGTCACCTCCGTCGGGATCACGCGTCCGCTTTTTGTGTGCTGAACCGATTCGATGGTCATAACCTGTTGTTTGCGAAGCTTCTTCCAGACCTCCGGTAACCGTTCTTTCTTAAAATTGGGGTCGATGTCAAATGCGTTCCTGGAGAGCAACTGTTCTCTGGTATATTCCAGGGTTTTACAGGCCCATTCATTAGCGTACAGGATCTGCCCCTCATTCCCGATCATATAGATCCCTTCGGCTGCATGGTCGGCCATAAACTCGATCAATCGAAGGTTGTCCTCCGTCTTTTTTGTTTCGGTGATCTCCCGGCCGGCGACAATGATATCGGTGAGTTTATTCTCTTTTTTGTTGAAAACCGGGTTTGCAAATACTTCCACCCATTTTACTTCTCCTGAACGGGTGAGAATCCGTATCCGGATCGAAAAGGGTTCGTGCTCTGTTAATACTTTTTTTATAACCTGGTTCTTCAACCGGTCAAAGTCATCCGGATGGCCAATTTTCCGCCAGGTATCCAGCTCCTTCAGATCTGCATCAGAGTATCCGGTTATTTTGGTGATGGAGCCCGAAAGCCAGTCGACATGCAACACCATATCATCCCCGAAGGAGAACGAAATGGCAAAATCAGAAATCACATCCGATACGGCCTTGAAGCGCTTTTCACTCTCCACGATCTGGTTGAGCAGATCGGGATTCGTTTTTAGTTGTTCGAAGTGCTTCATTCGGTAAGGTTACTTGGCAAAGCTGATCGCGCGGGTTTCTCTGATCACCGTGATTTTAATCTGGCCGGGATAGGTCATCTCAGTCTGGATCTTTTTCGAGAGGTCGAAGGCCAGCTGGGTCGCCTCGGCATCGGAGACTTTATCCGCACCGACAATGACCCGCAGTTCGCGACCGGCCTGGATGGCGTATGTTTTCACCACACCCGGGTAACTCAGTGCAAGCTCTTCCAGGTGTTTTAACCGTTCGATGTAAGCATCCACCACCTCCCGCCGGGCTCCCGGACGGGCTCCTGAAATGGCATCGCAAACCTGGATAATGGGGGAGATCAGATTATCCATTTCAATCTCATCGTGGTGGGCCCCGATAGCATTGATGATTTCAGGTTTCTCTTTGAATTTGTCTGCCAGGTTCATTCCCAGGATGGCATGTGGCAGCTCCGGTTCATTATCAGGCACTTTGCCGATGTCGTGGAGCAATCCGGCCCGTTTGGCTTTTTTGGGGTTCAACCCGAGTTCAGCAGCCATCGTAGCGCTGAGTTTGGCCACTTCGATGGAGTGCTGAAGGAGATTTTGTCCGTAGGAGGAGCGGTATTTCATCCGGCCGATCATCCGGATCAGTTCATGATGGAGATTATGGATCCCCAGGTCGATGCACACGCGTTTCCCGGTTTCAATGATCTCCTGTTCGATCTGCTTCTTCGTTTTGGCGACCACCTCTTCAATACGGGCCGGATGAATCCGGCCGTCGGTCACTAGCTTGTGGAGTGATTGCCGTGCAATCTCCCTGCGTACCGGATCGAATCCGGAGAGGATAATGGCATCCGGTGAGTCATCGATGATGATCTCGATGCCGGTCAGGGATTCCAGCGTCCGGATGTTACGTCCTTCCCGGCCTATGATCCGGCCCTTGATCTCTTCGTTCTCGATATTAAAAACCGAGACGGTATTCTCAATGGCATGCTCGCTGGCTGTCCGCTGAATCGTTTCAATGATGATCTTTTTTGCCTCGGTATTGGCTGTCAGCCGCGCTTCATCCACGATATCCTTGATGTGCATAAGCGCCTCCGATTTTGCCTCCTCCTTGAGCGTTTCAATCAGCTGTTCCTTGGCTTCTGCGGCCGACATGCTGGCGATTGATTCCAGCTTTTCTACCTGCTGCTTGATGGTTTTGTCGAGATCGGTCTGTCGTTTGTTGACGATCTCCATCTGGTTGGTGAGGTTTAGCTTAATGGTGGCTACCTCCTTCTGTTTTTTTGCAAATTCCTCGATCCGCTGGTTCAGGGCTGATTCTTTCTGTTTGTAGCGGTTCTCATTTCTGGACAACTCCTCATTCTTCTCGTTGACATATTTTTCGTGTTCCGACTTCAACTGAAGAAACTTCTCTTTCGCCTGGAGGATCTTTTCTTTTTTGATGACCTCGGCTTTGTCCATCGATTCTTTCAGGAGTGAATCCCGCTTCCGTTCCAGCGCTTTATTCAGAATGGTCCCGGTGATCAATCCTCCGACAATGATGCCAACCACGCTTACAATAATATATATCATGATTTCCATAGCAACTGCAGTTTTATTGGTTTATAGCTGATAAGGGAGGCTGAAAAAAAACCCGCACTAACCCATGAGGTAATGATAAACCTCAAATAGACATGTATAGGGCTGCCAGGCATTTCGAACTTCCACCGTCCCGGCGTACCGGAATCCTCCCTGTCAAGTGGGATCCCGGCAAGCCGGGATCCCACTTGACAGGGAGTAAAAGAGGCCTGTCCTACGTGCCAGTGAGCGTGTCCCTAATATTTGTAATGTTAGGTTTACAAACTGCTGGGCTAATGCGGGTAAATCGTTGGTCTGTCAAAGAACGAAAAGGCTATCTTTCCAGGTATTCTGCTAAAAGTTTGTCAATCTTTGCCAGCTTCAGCTCATGGGTTTCTCCTCGTCCGGAGAGCATTTGTTCATCCTGCAGATAGTTGGTTGCATATTCAAGAGCCACCATGGCCAGCAAATCCTGTTTGTCTTTGTAAGCATAGCTGCCAGAATAATCTCTCATTCGTTTCTCAATCAACTCTATTGCATGCCGGAACAACTTTTCGTGTTCCGGTGCAATAACTAATTTATAAGGCCTGTCAGCAATGTGTAAAGAAATCGTTAACTCGCTCATCAGCTATACAGTACTATATTCACCTGTTCAAGAGTCCTATACATGAATCGATTTCCCGCAAAAGCTCATTGATTGTCGCTTTCGCTTCAACCGTCCCTTCGTTGAATTCTACGTTTCGTGTTGTTTTTAAGTGGTTTATCTTCTGGTTTAATGTTTCTATTACCTGGGTTTGATTCTCGTTTATCTTGTTCAGTTCCCGGATCTCATTTTTCTTCTGTTCATTCTCCTGCTGCAGGATCTGCAATCGCTCGATCAGCTGGTGTACTTTGTAGTCTATGCCTGAAACAAGCGTTTCAAGATCTGCCATGGCGGAACATCCCCTGCGTTGGTATTGCAAATATACTCGTTTGATTCACTGTATGCAAGCGAATGGATTTTTTTTCAACAATTGGTTAACCTTTTAGGGTGAAAGCTGATTAATGGGTATCAATTCTGTAAGACGATCGATATGACGGAACAATTTATGCACTACCTGTGGCAATTCCGATTGCTGCGGTCACCGCTTTCCTGCGTATCAGGCGAGCCTGTGGAGGTGATTCATCCCGGTGTGTACAACCGGGATGGGGGACCCGATTTTTTCAATGCCCGGATCCGGATAGGGCAGACTACCTGGGCAGGAAATGTAGAGATTCACCTCAGGGCCTCCGACTGGTACCGGCACCATCACCAGGAGGATCCTGCCTATCACAACGTGATTCTGCATGTAGTGGATACGTGCGATGCGGATGTGACGGGCGCTGACCACTGCCCTATTCCTGTTGTGGAAGTGCGGTCGAGTTATCCGCCGGAGCTGATATCCAGGTTTGAAGCATTGCATCTGGCCAGCCGTTGGATCCCCTGCCAGAATATCCTGGCGGAAGTAGATCCCGCCGTTTTCCGGTTATGGGCTCCTGCCCTGGCCGTGGAACGGCTGACTGACCGGGCAAGGACGATCAGGACCTGGCTGACCGTGGCGTCTTTTCAGTGGGATGAGGTGGCCTATCAACTTGTAGCCGGGGCTCTTGGCTGTAAGATCAATACCCACCCATTCGAACTCCTGGCCAGGGTCACGCCACTCCGGATCCTGCTTCGCCACAGGGATCACCTGACCAGTCTGGAGGCCATGCTCTTCGGACAGGCCGGATTGCTGGATCCGTCCTATAAGGAGGCCTATCCGGCTGACCTTTTCCGAAGTTACCTCTTTTACCGGGATAAATACACCCTCCATCCACTGGAAAGGGGAACCCTGAAATTTCTAAGATTACGGCCGGTCAATTTCCCTACGATCCGGATCAGTCAACTGGCTTTCCTGCTGAACCAACGCAATGGATTTCCGGAGAACTTTCCGGATGATATTCCGCTTGCCAGCCGGATGAAATCTCTCCAGGCAAGAGCTAGTTCCTACTGGGATACCCACTATACCTTTGACCGGATTGCTGCTTCCCGGATAAAGAAACTGGGACTGGATACCATCCGGCTGGTTCTGATCAACGGACTGGCACCCCTGCTGTTTTTATATGGGATGGAGAAGAACCAGGACTCCTTCCGGGAACGGGCCGTAGCAATACTGGATGAACTGCCCGGAGAATCGAGTGCACTGATCAACACCTGGGAAAAACTTGGCTTCCCTGCTGGAAACGCCCTCTTCACGCAGGCACTCAAGCAGTTGAAAAGCGATTATTGTGACCGGAAACGGTGCCTGGAGTGCAGGATCGGGGTGAAGCTACTGAGACGTGAGACGTGAGACGTAAGATGTAAGACGTAAGACGTAAGACGTGAGGCGTATGATATGATTTTTAATTGCCAACTGCCCACTGCCAACTGTAACCTGACCATATGACAAGAGTATCCCAGATCATCAAAGATTATCTATCCTTCAGCCGGGGAGAACAGCGTGGGATTATTATCCTGATCGGGTTGATCCTGGTAATTAACGTAATCCGGTACTTTTTGCCTGATTCCCGGCGGCTGGAGCCTGTTCAATTTGCGGCCTTCAGGGAAGAGGTGAAACGCTTTGAAGCCGCTCTGGGAAAAGTCCGGAAGGAGGAACCAGAAACCCTATCCGGACAGGGATCCCGGTATTCCTTTTCAGGTGGTGTCGGGCCTGATACAACTCCGCAGAAACCGATGGGTTCTTCCCCCTCGTTTATCCTCGAGTTGAACCGGGCTGATACCCTGGATTTGCAACGACTTCACGGGATCGGACCCGCGTTTGCCCGCCGGATAGCCGGGTACCGGGATAAGCTTGGAGGATTCATTACAGTCGATCAGCTGCTGGAAGTATATGGGATGGACTCGGGACGATATATGGGAATCAGAAAACACCTGGTGGTCGATACCTCCCTGATCATCCGGATGAATCTGAACACGGCATCGTTTAAGGAGCTGATCAGCCACCCCTATATGCCCTATGAGCTGGCGAAAGAGATCGCGTTGTACAGGAAGAAACATAAAGGGATCCGGAATTTGGAAGTGCTTTTCGGAATGAAGAATTATGACAGTGTTTCATTACTGAAATTAATGCCCTATCTTGGACTTTAGGATTTAGATATTCGAATTTAGATATTCGAAGATATGTCTTCTTCGTCCTCCTCCTCATCTTCCCAGTCAAACCTTGGCCGCTGCGGGCCGACCTTGCGGAAATAGACTGCCAGGATGGTTCCCGCGAGCAATCCCATCAGGTGTCCTTCCCAGGAGATCCGTTCCCGCGGGAACAATTGTGGGAAGATGCCCCAGACCAGGCCTCCGTAAAGGAATGCCACAAGCAGGGTGATCGCCATCAGCCGGGTATCCCGGCGGATGATGCCGCTGGTGAATAAAAAGGCAGCCAATCCGTAAACCACCCCACTGGAGCCGATATGAAGAGATCCTTCAGTGCCAAGAAACCAAACCCAGAGTCCGGAGAGCAGATAGATCAGAATCAGAATCCGCCAGGCGATCTCCCGGTATGAATAAAAGAGAAAAGCAGCCAGGATGAAGAGGGGAATTGAGTTTGCAAAGAGGTGTTTCCAGTCGGCGTGAATCAGCGGCATGGTCAGGATCCCCGGGAGCCCTTTCCACTGCATGGGGTACATGCCATAGGTTGCAAAAGAGGTGTCGAGAATTACCTCCAGGAACTTGACCAGCCAGATTGCAATGACAAAGATGACCGGGAAAAACAGGCTTCGAATCAGTTTCCTTCGTTCTGCATCCATCGTTGCAATATTTCCCGGTTTTGTCAGTTAAAATTAGTGAAAAAGGTGAAACCCGGAAGGGGACCTGAAAAAATCCTACCTTTGAAAACCCATGGAGGGCATTAACAAACTAATTATCAAATCATGAAGAGGCTTTTTTTGGTTTTGTTGTTTTTTCCACTCTTTCTCTCAGCCCAGCGGAACGATCCCAATGAGGAACTGCGTAAACTGCAAATCGCCTTGCAGATCATTGATTACGCATACCTGGATACGGTTCACGAGGATCAGCTGGTAGAGGCTGCCATCATTGAAATGCTGAAAGAGCTTGACCCTCATTCCATTTACATTGCAAAGAAGGACCTTCAGCGAGCCAACGAACCTCTGCAGGGGAATTTCGAAGGGATCGGAATCCAGTTTGAGATCCTGAAGGATACGATTGTGGTGGTTCATCCTATTCCCGGTGGGCCTTCGGAAAAACTGGGCATCCTGTCGGGAGATAAAATTGTGAAAATAGACGGCGAAGAGGTGGTCGGGGATCACATCAACAACCAGTTCGTCCTGGACCATCTGCGCGGGAAGCGGGGAACAAAAGTCAATGTGTCAATTTACCGCCGGGGGAAAAAGGGACTGCTCGAGTACACAATTATCCGCGATAAGATCCCCATCAACAGCATCGACGCGGTTTACATGATTGCTCCCGGAGTGGGGTACATCAATTGCAACCGCTTCTCCCTCAACACCACAGATGAATTTCAGGAGGGTGTTAAAAAGCTGAAAAGCGAAGGGATAACAAGCCTCATCCTGGATCTTCGGAACAACGCGGGGGGATTCATGGCTCCCGCTATCGAACTGGCTGATGAATTCCTGGGACTTGGAAAGATCATCGTCTACACCGAGGGAATGCGAAGCCCGAGAGAGAACTTCTACTCCACTTACCGTGGAAACTTTGAGCAGGGGAAGTTGGTTGTCATGATCAATGAGAACAGCGCTTCTTCCAGCGAAATTGTGGCAGGAGCTATTCAGGATTGGGACAGGGGATTGATCGTTGGCAGGCGTTCCTTCGGGAAGGGATTGGTTCAACGTCCCTTCAACCTGCCCGACAGTTCGCAGATCAGGCTGACCACCGCGCGGTATCATACTCCCTCCGGACGGTACATCCAGAAACCTTACAACAATGGAACGGATGAGTACAACCGCGATTTTACCAACCGGTACAACCGGGGCGAACTGATCCATGCCGACAGCATCAAGTTCCCCGATTCGCTGAAATACCAGACAGCAAAAGGCCGGACTGTATACGGAGGGGGAGGGATCATGCCGGATGTCTTCATTCCATGGGATTCCACCTTTCTCACCGATTATTACCTGGATGTCAGGCGCAACAATCTGATCAATCCACTGGTCGGCGAGTATGTGGACATCCACCGGAATGAGCTCCTGAAGACCTATCCTGACTTTTCCCACTTTAAAATGAATTTTGAGGTAGACGATTCCATAATGAATCTTTTTTTCAAGGCTGCCAAGGATGCAGGTCTCGAGCTGAACGAAGAGCAGTATGCCATTTCGGAACCTTTGATAAAATCCCAGATCAAAGGACTGATTGCACAGAAATTGTGGGACATCACCTCGTTCTATATCATTGCCAATGAGTTGGACCCGGAGGTGATGCGGACGGTGGAAATCATCCAGGATGACAGCCTCTTCCAGGAATTATCCAATTAACTGATTTCAGCAATTTGGCTGACACACCTCACATCTATGTGGCACTTCCGGTGATGGGGGAACGGGATTGGCTTCCTGCAACTTTGGATGCCATCGCCGGCCAGCGATTCCGTAATTTTTCTGTCGTAATCTGTGTAAACCAGCCTGATAGCTGGTGGGATGATCCGGAACATGCTGCAATCTGCCACGACAACCAGCACCTGATCGATCTCCTGCGATCGGAATCCCGTTTCCCGATCGATATCATGGATCGCAGTTCCCGTGGATCAGGATGGCAAGGGAAGCAGGCCGGGGTTGGGTGGGCCAGGAAAACAGTGATGGATCATTGTGCACTGAAAGCTGAAGCCACTGATATCATCCTGAGTCTGGACGCCGATACCCTCTTCGCTGAGGCCTATTTTGATTCGGTTGCCCGGGTGCTCTCAAACCTGCCGGATGCCATGGCACTGGCGGTTCCCTATTACCACAGGGTCCCGGCTGATCCCCGGGCTGCCCGGGCTATCCTCCGGTACGAGATCTACATGCGGTATTACCTGCTGAATCTCCGGCGAATCGGAAGTCCATATGCATTTACCGCCCTTGGTTCGGCCATGGCGGTGCCCGTGTGGGCCTATCGGAAAGTTGGCGGGATGACCCCAAGACTCAGCGGAGAGGACTTCTATTTTCTTCAAAAACTACGGAAAGCAGGCCGGTTGATCTCCTGGTGCGGCGAAAAAGTACATCCGGCAGCCCGGTTCTCGTCGCGGGTCTTTTTTGGAACCGGCCCGGCCATGATCCGTGGGGCGAATGGCGACTGGGATAGTTATCCAGTCTATCCCTTCGGTCTCTTTGATGAGATTGCCGAAGGCTATGGCCGCTTCCCGGAACTGTTTCATCGGTTTGTCGATACCCCGGTTACCAGGTTTTTACGGGAGCAAGCGAGGGAAGAGGATCCCTTCGCATTGCTGCGTATCAATTTCCGGGAGCCGGAATCATTTATCAGGGCCTGCCATGAGAAATTTGACGGATTGCGGATCCTGCAATACCTGAAGCAGAACAGGCTGAGGTTTCCACAATCGGATGAGCAGAACCTCATGGAGTGGTTGGAGACTTTTTATTCGTCGGATGCCGGATACCGCTGCTTCTCCCCCCGAGACCTCGGGGGGATCGCAGTGACAATGCTGCCGGATCCGGAGCATTTCTCATTTACGGAGAGCAGTATTGAAACGTTGGATTGTCTGCGGAATTTTCTGGAAAGGGAAGAGGAAAAATACAGGCGTAGCTCACTGCTCCTTTGAACCGGTAACGATTAGTTCAGGATCTTGGTGACGAGATCGGCTGCTTCCTGGAGGGTGATGGCCGAATAGACATGCAACCCTGATTCATCTATCAGCTTTTTCCCCTCTTCGGCATTGGTTCCCTGAAGTCTGACAATGATAGGCACAGGAATTTCCCCGATGTTGTGATAAGCATCCACAACACCCTGGGCAACCCTGTCGCACCGGACGATCCCGCCGAAAATATTGAGCAGGATAGCTTTGACATTAGGATCCTTCAGGATGATCCGGAATCCCTCTTCCACCCGTTTCGCATTGGCACTGCCTCCCACATCCAGGAAGTTAGCCGGTTCCCCGCCGGAGAGTTTGATGATATCCATGGTGGCCATGGCCAGGCCGGCACCATTGACCATGCAACCCACATTGCCATCCAGTTTGACGTAATTCAGGTCAAATGCGGAAGCTTCCACCTCTATCGGATCTTCTTCGTCGAGATCGCGCATGGCAGCGATATCCGGATGGCGGAAAAGGGCGTTGTTATCGATGGTAAGCTTGGCATCGGCTGCCAGGATCTTGTTGTCGGATGTTTTAAAGACCGGGTTGATCTCCACCAGGGTTGCGTCGGAGTTTACAAAGGTCTGGTATACACCGGTTACAAAGTGGATCATATTCTTGTTTGCTTCGCCGGACAATCCCAGGTTGAAAGCAACTTTTCGTGCCTGGAAAGGCTTCAGCCCGATGACCGGATCGATCTCCTCGGTAAAGATCATCTCGGGAGTCTCTTCCGCTACCTTTTCAATGTCCATCCCCCCGCGCGGAGAATACATCAGGATGATGTGGCCTTTCTGGCGGTTGAGGAGCACGCTGAAGTAGATCTCGGCCGGTTCGGACGGCCCCGGGTAAAAAATATTCTGCTCCACATAAATTTTCCTCACTTTTTTCCCTTTGGCTCCGGTTTGGGGAGTGACCAGCGTCATCCCCAGGATCTGGTCTGCGTAATTCCTGACCTCCTCCAGTGATTTCGCCACCTTGACCCCTCCGCCTTTTCCCCGGCCGCCGGCATGGACCTGGGCTTTAATCACCCATTTGTCGGAACTGGTTGTGTTCTGGATCACTTCAGCAGCTTTCACCGCATCTTCAACGGTGCTGGCAACAATCCCCTCGGGTACGGGTACGCCGTTATTCCTGAGGAGCCTTTTGCTTTGGAATTCGTGCAGATTCATACGGATATCGGTATTTTACGAGATTCCAAAAGTACTGGAAAGGATCCTATTTTCAAAATAACATTAGTAACTTTGCCGTTTATCCGGAGAATATGATTCTTGCACGGGATATTCACAAATCATTTGGTTCGCTTAAGGTGCTGAAGGGAATCAGCCTGGAGGTCGGTAAAGGGGAGATCATCTCCATCGTGGGGGCTTCGGGAGCGGGGAAATCGACCCTGCTTCACATCCTGGGAACCCTTGATAAAGCCGACTCCGGTGTGGTTGAGATGGGAGGGATCTCCATCCAGGCTATGAGTGAGAAAAAGCGATCCGAGTTCCGGAACCGGCAGATCGGGTTTGTCTTTCAGTTTCACCATCTGTTGCCGGAATTCTCGGCCCTGGAAAACATTTGTATCCCGGCTTTCATCGCCAGGTTATCCAAGCGGGAGGCAAAAAAGCGGGCCCGGGAACTCCTTTCCTTCATGAAACTTGAGGAGCGTGCCGACCATAAGCCTTCCGAGTTGTCGGGAGGAGAGCAGCAGCGTGTGGCTGTTGCCCGGGCGCTGATCAATAATCCCGGGGTGATTCTTGCTGACGAACCTTCCGGGAACCTGGACTCAGCTTCAGCAGTTGAACTTCATACGTTATTTTTTAGTCTTCGGGATCATTTCAATCAAACTTACGTCATTGTTACACACAACGAGGAACTCGCCAATATGGCCGACCGAAAACTGACCATCCGGGATGGAATTATCGATAATTGATCTCCTGTAAAATTAATGTACAGAACCAGCGTTGATAAGTTATGAACAGATGTTTACGGTTGAGATCCCGGTCCCTGATTGTCCTTCTCCTCTTTGTTGCTTCACTGGCTTTTGCCTGTCCGCTTTTTCTTCCTCTTTTGGGGAATAGTTCCAGAGACCAGCAGGTTCCCGACACCACGTATACCTCGCACTCTTCATCATCCGACAGCCTTTACCTGCAGCTGATCATCCTGGCCGATGACTACTTCGGCAAGAAGGATTATCTCAACGCCAAATCTTCTTATCAGCTGGCGCTGAACAGGGCACCCAATGATCCCTATGCCCGTGAGCAGTTGAACCGGACCATGGAGTTACTGCGTTCGCAAAAAGCACAGAATATCCTCTATGATGTTACCCTGGCCAGTGCTGATAAACTCTTCAATGCAGGGGATTATGAAAAAGCGAAGGCCGAGTACGAGAATGCCGGCCGGATCCTGCCCGGGGAGGCCTACCCGAAAGAGAAAATCAACGCCATCATCAAGATCATGGTGGATCAGCAGGTGCGGGAAGAACTGTACAAGGAAGCTATCACAGCTGGAGACAGGTACTATAACTCGGCCGGCTATCAACGGGCTCTCCCGGAGTACCAGAAAGCCCTTAAGCAAAAACCCGAAGAACCGTATCCCCGGGAACGCATAGCCGAACTTCAACAGATTCTGGCTCAACTGGCTGCGCTGCAGGAGGCCTATACTGAAGCAATTGCACTGGCCGATAAGCTGTTTACCGAGACCCGGTATCCGGATGCGCGGTCGGCCTATGAAGAGGCGCAGGGCATAAAACCGCAGGAGCAATATCCGGCCGACAGGATCCGGGAGATTGATGCAATCCTGGCCGGGATTGCCAAGTCCAATGCCGCTTTCGAGCAGTATGTCAACCTGGCCGACAGTTTCTACATAGCGAAGAACTTTATCAGGGCCCGTCAGAATTACCAGCTGGCGTTGCAGGTCAAACCGAATGAATCCTATCCCCGGGCGATGATCGCTAAAACAGAGGCCGGGGTTGGGGACCAGCAGGCAAATGAACTGGCCATGGAGGATGCTTATCGCTCCGCTGTGGCGAATGCTGATAAGCTTTTTGCTGAGCAAGCCCTGGCCCAGGCGAAAGCCGAATACGAAAACGCCCTGGCCATTAAGCCGGCTGATCTCTATCCGCAGCAGAAGATCAAAGAGATCGATGCCATCCTCGAGGGAATTGCAAGGTCGGAAAAACTAGAATCCGACTATGCTGCCGCCATTGCAGCAGGGGACAGCCTATTGGTTTCGCAGGCTTACCGACCGGCTAAATCGGCCTATCAGAACGCGCTGGCATTGAAACCCGGTGGGGAGTATCCGGCCGGGAAGATCTCGGAGATTGATGTCATTCTTTCCGAACAGGCCCGGTTGCAGTCGCTCAACGAGCAGTATGAACAGGCGATTGCAAGTGGCGATCAATTCTTTAAAGACAGTTCATGGGAGCAGGCCCGTGAACTATATCAACAGGCTCGGTCAGTGAAGCCCGACGAATCCTATCCTGCTCAGCAACTGGCTATTATAGATCAGAAACTCGCGGAGATTACACGGCTTCAGCGGGCGCTGGATGAACAGTACGCTCATCTGATCCAATCCGGTGACCAGTTGTTTGGTGAAAAAGACTATCCGTCAGCGCAGACCACATTCCGGCAAGCGCTTGAACTTAAACCAGGGGAGCGTTATCCCTCCGGGAAGGTATCAGAAATTGACAACATTCTTCAAGAGATGGCACAGAAGGACGCTCTGGAAGCACAGTATGCTCAAACCATTGGCCGGGGCGACAGTCTTTTGGCCGGTGGTTTCCTGACTCCTGCGAAAAATGCTTTTGAAGAGGCAATGAGACTCAAGCCGGAAGAAGCCTATCCGAAAAGCAGAGTGAGCGAGATCAACGCTGCGATAGAGGAGCTCAATCGTCAGCAAGTCCTGGACAATCGATATCGGGAAGAGGTGGCGACGGGCGACAGACTCTTCTCCGGCCGTTCATGGGATCCCGCCATTGCGGCTTATCAGCGGGCGATGGAGATGAAGCCAGCAGAAACCTATCCGGGACAAAAAATCCGGGAGGCAGATTCTATCAAACAGGAGATTGCCCGGCAGCTCCGGATCGACCAGGAGTACCGGGAGATCATTGCCCGGGCCGACCGGCTTCTTGGAGTAAAATCCTATGATTCGGCACGGGTGGATTATTCCAGGGCCGGGGAATTACGACCCGAGAAGAGCTACTGGAAGGAGCAGATCGAGGAGATCGACCACATCCAGGCCGAGATCAGAAGACGGAATGAAGAGTACCAGGCGGCCATTGCCCTGGCTGATGGGTTATTGACCGGGCAGCAGTATGAGTCGGCCAGGGAGGCCTATCAGAATGCCTCCCTGATCAAACCCACAGAGACCTACCCGAAGGAAAAGATCAAAGAGGTAAACCAACTCCTTGCCGAGATCCAGGGCCGCAGGCAAACATTCGACAAACTAGTGAGCAACGGGGATCAGTTTCTGGCATTCAGGGAATATATCAAGGCCAGGGAGAATTACCAGCAGGCGCTGGATCTCTTCCCGGATGAAACCTATCCGAAAGCCCGGCTGCGTGTGACCAATGCCCGGATCGACAGCATTTACCGGGCCAACAAAGCTGATTACGACAAAGCGGTGGGAGAGGGGGATGGATTTTTCAACACCTTCGAATACGACCGGGCGATCGATGCCTATACCCGGGCAGTCGGGTTCTTACCCATGGAGGAGTATCCGCGTGAGATGATTGCCAAGATCCGGAAGACCATTTCGGAAAATGCCATTGCCGATGTCCTCAATTCACCGGTGGTCATCAAGGCAGGCGAGGAGCAGAAATTCCCCTTTGATCCGGTCAATATAGCCTCCCGGAGAAATAATTTCATCTATCTGAAGGTCAGAAACCTGACTGCTAACAATTTCAGCGTTTTACTGCGGTATGGCCGGGATGACCATGCCAACGGAGGGCTGGCAATCCGGAATATCACCAGTAACCGGGAGGTGAATGAGCGGTTGATCAGTGTCAAAGACCAGGATCCCTGGTACAGGGAAGACAACAACTGGATCAGTCTTTATCCCCAGGGCGGGGATATCGAAGTCTCTTTTATCCAGGTCTCACGGGCTATTAAATAGCGAACTATAAACGGGGAGCATTACCCGGTTACGTCAGCGCCGAGGCCAGTACGCCCACCAGTTCCGATTTCGTGAAGGGTTTTGCAATGTAATGCGTACAGCCAGCCTCCATGATCTTCTCTTTATCTTCGCTCATCGTATATCCTGTCAGCGCGATCACAGGTGTCTTTGTATATGATTTCTTAACACGCAGTTCGGTTGCAATCTTCAACCCGTCCTTGCCGGTTCCGAGGTTGATGTCCAGCAATATTGCCTTGTACTGTTTCTGGTCAGCCATCTGAAGAGCTGTATACCCATCCGGTGCACGGTCGATCCGGTATTTCGATTTCAGATAGAGTTTTACAATTTCAGCATTGTCATCGTTATCTTCCACCACCAGGATCAGGGGCAGGGCAGGAGGTTTCTGAACCTTAACTACCGGGGGCAGCCCGTTTCCTTCATCCACCGATACTGCCCGGTCTTTTTTTCTGGCAGAAACCGATACCAGAGGCAACCAGACAGAAAAAATAGTACCCAGTCCCAGTTCGCTTTCCACCGTAATATCTCCACCCATAATCCGGATCATCTTACTGGAAAGGGTCAATCCCAGCCCGGTTCCTTCAAAGCGGCGGTTATACCCCTCGCTGGCCTGGCGGAACTCCTGGAAGATCCGTTCAAAGTCGTCTGAAGCAATACCGATCCCGGTATCCTTGATCTGTAGCAGTGCCCACACTGTCTTGTCCTTCTCTTTCTGCGCCGTTTCAATGGTAATGCCTCCGCTCTCCGTAAACTTGATAGCGTTGTCTATCAGGTTCTGGAAGACCAGTTTAAGCAGGTTTTCGTCGGCCAGCACGTGGATGCGTTGAGCAAACTCCGTTACGAGATATAACCCTTTCTCACTCGCCAGAGCCTGAAAGGGAGCAAGGATTTTGGTCAACGCCTTCATCAGATCCACCTCCCGGAGGATCAGTTTCGATCGGGTGGCTTCCAGATCGGCCAGTTCCAGGATGGCCTGCAGGGTATTCATCAGACGTTTTCCGGCCCCATGGATTTTTTTCGTATAAAAAATCACTTCAGGATCATCCGAATCATTGAGCATCAGTTCGGAGAATCCGAGGATCGAATTCATCGGGGTACGAAGTTCATGGCTCATGTTGGCCAGCAGGGAGGTTTTCAGGCGATCTGATTCCTCTGCCCGCAGCCTGGCTTTATTCAGTTCTTTCTCCGAATAATCCCGCTCCAGGGCCTCGTATTTGGCTGACACCAGGTCAGCCAGGGAAGCAGCAAACTCTTTTTCTTCCAGGGTCCAGGAACGGATCTGATCAGTGTATTCGAAACAGACTACTCCCGCGAGTTTCCCTCCTTTTCTGACAGGCACATCCAGAAGGGATTTGATGCCGTGAGGATTCAGATATCCTTCCGTAAATTCCCTGGTCCGGGGATCCGTCACCCCATCGGAGGAATCGATGTACCGGGAGGTCTCAAGCGCTTTGAAATAACTTGGATAATGGGCACAAAGCAGCTCTGTTCGCTCGTGGTGTTCGGAGGATGACCTGACAAATAAATCTTTGCAGATGAGCATGGAATTATCCTGGGAAAATGACCAGATACTGGCCCGGTCGGCGAGGAGGGTCTCTGCCGATTTTTCTGTGATAATCTGCCAGGTCCTCTGATAATCCGACTGGTGGAGCCGGGAGATTTCCAGCAAGGTTTTCTGCCTCTCAACAGCAACAAGCGCTTTCTGACATGCTTGTTCCGCTTCTTCTTTCAGCGGGGTAATGTCGGTATGGGTTCCCAGCATCCTCAGCGGATCTCCCTTTTCATCCAGTTCTACAATCCGTCCTTTCGCCTGGATCCACATATAGGAGCTGTCTTTTCGCCGGAACCTGAATTCTGCCTCATAGAGATTTTCCGGATTTCTCATGACGGTATCCATATGCTCCAGTGCTTCAGGCTGGTCATCCGGATGAATCAGGTTACGCCAGGTTTCGAAACTTGCCTTAAAATCTCCGGGTTTATATCCCGCCATAGTGAAACAGACATCGCTGAAAAAGACCTTCCCCGAAGGGATGTGCCAGTCCCACAAGCCCACACCCATGATATCCAGAGAGAGAGTTAACCGCTCTTCGCTCTTGAGGAGTTTCTCCTCCGTCATTTTGTACTCCGTCAGGTCATTGAAGATAGCTACCACCTCACCGCCCTGAAGTTGCAGCACAAAGTACTCCATCCATTCTGCTATCCGCTGATCCTTATATAGCGTAACTGGAAGTCGCTTCGGTTTCCCGGTCCGGTAAACTTCAGCGAGCAGTTTGAAAAGTCCGTTTTCAGAAATGACCGGAAAGACCTCCCGGACACTTTTTCCGATCAGTTCCTCCTTTACTGTCCTGTTCAGTTCTTTGGCAGTTTTATTCAGGTCCAGAAGGAGAAAATCACTCCCATCTTTCACCGGCTGGCAGATGATCACACCGCTCCGGAGGTTATCCACCAGATGCTGGTATCTCATTCCGTTTGCGGGCGACGGTTTGTCCTTCTTCATAGTGTACGTATTATCAGGAAACCGCAATGAAAGTAGTGAAAAAATCAGGACGATTTACATTTCAGGACAATCAACGTGATTTCGGCCCAGATACCAACCCGCCCGGCATATCCGATGGTGCCTGCTCCCCGGTTGACATAAAGGTACTGTGTGGGGCCTTCCGGCCATCGCTTTTGATATAATCCGGCCCATGTGGGATAGAGGTACTGGATCGGACTCCACCGGAAATCTCCGGTCTCAATCCCCATCTGCCCGCCATGGGTATGTCCCGAGAAGGTAAGATCGATCCCGGGATACTGGTTGCTTACGATGCTATCCCAGTAGGTAGGATCATGAGAAAGCAGGAGTTTGACAGGAATTGTCTCAACGCCCGCAAGTGCCTTCGGAAGATCAGCGAGACGCTGAAACCGCCTTTCCGACCCCCAGTTTTCCACACCAACCAGAACCAGGCTATCCCTATCCTTTACCAGGACCTGGTTCTCATTCCGGAGCAATCGCCATCCCAGTTCCTGGTAGAACCGGTAGAGGTCCAGGAGGTTTTTATTTTTGGCCTCTGCTGAGGCCCACTTCATATAATCCCCGTAATCGTGGTTTCCCATCACCGCGAAGATACCGTAGGTTGCCCGGATCTTCTTCAGGATGTCACGGAAAGGCCAGGCGTCTGCTGTGGAGTAGTTACAGAGATCGCCGGTAAAGAAAACAAGATCGGGTTGTGCAGCATTGACCAGCGTCACGAGCTCCTCCAGACGGGATATCCGGTTCCATCCTCCCAGATGGAGGTCGGAGATCTGGACAATGCGCAGCCCGTTAAAAGCGGGAGGTAACTGTTCCAGGGTAATCTCCACTTTTCTCAGCCTGAAATGGTGTTCCCACAACACCATTCCAGCCAGCATCACGAGGAAGAAAAGCAAACCCAGCAGCCATCCGGCCAGGAACAGGAACTTCAGCCTGCGGATCCACGGTTTGATCGGGAGGAACCACCTGGCCAGGATCAGCAAGATGCCCTGGGTGACCAGGGTAGCGATGAGGAAGGCAACAGGGAGGAGTCGCGCTGTGTAGGCAATTAAGACAAAGCTTGTGAGATAGGTTTTAACAAAAAGCGGCCAAACGTAATAGGTACTGAAAAAGCCATAGGTAACTCCGGCAATGACCAGTACAAATGGAAGCCAGAAGAGGAGTGTCAGGGTGATTCTCCAGACCGGCTTCAGGGGCCTGATCTCCCGACGGGTGACGATCCACAAAAAGGCATCAAAGAAGAGGAAGAGAAGGAAAAGATTGAGTGCTCCTGTATTTTTCGGAAAGGCTTGTTTCAGAATCCAGACAAGCAGGACAGAGGCCGCGATAAAGAGGACAAACTGAAGCAGTCGCTTCATCGGTTTTTTATAAAATTGATCAGCCCTTTAGCCTGAAAGATCTCCATCAGTTTTGCGGGCAATGAGGTAAAACGGAACTCCTTTTCGGCTACTTTCACCAGGCCCCACCCAAAATCGATCTTCACCAGGTCTCCCTGGTTGTATGCCTCAACCGCTTCCGGGAGCAGAATGATGGGTAATCCCTGATTTACGGATGACCGGTAAAAGATCCGGTTGACCGACTTACAGATCACTGCTTTTACGCCTGCATGGGAGAGTCCCACTGCAGGGTGTTCACGCGAGCTACCGCACCCGAAGTTGGCTCCGGCCATAATGATATCGCCGGGTTTCACCCGATCGGCGAAACTGTCATCGAATCCTTTGAAGAGATGAGGCAGGATCTTTTCCGGTTCGGAACTCTGCACATTGTACGTAAGGTTTCCGGCGAACATCTGGTCGGTGTTGAGGTTGTCCACGTCGGCATAGTTCCAGGTATGTGCGTTGTACCGGTCTTCTCCTTCAGGGATATCCACGGTGGCGCTCTGTGGAATATGATAGGGATAGACATTTCTGTGGGATGTTCTCCTGGGATCGGTGATCTCGCCGTGCAGGGCCGAACCGGCCACGGTAGCCGGAGAGGCCAGGTAAACATTTGAGTTCGGATTTCCCATCCGCCCTTTAAAATTCCGGTTGGCAGTAGAGATCACGTTGTAGCCGTCGGCCGGTATTCCCTGTCCGGTCCCCAGGCAAGGGCCGCAGGATGAGGAGAGAACATTGGCTCCGGAATCGATAAAGGATTCGATCAGCCCCTCTTTCATTGCCTGCATAAAAATTTTTTTGGAGGCCGGTATGATCAGAAGCTGCATAAAGTGGGGGATCTTTTTTCCTTTCAGAACAGCGGCCGCTTCCCGCAGGTCTTCCAGCCGGCCATTGGTACAGGTGCCGATCAGAGCCTGGTGGATCTTCGTCCCCTGCACCTCCGAAACCGCTTTTATATTGTCGACATGGTGCGGAGCTGCCACTACCGGGAAGATCTCAGCCAGGTTAATATCGTATGCGTTCTTGTAGGTGGCATCCGGATCGGCCCACAAACCTGAGAGCACCTCTCCCAGGTACGCGTGCAGGATTTCGTCGGCCGGGAATACAGCGTTCTTGGCTCCCATCTCGCTCGCCAGGTTCGCAAGTACCATCCGGTCGGCAATGGAGAGGGAGCGGACCCCTCCGCCGTGGTACTCGATCGACAGGTAGTCGGCACCGCCGCTACCGATCATTCCGATGATCCAGAGGGCCAGGTCCTTGGCGCAGACCCCATCAGGCAGTTTGCCATGAAGGGTGATCTTCATGGAGTCGGGTATGCGGAACCAGGTCTCCCCCTGCTTCCACAGGCCGGCTGTTTCGGTCCGATCAATGCCGGCCGCAAAGGCATTGAACGCTCCGGCTGTACCGGTATGGCTGTCGCTTCCCACGATGATCATCTTCGGTCGGGCATAGAGAGCCATCAACTGATGGCAGATCCCTTCGCCCACATCGTGGAACTTCTTTACACCAAATTTCTCCACAAAGTCGCGGATGGTCTGGTAGTCGTTCGCCAACTTGGCATTGGTTGGAGGGGCGTTGTGATCGAGGGTGATCAGCAGCGCTTCCGGATTGACCGGGCTTTCCCCGCCCATTTTTTTAAAGGTGCTATAGATGCTGGCGGTGTTGTCGTGCGAGAGGATGATGTCGGGAGTGGCAAATACGATGCTTCCTGCATCGGCTCTAAAAATCTTTTCAGCAAAGGTTTTACCGGGCATTGAAGTGAATATTTGGGTAAGCAAAGGTACAAAGAAAAAAAGGAGGCTATCTATGATAGACAGCCTCCTTTAGTTATAAATGCAAACAACAGGTTTTTTATGGATCGACTTTTAAAAACATCGTTTGGATCATCGGTGCTGGTGCATTCGGAGGAGTTCCCGCAGGGACGAAAATAATGCATGCCCATCCACCTGTAGGAACTTTATAATTGGTCCCATACAACAGAGCATCATCATGCATTTGTTGCATCATAGGAGTCAAGGAAGGAACGCCACCATTGGCTACCCCATTCCACGGAGGGGTGTCAAAAAGCCAGAGAGCTCCCTGCAGGTCGTACCAAAAGTAACCCGGATACCAGTCCAGATGATTCATCAGCCAGTTATAGTAGTCCCATTTGGGACCCTGAAGATAAGCAGGTAAGGTATTCGGATACAAGGAAGAATAAACATCCATATTATAGTTTACTCCCACGTTGATGGTCGTTTGATGGTCAGAGCACCACGAAGGTTTTGTGCCATTCTGAATCTCATATCCGGTCGGGATTCCTGTCAATTGCGCATCCACGTATCCCCCTAACGATCCCGGAGCATAGCCGCCCACAATTTTATAGTAGCAGGTGGAAGGAAGATTAATCCATGGAGGAATAACAAGGTCAGCATCAGGTACACAATTTCCTAAAACAAAATCTACCACTCCATCATTCCCTTGTGGGATTTGCTCGTCATCCGTAACGAACCAGCTGTGGAAATACACATATTCGAAACCGGATCCTTTTCTGACAAGGATGTAGAGTTTAAATTCAAATTCATCCGTTTCGTTTGCACGGTCTCCATAATTCACCTTCAACGGTTGACCCTGTCCAAGCCATGCTTCATTATTAAATGTACCATGAAAGATTCCATTTCTCAGTACATCAATTTTGCAAATGGCCGACATATCCATTTGTAAACCACCGGTTTGCTGGGCGTACAATGAACCTACATAATCATTGATATTCTTTATGCAGATGTCTCCGAAGAAGCTTTCTTCTCTCACCGCAATCTGGTTAATCTGAAAATAAGTGAACCCAAAATCAATGTAATTATCTTCTTCATAACATACCACTTCAATTGGGAACTCAGTTTTAACAAAGGCTTCAATGACAAACTGAATATTCAACGGAGTAATCACAAAATCAGCAAAATTACTTCCTGTATGCGGAGTTGCTGCCATCACCCAGTCATCGGTAGTCGTGTTGGGAGTGTTGTTGTCATTCCACATGGTGAATTCTTGCAGCAAATGGGTTCCTGTCGGTAACTTAACGGATGTAGTGTACGGAACACCACCGATATAAGAAATAGTCAGTGTGTAAGCCGAATCATCGATTTGTGCGATCGCATAATCAGCATTTTCGCTAAAACAATCGAGTGTTGATTTAAGTCCACCCAGATTGGACCCTGGTTTGATGGCGAATGAGATTCCCTGGTCCTTATTGGTTGGTAAATTCTCAGGGAAATCTGTCTTGTGACAACTGGTAACGGCCATCAGGACAGTCAGTGTTGCAAAAATGAATTTAATTGTTTTCATTGCTATTGATTTAATTGGTGAATTTCATTTTTAAATTATTTTGTTGATTAATATATTGCGGATGGATTGCGATATCCTGGTTTATCCATATACCAGTCGGGATAGAGTTGGCCATTGCTGGTCACCCAGTCAACAAAGTGATAATATGCATCAAGGATGCAGGTTTCTTCTATCGGATAATCAAAATGTTGATAAAGGTTTATGGCCCATGGAAGATTGGATGCCGTCTTGTAATAACGGTGCTGAGAAGGCTTGCTGTCATCCTGACCCATTCCGAAATAGGTTGGATCGACCAAACCTGACGGAGGAAAATCAGGAAGGTGAATTTCCTGTCCCCGGATATAGTCAACAATTAAAAATGGATTGAAATTGGTAATGTCAAGTTGGTCCATTGTATAGGTAGGGGTAGAGAAAATCATTAAAATCGAAACGGTATAAGGTGTAACATACGGGGAGCCCGGAGTGGTATTTACGCCGGTTCCGTTACCTGGTCGCTCCATTAAATCAAAGGGATCATCAAACAGGATAATGGTAGGCTTGGTCTGCCCTGCTTCCAGTCCATTTCCATTGAGCATGATGTAGTTATGTGTCAGAGACTGACCTGTCACAGACAGAACCGATTGATTGATATTGGAATTTGGTAACTGGAATCCAAATCCGTTGTGCAGTGATGCACCAAAGGCTTTAATTGTAAAGGTGCCAAAAATCTCAACGACTTTATTGGACGCGTTGGTTACCGATTTGAACTGGTAATCGCAGACCAGATCGTTGAAATCATAGTCGCCGGTTCCGGGCCACAGATCTTCAAATGCCAGAGTTCCAGGGTTCGGCGCCGGGAAGTAATTATCAAAGCATCGCAGAGGATCCGCTGGATAATCATCCACGATATCGGGACATCCGTCCCCGTCGGTATCGATTGATCCAGCATTTACTGTGACAGTGATGATGGCGTCGTCGCAAAGTAAATTCACATCGCAAACCTGATAGCCGACTGTGGCCGTGCCTGTAAACTGGCTGGCTGGTGTAAATGTCACCACTCCGGTTGAACCATTTACCGTGAAAACCCCAACAGTTCCTGCGGGAGGAATGGTCCCGGAAAGAAAAGAGACAGAACCGGGATTCAATGAACCGCTTCCGGTAATATCGTTATTCAGTACAGGAATATCCACAGGGATATTCATCAATGTTTCTGCATTGTCATCGATGGCAGTAGGACCGGTCAGTGGAGCAGGGATCGTTATGGTTATCTTTGCGACATCACAGAGCAAATTCCCGTCGCACACCTCATAGTCAGCTGTTGCACTACCGAAATAGTTCAAAGCAGGTGTGAAAGTTACGACTCCGTTAGAGCCATTTACAGTAAAAGTTCCTACAGTAGCCGGATCAGGTAAAGTACCAACCATGAATTTGACAGATGAAGGAACAAGAGGACTACTCCCGGGGTTGTCATTCAATAAGACAGGTATATTCACAGGTGTGTTGATGGCAGTTGTGATATAATCATCAATGGCAGTGGGGCCGATTAATCCGGACGAACAGCCGGTATTTTTACAATTCATGACAAATTCAAAATCCTGAACCGTAAACGAAGCAATTTGTGGAAAAGGAGCTGCATATGCTGAGACTCGCTGATCCTGGAGACCACCTGTTAACGTGTAGGTAATTTTAAACACACCGGCCTGCCCATTTCCGATGCCGGTACATCCATCCAGTCTGAATCCCTGAAATGGATCGCCTGGCAGTACCGGACCTAAATTAATGGATGTATAAGACATCCCACCATAAACAATACTTACTGATATATTGGAATAGGTACCCGCATCAGCTTCCACCGAGTAATGGGCCAGCGCTTTACACAGGGGAGCAGGACATCCATTATGTTCAACTTTTAATACAATGGTATGTG
>Ga0163200_1000020_pt1 | contig 75698 bp, 89 predicted proteins | sample PL_2010_200m_FD_113535 | JGI IMG/M metagenome (GOLD analysis project Ga0163200, IMG submission 113535) | Freshwater microbial communities from Powell Lake, British Columbia, Canada to study Microbial Dark Matter (Phase II) - PL_2010_200m | ecosystem: Environmental > Aquatic > Freshwater > Lake ... | reverse complement strand
TTCCACAAGCAACGGTGCCTTCTCCCTGTAATCGGAAGTGAGGTAGCGCTTCAACTCCTTTATTATAGCGTCCCTCCTCGTGCTCTGCTTCAGCGCGTATGTCAGGACGTCTGCTATGTTCTTGACATAGAAAAGCTTGATCTTCTTGGCATCTTTCTTTCCCAGGTAAAGGTCTTCCCTGTTGCTGTAAGGAATTATCACATACTTTATGCCTGCCTCGATTGCAGCCCGCACTTTTGCATTCACTCCTCCGACAGGAAGAACCATGCCCCTTACTGACAGCGAACCAGTCATTGCGACATCCTGCCTTACAGGTATGCCTTCAAGTGCGGAGATTACGCTTACAGCGACAGATACGCTTGCGCTGTCCCCTTCTACGCCCGAGTACGTCTGTATGAACTGCACGTGTATGTCATAGCTCGCTATGTCCATGTGCATGTGCCTCTTTATCACTGCGCTTATGTTCTTTACCGCCTCCCTGGCAATCGTGCCCAGCTTGCCCGTTGCTATGAGCTTGCCTTCCGCCCTGGAACTTGCGGGAGTGACTTCCGCGACTATGGGAGTTACGATTCCTGTAGCTGTAACGTTGTTGCCTATCACAGCAAGCCCGTTTACCTTTCCAATAGCAAAGCCCCGCGTGCCAAAGACCTGGTAGTCCTTGGTATAAGCGAGCTCCTGCTCTGCGTACTGTGCTTCTATCGGCTTTGCAAGAGTGAGCGCTCCAATAACTTCTTCCGGAGTGACATACTTGCTTCCTTTCTCGACTGCCAAGTCGCCTGCCGCCCTTATCAATCCTCCAAGATCCCTGAGTATCAGCGTAAGTCTGTGCTTTCTGCCAGCCCTTCGTCTTGCTTCGTTAATTATTTCCATGCACGCGTCATAGCCGAACGGAGGTATTCTCTTGTCCTTGTTAACTTCCTGCGCTATGAAATGCATTATCTTCTCCCTGTTTTCTTCGTTATCAGGCATTGTAGACTCCATGTATACTTCGTAGCCGTAGCCCCTTATTCTCGACCTGAGCGCCGGATGCATCCTTCCCATATCCGGAAGGTTTCCTGCTGCGACAAGCAGGAAGTCGCAAGGCACAGGTTCTGTTCTGACAATTGCTCCGGAGCTCAACTCGCTCTGGCCTGTGATTACAAACTTCTTTTCCTGCATCGCGGTAAGCAGCTCCTGCTGCGATTTGGGTTCCAGGTCGGCCACCTCGTCTATGAAAAGGACTCCTTTGTTTGCTCTGTGCACGGCTCCGCTTTCAACACGCAGATGAGCTGGCGTTCCCAGTCCTCCTGAGTTATGCGTAAGCACAAAATCAACCAGATAGTTGCCGCTTTCTGTGGTCAAGTTGTATACAAGGCCGTCGTAATCTTCGGCCTCTACGCTCACCACCTCGTCGAAAGCATAGTCCCCCTCGCTCAGTAGCTTTAGCCTTTCTATGTCTTCGCCAATTGCTCCTAGTGCACTGAACCTGCCGTTTATTTTCCTGAGCAGGTTTCTCGTAAGGTTGGTGTAGTTTCTTATGTCTGGGTTCACAGACCAAAAGTCATGATGAACGCTCTCCTTTGAAACCCCAAGCCCTGTCCTTATCTTGTCCAAGACTGCAAAATTCAGAGGCACCACGTCATCGAAGGATTCCTTGCTGAAGCTGGTAGCTTCTATATACCCAGACATATTTTTCCTATGTATTGGGTTTATCGTGTTCACATAGTATGTTTTTGCCATATTGAAGTTATTCCATCTCAGCATGTGCTGTATTGTGCCCTTTTCCTTCCCATATCCTCTGTCTAGTCTTGTTTTGTATCTTGCTTTGGTGTCCAGCGTTAAAAGTAATGCCCTTACCTCTCTGATCAGCATCCTGCTGCTTGACAACAGTTCGAACTGGCCCTGCTTATTTATATAGCCATCTAGAGAAAGCAGCCTTGATAGGAACTGTTCCACCGAGTGAGTGTCAAGTTCAAAAATACGCTGTGGAATACGTTTCTCTTTTCCCTCCTTTATGCCCATCTCGCGGAGCTCTTTGCAGAGGCTTGCGGAATTGACGGCTATGCACGTCGCCCCGTCTGGCCTTATTTTTATTTTTGGGACGTAGCCGAGCCGCTCAACATCTTTTTTTATGGTTTCTATCTTAAATTCTCTTTTCAGGTTAAACTCAACGTGCCTTTCTCCAATATAGCCGTCCGCTATTAAGTCCGCGATGAAAAAGAGCAGTGCTGTGTCCAGCGTCCTTTTTCGCAGTCCATTTAGCCTTTCAGGCACCGCTATTCTCTGTGCCGCATCAATCTTGCCTGCCTCAACATAAACTATTGTGCCTTGGGAATCGAAACATGCGATAGGATGGTTTGGCGTAACCCTTATGTTGCTTCCCCCACGAGTTTTTATGTTAACTAGCTTTCCAATGTACCTATTTTTGTAAACTCGCCTTACTTCTGCAGGTTTAAGTCTGAACTCACTGTCGAATCCGCCCATAATTCTGGGTCCCGTGCCGCTCTCTACCTTTAACTCTCCCATTTTACCTTCTCCGAAGTACGGCTCTACGAGTTTTTCTATTCGAACTGGCTTTCCACTGTCAAGGAGAACAGTTTCACCCACAGGAATGCACTGCAGGGGATCATGCTTGACATCTCCAAAAAGTGCTCCCGCCCTAGACCCGGTCGCCTCCATAAATGGCGCATGAATCATTCCTGTGTTATCAACAATTAGCTTGGGTTCGCTGGACTCGAATATGCCTGGCATCATTCCAACCCGCTTGAATCCGCTCACAAACATAAGCGCCGAAGAGAAAGCAAATATTCCAAGTATTATTGCAGCTATCACTACTAGCTGATACCCCTGCAAAAGTCCGCTCATGGCGGCCATAGCAAGCAGAATCACAAGCACTGTAGTTATCGGGACTATATTGCTTTTGCTTTGGGTCATGTCTATTCTGTTCTTTAGCCTTTCTCTCTGTATTATCTGCCTGCCCTGCCCGTCTCCGAGAGGTTTGCCTGATTCTGTGCGCTTTGCTTCCGTTTCAGGATAAGTCTTGACTGTCTTGACCAAGGGCTTGTTCTCATCGTTAGGGTTCTTGTACACAAGTACGTCCTCAAGGTCTGTGATTGGCATGAGTTCTGCCATTGCCTGCGCAAGCATCGTTTTGCCCGTTCCCGGGTCCCCGATCAATAAAATGTTCCTGTGCTGTTGCGCAGCCTTCTTAACTATCCTTACTGCCTTTTCCTGGCCTATTACCTGGTCTATGAGCGTGGAAGGAATCTTGATGTCCTTTGTTGTTTCGAACTTCTTCATCAAATCTCTATTATTATTGCTGCTAACTTAAAATAAATAACTTCTGTCCGTTTCCCGCTTCCTGCATGTAAAAAATACGAGGAGTCTAGAGGGTTGGGAAATGCCTTTAGAATATGCTCCAAACTCCCAATGTGATAGTTAGGATCAAAAACTATAAACTCTTTCGTTCTCAGCGCTTCTCCTTATTAAACAGCTCGGCGCTTACCTCTGAATCCACTTCCTCCAGGTCCTTCAACGAGTCTATCGAATGCCAGTAGCAAGAGCCGTACTTAACGCCCTTCAAAAACCCCTTTTTGGCAAGCGCGCTGAATGCTGTCTTCTCAATGTCCCCCTTCTCAGGAAGGTAATTGAAGATGCGCTTGTTCATCAGGTATGCCCCTGCATTTATCCAGTAGCCAGGAAGCAGCGGCTTTTCATCGAACCTCTCTATTTTCGCGTTCCTTGTCCTGACCACCCCGAATGTGCTTTTAAGTGGAGTGAGAGCAAGTGCGGCTACGCTGGAACCCAGTTTCAGAACACCAAGATCCATGTTTGTTATTACGTCTCCGTTAATGACAAAGAACTCCTTCTCTTTGGCGCAGCGCTCCGCATTCTTCAAAGCGCCACCCGTACCCAGCGGTTTCTTTTCTATGCAGTACTCTATATCGATGCCCATCCTTTTTCCAAGGGGATCGAGGTCCTTTATGATTTTGTTCTTCAGGTAACCGCAAAGGATTACGAATGAGTCAACTCCGAACGAGTTTAGCCAGGAGATCTGCCAGTCGATTATCGGCTTTCCGCCAACTCTCAGAAGAGGTTTCGGCAGCTTGTTTGTCAACGGCCTTAGCCTCTTTCCATAGCCTCCAGCGAAAATCAATGCCTGCATATTTGATATTCTCGTCAAACATGTTTTTAAATGCATAAGAGACTCAGACGCCCTCAAATCCAAAGCATTTTTTCGTTCTGTCCCATAGACAACACATATAATGCTTACAATTTCAATACTACTGAGTTTCATGGACATAGAGACTAAGGTGTCGATAGTCAAGGAATTAGCAGAAGAAGTAGTTACTGAAGCTGACCTGCGAATGCTATTCGAGAATGACGCGCATCCTGTGACATACGACGGCTTCGAGCCATCGGGAATAGCGCCCATACATTTCGGTCTGCAGCGGGCCAGAAACGTGAAGAAGATGCTCGAAACAGGAGTAAAGTTCAAACTCTATCTTGCTGATTATTTTGCATTCATAAACAACAAGTTCGAGGGCAACCTTGAACACATAAGAATTGCGGGCGAGTACTTCGCAGAGGTCTGGAAGGCATGCGGCATAGACTCCTGCAAAGTTGAAATCATCTGGGCCAAGGATATAATGAATAACCTTGAGTACTGGGACAGGTTCATGCGCGTGGGCAAGGCAACAACACTTGACAGGATAAAGCGCGCTATAACAGTAATGGGAAGAAAAGAGGGAGATGCAGTGTCCGCGGCGCAGCTTTTCTACCCTGCGATGCAGGTCACTGACATTTTCCATATGGGAATTCGGATGTGCCAGATGGGAATGGACCAGAGGAAGGCGAACATTCTTGCCAGAGAGGTCGCTGACAAGTACAAGTGGAATAAGCCCGTGGCAGTGCACCACTCCCTCATACTCGGACTGCAGGGAATACCGCAGGGCGTTGACATAAGGAGCAATCCCGATGCTGCTGAAGAATACAAGATGTCAAAATCGAACCCCAAAAGCGCAGTATACATGCACGACACATACGAAGAAATAAAAGGCAAAGTGGCAGGTGCGTACTGCCCTGAAAAAATAATAGAGGGCAACCCGATGTTCAACTGGCTGAAGCTCATACTGCTCAAGGACTCGAAGGAAAACATAGTGATAGAGAGGCCTCAAAAGTTCGGCGGCAGGGTCGAAGCACGCAGCTACGATGAACTAGTCGAAATATACAAGGCAGGAAAGCTTCACCCGATGGACCTGAAAAACTTCGTTGCAGAGAAACTCGAAGAGCAGATCAAGCCAGTAAGGGAGCATTTCGAAAAGGACAAGCACGCCAAGGAGCTGTATGAGACAGTTAAGACGTATAGGATAACAAAATAAACCTATGCTTGCAATAAACTTCAAGGAGTGCGCAAATGACTGTTCTAGGATATGCTTTGATTGTGGCAGGCGTATGCATATTGGGAGGATCGCTGTTTCTTGCTTATGCTACTTACACCTCCCTTTCAGTTCAGGGGCTACCTCCCCTGCAGAACGCAACGAGCGGTGCAGTATCTGATTCGATGGCTGTTCTGGTGAACAACCTGAGTTCTACCGTCTATAGCGAGTCAATGACTGCGTTGAAGATGCTTGTGCTTTTCCTTATCGCCAGCATCGGATTCAAAGTCGCGAGCTTGGGAATAAGCGAGATAAAGCAGCCTGCATGCGAGTGCAAGCATTCCGAAGACAAAAAAGAAGCAGAAGAGAAGTACTGAGAAGCACTATTTAACGATTGACTTTATTCCCAGGCGGCGCTAGCTTGTCCCTATGAGCAAGGTTCCAATTGCAACTATCCCTATCCCTGCCCATCTCAGAACAGGAACAGTCTCATTTAAAACGAAGAAGGCTATGAGGCTGGTGAACACATACGCCAGGCCCCCGAAGCCGTAGGCCCAGCTCAGGTGAGTCCTGCTCAGCACGTAGAAGTAGATTATTGTTGATGTGAAATATGCCAAGAGTCCCAGCGCGACGCCTGCCACCAGTCCTTGCAAGTCGCTTGTAACTCCTGTCTTGAATGAGATCTGGCCCGCAGCGCCCAGCAGCGTGCTCACCAAAAGCATTCCTGCATATATTCTTTTGTCCTGTTTCATTTGCTCACACTGGGAAGGTGAAGGAAATCAACGTTATTCCTGCAATTATCAGCAGTATTCCTGCGATCCTGCGCACGCTTGGCTTTTCCTTCAGCACAAACATGGAGATCAGAAGCACGAAGATGAAGGTACTTGCGAATATGGGGTAAACGAAGGACAGCACAGGCGTCGCATGCAAGGCGTAGAGGTAGATTGCAAGGCTGAGCGCGTACAACACTCCTCCTGCCAGCGTGTTCTTGTCCTTGAACATCTTAATGACGCTCTTAGCTGCGCCTTTCTTGTACTGGTATTGCGCAAATGCGGCTATCGCTGCGGAAAGCAGCGTTATCGGTATGACTTCCAGTCCTCCACTCACTGTAACACGGAATAAGCTTCGCAGCCAACCCTTTTTAACTTTAAGCATGCATAAAAAATTAACTTGTGATCCGATGCGATTTGATTTCCTTGAAAACAAGCATGAAAAGCACGCGTTCGCCTTTTCCATATCCGTCATAGTGCTAAGCATAATCGCGTTCGCCTCTTTCGCACTTACTGGAGGCAGTCTGTTGTTCTACTTTTTCGCGGCGCTTTCGATAGCACTTGGGTTCTACCTAGCGTACCACCTTTCCAAGACGCCTGCCGCAGTACATGCGACAGGGAAAGCAGCAAAGAAAAGAACAAGGAAACGCTAGCTGATCCGAATGCGAAACCTGATAGTAGCAGAAAAGCCGAGTGTAGCTTTGCGCATAGCGCTTTCCCTAGGCGACGGAAAGCCTTACAGGAAGAGCATCAACGGAATTGGCTACTATGAAGTTTACAACGGCGGCAACACGCTACTGGTTGTCGCTGCCGTGGGCCATCTCTTCACGCTTACGCAAAAAGGACCGAACAAAGCGCTGCCTATCTTCGATGTCGAGTGGGTGCCTTCTTTCAGGGTAAACAAGGAATCCTACTTCACCAAGAAGTACCTGGACACTATAAAAGAAGTGGGCAAGAGCTGCGATACATTCACGAACGCATGCGACTACGACATAGAAGGCACTGTGATAGGTACAAACATAATAAAGTACGTCAGGGTTGACGACGTAAACAAGGAAGTTGACTTGTCCAACGTAAGGCGAATGCACTTCTCGACGACTACCAGGCAAGACCTGCTAGCTTCGTACGCAGGCGCAGAGAGCTTCGACAGGGGCAACTACGACGCCGGTGAGACAAGGCACGTGCTGGACTGGATGTGGGGCATAAACCTCAGCAGGGCGCTAATGCACGCAATGTATGCGGTAGGCACAAGGAAGACTATGAGCATCGGAAGGGTGCAGGGGCCGACTCTTTCCATACTGGCAGAAAGGGAGAAGGAAATCAAGGCATTCAAACCCAAAGACTATTGGAAGGTATTCATAAATGCAAAGGAGGTTGCGTTTGAGAACAAGAGAGGCGCGATCTTCGAACAGGAAATAGCAGATAAAATAGTGGAGGCTACTGCAGACGCGAACGCGCATGTTGAAAGCGTGGAAGTGAGAGAAGCAAGGCTCTTCCCATTCCCTCCGTTCGACCTTACTTCCCTGCAGCTCGAAGCAAACAGAACGCTTGGCATGGACCCGTCGAGAACGCTTGCAGTGGCGCAGACGCTGTACGAACGCTCGTATATTTCATATCCAAGAACCGCTTCGCAAAAACTTCCTTTCGCGCTCAACCTGCCTAGGATCATAAACCTGCTCGCCAAGAATCCGAAGTATGCCGAAATAGCAAACGCGCTGATCGGCGCATCAAGATTCAAGCCCATGGAAGGCAGGAAGGAGGATGAGGCACATCCCGCGATATATCCTACCGGAGAGACTCCGGCAAGGCTGAGCGACGAGGAAGAAAAGCTATACGACCTTATTACAAGAAGGTTCCTGTCCGTGTTCGCAGAGTTCGCTACAATAGAGCACACAAATGTGCTGCTTTCAACACTTGAAGAGAAGTACGAGGCGAAAGGAAGCAGGCTCGTTCAGAGCGGCTGGCTGACCTATTACACTTACTATAAGCCGGAGCAGGTAGCAATGCCAAAATTCGAGGAGAATTCGCAGGTTCATGTTGAAAAGGCTTACAGCAAAAAGCTGGCAACGCAGCCTCCCGACAGATACGGCAAGGCAAGCCTGATAGCACTTCTTGAAAACAAGGATCTCGGAACAAAGGCAACAAGGGCAGCCATAGTGGACACGCTGTTCAACAGGGGTTACATAGGAAACAGAAGAATAGAGGTTACAGAGTACGGTATGAGCGTTTATGAGGCGCTCAAGAACAACTGCCCGCCAATTCTGGACGAAGCGCTCACCAGAAAGCTGGAGGTGGACATGGAGGAGATAATACACAGCAAGACCGACAAGCAGACTGTGATAAACGAGGGCAAGGACCTGATAACTCAGATAATAACATTGTTCAACAAGAACGAGAAGGAGATAAGCGCAGGGCTGAGCAAAGGACTGGAAAAAACAAACGAGTCAAACATACTTGGCAAGTGCCTCAAGGACAATGGCAACTTGGTAGTCAAATATTCGAGAGCAGGAAAGATCTTCGTTGGATGCAACAACTGGCCCAACTGCAACAACACCTATCCTCTGCCGCAGGGCGCGAAGATAGTGCCTACTGGAAAGGTGTGCGAACTGTGCCACACCCCAAAAGTAAAGGTCTTCAGGAAAGGAAAGGTATTCGAGATGGACCTGGATCCAAGCTGCGAGACAAAGAAGAACTGGGGCAAGCCCAGGGTGCCCGTAGCGGCAAACTTGCCTGCGGCTGAGACAACGCCTCCTGTTCCAATACTAAAGGCTTCGCAGATCGTTACAAAAGCGCCTCTGAAAGAAAAGGGAAAGAAGGCAAAGCCAGCGAAGCCAAAGGCAAAGAAACGCAAGGTAACAAAAAAGAAAGAGGAAGATTGATTGTTCATATATCCGAAAGTTTACAGGAAACTCAAAAGAGGACCGCAGGTCATACTACCGAAGGACATAGGTATCATACTTGCTTATTCGTGTGTAGACAAAAATAGCGTCTGCGTCGACGCGGGATCAGGAAGTGGATGGCTCGCTGTAAGCCTTGCAAGAATATGCAAGCAGGTTTACAGCTACGATATAAGGGAGGATTTTCTAAAGATAGCGGAGCACAACCGCGTTAGCCTCGGGCTCGAAAACATTGTGTTCAAGCTGGGGGACGTCTGCAAGAAAATAGACGAGAAAGATATTGATTTGGTCACTCTTGACTTTCCAAGCTCGGAGAAGGCGCTGAAGAATGCAAAGAAGGCGCTTAAACCGGAAGGCATGGTGGTAGGATATCTGCCGCACATGGAACAGGTGAAAAAATTCGTTGAGAAGCTGGAAAAGCTGAAGTTTTTCGACACTTACACCGTGGAGGTTGTTGTGAGGGACCTGCTTGTACGGAAGGAAGGGACAAGGCCAACCAACATGGGACTATGGCACACCGCTTATCTGGTATTTGCACGCAAAGGAACCGCGCAGTAACATCATATGCTCTTATAAATTTGAAATTGCAATTCATGCTGATTGGATGGCAGTTAAATTAAAGGAAATTGATGCGCTGCTAGAATCAGGAAAAACCTTTTTTGAGAAAGGCAGTTTTGACGATGCTGTTTCTTCTTATTCCAGAGCAATGGATATGTGCGGGAAGGAAGCGAAAGACAGGCGCTTCGCCCCTCACCTGGCAGCAGCTTACAACGGAATGGGTCACACACTCAGGTCCAAAGGCGAATTCAACAAGTCCAAGCAATTTCAGGATAAGGCGCTTGCGATGTACAAGGAGCTCGTTTTAAAAGATGCAAAACTTCAGCCCGACTTCGCGCTCTCGCTTCATTTCATGGGGGACATTCTTGCAGACTTAGGCCAGGCGGACAAGGCACTTTTTTACTACCTGTGTGAACTCAAAATCGCAAGAAAACTGTACGCAAAAAACAAGAAAAAGAATCAGAATATGCTCATTTATGGTCTGAATGGTACTGCTTGCAGGCTTGCTGACAAGAAAGACTACAAGAAGGCTCTGGCTTTGCTGGGCGAATCCCTAAAAGTGCTAGAAAGCGCTTCCAAGAATGCAAAAGAGAGAAGGAAAAACTACCCGAACCTTTCATGGACGTATCACATAATCGGCACGACACTGCTAAAGAAAAGCGACGTTGACGGCGCGATAGCCAACCTGAAGGCCGCTGCGAAAATGCGCAAAGTAATAGCGAAGGAGAACGTGCGATTCACTGAAGCGCTAAAAAACACGCTGAACAAGCTAGGCGATGCGTATTCGATGAAAGGAAAGGTCAAGGAAGCGAATGTGTATTACAAGGACGCCTTGAGGATAGTCACTAGCAAGACGTATCAAAAACAAGTAGTCGCGTCCAAATCTTCAAAAGAGAAAAGGCAGCTGCTTGCCAAAATGCGCGCCAACAAATAGCTACTTCTTCTCCAGCAGCGCGAGAGAAGCGATCATCGCCTCAAGCTGTATCCTTTCGTTAGCGCCTTCAACTATCCTGAAGTTGCACTCTCCGATCGCCTTTACGAGGCTCAGCTTCATGAAGTCACCGACCTGGAGGTTGAGTGCTTCCCTGTAGCACTGAAGGAGCACGTCCTCGCCGCTCATTCCATATGAAAGCAGTAGTGTGTCGAGTTCAGTTCTTGCTTTCTGGAAGTCTCCTTCCAGCGCATATCTAAGCATAGAGCTAACTTCCTTGGGTCTCGCGCGGGAAGCAATGTCATATATCGCCCTCTCGTTGATCTTCTTGTTTAGAACAGCTGCGCTCTGCAGCACGTTTGTAAGCTTCCTCAGGTCGCCTTCGCTGACATAGACAAGGGCCTCTACTGCCTTGTCGTCTATTTCAAGGCACTCCCTCTTTTCTATCCTCTTTATGTACTTCTTGACTTCGTCTTCGTTCAGCGGTTTGAACCTAAGCACCACGCACCTGCTCTGGATCGGCTCTATTATCTTGCTCGCATAGTTCGCGCTGAATATGAATCTGGTGGTGGATGAATACCTCTCCATCGTTCTCCTGAGCGCGTGCTGCGCCTCCGGTGTAAGGGCGTCTGCTTCGTCAAGGAATATGATCTTGACCAGTCCGCTGGTGAGCGGTATTGTTCTCGCGAACTCCTTGACCTTGCCCCTTATCACGTCGATGCCTCTCGCATCGCTTGCGTTGAGTTCCAGGAATGCTTCGTTTATGCTGTCTCCGTACAGCTCCTTTGCCAGCGCTATTGCAGAGGTGGTCTTGCCAACTCCTGCAGGGCCGGCGAATATCATGTTCGGGAAGCTCTTCGCCTTTACGAAAGCGCTCAGCCTCTCCGCTATGGCACCCTGGCCTATTACCTCTTCTATCTTCGAGGGCCTGTACTTCTCGGTCCACGCTATGTCTTCGATGCTAGCCATAGGATACAACACTTAATGGGAGACAAATGTATTTATTGCTTAGTTTACAGTTTGTGCTGAGCCATCCTGATCCTTACTTCCATGATCCTTCTTCTCAGGAATACCGGCCCCAGACCCAACAGGCATGCAACAATCCCTGTGTAGACAAATCCAGTGACCTTAATCCGACCAAACATGCCAAGAGCAACAGCTGCAACTCCTCCAACGATCCACCCGATACCAGCAAAGGCAACCTGTCTCACTTCGATATCGCGTTTCATCCGATCAACCGGGCATTATATTGTCTACCACAAACTGCGGGTCGTAAGGAATCAGGTCAGTGTACTTTTCACCCATGCCAAAGTATAGCACAGGAACCGATGTCTCACTAAGTATCGAGAGCGTGTTTCCACCTTTCGCATCGACATCAAGCTTTGTAAGTATGACGCCATCAAGCTTCACAGCCTCATTGAACTGTTTGACTTGGTCAAGCAACGCATTGCCTGCTATGCTTTCCCCGATGAAGATACATATGTCTGGTTTGTTGACTCTCACCATCTTCTTAAGCTCTTCTATAAGGCTCTTGTTCGTTTCCTGCCTTCCCGCCGTGTCGATGAGCACAGCGTCAAAACAGTGCGCCTTCGCATATGCGACCGCATCGAAAGCCACGCTTGCGGGGTCAGAGCCATACGCGCCTTTTATCACAGGCACTCCGAGCCTTTTTGCATGTATCTCGGATTGCTCTATCGCCGCGGCCCTAAAGGTATCGCTTGCAGATATGACGCAGCTTATGCCGTTCGAGTTTAGCATATGGGCAAACTTCGCTATGGTGGTTGTTTTTCCAGCTCCGTTCGGTCCGAGGAAGAGCATCTTGAAGGGTCCCATGCCACTCGCCTTCTTTTCTGTCGCAAGCTTCAGTACGTCCGGCCGCGCATTCTTGCTGAGTACCTGCAGTATGGAATTCCTTATCTCCTGCCTTACTCCCTTCGCAATATCGCGGGACTCGATCTCCTTGCCTGCAAGATTTTTGTGTAAGCGTTCATACAGCATTTCAGCAACGTCGTAATTGACATCCGTTTGCAGAAGCGCGACTCGTAACTGCTCAAGGAAGGGGTCAATGTCCTTTTCGCTTATCCTGACTTTGCCAAGGAAAGTGCCCTTCAATTTTGTTACGATTGTGACGTCTGGCTTTTTCTCTTTGCTTTTCTTATCTTCCTCTTTCGGTTTCTCAACGGCTTTAGCCTCTTCCGCCTTTGTTTCCTTAGTTTCTTCCTTCTTTTTTTCTTTAACTACAGCTTCCGATCTCTCTTCTTTAACTTCTTCCTTCTTCTCTTCCCGCTCCGCTTTTTCCTCCTTTACCTCTTCTACTTTTTCCGCTTGCTCTTCCTTCTCCTTCTTGCTGATCCCGTCTACGAATTCAGAGAATTTTTTCCTCAGCCCTTCGAACATTTTATCTTCCTAAAACTTCAATTCTTGTTTCTGCCACAATCGTCAACAAACAGATCAACTCTGCTCTTGAAGACTCTCTACTTGGTAGTGTATTTTCATCAGCTCGTTCTCCAGTTTCTGTCTGGTTTCAACGAGCTTTTTCATCTGGGTATCTCCCATTTCCAGGTTCTTGTTCTGGAATTCTTTTGCCTGCTGCACGTCCTTTTCAACCAGGTATCCCGCTCCGACATATATCATTATCTTGCCCAGTTCCTTCACGTTGGCTTCTATGTACGTGCCCCCCTCCGCATTGACCAGAATGTTCGAACCTTTAACACGGTCCTTATTTTCAAGCAGTTGTATGTTTCTCTTCAGTGCTGCCTGCGCCATGCTGAATGTAGTGAGCTCGTTCATCAGCGCCTCATACTGCTGGTTGTAAACATTCTGCAGGTAAAGAAGTCTGTTTGCCTCTTCCTCCTTGTCTTGTTTCTCTTCCGCCATTCTATCAACACTTAGATATCGCACTTTGTTTTTATATCCCTTCGGTTGGCCATCGGGCAGACAAATGGATAAAAAGCAGTACAGCGAATCAATACTGCATGTGGTTTTGATGGAGCTCTGGTTCGTCACGTCAAATGAGAACAAGCTGCAGGAGACAAGCAAGTTTCTAAACATGGGTCTCTCCAGAGTGGACGCGCATCTTCAGGAGATACAGGCGATTAACGTGGAGGATGTCGTAAAGGAGAAGTCAAAACAGGCTTTCGCTCTGGTAAATAAGCCTGTTCTGGTGGAGGATACCGGCCTATACATAAGTAAGCTGAACAACTTTCCCGGCGCACTCATAAAATGGCTGCTTGATGCTGCAGGTAGCGAAGGAATCTGCGAAATGCTTAAAGGACCAGATCGCGGCGCCTATGCTGAAACCTATTTCTGCATGTACGATGGCAAGGACTTCAAACTGTTTACGGGCAGAGTAGACGAACGAATCGTGGAGCACCCGAAAGGAAGCGGTGGCTTTGGCTGGGACAACATATTCCAGCCCGAAGGATATGCTGTTACCTTTGCGGAAATGAGCATGGAAGAAAAGAATAAAATCTCGATGAGAGGCAAGGCGCTGGCAAAGCTGAAGGACTATTTAAAAACCAATATAAACTGAACTAGCTATTTTTTATGCGATGGTTTAGTACTATTTCTAAGCTGTTCACTCAACTCTTGCATTTGAGGATCTCCGCTAGCATCGAGAAGCTCCCCGCTAGCCTTGATGATATCATTCGCGCATTCAACTAGTTTCTTATCTACTTTGTTCCATGTTTGTTTAGGTTCGTCCCACGCAGGCATGTATTCTCCCAGGCACATCTCCTTCAGTTCGGCACGCTCCTTGCTCCTGCTGTTGTTGAGTTTGACTATCATATCTATTCCTCCCTCAAACCCGCAAATCTTACGAACAAAGGAAGAAGCCACTTCATCAGCAAGCTTGGGCTGGTATGTGCGCGTAACAAAGGTTCCCGACATGTTATGCTTCTCAGCAACCTCCTTTATTGCTTCTCGCATCACTCCTCCAATAAAAACAGTATTCCCTCCATTTCCTACGACTACGCTTTCCATATATTCCCCCATTCATCAGTAACATCCGTTTACTTATAACTTTATGCTTGCGATTTGTTTAGCTCGCGTGACTCCTCCTAAGCAAGCAGGTTCATTCGAATTTTATAAGAAACATTAGCACTGTAGACACAAGCACCAAGAAGCCCATTATCACGAAGAGTGCGCTGAAGCTAGTGTATGCTACTATTGCAGCTCCGGCTATGCTCGCTATTCCTTGGCAAACATAGGTGCCCCCCATAAGTGCGCCGTACTTTTTGTTTTTGCCCTTCTTTCCGCATGCGTCAAACATCAGCGTGCTCCAAGAAGGTATTGACATTGCCGTTCCGACGCCTAAGATGATTTGTATTATGAATACTGAAAGCACGTTCGTAGCCCAGAAAGCGTAGAGGAAAGCGCCAAATGCAAAAAGCAGCCCTGATACGATCGCAAATCTTTTCCTGCCGTACCTGTCTGTCAGCTCTCCAAAAGGAATCATGAGCACTCCTTGCAGAATCAGCAGGATGGAATATGCAATTCCGATGTCTATCAGCCCTCCGCCCATGTTCTTTACGAATATGGCGTACAGCGGCCCGTATATTCCGTTTGCGAGCCCCCAGAAAAGGTTGGAAAAAAGCACCAGATTGTAAAGAGTATTTGTCTTCATGCTTATGCTTGAACATAAAAAGCAATAAATATCTTGGTGGCGGCCGCAAAAGTGCTTCAGGCAGCGCCTTGCATTTATAATGCTAAACATTAAATAGGCGGATGGAGAAGTAGGCACAAGGTGCAAACGATGAAGACTCAAACCTGCCAACTATCTGAAGTGGGGAAAGAAACTACTGTGACATTTAAAATTTCGACCATGCTGAGCGTAGACATAAGCAAACCCGAAGAGGTTCTCGCTGGAATGAAGAAAGTTTACGGCGAGGAGCTTGCCTCTGAAATACTCGACGTTGACAAGGGCCGAAGGGGCGTATGCGGTTATGAGAGCGACATAACAACAATAAAGTATTCTACTGAACCTAAAAAGGTAAAGGCGCTCCTGGATGACAGTGTGACTGCGCTGGCAAGCACACTTACCTATGACCTTAGATCAAAAGCAAAGATCCTTGATGATGCTGTGTCCTGGTTCTGCTCTACGTACTTTAAGGCCCCACTTTCCGAGAAAAAGGAGGCAGTAAATGAGATAGCAAAGCTTGTAATCTCTGAAGGACTTGCAAACGAAGAGGTCCTCCTGCTTCTCTCGGCGGCAAAAACGAGCCTGCACAATGGAATGCCGAAGTTTGATTCATACAAACAGCTAATCGACGACTCAAGGAGCGTCCTTGTGAACGTTTACATGCAGCAAGGCGCGTTGTTCGCAGGACCTATAGCAGAACACTCACATTTAAGTGAAGAGTACACTGGAAGCATTCTGCATCTGCTTGCGGAGCAGCGCCTCGTATACGATTCAAACAAGGACCTTGGTTGGCAGCAGGGAGGCCCTGCTTATTGGATAACTGGTCAGATAGAAGGCAGAATTGATTGCTGGCATTCTGAGGTCGGAGAAGGAGCCCACGTAGCTGAGATGCTGATAAGCAGGAAGAGGGATGCGCTGAAGAATGCACTCGGCGGGGCAAGGGACAGCGTTGACAAGATGCCTACCTACGAAGTTCTAAGGAAGCTCGAACAAGTCAAAGCAATTACTTCTGAAAAATAAGATTAGCACTTAAATAGGCACTCTGCGATCATTCTATTTCCAGCGATCCGGCGATTCTTGCCATTTCGAATCCCGTAGTCAATTGTCCGACAACGAGGCCGTTGGAATTTGCAATCGTGCAGATGCCTATGCTTACGGCTCCCCTGTTCGCAGTGGACTGTTCTACGCTCTTTCCGAATACTTCCTCTACTTTACGGTGTTCCTCATCGCTCGCCCTGTTGTTAAGAACAAAGCCCTTGTTGGTCATTATGTTGTTTGCGCCGACTGTGCTGAATCCTCCAGTCGAAAGCCTGACTGTCTCCACATCGAGTATGTCGGCGATCTTTTTCTCCTCAGCGGCGTCGTAGTTCGGGTTTATTATCGCCAACTTGTCGTTGGCGAGTATGTTGTTCTTGAGCGCGTTATGGCTAGTGTGAAATATTTCAACCTGCAGTCCCTGAAGCGCCTGCCTGATTGCATCAAGTTCGCGCTCTTCAGTTCCATAAGGAAGAAGAATTCCCTTTGTGTTTGCAGCGACATAAATTCCGATGAGGCCGGATCCGCCTACCATCGCCCTGATTCCATCGACTCCCAGAGCCTTTCCTATTATTCTTTCATCGCCTTGGCTCGCCATGTTTCCAATCAGGAAGAATTTGTCTGTTGCTGTCACCCAGGCACCGACATAGTCGTTTCCCAGGATGCTTAGCTTTTCCATTCCCATTTCAATCAGGCTTCCTTCTGCTGCGCGTCCTTCGCTTCAGTCTTCTTTGTCTTTGCGGCAGCCTTTGGAGCATCAGTCATTATTATCGGGCTTGAAGTAGCCTCCATTGCAGCCTTGACTGCCGGAGCCATCTTCTTTGCAGCTGCAGCTACTGCTTTCTTTTCCTTGGGTTCCGTCTTACTTTCAGTTTTCGTCGAAGGCAGCTTTACCTCCACCTTTCCCTCCGACTTCTCGACGCTTACCTTGATTCTTGAAATGAGTGAGGATCCTCCGTTCAGCTGCCTTTCGATGAATGTGTTCAGGTCCCTGTGCAGCCTTATCGTGTCTATGTCCGACTTTGTAAACCTTGCAACTGCTTCCTTTACCAGGCCTGGTGCTCTCTTCCTTCTTCTCTTCACGTGCAGCTTCAACAAGTTCTTTCTCAGATTAATTGTGAGTGCTATTGTTTGCATCAAAACACCTATGCGTCAATCCTAAGCTTCCTGCTCCTCCAGCTCCTCTGGAATATGTTGTGGTTTATCCTCCTGTGCGTCCTGACCATCGCAAGCACGGGCATCCTCCTGTTCTGCTTGAGCCTGTTTCCAAGTATCATCTTCTTCTTCTGAGTTTTCTTTCCCATAACATCATTCTCATTTGTGCTTGAATTCTATCTTCGATTCCGGTTTAAACGTAAGCTTTGCAAGCAAATCCTTGAGCTGCGTCTCTGTTATCGTTCCAGTTATCCTGTTGCTCTTCGCCATTGCGATGAGCAGTTCTAGGAGCTGGGAGTACAGTTCATAATTTGCTACCCTAACGTTCATAAGTCTTTCATAAGCCTCAGATGACATGAAGCGCTTTGCAAGCGCTTTCTTTTCTTGCTCTATCTGCATCTCGCGAAGTCTCCTGTATATTTCTTTCTTGTACTTTGCCTGCGCTTCGTTCTCTGCAGCCTCATTTGCCAATTCAAGCACCGCGCACTATATCGTTTGCGATCTTGTCAAGGAATGACTTTCCGGCAGGGCTTATCTCTCTGCCCTTTGATGTCTTCTTTACGTATCCTGCTTTCTCAAGAGCGTTGAGCGCGTCCGTTATTATGCTGCCTCCTGCCTTCACGTGGTGATGCCTTGATGTAACATGACCTTTCCTGCTGCCGTACCTTGTCCTGAGCCTCGATACTCCAAGCGGGCCGTTAATGTAAACCTGTCTAAGAAGCGCAGAGCACCTGAGGTACCAGAAATCTTTCTGGTCAGGTATGCGCTCCTTGCTTGCACCTGTCTTCACATATTCTATATATGTGGGCTTGCTCATCCCATTTGCCTTGAGCTTCTCCGCAGCGATTCCTATCAGCTTTGCTGAGTCCACTTCAAACACATTAGCCATAAATTCTACCTTTAGAATAGCACAATGATAAGTACGTTAACCTATAAATATGTAGAGTTATTAATAGTTTTAGCTTAAAATACTTTTTACAAAGTAATGCTGGTGTCTTTCATATGCAAGTTAAAATAGTTGAGGATGAGTCGAAGAGTCTTGTAATTGAATTCGAGGGCGCGGACAGGAGCCTTGTAGAGCTTATAAAGGAAAAACTCGAAGACAGCAAAGACGTAGAGTTCTCAAGCGTCGAGAAGGACCATCCTGAAGTGGGAGTGCCAAGGCTTGTCGTTAAGTCGAGCAAGAACGCAAAGGCACTTGTGATAAAGGCTATCGAGCAGATAGAGGACGAACTCAAGGAACTTGCTGCTGAGATACCGAAGAAGTAATCTGATACTTGCGGTTCTTAGGTTTCCATACGAAAGTATGATTCTCTTTCATATACAGAAGCTGACTTCTGAGTTTAATGCTCTTTTCAAATATTTTATAGCTATTGATTCCATGCTTTGCAGAATCCAAACCAAAACTTTTCTATCTGGGTTACTCTTGGCACATTTCTCAGCCCTTCCGGAACATTGACCTTGGCGTCTCACTCTCCCATTCTCAATTTGCAGAATTGAATGCAACATGTCTCTCCGCGTATCGCACGCTTCACCCCGTTCTCCGGCACGGCTCGGTACAGAGGATTCAACACAGATAAGCCTAAGAAAGTGATATAAAGTTTAGCATATAGTTGAATTTAAACAAGAGGAAAAGTAATGCAAAACTCAACAAAACTCAGTATATTGATAATTTATTTTGTGGGAAGTTTGTGCCTCGAAAGCAAAATGACGATTATGCCCGAAATCATTAATAGAAAACCAAGGGGATGTGCTATTCTTACAATCCCGTCAAGTAATAACTCGTTTGCTGAAGGGTGGCAAAGAGCTCCTCCTGCGCACGCATATACTTGAAAGATGAATCCGCCCCAGATGAACATAGCTATTCCTATAAGTAGCAATAACAAACCCATGATTGCTCTTCTTGTAACTCTTTTTGACATGTAGATTCCTTTAAGATAATGCTTAAATATTTTTCTATTCCAGTGCTCTATAGCAAGGTATTGCTTTTTGGGGGATAATGGTTAGGTTCGAATGCTTTTTAATCATTTTATTGGTATTAATTGCCATAACTATTGGGCATTCGACAAACGTAACTATGCAAATTCTTAATATAACTTACATAGGAAATATTCCGTGTCCTATTGCCCCTTCAACTCCAACAACCGATCAAATTCAAAATATAATGAACGCAACACTGCATAGAAATGTTCTCGGAGCGTGTGCATTATCACAGTTAGATTCTTATAAGAAAAGAAACCTTTTTACTGGAATGATGTCTCTTAACATAACAAAATTAAGAAATCGGTTTATTAGTGCCAATGCCGAAATGCCCTCAGGTCCAAACTTTACATTAACCGAGTATTACGCATTTTTCCCAAATCCTACTAACGTGTGTTATAAGGTTATTACTGCAGGTGTCAATCAAACACAAAATGTCAAAGTAATTTCATGTAATGAAAAAAATATTCCAAAAGGATTCATTCCAATAAATATCATAATGCCGAATACAACGGTCATATTTGATTCTCATATAACTTTTAGCAATCAATCTAACACAAGTCAATTTTCAAATAACGAATTAAAAGGTTCACAAGCCGCATTTCAATCCTCTGATTTATGGTCAGGATACGAAGTTTTTCCACTTAATTCAACTGATAATATTACTGGAGTTATAGGATCGTGGATCGTCCAGCCAGCCTTAAGTAGCGATTTGGCTCGATCTTCAGCCCAATGGGTTGGAATAGATGGAGACGCGCTGCCAGATTTGATACAAATAGGAACGAGTTCTTGCTATTCTCCACCTTTTTCTTCACCAACTTTTTGCGATCCTCATTACCTACATTCTTTCGGAGAACAATATGGTGCATGGTATGAAGTAATCGAACCTGGAAATAATGCCCCTGCCGTGCCATTGGATATGAACATAAATAAAGGAGACAGGATCATAGCTAACGTCAGCCTATTAAATGCGTCAGCTAAAAGATGGTCTTTATCAATTACCAATTTAGATACTCCTGATACTAGCATTGTAATTCTTAACGATACGAATGCATACATGCTTTCGGCTGATTGGATTGATGAAGCACCAATTGTTGAAAATCATGCTCCTTTGACAAATTTTGTGAATGCGTCTTTTGGTCCAGAATATGTTCCTAAAACTAATTTAAACGAATTACAACAGGAATGGTTGGAACATACCGGATATGCAACAATAACGACCCTTACGGGCTATAGTTACGATGCACCTATTTCCGACCAATTTGCTTTCGATCCGATATATGCCGATGCACTAAATTTCAATAATTCAAATTATTCTTCTTCATCAGTACCTTCAAACATTCTTAACTCGGATGGCAAGAGCTTCAAAATATATAATTTCAGGTTCGCTCAACAACCTCAGCTAAACCGCTCAAATGCCAACATTACTGCGGGAGAACCATTTACAATAAACGTCATAGTAAGAGGAGGTACTGGCGAGTATAATTACTCTGTGTTCGAAAAGGAGCCGAATGGCGCATTTGCAGAAATACAATGCCCCTTGTTTGGGTATGGGCCTTCTTCTGGAGGATGTGAGGAAGTTACTGAAAATTATTTGGGAACGCCTCTTCAATATGGATTTGTTTTTAACTTTGATTCATCTGCAACTCCAGGGGAGTATTCCTTCAAGGTCCAGATGCATGATGGCCAAGGTCCTCAGGAAGAATTCATAAACTCCACTCCCATAAACGTAACGCTTCGCCCACCACACCTAAATATCACACTCTTTAACAACCAGTCAACTCCAACCTCACTGCCTTTCCAGCAACTCATACGCTTCAATGCAAGTACTTACCAATCCTCTGAGAGAGGAGACCTAGGAAACCTCCGATTCTACACAATAGATTATGTTCCTCTGAATGCCATCTGCATAGAAAATTGCGTCAACAGCACGCACGACGCAAAAATATTCGTCAAGACGCCTGGCAACTGGACGGGAAACTACACTGTTGTTCTGGGCTTCCTGCCTTTCAATGTCACCTACAATGGGACCACGTGGGGCGAAGCGCCAGAACTTTCCGCATCCTATGGGGAATACAACAACGCCCCTGACGTTTTCGATTACTGGGTCAATTTTGGAGGCCTAAACGAAACGCAAGGGCTGCCTCAGGGATGGGAACTGCTTTCTTCAGAAGGCAATCTGACCTACAACGCAAGAAACATCACGCTTGGCGGGGAAACAGCGCAGGGAATCTATGCTTCCTCGCTTGCAGACTACTTAAATCCAAGGCAAAACATTACGATTGATTCCAAATATGTCTTGCTCACAGAACAAAGCGGATTTTATGGCTATTTTGGGTATTTTGTAAACACAACAACCCTCAGGAACCTGTTAGTTGATTACGCCTCTTTTGGATACGGCAACATGGTTTACAGGGCCTTGGACACTTATTCGCGCGTAGAATGGGGAATCGGAAGCGAGGACTGGATGCCTTACTGCTATGGAGGCGGGTGCTTATACCCCTTCTCTGAGATCACGAGCCTGACGTTTTATGATGCCGCGCAAAACGGGCAATATACAAACATAACTGGAAGAATACTGTCTGACTATAACGAGGTTTCGTTGCCTGCGATTCCTCACCTTTCGACAAAATTGCTTGACGATGACGTTACGGGAGGCATACTCCAATTCAAGACCTACAACGATGGAGAAATGAGCCTCTATTGGCTCGGTAGCAGGAACTCTCCGCCGAACGGGATAATGCCCGAAGTAACCTTTGGCGAGACCACAACAACTTCCACCACTACTTCAACAACATCTATCTCTACCAGCACGAGTACTTCGACCACCTCTTCCACATTAACCTCGACCATTTCAACAGGATCGGTTGACATGATAGGTGACACGTCGGGCAGCAGGACATATTCCACTAGTTTTGCATACGCATATAATATCATCGCCTCTGATAGCGGAGCTCTTCAAAGTGCGGGACTCAACGTGCAAACTGCTTCCGGGAACCTGGAGATTGGCCTGTACTCGGACAGCGGCGGGTCTCCGCACACGCTGCTTGCGAACTCGATCACGAGCACGGCAGTAAGCGGGTGGAATGACTTTGTCCTGTACCCAAACGTCACAATAAGCACAGGAACGCATTACTGGATTGCCTTGTTCACTGACAGCGGTGCGTTAGCAGGATACGCGAACCTGGCTGCTTCCGATGAGAACCGCTGCATCGGTTATCACACGCTTGGTAGTAGCTGGAACAATCCTTTCAGTATCAGCGGGTGCTATTCGGGAGACGCGACGAACCTGAGAATGACCTATGGAGGAGGGTCTACAACGACGACCACAAGCACATCAACTACGTCAACCTCAACAAGCACCTCGACTAGCACCTTGACTTCAACCATATCATCAGGAACAACTGATGAGTTTGGTAGCATGTCGGGAAACAGGGATTATTCATCCTCATTCGCATACGCTTACAATGTCATAGCTTCTGATAGCGGCACTTTGCAGGAGTTGTGTTTCAATATATATTCCACAGGTGGAAATCTGGAGATGGCACTGTATTCCAATAGCGGAGGATATCCAAGTGCACTGCTGTCTAACTCAGTTTCAGCAGTCGCTACAAGCGGGTGGAATTGTTTTACGATGCCAAGCGTTTCAATAACGATTGGAACTCCCTATTGGATTGCCACATACGCCGATGGTGCCCTATTCGGATACGAGAACTCCTCGGCTGCAGGCGTGACTCGTTGCATCGGTTCGCATTCGTTGGGAACATGGAATAACCCCTATGGCGTTGCAGGCTGCTATTCAGGCGAGATGAACAACCTGCGAATGACTTATGGAGCAAGCTCGACAACTACCTCTACGACCTCGACTTCCACAAGCACAACCGCATCAACCACCGCCACTACAAGTACATCGACGAGCACGAGCACTTCAACCGCATCAACCACCTCTACCTCCACCTCGACTTCCTCGACCGCCACGACTTCCGCTACTACGACAATTCCTTCTGCCTACCCTAACGTGACTGTCCTGATAACGAATGAGCAGGCAGTTGGCACGGGCGCAGGCTTCCAGCAGAGAATAAACTTCGATGCTGCAAACGCACTGTTCCAGAACGCAACCTCGGACCTCGGCAACGTAAGGTTCTACCTTGGACCTGACGCGCTTTACTCATGGTGCGAATCCGGCTGCACCTCCTCCAGCGCCAGCGCGACTTTCTGGGTGGCTCCCATGGAGGTTTCGGCGAACTCCAATGCAATGATAAACATGACCTTCGGCTCTGCGGGCTACGACTGCGTCCAGGCAGGAATCGCGCCCGACAGGTCGGGCACGTACGGGGCATGCGACAACATGAAGTACCTGTTCCCCGTTCTGTCCGATAACTTCACTGGCAGCAGCCAGCCATCCGATTGGACCTATTCCGGAAGCGTCACCTTCAACGACGGGCTGCACTCCCAGCCGAATGCCTGGGCAGGCACTACAACCGCCTATGCCTTTGCAAACCAGATTCTTGAGTTCAACGGCAACATAGAGGCGGATACGAATGCCAACTGGTGGAACATCGCAGGTTTCACTCCGCACTCCACCAACGCGGCGAACAGTCCAGTTGCAGGATGGGGCTTTGACGGAAACGGAAGGACGGCGGCGGGACAGAGCGCAGGCACCTCATATGCTTCGGGCTCCACAATATACACCTACAACGGAATATTCTCCACTCACGTCACTGCATCCAGCGGCGGGTATTACTATTACAACTACACTCTCATAGACCACATAACCGACTACACGCCATCAGGAAGCCAGTATATAGGAGTATCACAGTGGGGCGGGAACCATCACTGGACCATCTGGTGGGTCAGGCTCAGGAACATACCTCCAAATGGAGTGATGCCTGCGGTAAGTTTCGGCTAAAACTCTAGCTTTTTGGAATACAGTGTGGAGTGGTTTTGAAGAAAGGACCAAAATACCTTAAATAGACAATTCTTACTTCAAAAAGTATGACAAAAACGTGAAAAAAAGTGCTGAAGACGTCGAATGTAAAAAGGCTTTCAAAAAAGATTGAAAATCTCAGGAAATTAAACAAGAAACTTAGCACAGAAAAGGTAACTTTTTTACTATCCGTATGCAGGTATCAATAAAAAGGAAATTGATGCATTCAAACAAAACATAGTGTGCTTGTTTAAGCTTTCACGCCTTATGGCAAACGGGAGTGCAAGGGGAGAGTCGAAAGGCAGAATCTAGCTGGTTATTTCCGCATCTCTTAATTTCAATAAGGCAGTAACTCCTCTTGGTTTTTTACTTAGCTGTTCCTCACTCACAGGAGAAGTGCGTTCTAAGTTGGTCAGCCTTTCCATAACCTGCTCTATTGTAGAAAACTTTTTCTGTTGCGCAGCCAATGTGCAAGACCCTCCACCAAAAAATGTTGCCATTATTTCACCTTCCACTGTTCTTCACTAACATTCTATGTTTTATATACATTCGCATGAGTTATGCGTACGGCAATCTACTATTCCCTTCTGTTCTTTCTGAAATCGACCCATGCCTGCACTTCAGCAAGCGTTTCCTCATATCCCTTCATATACGAACTGTTGGAGAAGCTGCCGTCAAGGAACTTTTTATTGTCGCTTCTCACTATCCAGAGCGCCTCATCTACTTTCTTGAGCTTCATCTCCTTGTCTGCCTTTGCGATTTCCGAATATGGAAGAATATTCTCACTTATCTTTATTCCAAGAACCCTTCCTATGTCAAGCATTATTTTTTTCTTGCCTTGCGCCTTCACTTCATTTGTGTAGTCTTTCACCTTGCCAGCATCCTTTTCCTCATCGCAATACCTGATGTAGCACTGAACAAGGAATAGCGCAACTTCATATCTCTTAACGCTTGGTTCTTCTTCTTTCTCATGCCTTTTCAGTATAGATGAAACATTCATGTTAACGCAATGCCCTTCTTTTTCCTGTTTTATATGTGTTCGTGTAATATTTGCTACGCCGTCTTACGGCAAGTATATAAATCATATCCTACATATAGTATCCTGCGTTTCTGGGGGTTTTTACATCCCTGAGATGCACTTGTGAAAATTGCTTTATGCAATTAGATTTAGTCTTGAGGAATGCAAGTAGTTGTGAACTCGCAAAATTGCAATGCGGAACTTTTTAAAGCAATCGACACCAGTCGATGCTGCTGGAGGACACTGCTATCAGATTTCGACAGCCATGCAAGTCTGCTCAACGGCTTCGTTGGGCGGCGTACGGCTCAGTAACGCGTAGTCAATCTAACTTTGAGTGGGGAATAACCATGGGAAACTGTGGCTAACTCCCCATAGGTCAGGGATTCTGGAAGGAGTCCTGGCTCAAAAGCCATGCAAAATGTAGTATGGCTGCTCAAAGATGGGACTGCGTCAGATCAGGCAGATGGCGGGGTAACGGCCCACCATACCTTTGACCTGTAGGGGCTGTGGAAGCAGGAGCCCCGAGAAGGACACTGAGACAAGGGTCCTAGCGCTACGGCGTGCAGCAGGCGCGAAACCTCCACAATGCGCGAAAGCGTGATGGGGGGAGTCTGAGTGGCGCACTTCGGTGTGCCTTTTACTAAGTCTAAATAGCTTGGTGAATAAGTGCTGGGTAAGACCGGTGGCAGCCGCCACGGTAATACCGGCGGCACTAGTGGTGTCCACGATTATTGGGCTTAAAGGGCCAGTAGCCTGTTGGAACCGTCCCACGTGAAATGTTAACGCTCAACGTTAACGCTGGCGTAGGATACCTTCCGACTAGGGAGTGGGAGAGGTCAGGGGTACTTATGGGGTAGGGGTAAAATCCTGTAATCCTATAAGGACCACCGGTGGCGAAGGCGCCTGACCAGAACACATCCGACGGTGAGTGGCTAAGGCTAGGAGAACGAATCGGATTAGATACCCGAGTAGCCCTAGCAGTAAATTATGCAGACTCAGGTGTTGCGCCAGCCTCGTGCTTGCGCAGTACCGTAGGAAAACTGATAAGTCTGCCGCCTGGGGAGTACGGCCGCAAGGTTGAAACTTAAAGCAATTGGCGGGGGAGCACCACAAGGGGTGGATGCTACGGTTTAATTGAAGACAACGTCCGAAATATCACCTGGAGCGACGGCAGGATGAAGGTCAGACTAATGATCTTGCCTTACGAGCCGAGAGGTGGTGCATGGCGATCGTCAGCTCGTGGTGTGAACTGTCTGGTTAAGTCCAGTAACGAGCGAGACCCTCGTGAACAGTTGCCACCTGTATAGCGATATGCAGAGCACTCTGTTCAGACCGCCTCCGTTTAAGGAGGAGGAAGGAGAGGGCGACGGTACGTCAGTATGCCCCGAATCTCCAGGGCTACACGCGGCATACAGAGGCTGCTACAATGGGTTGCGACTCCGAAAGGAGGAGCTAATCCCCCAAAAGCAGTCAAAGTCCGGATTGAGGGCTGAAACTCGCCCTCATGAAGCTGGAATCCCTAGTAATCGCTTGTCACTATCAAGCGGTGAATGTGTCCCCGCTCCTTGCACACACCGCCCGCCAAGTCATCCAAGTGGGGCATTAGTGAGGCAGCGTCTTTTGGCGCTTTCGAACTAATACTTCGTGAGGGGGGCTAAGGCGTAACAAGGTATCCGTAGGGGAACCTGCGGATAGATCACCTCGAAACATGCAAGGTTTCGTACACGCAATGTAATTTTTGCTCTCGCAACTAGCATAAAACCTCAAGACTAAATCTTTTTTTCTTTTTTCAAATGATTAGCGCAAGCTATGGACGAACCAGACGGAATGGCAGACCAAAGCTAAACTATTTATATGGCTGATGTAAACTATCAGCAGTGATTTGATGGGGGAATCGGCCACGAAGCGGCAGGATGTAAAACTTTTGTTTAAGGAAGTGGAACTGAGCATATTTCAGCAACACGTAGTTACGGGAGAAGCGCCAAGCGACACGTCTGTTCTACAGCTTTCTACCACGATATCTTATCCAAAGGAAAGCATACGGCCAATCGGTGCAAGTAAAAATGCAGTTCAGTACCTTCTAAAAGTGCCTTATCTCTCAGACGGCCACGTACCTGATACTTTTAGAATCAAGCTGTTCGCTCTGACAGATGAAAAGAAGCGTGAGATCGAAGAAACCACTGCCTCTACTCCTGCTGAAGCGAAAATCAATAGAAAAGTTTCGATATTGCTCGGCGAGATGGTGGATTACAACGAAGCTCCTGCTCCTGATTATGTTCTGATATATGTGATTGCAACAGATGCGAAACTCAAGGGAGGCGTAAAGGAATCGCTTGTTCAGGCCCTGAGAGAAATCGGGAAGGAGCTGGAGAAGGAGTACGATCCAGAAAATATCAATGGCATTCTGAGCAAACGTAAATAAAACAAGAAGGCATAGCGACCTCTTTCTAGTCGTTGTCCGAGATTTTCATGCAGTCACGCACTTCTTGCCTCAGTGCGTTTGTTTTAAGTTTATTCCTCATCTCATTCTGGTTTTCATGAAGTGCGAACATATCCCCCAACTCATCCTGCATTTTTTCAACGGAACAAACAGCCAGAAAAACAGGTCCTGTATCTTTGCCTTCCCTTTCAAGCTCGCCGCATACGATTCTTCCAATCTCCTTGCGTACCTTGTACTTCTCCGTTTCTGGAGCTCTGCTCATTTTACTGAACCAGTCAACATATTTCATTCTCTTGAGTTCTTCAAAAACGCCACGTAGCGGCAGTTCCATTTCTGCCATCTGCATCCTGGCCTCTGCTGTAATCTCTTCCTGTGAAGAAACTCTGTAGGATTCCTTGCAAGACAGTTCTGTGACTATTTCCAATTTCCTGTCCATGATGGTCGTTTCGCACACAAGGGAAACCGCGAATGTCCATAGTTTTTGCAAAGTTTCCTTTCTACTCTCAAAAGTCCTCTTCGCGCTGATCAGGCTGCCGCCGAAGTCTGAAACGGCCAATGCTGGTGCCTGCATTCCCAATCTTTGCATTCCCATCAATCATAGCATCCGTTTCCAGCTATTTAAATATTTTTAGCCTTTTCGTTCGGCCTGCTCAGAGAGTTATTTGCGTTTCCCACGGAGAAGCGAATCGCGCTGTCCACTTCCCTTTTCAGTGAGCATGACTCCTATGCGTCCTCCTTCCTTGATTTCTATCCTGACTTCCTCAAGCGTTCCATCCTTCAATAGGTTCGTCATCGCTATCGATACATTATTCGTATCTGCTTTTGGATTCATGGCCTCGATTTCATCTATAAGTCCTGCGCATTCTTTTGCCTGTCTGGTAAGAGTAACAAAAGAGAGAACTATCTGCTTTTCGATTTCCTCAACAACTTCCTTTTCATCCGTCTTCAATATTGTTGCTGCCATTCATCCACCTGTTTTGTTTTTCTCTTCCAAAGCTTAAATCTTTATCTGCGCAATGCTTATCATGAGATTCAAGCTCACAAAAGATCTTTGTTACTTGGCCGGTCTTGCCGGGATGAGCCACGAACCAGAGAAAAGCATGGTTGGAATCAAAACCTCGCAAGACGAGCTGGCCGAGAGATTCATCGCTTGCGCGCTGAAGCAGGGCGTAAATCCGCAAAAGATAGTCATAGAGCAGCAAGACGTAGTAAAGCACGTCTATTTCTTCCATTCGAAGCTTGCGAGGATGATCAAGGAGATTCTAGGGGAAAGGGAGTTGCTTCCAAAGAAAGGCAGGGATCTTGCTGCAGCTTACATATCAGGAATGTTCGACGCATCTGGGCATTGCGTGAAGGGCAGCGTTTATTTCCGCAGGGTAGAGAGGAGAGACGATCTCATGCTGGAACTCATGGGCGTGCACACAAGGAACGGAAAGGTCATCAACGCAAAGCATTTCGTTGAAATAATAAAGGAGCAAAGCACTCTGGCAAAACGGCTTCAGAGCTAACGGAACAGCCTCAGCCACGCTTTTCCTTGGCAAGCGTCCTTATTTTAATTCCATTCTCGTCTGCGTACTGCTGTGCCGCATCAGTTGCCTTACCAGCGCACAGTGCTATCCCTGTGAAACCATTTGTATCCCCTTCCCTCTTGTTAAGTATCTGTGCGTGCGCCCTGACCAGATTGAATACGTCAGGATCTTCAACTGGCACGCAGACAATTATTTCCTTATTCTTTACGTCGACAGAAATGCCACTTCCAAAATTAGCTTCCATCTCCATGCACCCAATCTTGCTTGAACTTCCTGCTTTAAATACGCTCTTTTGCAGAAGTTGAACTACATTTCACTAATTGTAATCCACTACAGAAAGCAGTACTGAATGGCATAATTCATGTCCTTATTCCTTCTTGGCGTTCTTGAGCAGAAATGACACCAACCTTTTTAAACTCAAAGCTGCTTTTAAATAGGGTGCTTCATGCTTCTAGGAATCAAGAGGGTTTATGACAGGCGTGAGCTCACTGAAGGAAAGCGCATTCTGGTCGACAGGCTATGGCCAAGGGGGGTCAAAAAGAGCACGCAGAACGTGGACGAGTGGTGCAAGGAAGTCGCGCCGAGCAACGAGCTCAGGAAGTGGTTCTCTCAGTCTCCTGAAAAATGGGAAGAATTCAAAAAGAAGTACGCTGAAGAGCTAAAGGCAAACAAGAAGATTGATGCCCTGATCGAGATGATTAAAACAACAGACATAACTTTCGTCTACTCTGCCAAGGATACTTCGCACAACAACGCGGTAGCTCTGGCGGAATTCATAAAAGAAAGAATGAAGGACTAGAACTCTATTTTCTTTATCTCTACTTTTGAAATAGGAGCTATGTGCAGGAGCGTCTTAAATCCCTCGGCCTGCAGGTCGCTTGTTATCAGCGCCTTGACGAACTCTTCCTTGTTCTTCTCCGAGACATACTTTGCCACGAATCCGCTGACTGCCTTCCTAAGATCGGACTTCGTCTTCATCGCTATCTTGGTTCTGGTCGTAACTAGGAGCTTGAGCATGACGCTGTTGCCGTCCTTCATCTTTGCGCCATCGAAAGTATAGATTGCATCTGCACCTCTCTTAACAAGCGAGTGCAGGTAGCTGTACTGCTGTGCCAGGTAATCGACATCTGTGTTTGCGATGTTTCCGTTAGCATTACTAACTCTAAGGCCTATTGTTGTGAACGAATGGTTGGGGTTGTGAGTTATCCACGAGAGGCTCACTTTCATTATCCTTCCAATTACGCTTTTGTCATCGGTTGCAGGTATGCTGCCAATTACTTCGGTGGATATCGCCTTCGGCGCGTAAACGTCAAACCACTGTTTCATTTTCCACTTTTCAGCTCCTTTTAACACTGCCATTCAACCACATTATGTTTTCTTTATGATCAGGGCTGCCTTTTCAGGATCGTACTTCCAGTTTGTTGGTAGTCTTCCCGAGCCTATGTAGTATTTGCTAAGTCTCCAGATCTTAGATTCAACCCTGTGGAGTCTTGTTGTATTATGAACATCCTTATGATTTCCGACAAGGTGCTTTCTCATATTGACCGCTTTCCTCATAAGGTCAAGCATGTCTGTGGGCAGCTCGCCCTGAAGTCCCTTTTCCTCAAGGAACTTTGATAGCCTCTTGCCCAACACCGGCTTCAGATAGCCTATCTTGTGCACGTCTTTTATTTTCTGTCCTATGGTGTTGCTTCTCATGCCTTGCTTAGCGTAAGCTATGATAGCTTCCTCAAGCTTCTTCATGTCAATGTCGGGGCTAGCCTCGAACTCGACAGGCTTCCTCGACTTTGACTTTCCATGCATCCTTGTGTGTAATCTTGCCATTAACGTCACATAAAACAAGAAGAATAAACATAATATTAATCAAGAACATTTATAACCATTTTCTTAAGGCGTCAATCAGCGCAACTTTGCTGAAATTCAGAATCTCAGCGTAGCCTTTATCCTCTTTGGGTTCAGCAAAAGGTCAACTCCCTCCTGCGCGCTTCTGACGCATATGTTTGCCGCAGTCAGCGCTTGTGTCGAGCAGCCTTCTCCTTCGACTATCGCAATTCCTATTTTTGCGATCTTCAGCATCTTTCTGTCGTTGTTTCCGTTGCCTATGCAAACAGTGTTCTTCGGCCCAAGCCTTCTTACAAATTCCTCCTTCTGGATGTCATGATTGCTTCCTTTGAGAACGCGCACCTCGCAATTCATTCCCTTCATTTCCTTCACGACAGTACCAAACGTGTCGCCACTTAGAACATGTATTTCTAGCTGCTTGGAAAGCGCGCTTAGCATCTTCCTCATTCCCGGAAGCAGCTTGCCGTCTACAGATAGCGTGCCCGTGAAATCAGTTACCATATACTTTAGCTCAACGTGCCCGAAACCAGGAATGTCGATGGCTATCATGCTTCTTAATAATGACCAAAAATACTTATTTCTGCCTGTACGCGCTGCAGTAGGTCAACGACTTATTCTCCTGAAACGCGTATCGCTCCTGAATGCCTTCTCCAGAGCCTCCTTGGCCTCGGCAACGTGCTTTCTCACGACCATTGCGTCATGCTCGTCAAAGCAGGTGTCCTCATTGGCCCTGACAATTATTTCCATCTTTCCTCCGTTCTTAGAAAGGCGCACCTTCCATCCGCCCTTTTTGTTGAAAGCAAAGTTTTTGGCGTAGAATTCGTTGTCCGGCGAGATCGTCTCCCGCCTCTCTCCTTCCAGAGCACGCGAACTTCCCATAAGGGCGTTCTGCACGACGCTGAAAACCCTTGAGAGATCTTCAATCCGCGTAGGGCTGTCTCTGATTCTGAAGCGATATGCTTCTTCCACAAAATCGACAGGAGCGTTCTTGTTCGCGCTCACCAGCGTAGGTACTATTTCCATTATTTCTTTGTCCGCAAGTGCCTCATTAGATTCGCCAGAAATGCCTATCTCTGCAAATTTTCCATTCCTGAAGACCCTTACCTTGCATTTGTCAGTGTAGTAGCTGCCTGTGCCTCCGCTTAGGGAGTAATATCCCTCCCTGTCTGGCGTGAGCGCACCTAACGTAGGTGCAAGCAGCGCTTCACTTGAGCGCAGTATGTACTCGCTCCAGTTATCTGAGATCGAATGCGATTCCGCGTCCTTCAATATTTTAGCAGCTCCCTTGAACAGCGCAGCAACAAACACACCAACTTCTCCTCCTTCTGAACTGACTCTGAATTTCTTTGTCTTTTCTTCCAGCAAAAGCAGCATGCTCCCTCTTTAGATTCCGATATATAAATTAATTGCCTTGAAACGCAACCTGATACGTCGAATACGACGGTAACCCTACCGAAAACTTTAAATATCTAATTCACTACATTTCTATTGCTATTTTTGGCAAACTTTTATAAAAGTTGCTTATATTCGGATGAATTTCAATGGTGAGAGATTGGCAGCAAAAATAAAAAAGAGCAGTTCAGTGAAAAGCGCTAGTGCAAAGCGCAGCAAGAGCGGAAACGCTTCCGGCAGAGTCATTTCCAGGGATGTTGGTAGGATGCAGAGCGGATACGCTGAAGATGCGATTTCAGTCACACCTCAGGACTACCAGAAAGCAGAGCCTAACGTAGGAATAGTGCACGGCGAAGAAGGGCCCAAGGTGATGGCGAGCGTAAAGCACTGCCCGAGCTGCGGAAGTGGTGACATTATATTTGACGGCGAGAGGGGGGAGTATATTTGCAACGGCTGTGGTCTTGTAATAGAAGAGAACGTCACTGATGTCGGACCAGAGTGGCGTGCTTTCGATGCCGACCAGAGAAACTCAAGGGCGAGAACGGGCGCGCCCATAAAGTACATGAAGCCGAACAAGGGACTTGTAACTGAAATAGACATGTACAACAAGGACATAAGGGGCGCAAAGTTGCCTTCAAAGAGACAGGCACAATTATACAGAATAAGAAAATGGCACAAGAGGGCGAGCATAGCGAGTTCAAGCGAGAGAAACTACCTTGTGGCTCTTCCTGAGCTCAACAGGGTGGCGAGCTACCTTGGCTTGCCAGACAACATAAGGGAAAGCGCAGCCCTGCTTTACAGGCAGTGCGTTAGAAACAACCTCATAAGGGGAAGGCCGATAGAAACTGTCGTAAATGCCGCACTTTATGCAACGTGCAGGCAGTCGGGAATGCCCAGAACACTTGACGAGATATCGCAGATATCCGGGGTTCCAAAGAAGGAGATAGGAAGGACTTACAGAGTCATAGCTCACGAGCTCGGACTGAGAATCCCTCTTACTGACCCTGTCAGCTACGTGCCTAGATATGTCGCAGCTCTAAAGCTTAGCGGAGAGGCGCAGGAGAAGTCTGTACTTCTGCTAAACCAGGCAATGAAGAAAGGACTGGTAAGCGGAAGAAGCCCCACAGGCGTTTCGGCCGCAGCGGTCTACATAGCAAGCGCGCTAGTCGGAGAGAGAAGGACGCAGAAGGAGGTAGCAGAGGTTGCCGGAGTCACTGAAGTGACAATAAGGAACAGATACAGGGAGCTCAAGAAGGAGCTTAACATAGATGTAAACCTCTGATCTGTGGTTTGATGCGATACACTTTCCTGCTACCGCTACTTTGCATTGTTTCTTTACTGGCGGTAGCGGGTGCGCAGACGGCAGTGATATCTGCCCCGTCAAAAGCGTATGCTAACCAGACAATAAACCAGGCAGCGGCTGCAATAGAAATTGTGAATGAAAGTGCTTACCTGATCTTCTATCCCAACCTGACGCAGGCTTACGCAGACCTTAGCAATGCGCAGAGTGCCTATAACACATCCACTGCAAGCGTCATATTCTACGCTAGCAAGGCGATGCAAGAAGCAAACTTGCAGTACCAGCAACTCAACACCTACAGGAACGTCTCGATTGCGGTGATGCTTTTCTTTTCACTGGTCTTTGCGCTGCTGATCATCAGGGTGGTCAGGCCGGTGGAGCAGAAAAGGCGCGGTAGAAAAGCAAGAAGGGCATAGGCGCAGGCACCAACCGCAAGGTAGCAAAATAACAACACTTTGTTGTATTAATGCAATTTTTACCAATACTTAAATACCACCTTCAGCACAAGCACTATTCACTACAAAGTGCTAACATGAGTTTGCTTGAAGCCGGGAAAACGCTCGTAAAGGTAGAGCACAAATATGTGTCCACGATAGGCGATGCTAACATGCGTAACATCGCAAGGATAAATGAACTCGCGGATCAGGCCGCGCAGCTTCCTGCGGAAGAGCAGCAGAAGCAGAAGGCGCAGGCATTGCAGACCTTAGGATTTATAAAAACCTTGGCAGCCCAGACTAAAGGAGCAGTTCCTGATTCGAAGGCAATATTGGTAAGCGCAAAGAGAATAAATGCGAACATGAAAGCGATGGAAGAAAGGAATGCTGCTTTCCTTTCTTCAAAGAGAAAGTAAGAATTCACATAATCAAAACACTTAAATATGAGAAAAATATGAAAAAGTGAGACGCTATGAACGAGAAAATAATGAACCCCGAATCCAAAATCATAAGCACCACATACGGCAATTCTTTAAAGTCGACTCTACGCAATGCGCAGACAACAATGGTTACTGGTGCAGTTCTGATCACAATAAGCGTAACAAACGCCATTAATGGTGCCGTTGCGCAAGTGAATCCGTTGCTGCTGGTAGCAGTGCCTCTTGCTTTGGGAATAGACGTGGCTGTCGTAGGAGTCAAGAAGTTCAGTGCATTCCTCAAAACGCACAACGCATTTGAGAAACTCAAGAGAGAGTGAGAACGCGTGAAGAACCAAATTCCCAAAACAGTGCAAGAGATAAAAAGCCATCTTTCCTCCTGTGAAGGAGGTTGCGGGGCAGATATGTTCCCTTTATTCATAAAAGCAGAGCGTAGGGAGTCAAAGTAAAAGTGAAAAATGCATGAGCAAAGAGACAGCACGCAAACCTGAAACCACTGCGATCAGTATCAGCGGTGAGCAGCTCAAGGCACTCGGAAAAATCGAAGAGCCCGGCTGCAGCGTGGAGTATTACCCTGCGAAAACTGAACTGCGCTTCAATTTTCCATTCTCCTTTGAAGACAAGGCCTATGCTGAAGCAAAAAAGAGCGTAAAGGCAGCCGCAAGGAACCTCGTTTCTCTTAAGCTGACCCACGAAGTCAGCGTTTACGAGAAAGGCGATCTTGAAATAACTGTCAAAAACGTTTCTGAAGAGGATGCTGCTAAACTGGATCTGATTCGCGCCAAACGCTGGCGGGAGCTATCTGATTCGAAGATAGACCTTGAAAGAGCAGAAACAAAGGCGATTGAAGGCGTCGTGTTCAATGGCACAGAAAGCGAGGGCGACGCCATATTCGCATGTAACGATGAAAATGCGTTCCCAAGGGAACTTTTTGAAAACATAGGAAAGTTCGAACTCAGTTGGAGCGTCGGTCAGAGAGACCAGTTCACGCTTCACAAAATATCGCTTCAGGACACTCTCAAGGTAATAAAGAACTCTGAAATAGGTTCCTCTTTTCATTTCGACACGCTATCCGAGAGCCTGAATCCAAACTTGGATAAGGGAAAGGTGGCGATCAAGCATTTCAGTTACGACGAAGCTACGGGTGGCCTAAGGATAATGCTGCAAGGTCCTCTTTCTACAGACTTTTTCCGCGAAGATTTCATGAAAATCGGGCTAAAGATAGAAGAGTACAACAGATCCAAAAAGACATCCGAGTACCGCGAGTGGCTGGAAGAGATTGGAATAACTGAAAAGGAGGCAAAGCACGTGAAAGTTATTGACGCGGTATCGAAGATGCTGCGCCCGTCCGATCTGCTTTATTTTTACGATAAGACAAAGGAGATGATAGAAAAGCAGAACCGCATATTGGATTTCATGAAAAGAGGTTGATCGCTTGTCCTTCAAAGGCAAAGAATCGAAATCACAGCGCAGAATGGCGCAAGCGATCCATGAAGACAAGATTTCAGAAGCGGTAATGGGCACAGAAAAAGTCCTGATTTCGCAAGTGGGTGTGACTCGCAGTTACTACATCCCTCTCAAAATATTAGATTCTAGCGTCGAACTGCAACCAGGTGGAGAAGAGAGAGTGACTATGGCCACGCTGGTCAAGGGCATCAACCAACAAATAAGCTCTATTGGAACGACTGTTTTCGGAGACACACTTAAGAGGCAGTTTTCTCCTGAATTCGAGGCATTTGCTGAACTAGGCAACGTGCAACTAGGGTTTATGAATCTGCCCGGCAACCTGCTTACCATTGAGATAGTCGCGCCGCTCACGCTCGACTGCAGAGAAGAAGAAACAAAACGTGCAAGAACTGACGTGAGAGTTGCGCTTCCATTAATAATAAGAGAGCTAAGCGAAGGACTCAAGGACTGCCTGGCAGAGATAGACGAACATGCTCTCTACAATCCTGAAATGGTTGAGAAAATAAAAAAAGCCGCACAAGAATGCGACTTAACAGAACCGAGACGTCGCTGACACTGCAAACCAGATTCGCGTTTAATCCAGCTTGTACACGCTGCTTCCTTCACGTACGGGAACCTTGAGCTTTATTCCTACATCATCGCCCTCTCCTGCCTCGACTATGTCTTTCCTGTCTATCTGCATGCTAGCGACCTTCTGCCTTATCGCATAATCCTCGTTCTCTATCTCAATCGTATCCCCTACGGCAAGCGCGCCAGTAAGCTTTATTGCGACTACGTTTAATTTATCGAAGAAACGCTCGACCTTGCCTATCTCTACCCTTCCTCTGGCAGCGGGCTGGCTTGCTGACTTATTTCTTGCTTCCATCGAATCAAGAACATCCATCACATTGTCAAGGTCGTCCATGCAATCACTTGCGTTATGCATAACAAAACTTATAAGGTTTCAACACGCCACACACAGGAAGAGCCGCTCTGGTCCGCTGAACCTTTTTCACAAATAAAAATTCCTTGCTCTACCCACGCGCCTTATTGTAATAAAATGCTGGAGATTTCAACTTACTCTGCTAACCGCGATCTGGGCGAGCTGCACTGCCTTGTCTTGCGAGCACGCAGTTCCCTTGCAACTTTTATTTATAACCTAATACAAAATAACTAAACTGTTAAACATTTCTATAGCAGGTTCTGTCGCACTTTAGTCAAAGACCTTCATTTCTGTTCTTCTTCTGTTAGTTGCAGGATTTCTACAAGGCCGTGATAACGCCAACTAATAAATAACATGCCGATGCAGTGTAAATCCTATTTGATCGCATGAGTGAGTCCATTAATACCAACTCTTTGGATGGTGCGCTTTCTGATGAAAAAATAGGCGAAGCGCTGCTGCCTCTGAAGAGGGAAGGACAATGTGCGCCTCTAAATAGGCGAGAAAAGCGCCTGATGAAGGAAATAGTGAAAATAGAAGATTTGCTTATGATGCCGCTGCCAGTGAGGGAAAAAGCTCACGAGCTATTCGAAAGCGGGAGATGTAAAACTCTTTTTTCAGGAAGACCACGCCGCGCGTCTGCTGGCGCGGTCGTTCTTGCGGCAGCGAAAGCGCAGGGCGCGCCCCTTAAGCTTTGGTTGGTGGAAAGGGCAGCAGGGAACAGGTCCTTTTCCAAGAAAAATAGCAAGGTGATGCCAATATACAGACTTCTGGTCAAGGAGCTTTCCATACGCACCTTTCACCTAACTCCCGAAAATTACGTTAATGAAATTGTCCGCAGGATAGCCGAAACTGAAAAAGTGGAGTTTCTGGCCAATCTGATGCTGGGCGAAGTGAGGAAAGCAGTGCGGGAAGGAAGGCATTATCTAGGCAGCCCCGAGGCTCTTGCTGGCGCAGTGGTGTATGCTGCAAGCGGAATCGTTGGGATAAGCGTGTCTGCGGGAGAGGTGGCCGCTGCTTCCAGAGTTTCAACAGGTGGGCTAGGCAACAGGTACAGAGAATTGAAAATTCTGCTAGATTTCAACAACCCTGATAAGATAAGGAATTATGTTTCGCTGGCTGCGCAATCAAACGCTCCACAGCAGGATTCTGCTAATGCGACACAGCACTTACAATCGCTAGGCAACCACCTAGTAAAAAACAAATGTTAATATCTACGGAGGAGAAAGTAAATACATGGAAGAAGAAAAGATAGGCCTTACTCCCACTGTGCTCAAGGCAATTTCTGAAAGCACAAAGCAGGGAATACTCAGAGAGCTTGCCTCTGGCCCAAAAATACCGACTGATATTAGCAGCAGACTGAACAGGAGCGTGCCTACCATTCTTGAGCACCTTGCCAAACTCGCAAACGCTGGCCTTGTGGAAAGGCAAGAAAAGCCAGGAAAGAAGTTCGTGTTCTATGCATTGACCCATACCGGAGAGGATCTCATTTCAAACAGGAGCAGGCTTTCGATAGTGCTGTACGGCTCACTTGCGCTTTTTGCGCTAGGAATATTCCTGCTGACTACGGGTTCTTACTATCCCACGCCATTCCTTTCCGCATTTGACGTTCGTTCCATGTCTTCGCTCGGTGTGATCAGTGAAAATGCGGTTCCTAGCCAAGAACTTCCAAAGTCAACTCCAGTGCCGTCCCTTTTCGCACTCAACATAGTGGTCATAGCAGTTCTGGCCGTAGCATTCATACTTCTCATATTCTACCTAGCAAAATCCAGGCAGATGCGCATCAGACTCAGATTAGGTGTTTAGATGAAGATTAACAAAAAAGGACTGATTGGTGTTTTGTTCATTCTAGTGACGCTTACTTCTTTAGCAAACGCAAATGCCACTCTTCCGAGCATCTTTGCAAACACGCAGGCCAAAGCCTCCTACTGGCATAGCTCAGACGGCTATGTGATAGAACTGAACAGCGTCGGTGACGCCTTCGTAGGAGAGCAGATAAGTCTAGAAAGCTTGTCAATGTACGGTACAAACTCCATATTATTGGAGATACCGTATGCCGAAGTTACTGTGTACAAGCTGGTAGAAATGGTGAACACCGATTACTACTGCCCGCCTGGAACCTACTGCACCACCACTGATGTTTATCCATATCCCGGAGCCTCTTCCCAGTTTGTCAACTACACCACTTCAACAACAGGTAGTTCTACACTGATCAACATATACCTGAATCAGCCACTCACTAACAGTTCTGTGAAAACACTGTATCTTTTCTTTTCCGCAAGAAACGTTGCCGAAAAAACATTTCAGGGGTATGAATTCTCATTCAAGACTGTTATAGACCGAAAGACACTGATAAGGGAAGCATACGCCAACGTCGAGGTGCCTCAGGACATGTATATCAAAGGCAAGGCTTCCACTTACTCTTATTCCTATTCTATGGGTGAAGCGCTTAGCGCTACCACTGCAGTCGATGTGGCGAGCGCAGCCCGTTCTTTGTTCAGGTATCCTGGTCAGTATCAATATCAAACCAGTAACCTGCTCCCAGGCGAGTACTTTTTAGTCGGCGGTCTTTATGGCAGCAGCACAATCCTGCTGTACCTTCCGGAGATTCTGGCTGTAATCCTGTTGGTTGTTGCGGTCGCCTTGCTCCTCAAGTTCCTGCTTTTGCCCAAACTCAATGGCCTGAGGAGCATCCTTGTCGTTAACAAAAACAAAAAGAGTAGTTTCTCGTTTCTCAGAGTGCTGCTTGTCAGTGCAGCCTCTGGCTTCCTTTTCCTAGTTGCATTCTTCTTGATGTTGATCGTGTACGGCGCGATATCATACGGCTACTATTACAGTAGTTCTCCGCTTCCGCTGCTATTTGTCCTTCTAGGGGTAGTCATCTGCGGAATCGCGCTTTTCGGGCTGCCTTACTACCTCTACGCAAACTTCAGCAAGAAGGAAGGATTTGCTGCAGGCGTTTTAAGCATAGTGGCAGCGATAGTGTTTTTGATCTTGCTCATCTACTTCTTCTACCTTTTCCAGCCGGTAGTCTACTGACGCGTATTTAAACTTCAAATTCCAGACCAAATAATGAAACTGAACATCATAGTTATACCAAATGCAAAAACGCCACTCATATTGCGATTGGAGGAAAACGCCTATAAAGTAAAAGTGAACGCGCCTGCCGTGGCAGGCAAGGCGAACAGGCGTCTCATTGAGATGCTTTCTGATCATTTCGACGTCCCTAGGTCTTCGGTCAGAATCGTGAGGGGCCTCAGCAGCAAGAACAAAATAGTTGAAATACTCCCCTAAACGCCAAACGCTAGCGTCGTGCATTCGTTTAACGCCAATGCTTAAATATGCCGCAAGCGAATCCTTGCTAGTGGAGATATGAAGGAAAATGTGCGACGCCTGGATGCGGTGGTTTCCAAAAAGCAAAGTGAACTCACTGAAGAAGAGTTATGGCGAAGCGCGGTAGCGGGGCCAGCAGATAGTGAACTTATGCTGTTGTTCGATGAATTTCGAGGCAGCACTAACAGAACTCTCAGAAAGGCAGTGTTCAGTTTAGAGGAAACAGATTCAGGAAGATTTGTCATTAACGAAGTGAACTGCTACGGAATAGGGGAGTTCGGCAGCAATGCGTTTGGAGCCATGATCGCATTTCAGAAGGGCAAACCTGTCGTAGTGCCTCTCCCAAAGCGCGAAATGGAAGTGGATGGCGTTAAGGTTTTCAGGCTTGATTCAACCTTGATGAAAACAGAGATTAGTCAGGTTCTCACTCCAAACTCTTTTTTTAACCCACTAGGCCCTATAACCGTAACGAACACAGGAATAACTGTAGGAAATCGGAGAGTAAGTTTCGACAACCTGGTTGTAGAGGTATTAACCAAGGGAAAATCGCAATGAAATTTGTAAGTGTTTGCCACGAAAGAGTGACTACACCATGAGTGTACTTATCCTCAAATGGTTTTTTCACAGCAACCTTTAAATTCACCCGCGACTACTTAACTGATGTTCGAGTTGTTAGTGAAAACATGGAAACGCAGTTGAAAAAGCCTCGCTGTAAAAAGCTTGATGCTTTCACAATAGGTGAAGTTGCCAAAATTTTATATATGGACAGATGTACCGCCGAGCACTTCAACAAGCTCAACGCATTCGAGATCGGAGTTGGAGACATGACTAACATCGGCGCTACCATAAATACAGCCAAAGAACTGCATAAGTTGGGTTTGAAGCCGCATCTCGGTGAGGATAAAAACATAAGCCAGCTAAGCATGGCCTTAAGGGAGGCGGATGCAGTCGAAATAGGATTTGAATACGCAAAGCTTGCCAACATTCCGTTCAGCTCTGCGGAGGCAAACACTGTCAAGGAGATCATATACTTTAAAGGGCAAGCCGGAGGGTATGCTGTCCTGTTCAATGCCAAATCTCTGCTGATTAACTGCGAAGCACTATATAGCCTCAACAAGGAGCACGATGTCGGAGTATTGATAACCAATCCGGGAATGACGAAATTGTACTGGCCTTCGATCCAACAGACGCTTGACATGATAGGGCGCGCAAGCGACCCCGAGGAGTCGCGCGATCTGGGCTTCAAGTTGGGCCGCAATTTCAGATTCAGCCTTGGATGCAGGATAAGGAAGCCGCATTTCGCGATCACAAAACTTATGCACGAAAGAAACAGATTAGGGGACAGCATGTCAATCTCAACAAAAGTAGAGCTTCCAGAGCACATCGGAGAATTCGTCATAACGAGAGAGGATTATAGCAAGGCGGTTATGGTGCACGGCCCGGAGGTGGTGAAGAAATATGCTGTGAAGGCGCTGCACTCCGTAACAGACGCAAGCTCGGAGTTGAGATGCGTTGGCTTAAAGGAGTTCGACCCAATCCCACTTCCTTCAAAAGACTTGCCTAACTTCTACCGCAGCGCAACCGAGGCGCTTGATGAGTTTATCAAGGATTCATTGCGAAATCGCATATGCAATAATGCTCTGTAGAATTCCTACTAGAGCCGACAAAAAGTAATTGATGTATCTGTGGATGTTGTAGACGACATCGACAATTTTCATCTCTCGTCTCTGAATTTTCAAGCACCTTTCTCGTGTTGATGGCACAGATTCAGAGGAATCCTGCGACGCATGTTCTTCCTGTACATTCCTCTGGATTTCCAAAACACCGATCTTTCGGTTGCAGGGTAAATCCAAGAACTGATTTCTCAGTTGAAACAGACATTATAAGGAAAGCGCTGAGCGGAAACTGACGTCACATACGACTAGCGAGAACCTGTCTGTCAGTCAAACAAAAAACAAACGAAGCTATTTAAAGGTGGAAATAGAAGTTGATGGGGGAGATACTTTTGTTGCAGAAACTTCATGTAGCGCCTGAGCTTGATGAAAAAGCAGGCCTGCTGCAGAATCTGGCCAGGGATGCAAGCTCGGAGGGAGCGGTCGTGCCATTGGTGAAAGCAGAAAGTATGGCCGTGACTGCACCTGCACCCCAAGTGGACTATGATGGAGCTGTCGTACCTTTGACTAGCAATGTTAAACCGTGGCCTGAAAAAATCACAAACGGAGAGAAAAAAGAATGGCTGCTCCAGCTTGTATCAGAATTCGTCATTGAAGAATTTGTTGGACCTCTAACAACGCATCACAAAAAGTGGCTCGACGAGCTCGCGGAAGAACTAAATGGGCAAGAAGTTAAGCTCATGAAGATCATGGAGGGGCTTTTGGAAGCTGACAGGGTATTTACTGTTGCAAAAGGCAGGTCGGACTTGGCGCTAAGAAGCACTGGAATGCGACTTATGCAGGAAGGCATGGACATGCAAGCGTGCGGAGATCCATATACTATGGCAATAGGCACGGATCCTAGATTTAAAGATGCTGTGCTTTTCTATTCAGGATCTGGAGAAACTCCTTATGTAAAATCAACGCTGAATGTAGCGCATGACAACAATGTGCCTATCTTCGGAGTGAGCAGCAACATAGACTCCACCGCGGTGCGGCTAGCTGGCGTAGACAATGTCCTTCTTGTGAAAGGAAAGAAGATATATCCTCGCGGGACCAAGGTGCCGCCTGAGAGCACGCAGCCCATAAACTTCCTGCAGACCAAGGGTGAGTTCAAATCATATCTCATAGGAGAGCTAATCGTCAACTGGCTTGCAAAGGTCAAGAACTTAACCGAGGAAGACTTCAAGCTCAGGCATGCAAACACCGAATGACAGGGCAGGATCGGAGAAACAGCTAGTGAACAGGGCATGATGGCATAGATGAGATGGCACTTAAAAATAATCAGCAATTAGTCGAACTAGGACCTGAGGAAGCTGCGGTCCTGCTCACAAATGCCTTCAGGAAAGCTGGCGCATCAAGCCAAGCCACCATCTCGAGGACATGGCACAATCATGACGGGCTCTTCAGGAAGGTTTGGAACGACGTTTCCGACCCAACCACGCAGTGTCATGCAAGGGAGTCTTACATTGCAGTCAGGGAGGCATTCCTGCAGATGGGCAACATCTACCTCAAAAGCAGGAAGGGCACAATAAACAAACTGCGTGCATTTTCCGCAGATACTGCCTTGCGATTCGGAGAGCTGATAGAAAGAACACCAGAGGTCAGGGGAAGCGGTTTGACGGAGCAGAGGTATGTTGAAGCCAAGACCGCCGAAGAGCTGACTGTTCGAATGGCTAGCCGCGAAGAAAGCTGGTTCTCCATAGGAGTGATGGTTAGCGGATGCTGGTTCGCGGCGCAGACAGAGGCAAAGCTTAGGTCTCTGGGGAAATCGGCAGGCTTCTCCCTGGTTGGCCACACCTCTGGAACAAAGCGAAATCATGATTATTTCGGGTTCAGGGATGGAAGCAACGCATTCGGAAAAGTGCTGTGCCCTCCCTATGACTCGGAACTTCTGGAAATGAGCAAGAAACTTCCAGCACTCCTCCTTGACAACGGAATCGGTTCTGGAAAGACGCTGTTTATTCTTGAGAAAGAGCTTAAGGCCATGGGTTTCAGTCAGGTCTACAAGATTGATCAGTGCAGCCCTAAGCGACTGTATCTCCCGAGCGCAAGGGCCTGATTCGATTCATCGCAACAGCGCGTTTGCTGCTGCTTTTTAATAGCGTTTGTGCATAATGTACTGCTGATGTGATGTTTAGCAACAAAATAGTGCTTGGTTCCCTGCTCTTCATAGTGATTCTGGCTGCTTTGGTAGGAATCTATGCTGTTTTAGGGCCGCCCGCATCTGCCACGGTGGCAGTGGGAGACACCATAAAGGTGAACTACACGGGCACATTTACGAATGGCACGGTGTTCGATTCGAGCGCAGGAAAGCAGCCGCTGGAGTTCGCTGTCGGATCGGGCCAGCTGATCAAGGGATTCGACCAAGCGGTCCTGGGAATGAAACTTAATGAGGAAAAGACAGTGACAATACCTCCAAATGATGCCTATGGGCAGAGAAACCTGACTAATATCGAGCAGGTTCCGTTGAGCCAGCTTGGAAACCTCACCGTAAAAATTGGAATGAGCCTGACCAAGAGCATAAACGGGCAGAGGTACGTGGGAACTGTGATTGCCATAAGCGACAATGAGGTAGTTGTTGATTTCAACCCTCCCCTGGCGGGCCAGACGCTCGTGTTCAAGATCAAGGTAGTCGATATACAGAAGAAAAGCGCCTAAGTACTTCAAAAATGAATCCCTTTGAAGAGTTGGTACGCGAACTGCCAAAGTCAATCTATTTAAACGACCCGGAAGATAAGCGATTGTAGTTGTCATGGCAGCAAAAGAAAAAGTCGCATCTGAAAAAGCTCCTGATGCCACTGAGAAAACGTTCGATCTGCAACGGTTCCTGAGGCCATACTCTTCAGACCGCAATTCAGAGTGCTTTCGTATCGCTTCAGAATTAGGAAGAGACAAAAACCTGCTTGCGTCCCTATTCAGTGACTACTCCGCCCTTTATGAAGAACAGACGAGTAAGGATGACAGAATCCTGCTTAACTCCAGGCTAGGTGTTCTTTTCGACGTTTACAGGGGTATGAAAGAAGGAGTTTTTCTCAAACATGCGTCTCTTGGCGAGTACGTAGAAGGAGAGTTTAAGTTAGAACTCAAACGACTGAAAAAATTGCACAAAGCAGCCCCTGAATACGTTCCGCTACCGCAAAAGCTCATAAAGGACAAGGAGGGCAAGATAGTCAGATACGCCCTCAAACTAATAAAAGGAGGAAAAACGTTGGAAGAGTACCTAGAGTCAAATTCCGCACTGCCTGAATGGGTAGAAGACAAGATCATCGATTTCACCAAAAAGATACACGAAAAAGGATTGGTTCACGACGACATCTACGAAGGCAATTTTATCATAGATGAAAAGAAGCGGAGACTCACTGTAATAGATCCAGGAACTGAATGTTATGGCACTTCTTTGGAAGAAGGGCAAAGGGCAGAGAAAGGTCATGTCTACGACTTTATACAGCACATAAGGGAACGCCGCGAAGAGCTTGCCGCATTTCCAGAAGGGGAAGATCCGGAAGGAAAGTTCACTCTTAACCTAGAAAGTTGGGCAGCCTATGCAAAAGAGAAGGGAATAGACACATGGGAGGTTGACTGGGTTGCATATTACAAATCCCATAAGGAAATGGAGCCAGATGAGCAGGTCAAAGCTTAAGCTATTAATTCTTGCATCCAAATTATATTATGGAGCAGGACACATCCTTCATAGGCGAATTGATAGGGAAGACTGTCTGGGTGATGACCGCCGGAGCCCTTGGGACAAAGGACGCATCTGTAGGCAACTACAAAGGAGTTCTAATTGGATTTGATGGCCTGTTCATAAAGCTAGAGTACGAGATCAGAAAATTTACTGAGGGGAACGCGGTCCTGAGCAAAGGCGTTTTGTTGATAAATACTAAATATATTATGACTCTGGAGGAGTACAAGGCAAGCCTGAATATCTAGACGGGCTTGATTTCAGGCAAACATTCGAAAACACCGAGCAGTACGATACCATAAGTATTAGATCAGACCAATGCTTCTTGTAAGTGGAAAAAATGACAATCGAGAAAGCGCCAGGAATGTTCACATTCATCATGAAAAACACAAACAGGATGGAAGCAGACAAGAAAATTATGGAGAAGATGACTCGGAGCAAGGTCGGCTACTGCCTCAGCGGGGAATATTTGATGGTTAAGAAAGGTCATGCCAACAAGGCCATCCTTGAACTGAAGAAGTGGCATCTTATCTGATAAACAAGAGACGAACGCAGCGTCACGAACTAGAAAACATCTGCGCAATTTCAACAAGGTTTGCAAAGACCCTTTTTTCTTTTCTCCGATTCCAAAACAAATATGCCTCTTTCAACAAAGAAGCATATGTGGGATTCATGTCGCTCCTATCAGAAACACAAAGGGAACTTGAAAAAACAAGCAGAAGCAGCTCAGGCGCGATCAGGCAACAGAAAGCACACCAGTTAACGCAACCAAAGGGACAAAGCCAGAGTGGATACTGCTAGGAGTATGTGCTTAGTGGGATAGACAGAATCAAAAGGCAATTGAGACTAAGCCATAGATAGCATACAATGCCTGCTTTGATTATTAATTTCAAAAATGCTTTTTTAGCAAGAGCTTAACATCAATGCTTAAGAAGGCGGAAAAACAAGTTTGTAGTGATGATTCTCATGAATAAAGTAAGGACAGAATCTGCTAAAAATAAGATGTTGGTGATCGCCACGGTAAGAATGGAAAGGGCAGATGAGACCTTCAGGTTTGTCGATGGAAAAACGATTCTGACAACTGAAGACGTCATATTCATATTTAACGATAAACTAGAAGTCAACACAATACATCCCGGTCTTTTGCTCGAACTGAAAGGAAAATCACCCACATTTGCCCCGTCTTATCTTGAAATGAAGGCCAAAAGCCAGAACGTTCAGGCAACAGTGGAGTCACATGAAGGCGAGCTTGAAAGCGGACTGGATAGCTTTACGCAGATACAAACCCCAAACACCATAGTAAAACTGCAATGGACATTTCTGCCGGAGACTGACGAAGGAAAAGTCTCAGGCATCACACTTAAAAGATACGATCCCATAAATGGAGTAAGACCTGATCATGCGCTCAAGCATGAGTTTCTGCTCAAAGCGCCCACTCCTGAGGAAACGGAAAGCAAAAGGCTGCAGCTCCTAGAAGAATTGCAGACTATGGTTTACGCTTGCGGAGCGGTCGCAAAATATTTTGCGGAGATCGAAAAGAGGCATATGCCATATGAAGGAGACAAAACGCAGGTTCTTGAAGAAGTCAACACGGTAAGCCTGGCTTCTGAACACGCAATCATAAAGATGAAGTTCGGGGACTATGACAACGCGTTGAGCGAGACGGCTAAGGGAATCGAGGCGGTGGAGCTGCTTTCGAAGGCAGTTGATGGAGACCTCCGCAGATTTACAAATAAGACTAGTATTGGGCTAGCCTTGAGCGAGACAAGAAGAAACAAGCAATAGAAGCGGCGTATTCAGAAAGTTGTTAGCATTTCCAACCTTATCTTAGAAAATGCACTTTTTCACCAATGCTTAAGAAGGCAGAAACTGACAAAACACCAAATAGCATGCCTGGAGAAACAACCACAAAGCAGACGGCCAGATCGGCCGAGTTGGAAGAGCTCACAGGAAGGCTAATTCAGCATCCTGAGAGAGGGTATAGTTTGGACGAATTCCCAAAGAATTGGTTCAATTATCCAGTGCCTATATACACCACTTTCAAAACTGATTTGAAAAACATATTCAGGTCTTCGGCAGGTAAGCGTCAACACGCAGAGAAGATGGACTCTGTGCTTGACACGATAATGAAAAAGGTCAATGAGGATCTGCCTGAAAATAAGAAAGTGAGCGTTGTACGAGGAAAGGAGTGCATTACCCTAAAATCCGCTTCGGCATCCAGCGCTGACCTGAATGCTGTTGATGCTGCCAGAAGCGCGGCTGAGTCCGTGCTTCCTGCTTTCATACAGTTGTTAGACAAAAAATTAGACACATTTGGCATAAAGCCATGGTATTATTTCCCTCTTCCTTCTTGGTTCTATTAAAGCGGACTGAGTTCTATTTTAATCAAACCCTGCTAAGGAGCACCGACAGTAGTGCTGCTCTAGTAATTTACTAGTAAATCTCACACCATTCCAGTGAATAAGAATTTTGCACATACTTCGATTCTGTTGAGGCATATTCTATCACATAACTTTATTCGTTTCAGTTTCTAAGCTTCGCTGTAGCGCAATTGTGTGCAAAGTTTGTCGAGGAGGGACTGTTTCTACCTATTTTACGTATTGCATTTTAATCTTTCATGTAAATGGTATTTTCACATGCTGTTCCATAGTTCCTGCACAAAAAACACCGCACGAGGAAACACCTTTCTTTTGAACCTCTTTTGGCGCTCAATGTAGGTTGGGTCACCAACAGCCCTTGTTTTCCATAAATTCGGAACGTAAGCTTTTGGAAGATTGCATTTCCGTTGCAGAATGATGGAAATAGAGATTTCCAACAACCTGAATGTTATTTTTTAATTATATGGAACTAGCGGCATATCAAACCCGATTTTTGCGTCTGTAGGACTTCTCAAGTCTATTTGTCGAAATATTCTTATGGATGAAAAGCGCCAGCGATTCAGCGCTATCATGCATCTTCTTCAAGGTCTCCAAATCCCTGGCCTGGGATTCGCTCTTTACCAATAAGTGGCCATCTCCATAAATCCACTTTACTTCAGAAGTTGTATTGTATTCCTCAGCTATCCTTTCAAGCGCTTTGTCCTGTTCACGCGCGCTATAGATGTGCATATTGACCCACGCGTAGGGCCACCTAGGATAGCCAACACACGTAGAAGGCCAATGACCTTCGCAAGAGGCGAACGTCTCGAATCCCATCTCCTGCAGCACACGGACAAGCAGTTTGATTCCAGGATCGATCCACTCCGCATACTTGCAATTCTTGCGATCAGCCTCTATAGGCTTGCCGTCGTTATAAAGGACGGTATTATTCAACGTGTTAATTTCAGCCCTGCGATCGAGGACTGCTATGACTTTTTCAATATCTAGACCTGCCACTTGACCACTTCCAACACTTTTTGAGAAATTCTAACTTACTCTTGCTTATTCACAATAGCAAAGTCAATTAATTTTGTTTTTATGACCGCCTGTTGTTCGCAGATCAACAAACGTGCAAATCTTTTTTCTGCATCTCCTTCAATCAGGTCATAGAATCTTACAATACCAAACAAATATCTACTGAATTGTAATTTACGCGCGATTTGTGCAGTATATAGCGCATGCATTTCGTCACCTTGACTAAATTCGTCTGGATGCCTTGGGCCATAACCAAGTTGCAAGTTTTTATCAGTTCTTAAGATATCACCCAGGGGCACTGTTTCGAGAAAGTTCCTCCTTTGCCAACTATCCGCATCAAGCAGCATATCAATGGTTGAAGGGTGCGAATGAACGTCCACTATGGTAATTGAATTGTGAAGGCCAATTTCGCTTTTTATTCTTTCTAATTGCAGCAGATAAGCGTCTTGGCTTATAAACAGGTTGCAGCTGCTTCTTTTGGCAGCATTATCGATTATAGGGAAACATTCAGTCAGACTAGTAGCACTTTCTTTTGAATCACCAACCAAGAAACAAGCTTTTTCATATGGTGCGTTTAAGTTTTTTATTAAGTTTCCTAGAGCGTCTCTAGAAATGAAAAGTGTTTCCTTTCCTGTAGCTTCGGGGTAGACAAAAGGAACGCCACCGAATCGTTCCACTCGCAATCCATTTTCTTGAAAAATAGGCGATACTCTCAAAAGTCCTTTTATTTCTGTAATTTCAGCGGAATTAAATTCGAATTTAACTGGCATTGTTTACCCTTTCCAACACTTTTTGAGAAATTCCAATAAAGTCAGGATCTTGGCTGTAGCATTCTGCATTTATCCTCAACAGCTCGGGCCACCGCTATGAGGTCTTCCTTCATCCTGACCAATAGGGCATTGTCCGTCGCTTTACGTTTCACATTCAGTACGGTGTAGCAAGTCGCAACCAAGGCATCAATCTCCACATGCACTACTTTGCCCTTGCCTTCTACCAGTTTGTCTATTTCCTGTACCCTATCCTGCATCAGTTCACCTATGGTAAAGGAATTGTGCATGAGCTTCCGCTTTTCGTCCACTTCTTTTCCGAATTGCTCAAAGAGGAGGTGCGGCTGAGCGCTCGCATTTCCAATCCTGAAACTGAAGTTGTCCTTGCCAAGGCTGTCCGAAGTTATGACAAAAAACTTTGTTTCCGAGTCTCTAGGTGACTGTACATCACGACTAGCAAAGTAGATACTCACGTCTCCTGCATACATTGCCTGTTGGCCGAAACAGAGGGCTGCCCAGAGCGCTATTCCGTTACGGGTTTCGACGTTCCACCTGGCACCCTCGTGAGGAAAACTTTCTATATTTGCCACATGTAGGTTATTGGTGAAGACTAGGGTGTTGTACACAAACGCCTTGTTGTCCAAGTTCTTGGAGCTGTGCATGCTCTGCTTTGGTCAGGGGCCTATTTAGGCATTTCTCCTTGTTCGTTTCTAGCATTTTTTGAGAAATTCCGTTAGTTGTCAGCAATCTCTTCTTAAAAGGAGCGGAAAGGTCAGGTGCCTGGGTCTCTATCTTTGCTAAATGCGGTATCTTCAGTTCCGACAATGCTTGCAGCTTCGACTGGATCCGTTTTCTTTCCTTTTCTGCATAACTCGCGAAATTCTTTTGTGACATCGTGAAAATCCTGGCCGCCAATATGCGATATCACTCGAGTCTTCCCATCAGGATCAATGTCTGTCAAATAGCCCACCCCTCCTGCATGCACGTGATTTATTCCCTGCAGCCTCTCTTTCGCTGACACGATGCCTCTCTTCAGAGGCGTAAGTATCTTCCTGCTTATTCCGATATCAACCCCGTACCCCCAACCCCTCAGAAACCCGCCGCTGATGGCTGTGCCCGCTCCCGCTACTGCTTCAACCGCATTTCCCTGAACTACCCCGAAACACGTGGCAAGCATACCCAAATAGACTGGAGTGGTCGCTATTACGGCAATGGTTTTCTTCTTATGTTCGTCCATGAGAACTCCCTTTACTTTTAAAGATACCTCTCTTTCCGCGTATATAAGGATTCTTCAGGTTTGTTTCAGCACCTTTTGAGAAATTCAAACAGGTTATGAAAAACTGAGCTTGGCTGCAGTTTTTCACCCGAGTCCTTAACCGTTGTAATCCGCGTTGTTTCGCAGAGGTCACTTGACTTTGCACTTGCACGCGATCTTCGGGCTATCTGACGTCCTCAGGTTCCTTTCCAGAGTCAGGAAGGCTTCAAGGTGCTGATGATCTTCGGTCAGCGCGTTTTCAGGGTAGATTTTCAGAAGCGCGTTCCCTTCACGATCCTCTATTAGTATTTGCTGAACGGTCAGGGGGCTCAGGTAAACTACTCCAAAAAACTTAACATTTATTTCAGCATCTGTGTTTATCACTCCGAATTTCACAGAGTCACTCTTAGGGAAGACAAGAATTCCTGCACGATCCCTCTTTAAGGAGTACATGTCTTCAACCATCACGACTTTAGGGTCGTTGAGATATTGGGAATTTACCCTTATGAGTGGTGAAGAAGCAGGGAATAGATGTGTGAAAACACCCATTTTTTCAGTACCGTAAAACAAATTAGAGTTGAGCGTTAGAAGCGGGATCTGAGTGTTTACTTGGCTGTTGTAAATCTGCGCAGAGGCAGACTCAGAGCCGAAGTCAAGCTTTATGTTTTGTCCTGTCTTAATCACAAACCCTCCACCAAGGTCTATTGTCTTATTCATACATATCGTATCTATTGTGCCTTCTTACATATTTAAGCGTTGGTAAAAATAGCAAAATATGTGCTAGGTTTTGTTATTTTGTTACTTGCGAAACAAGCGTCAAAAAATAACGCACATTGATTCACTCGAAAAATTCCTTTGGGAATTCCTTGGGATTCACATATGGAACCCTCTTTCCACTTGCTGAGTAGAAGGTCACTACTTCAGGATATACCTCTGCATTCACAGGATTACCTGCCTTGCTGAGATTTTTCTTGACTGCATTCAAAACGCCCTTCACTAGCTTATGGGACTTGGTGAAGGGAATGTTACAGGCAAAATCACTTCTGACTCCAGGCACTGTTCTTGTCTGCACCTCCACCTCGAACGCTTTTCCGTTTCCTACACGGTGATTGATAAAAACGAAAGGCTCGGCCTCGAATGCGAAGTTACATGATGCGAGACTGACATGCGCGAGCAGAGTTTCGTCTTCAAGCTTGCTTCTCACTATCACATGCCTGCCCAGAACTGCGCTTATCGACTCACCCATTCCCCTGAGAAGTTCCTTATAGGGCTCTGAGCCGGAATCCATTTTCATCAGGACTCTGGTTTCGGGATTTTTCTGCATGAAAAAAGCCTTGTATTAATCCTATCCAGTCGGGCATATTTATAATTTGGCTTTGCTTTAGGCTCTGTAGAAATACTATCAAAACAAAATGAAAATCAACAGTCAGGAATCTGTGAATGTCGTAAACAACATCGATGACTTTAAATAAGTTAGAACTCAAGCGTTTATGTGGTTCAGGCCTGGGTTAGTCTTTGGGTAACAACATATTGCGGATTAGGCTTGTGGTGCTGCTTCTCATACTATCATCCATGGCGTTTGCTGGAGAAGCCAAGGGGTTAGGCGTGCATTATGAGCTTGATATGCAGTATCACTACCCTGGAGACAGCGGCTACCTTCTGCTTGTAGCCACAAATGACGGATCATCAAACCTGGTGTTATTTGGCGCCTTCATGAACGTCAGCGGCATCGGAAACTTTACTGGCGATTTATCAAATCTGACTCTGGCAGCGCACCTTCCTTCAGGAGCAGGCGTCTACCAGTTTGACAAAGGGGCGACGCTGAGAATCCAGATACCATTCATGGTACCTGCAAATGCTACCCCCAGCGATTACAGCTACAAGTGGTCAATCGTTTACGGTGAATCCCCATCTGGAGGCATCCCGATGGCAGGATACAGCACACTCAGCGTGCTCGCCAGCGGCGAGCAACCACCTCCCCCGCCGCCTCCTAGCCCTTTTCTCATATTGCTCGTGCTCCTGCCTGTTCTACTGGTCGCCTACCCATTCGTACGATGGAAGAATAAAAAACTGGCGAAACTGGTAGGCATAGCAGCGATCATAGTTTTTATACTGGATGCTCTTCTTGGAGGCGGTTTGTTTATCGCTCTGGCGCTTGGCTTTGTGATAGCGCTCTTCCCGATCGTCGCATTGCTTGCAATAATATTTTTTGTGGCTTCAGCCATGCGGAGAAGAAAATGCGAGGCTGCGAACCTTGCGAAGCCGTCCGCGGCTGCGCAAAAAGTCAGGACATACGCCAAGTCCGCCGCGCTGATCGGGCTGCTGTTTGCAGTGGCGTGCATCATCCTGGGACCTTTCCTCGGAGGACTGATGGACTCAGGGCAAGCATACCTGTTCCCGTTCCTGCATGAACACCAGAATGCGTTTGCGCCGTGGATCTCCGCCAGCATCCTAGTTACAATCGCATCGGCAATCATCTGGATCATTGCCGGGGCGTTCAAGCAGAAACATTTGTTTTAGAATGTTTAAGGTCTGCGGCTTATGCTTTCCGCATTCCAGCTGCCGATTCCTTTCTCTTCGGCATGCGCATCCCACCCTTCTTTGTGACCGCTATGTTTGAAAATGTTGTTTATCAACCAGTACGCCGCATTCTTTTCCCACGGATCCGAAAAGTTTCCGAGCGCTGAAGGATCAATTACCTGTATCCTTCCTATCGTTTCGTCTACCAGTATGTTTAGCTTGCTGAAATCTCCATGCACGAAACCCCCTTTGTGTATCTTGTTCACGAAGTCGATTATCTGGTCTTCGACCCAATCGGGCAGTTTTGATGATGCCTTTAGGTACTCAGATATGCTCCTTCCACCAACCAAAGGCATACTGTAGCCCGTTATCTTGCCTGAGGATTTGTCCCTGATTATTTCTATCGGCTTTGGAACGTACTCCGGCGCAAGCTCGCGCATTTCATTTAAGCGCTCGAACTCCCTCTTCAGTGTTCCTATTGTTGCAATGGATGCCGGTTTGAAGAAGATGCCCTTTCTGAGCTCTTTGTACTGTTCGCACAAGGCACCGAGCCTCGAATTCAAGGTAATTCGGCGGGCTTGCTCTGTCTGCTCTCCATGAAGCTGCGAGTACTGCCTGAAGACTTCCTTAAGCAGCGTTTTATCGGTTCCCAGTATTGACACGAGAGCGTAGCATTCAAGCATTCTTTCGTCCGACGTTGGTTTCAGGAAGTCTCTCATGTTTGCGGAAAGTCCGAGCCTGTCTGGAATTGTTGCTGTTAATGCCGCTGTTTCAGCCATGACCTGTATCTCTTCCCTGCTTATTTAAGCATTGAGTTTGAACTTACAGTGTCAATCCTACCGTGCACATAATCCTGAATTCCCTATTTATCTCTGGGCTTGTGCAGGAGTCAGCATCTTGGGCACCCTTGAATTCATCGAGCTTGCCATTGACCTTGCCTCCTCAAGCAGTTCAAGCGGGTTTGTCGCGTATTTCTTCACCAACTCCAAGAACCGCGAGACCAGGTGCATGGGAGGTATGGTTATCCCTCCGGGAGCGCAGTCCCCTCTCCTGATGCTCTCCAATATCTCGTCGCGGTTGTTTCCGCAGTTGTAGACCCTGGTGTATGTGTATCCGAGGTCCTGGTACCTGTGCGCGTCCGATCCGCCTACTTTAGGTATGTTGTTTATGTCAAGCTTGTGCGGCTTTGTGGTTCCGTTCAACGCTTCTACCGCGTCGAAACCGAGCTTTGCGTAGTCAGGGAAGCCGTCACGGCAGAAGGGGTGAGCTGCTATCGATATGCCTCCCTGCCTGCGTATGTGTTCAAGCACCTTCGCTATGTCATGGTCAAACAGGATGCTTTCAGAACCAAGCCCTATGCAGTGCTTCTTGATGTTAGGAGTTGGGTCATTAGGCAATACCTGCCCCTGCTCGTAAGACGAGAATATGGTTATGTCGAACTTCTTCTCCAGCCCGTTTAGCAGGTCCCTTCTCAGGGGATTGACATTGTGGTCCGAAAACGCTATTGCATCAAGGCCGAAGTTTTTGGCCCACTTCGCCATGGTATTCGGAGAGCCAAAGCTGTCCAGAGAGCGGTCGGTGTGCACGTGCGGGTCAAGCGTTATGTGTTCCTTGTCGTTGCTCATTATTTACCATCTTTTTATCGGGAGGGAGATCATTGAATTGCCTTGCTCTTCGCGGGCGTGGTCCTCTGTGGAATCAATCAGGAGTTTCTTACCGCTGATATTAATGCTTCTTTGCAATTAGAAACAAACTTATCTTCATTAGGATCTACAGCAACGAGGTTGTTTGCCTGCATGTATTCTTCAAGCGCGTCAGCAATATTCTTGACCTGTTTCACAATTTCCGTACATGCACCTCTGCCCGATGCTGCAACAACGTGTTCGATGTCTACTCTTGAGGCATTTTCCTTCCAGAACATCTGCCCTCTTAAAATAAGCCCTCTTTTGGTGTGCTCTTCTTCTGCCTTTTTGGCAAGCAACTCCCATATTTTTGAAAGATGCTTGTTGGCATTTTCACCATTGGTGGAACGAATGAGATAGTCGACGCCGATTTCATAATGCCCGTCTTCTCCAAGTTTTGTTTTTATTTTTCTGCCTAATTTGGTTGTTGTAGTTACTTTATTTTTATTGAGGTAGCAGTCAATCCCACCAAGTATTTGGTTCATTTCTTTTAATGGAATCACATTCCCTCTTCTTGCTTGCTCCGCTACGCTTTGAGGTATTTCCCTGTCTTGAGGCATAAATCTGAGCTCGTAGTTAAGATCGGACTCTGCAAATATTTTTTTAACTTCTTCGTTCATTTCACATCATTTTGTTTCTCTTCCTGGACCTTTTTAAGCATTGACTTTGATTTTTTTTAAATTCGGTCGCAATTCGCTCTCTTTCTAACGCAGTCTGCCTTGTCTCGTGCTTCTTTGCTCAATGCCTTGTTAAAAGCAGCATCTTTTAGCAGCCTACCCCTCAACACAAGGTCGACATTTGCGCCATCTTCGTTTTCAAGCGCCCTTATCGTCTCGTTCTCAGCCATCTTTTTCAGCACAACGCCAGAGGAGGCGTGCCTGCCTATCCTATATGCCACCGTAATCCCATCATCCTTATCTATGACTGCCAGGTAATCCAATTCCTTAAGCATTGCGAGCTGCAGACCGTCAGAACCCCGCTTTGCGTACGCATGCAGCAGCTCGCTGCGAATCGCACGCGGGATATCTCGGAGAACTTGCAACGACTCATTTTTTAGGCTATCTGGCAAGCGCACGCCGACCAAGTATGCCGCACTTGTTCCGTCAGGGCTCTTGAGCACCATCTTTTCTTGGGCATCCTTCTTCAGCAGGACAGTTACTATCCCCTCAGTTCGCATTTGCTGCACCATGTTTACTGCAATGCAAGAAAGTTCCTGGAAGGTGGAGACTGTAGTCCTGCTGCCTTTTGCTTTGGTTTCCATGTTTTTACCTATTTCAACCGCCTAAGTATAAGAACGTCAGGTATCATCTCTGAATTTGAAAAGCTCCAATCGAGAGCAGGATTGGTTTTTGAGATATCAGTGAGTACTTCCTTGAAAAAGAGGATGTCTTCCTCAGTCTCACAGCATTCTTCCCCTATTCGGGCTTGACCACCTACCTTCAGCACTCTGAAGGCTTCTTCAAACATGAGTTTTGCAGCAATTCGCCTGACTTTCACATCATCCTCATAGTTATTGAGCAAGTAGTAAAAAGAAGCATAACAACTTAAGACAAGGTCAAAAACCTTATCCTTGAAAGGCAATGTTTCGCAGACGCCTGCCATTTTATTTTTTGTACTCTTTGGAATTTCCTTTCCTTTTTCTTTCCGCAGGGGAATGTTCATGTAATGCGGGTCCATCCCGATAACATCTACACCTTTATTGTTGCAGTCATCGACGAACGCTCCGCATCCGGAACCCGCATCCAAGACAGTCTTTCCTTGCAGGCCCCTGACATCCGCACCTAGGAGATCCTTGTATTTGATTACGCCTCCGCTGGTTAAAGGCAAATCCTCTTCCACATTAAAATTCATGCGTTCTTGCGTATGAGGTTCTGCGCTTTTTGCGTTTTGAAAAGATAGCATCCCAACTTCTCCCATTTTATTCCCGCCCTTTCCTCGCTAGCAATTGCGTCTTTTCTCTTCAGTAAGCGCTTTTTCTGTTTCCCTTAGTGGATTCGAATCTTCCTGCAGCTGCTTCTTTGCATCAGAGACCTTCTTTCGTACGATGCGGGCGGATTTTTCCCTGCCATCGCGATAGCCTCTGGAGTAATTTATCCTTTCAGCAAGGTCCTCCTCATTCGCTATAAAACAGTGAGCGTAAATGAGGGAAGCAAAATAGGGCACTTCGATAGCGCATATACAGTCTTCAGTCAGCAAGGCGGCAATCCTTTCTGCTGTCTCTCTGATTGTTTTGATCGAATGGACTCCTATGACAGGTTCTGCAAGCCTGGCGTACTTGTCAAAGTCGCTGTGTATTGCTTCCGTAAACGCAGTAATGAGAGGTTTGCTCATTTTATTCAGCATTAGCTCCAGCCCAGGTCCTTCCGCACCCACCACAATCATTGCTATCATCTTAAGTGCATTCTCGGAAGGCACAAAATCCCTTCGTTCCTTCTCCAGTCCCTCTATCAGCAGCGTTTGTTTCCCAACTATCTTATTCAGCGCTTCCAGTGCGCTCTCTCCTATCCTTATTTCATCAGTAAGCTCCTTTGTTGTGTTAGTGCTCTGCGACGCTGCTACTGGCGTTGCGTCTCTTGTCTTTAATCTATCCGTGCTCGTTTGCATCAGCCTCTATTTTTTCCTTCGGTTAGTCAGAAATGCGTCTACTGCCTGCCTCAATGCAGACAGCTCAGGTCCCGAGCTTTTCAGATTACTCACTAAGCAGTTAAAGGAATCAACACTTCCAGATATTCCGAGAAGCTCTGCAGTCTTCTCGCCGCTTAGGCCTACTTTTTTCGCGTTAGCCAAGAAGGTGCCTAGCTTTTCAGCTGTGATTTTCTTTTCAGTTGTGTTTTCACTCATTATAAAAACCGTTATTTCCCCATTTCCAAGAAGTGAAGTCTATTTGTCTTCACGCAAATCAGTAAGTCGTCTGCCTATTTAAGTGTTGGCAGAAAAAAGAAAAGTTTTGAGAGTGGTCGAAGATGCACCATAGGATTTTTAGAAAGAATATCCTGAAAGAGCATCTAGTGCCTTGGCCTTTCCGTCTTCCAGCATCGCGCGCAGGTTACCTCCCACCCTGATCTTCAGGGATATTCTTCATTTAACTCTACGCAACTTTCTCCTTAGTTTGAGTTGTGCCTGTGTTTGTTTTGTGAAAAAAATTCTTAAAAGGTAAGAGATGGTCTTCTGTCATCTTGAACATTTCAGGGCTAGTTACGTAAAGAGTTAGTCTGATAGGACTCGATGCAAGCGAAACGCTCTCGGAAATAACTCTCCTGAGAGTGTTCTTCTCCTCCTCCACATAAGCAGAAATTATTTCAGTACGCAACTCTGGAGTATCCTTCCTTCTTACAGTCTCTAGGGCATTATGCGCAACCAGGTGCTCAGGGTATGCAGTAACAACTACTGCCTTCTCCGCACCAATACTCTCGAGAGCCTTCAGCATGAATTTGACATCTGTTATCGTGCCTATCGGGTTTGCTGCTTTCACAATTCTCTTCTCTTCGATGCCATCTTTTCTGAGGACGCTCGCCATGTGCTCGACTTCGTCATTGGGTCCGACCAGAACTATCTTTCCAAACAGGAGTCTGTCCTTCTTGATCCGTTTCAGCACCTTCTTTAATCTGTCTTCGCGTACTCTTTCACTTGGGTCTCCGAAGAAAACAAGAGGGAAACAGTCCGCCCCCGAAACTACAGACACTGCCTCTGCAAGCGTGTTCACCTTTACGACGCTTATGTGCACCTTGGTGCTAGGAACTGCGGAAAGCACCGCTGGTTTATGCGTTATTTTTTCGGAAACCACAAAGTCGAAGTTTTTGGATTCCATCAGGCGCGCATCTTTCCAGTATTGAACGTTAAGTCCCGGAGTGTTCACCAGGGCATACAGCCTGCTCCTCTGGCTTGCGTCCACCACGAAGTTGACGCTTCCCTTCACGCTCTCCCCACAGAAGAAACTAGGGTGCATATGACCGCTAAATGAGACCTTGGGCCTTACTATCTCCAATGCCATCGAGCCTGTTTCCAGATCTGCATCGTAGCCTATGTCTGAAAAATCCTTTCTCATCGGACTGATGTGCGTGCACAGAACGTCCACCTTGCCCTTCAGCCCTTCACATATACTGAGATAATTCTTGCTGCTTTTGAACTGCAGGGCGTTAGCTCCAGATCCGATTGCCCCGTTTACGAATCCAAATTTCACACCTCCTATTTCCCTTATCTCTCCGTCTTTCAGCAGCACCTTGCTTCCATCCGAATTGGTCAATCCATCAAAAAGATAGTGATTGTCGTGGTTTCCTGATATGGTGTACAACTTAGTCATGCCAAGGATTGCAGTCAGGTTTTCCCTGGTCCATGCACTGCCCCAGTCGCCAAGGCTGATGACGATGTTGGGCATGTTTCTCTTTATGATTTTGGTAAACCAATGCAGCGCCAGCTCCTCGTTTACCGCCTTATGGTATGCGTGCTCAAAGTGCAGATCGCTTACGAAAAGGATTTTTGTTTTTGCTCCGCTCATGTTTTCACATGCTTTTTATTTTTACAAGTTGTGTGCGCACTTCAGGTAGCCTGTCCCTGATCTGTTTCTTTATCTCGTCCTTTTGTTCGGAACTGAGCAGAGGCTCTTCCCTCATATGCCTTAGAAGAGGCAGGTCGAGCCTGCTGCAGAGAATCTGTCTCTTCAGCTCTTCTCTTTTGCTTATTTCGAAGGCAGGCTTTGCTTTGGAAAGCGCACTCTCGAAGCCATTTCTAGTAATGTGTTCTGCTAAATGCTTTCCATACGAGACAAGCCTACCTGCCACTTTCACCAGCGTTTCCTGGAACTGCTCCACGGTGCGTACTCCAAACTCATCCAGGTAGCCTTTTTTTAGTCCAGCAGTTATCTCATTCTCATACTTATCTATGAACTTCGCGATGGTTCCGCCCCTTCCAATCCACATTATCGCCACGTCCTTTGCGCAGAACATGTCCTTGTACCTGTTGTCCCTGTGGTCCATCACCTGAAGCTTTATGAAAACCTGCATCGCAGGGGATACGACGTGGGTGTAATTACCTCCGAAGGGGGTAAGATCGACTAGCTGTGCGGTGTTAGCTATATCGTGCATGTTTATTATTTTGTTGAAATTGCTTCCGCTCACATTCATGTCAAAAGGGCACTGAAACAAGCTGAACTTCAACCTCCCTTTATCAGGCACGAGCGTCTGGGCGTCTGCCTGTCTATCCATGCTCTCCTCTATTATACGCGCAACCTTTGCGTTTGCGGCGGTCACCCCGTCGCACTCTATGGTGTCCCTGTTTATCGGCTCCTTTATGTGCCAGTCTTCTCTATCCACCTTTGCCTGAAGGCAGCTCACAAGCCATATGTTGGATCCGTTGACGTGGACGAAAGGCCTATCCCTAGGGAGTAGGGAATTTATTGTATTCTGGGCAAGAATAAAGGTACCTAGCTTTAGTGGTATCCTATCCGGCCTGGAGTTATAATAGGCCTTGGCTTCATCAGTAAGCCAGTTCTGCGTTGCCGGGTCGTTATGAAGCACAACGCTAAGTTTTGCATTAAGGTCTTTATCAAACATAATGAATACCTGCATGGAATTTTCATTCGCCTTTCTTAACTTAAATCGCGCACTTTATAGTGGACTTCTTATTCTCTGCGTATTTAAATGTTGGTGAAATTCGCATTTTTTGACCTCTTGGTTGTTACTTTGCAACACAAAAGTACTGTGGCACTTGAAAAGGCGCCGGTCACTACGTGGCTCTAAAAATGAGCTATGGAATTTGAACCGCATAAAACGCTTAAAAACCCCTTTTGCGCATATATCTCAGGTGCCTAATTGAAACCAAAGATCAGCGTCATACTTCCGACACTTGAGGAGCAGGCGATATTCAGAGTTGTCAAGGACGTACGTCGCCTTCTGGGAAATGATACAGAGATAATAATAGTGGGAAGGGGAAGCGAAGATTATTTTGCGCAACTTGACAAACTTAATGTAAAGGTACTTAGGCAGAAACGCAGAGGGCTTGAAAAAGCGCTTCTGATGGGTTTCAACGCCGCTACTGGAGAAATACTCGCAACCACTGATGCGGACGGCACCCACGGTTCAGAGGGCTTGCCAAAAGGGGTCAGGCTGGTGTCTGAGGGTAAAGCAGACTTTGTACTTGGAAACAGAATGGGCAGCATCCAGAAGGAGGCGATGAGCAGTTACTTGCAGTTTGGAAACTCCGCACTAAGCAACATCTTCAACATATTCTACGGAACGCATGTCCATGATGTGCTTACGGGCCTCTTTGTTACGAAAAGAGAAGTATTTGATAAGATAAAGAGAGTCAGGCCATATAGAACGGGGATTGCCTTCTTTGCCGCAGAAGTAGCTAAACGAGGCTACTCCTTGGACGAGGTAGACATAAAATACTATATCAGGAAGTACGGCTCATCGCAGTTGACGAAATCAAAGTTGTTGTGGGGAATTCGCGCAGCTGTGTTTTTCATCTTGCACTCCAGATAAGGTTCTGGTCTTTTGTCTTGGAATGCTGCTACTTTAGAGCGGACTGTATGTTTTGTATATAGGTCTGGTTGCAAACGCTTGCAGGCACGTTGTTATTTATCCTGCATATGTGCGCAGTTAGCAGGTTTGCAGACCCCACTACGGCAAGCGCAGTCACGGAAGATGAATTATGAAGCTCATTTGCGATTGTGCTCCAGTTCTTGTTTGCCAGTATTGTAAGATCATTGTAGTTTGCGCCTACTTGCGCTGATTTGTTCGCCATATCCAGAAAAGGCAGGGAGCCGCGCGTGTTGAACGCCTGCATTATCGCCTGTTCAGAGGAAGTGAGCTGCTGCAATTTCTCATATGATCCGCCCACCAGCTTATTTCCATAAAGTTCCTTTGCTACGAATGCAACGTAGCTGCTGGTGTACGTGGAGTTACTGAATGTGAATGTGGGCGTGCTCGGGTAAATGTCTTCAGCTCCGCTCGTCATGTACCTCAATCCAGAGAAGTTTCCGAACCTTGATAACGCAATGGCCAAAGACCATCTGTCAATTGCGCAGTAAGGGCAGAACTCGCCACCAACATATAGAATCTCTGGCTTGCCGTTTAAGGTAAGCGCAGGCCCTGAGATGTTCTTTGCAGTTTCGATTGCAAGCCCCCTGCCTATTGCTGCGCTGACATCATCTGGGATGAGCAGCTGCTGCATTAAAGAAGCAGGCACTGGTTCATTGTCAAAGGCAGTCAGAGATTCGCTGCCACTGCTCCCGCTTCCGAATAAGGTGTATGCAGCAACAACAGCAACTATCAGAAATAGCGCTACCAGAAAGTATAGGTACAGCTTCTTCATTGTATCCAGTAAATAACGCGTTAAAGCATTAAATAACCTTGCTCAATTCAGGCAGGACTCAGCTCAAGTGCCAAAAAAACAGACGTTTGTAATAGAAAGCCCAAGAAAGGGCCAGGTCTATGGTGACCGCCTGGCCCAGGCCATCTTCAATCCTGCAGCGCCTCTAACATTGATACTGCTAATATAGTTTCTACAGCCCTGCTGGCAGCAGTTGCACCCTGTGTGCCTCTGCGCTTCGCCATGTATCCCTTCAGCACGGTAGTTATTTCCTTTCTGCTTTCTGGCGTTTCCATAGCATAGCTCGCCAGCCTTGCTATGCTCTGTTCCGTTGCATCAAGGCTTGTGGTTTTCTTCTGCAGCTGCATTATTCCAGCTTGCGCTGCGCTTAACTTTTTTTCCATTTCCATTCTCCCAACCCTTCTGCATACCGTATATGCATTTTCTTATATTTAAATATATGGTTGGGTTCATTGAGTTACGCATTTCCATCAGGCAATTTGCCTGGCTTTTACATTGTAGCTCCTCTTCCCATCCCTGAATATGGCACCGAGAGTTACGACCTTGTCCTTGTTTTCATTTTCTGGTACTGGCACCTTGAGCTCGCCTCTGTGCAGTTCTTCATACATTTTTACGCTTATGTTCGTTCCTTTTTCTGTGAAAGAGGTGTCTGTGCTGGCAGCGTAATCCCTTATGCCTTCCTTCACAGTTCCAATGAAACCGACCCCTCCTGCTCCGCTCCCGTATCCGATCACGAGCACCTTCTTTCCGACAAGGTCCTTGCCTGCCTTCTGCTCCTCAGTAAGCATCGAGACTGTGGAGAACATCACAGAGCTAGTGTAGCCGTTTCCAGCATAGCTTGAGATCTTGTGAGAGCTTACCGCCTTCTTCATCGAAGCCTCCTTGTACTGGCTTGTCTTCATTATCGCGCTTACGAACGCCTTTCTTTCGTTGATGAACTGGTTTATCTCCGCCTCGAGAGGTTTCAACACATTCAATGCGTCTGACTTGTTGGCAGTAAAATGCCAGGCAGTCAAGACCCAAAGCTCAGGGTGTGATTTTCCGAGCTTGTCATTAAGCTTGATCAGATTGTGCACTATGGACTGCGTTTCCTTTGCATCACCAGAGAGCACGCTCTTCTTGTCTCTTTCAAGCGCCTCCTTGACCTTCGCGAAAGTGAGAATGACATCTAGCGAGTCATGGAATGTTTTAAGCCCGTTCAGCAGCGGCTCCTTTGCTATGACTGGCTTCTTTCCGTCCTTCTGGTTTTCCAGAGAGGTTATCTGCTTGACCGCCTTCATCATCTCCTTCCATTCATCGCCGTTCTTCCGCTTCAGGTGGTGCACGAGTATATCGGCAAATGCCTTCTTTGCCACCTTTACGCTTGGAGTGTGAACTGCTATCTGGTCCACTTCTTCAAAAACACTTTTGCCAATCTCCTTCTCAATTTGCGCGTATACGTTGTAAATGACAAATTCGTACGCCATTTCAGAATACTTGCCGTTTACGAAAGGAGTATCCTTTCCGTATATCACGCCTCCGACCTCTCCCATGTGGTTCCGCACGCTTTCCTTAAGTCCTGCCTGATTGGCCTTGAATTTGGGTTTGTAGAAGTCATACTCAGGCATTGTGAAGAATTTTATGGTCCTTAGATCTACGGCTAAAAGTTTTGGATCGGGTTCTACAAGAATCGCGCTGCCTCCAGCTCCGGAGGTGGGTTCGCAGTTGGAGTTGAGGTCGTACTTTGCATGGTCTGAAGTGACAATCAAGCTTTTTTCTCCCACTGCCTTTGCTGCATAAAGGGCGTCTTTTACCTCCTTCATCCCTCCAACGCACGCGAACTTGGTTTCGGCAGGAATTGAAAAACAGAACGCTTTTCCGAATCTGATCTCAAGCGGTTCCATGACGTAAGTGATGAATGGTTTTGAATCGTCCAGTGCGCTCTCCGTGGCGCATCGCAAATTTACGCTGTGCGGGTCGATCTTGTTTCTTTCTACCACTTTTATTGCTGCATTTGCGCCCATCGTGGCAATGTCCTCATCAACATTGGGTATTGCGAACGTCTTGACCCCGAATCCATCAGTATAGTGCGCTGTATCAGTCCCCCTGGCCTTCGCCAGGTCTTCTGCGCTGACACGCAAAGCAGGCAGATATACCTGTACATCGCTGATTCCAACTTCTTGCTCTTCGTCGCCCATTAAATCACAAGACCAGAAAAGGATTAGAAGCTAACTTATATAAACGACGTTGAGCAGTTAGACGCAAAGCGAACTATGAAAACAGGCAGTTTTATTGCTCTTTATCTTTCCTTATGACGAACTTGCCTGGTTTTTCAAACCCCTCTGAAAAGTCAGCATCATAACATTTTTCTATCTTCATTACCTGCGGTCCATATTTCTCATTCGCTTGTATTTCCTCTTCAAAACTTTTGAGTGACTTTTCGTCACCTTCGGCGAATATTTCCACGCTCCCGTTAGAGACATTGCGTACGCTGCCTGTTATGCCATGCCTTTTTGCCGCCTTCCAAACGAGGTAACGATACCCTACGCCTTGCACCACGCCGTGCGCTATCATGCGAACTTTCATTGCTTCACTCAGTTGTCCACGTCATACGCTCAGTTTCATCTGACCGTCATCCGCTCTGCTTTCAGCGTCTTTCTGCCTTTGCAGGTCCCTGTTTATGCTGTTTATCAAGTATAGCATCTTCTTCTCGCGCGCGGCAGATATGGAAAGATATATCTCGTCCTTCGTGCCCTTGGAGACAAGCACGTAAACGTCCCCTTCCCTGAACCTCCCTGTTCTGCCTCTTCGCTGTATGTTCCTTATCTCATTAGGTATGGGCTCGTAGAACAATACAAGGTCTACGCTTGGTATGTCCAAGCCCTCTTCTCCGATCGAGCTTGCGACCAGCACGTTGAACTTCCTCATTCGGAAGTCAGTGAGCACCTCTTTCTGCATGTCCTGCGTAACGCCCTCTTTTTTTCCTACGAAAGGCATCGCGGTCAAACCGTTCTTTCTGAAGATGTCGACGAGCATCTTTATAGTGGACCTGTACTGCACGAACACAATTGCGCTCTTGTTCACGTAGCTGAGAAGTATCTTTATCGCCTCATGCACCTTCGGATGCTCCTCTCCCTTCTTTATCGCCTCCTCGGCGATACGCATAGCCTCGATCATGCTCTTGTTCGCGAGCAGGTTCTCCACTGCTCTGCTCTTCTTCTCCTTTTGCGCTAGCGAGGTCATGTAGCTGTGGAAGGGATAGATGCCTTCGCTCACGAGAAGGTCGTAGGCGTGGGAAATGTTGAGCAGCTTTATGTAGCTGAAGAACGCACCGAACTTGAAGCCCTGCGCGCTTATCTTCCTTATCTCATTGCCGAGCCTTATGAGCCTGCCCTTGGGTATGCTGTCGAAGCCGCTTATGTTGAAGAGCCCCATCTTGTTCAGGCTTGCTAGGCTCTCCTCCCCGATCGGCTTTACCAGGACGGCGATGCTGTTTATAAGCTCGGACTGCGGCACGCTGACTATGTGCATGTTCTTCGGCATGACGTAGCTAATCACGTCGGTATCGGTGGAGATTCTTGCTTCTATGCGCCTTATGTTCAGCGTATTTACCAACTTGTTTATCTTGTCCTTCCTGCTTCCGGGAGAGGCTGTGAGGCCTACGACTAGCGCGCTTCTCACCGAGAGCTCGTTTGCAATGTATGTATAGGCATACTTGCCGACCGCCCTGTGGCACTCGTCGAATATAGCGACACCGAAATCCTCCAGTGAAAGGCTGCCAGACTTTATGTCGTTGGCTATCGTCTGCGGTGTCGCAATTATCAGCCTTGCCTTTTGTTCTATTTCCTTCCTCTGCTTCTTTCCAACGGAGCCCATGAGCAGTGCAACATCATCCTTAGGAATCTTTATCAGGGAGGTCATTGTCGAATAGTGCTGCTCGTTCAGCGGCCTTGTGGGCGCTAGAAGCAGCGCGCGTTTGCCGTTTGCAAGAGCATCTGCTATCATGGCTGCGCCGATTATGGTCTTTCCCAGACCGGTAGGAAGCACGACCAACGTGCTTCCGTTCTCCCTTATAGAATTGATTATGTTGAACTGGTAGTCTCTGAACTCTATGCCTTCAAAGTTAAGCAGATCAGCTACGCTGCCGAGCTTGTGCCATCTTTCATCAATAGGCATAGAATCAGTCAGGATATGGCATTTAAACTTAAATAATTAGTGCAGTGAAACAGTTATTTGTTTTTCTCATCAAATAGTCCTATCTTTTCGACAATTTTCGGCAGATCCACATCCTCATTTTTCATGATTACTGCCTCAAGCTCTTTTATCGTTACTTTCTCGTACTTCTTCCTGAATTCCTCCACACGCACCATGACCTTCTCAAAAAGCATGTTCTTGAGTTCACCACTAAGGAGACTGCCTTTCTTATACTCTTCGTATACTTGCTTGGATTCTTCAGGTTTCAGGAAGTAACTCCTTAGGTAAAGATAAGCGACGTCGACTTCCGGATCTCCTCCAAGTCTCCTATGCTCTTCGACGCTGACCCTCCCCCCGCTAAAGGCAGACATCACTTTCTTTTTTATCTCCTTTTCGGATTCAAGCAGGAATATTGCGTTGTTTCTCGACTTTGACATCTTCTCTCCGTCAAGTCCTGGCATGAAGAGCGCGTGCAGCACCGCGGGTTTCACATATCCGAACTTTTCAGCTATGCCCCTGCACACCCTAAGGTGCGAGTCCTCATCGGGACCTATCGGAACCAGCACGTTGTTGATTCCCATTGCAATCTCAGGAAGCAATATGTGAGCCGCCTGAACAGTGGGATAGAAGTGCAGACCGATGTTCTGATCAGGGGAGTAGCCGTAGACAGCTTTTATCTCCGAGTAAGTCTCGCCCCTTGAGAATCTGATTGCGTAGTTGTATATGTTAGTGTAGAGCTGGTCTATGATCATTTTCGTCTTGTCAGGTTGGAAACCGAATGCAATCATCAGCCGGGCTATTTCAAGGGATATCTTCAGCGCCTCCTCCTGCGTCTTTATCTTGTTGGCAACATATGTTTCGTCGTCAGATATGGGTATGATGACGTTTACCCCATACTTCTTCTGAAAAAACAGGTTTGTGTCAAACACGGCAAGATGACCGATATGGGGTGTTGCGCTTGGATTGAATCCGGACACTATGGCAGACTTTTCTCCTTTCAGCAGCTTCTTGTAGTATAGGTCAAAATCCCTGTGCGAGTAGATCAGTTTGTTTGTAAAGGTGTAGAAATCGGGCAACGAAGCCAAATCCTCCATTTTAGAAGCTCCGAACTTTTCGACAAGTTTCAGGTTGTCCTCGTTTAGTTTGGCCATTGGTTCATCTTAATCAAAACTGACACTTAATCACATCATGCTAAATATAAAACAGTATTGTATCTCTGCCAAATTGGCACTTGCAGCGGCGATTAAAGGGACATTAATAAATGTTTAAGCAGTAGAGATAGTTTGCTGGGATTGTTTGCCGCAGTAGCTCAGCCTGGGAGAGCGCTCGGCTGAAGACCGAGATGTCGCTGGTTCAAATCCGGCCTGCGGCAATTCTTTTTTTAAGTGAACAGTGGATGTTCTAGTTGAGGCGACCGCTAGGAAAATAAGAAGCTTGAAAAACGGAAGTGAGTTTAGCACTTACTTCGACGCAAAGAACCAACGCCCGAGTTTTTCAAAAAATCCTGGCTTTGACTCCCTTTCTCCCACGGGCCCTACGCCCGATCCAGGCTCCTCTACCTTAAGAGCATATGCTCTTGCCAGTTCGTCGATCGCTAGTGAGAAGTATGAGCCCCTGTCTATCAAGTATGCGGGCTTTCGCTTCAGGACGCTCTCTGCAACCATCTTGTCATCAGGTATTATCTGGAATGCGACATCGCCATACAGCTTTTCAATTTCATCCCTAGAAAGGTCGTACTGGCTGTAGCCTGTCTTGTTGATTATCAGCCTGTGCTCAAGCCTGTACTTCTCGCAGTATTCTGCAGTACTGGCGCTGTCCATCGCAGACACTGCATCAGGCGTCGTTATTATCGCAACGTCATCAAAGTACTTCGCTATGTTGCTGCTGAAGATTCCAGGCTGACCGTCTACTAGTACAAAATCGAAATCAACATGCTTCAGGGCACTGAAAAACTTCTGCAGATCCTCCGGATCGGGAGCTGCCTCGCCCTTAGAGGGGGTGCCTGGTATGATGTACAGTTCCAATGGACCGTAGGCAAACATGGTATCCTTTATGTCCACTTTTCCATTCACGGCATCGAGATAGCCCTTGCCATCGGACCTTATCCCAAGGTGCTCGCTTATGCTTGCGGACTCTATGTCGCTGTCGACAAGAAGAACAGTATATTTATGGCTTGCAAGCGCTACTGCAAGATTCAGCGCAACTGTCGTTTTGCCCACTCCTCCTTTCTGCGAAGCGACCAGTATTGAATATGGTTTAATTGACATGCTTTCCCATCACTCTATCGAGCAATATGTATGCATATGTTGCAAGAATTTAAATACGTTGATGCGACAGGTACTTTGCTAGTGGAGTGCGCTCATAAACTGACTTTATGAACAGATTTAATGTTTTAGGAGCAGGCTAGCACAAAACATAATAATTTTTATACGCTATATCCCCTCGTTATTTCATGTTGACTAAAAGTGCTAGAGCAAGGAAAATTGACATAAATGAAAATTCAGATTCTTTATTTGCGCTATTAGGAAAAATTACAAAATCCAACCCACATGTTTTACCTTTTGAAACCAAAGAGAAATTCTTAGATTTTTTTACAAAAAAACATAAATCAGAGGCATGGGCATGGAATGACTCGCAAGGGAATCTTGTAGGTTTCTTCTCACTTATAGACATGCCAAAAGAAGGAACCATGGAACTTTTAGCCATCGGCGTTGACCCAGAGTTTCAGAATAAAGGATATGGAAAACAGATGATAGCATTTGCCGAGAAGCTGGCACTTAAAAATGGAAGAAGAAAGATGATGCTAGTTACAAATAAGAAGAATTTGCCCGCCATAAGCTTCTATAAACGCCGTGGGTATGTGTCTATTAAAGAGATATATGACTACTATGGTGATGGCGAAACAAGATGTTTATTTGAGAAAACATTGGTTGAAGACTCTCCATAACGTGCGGCAGTGAAGGAATGCCAAATGCGCATTACCTGTTTTTCGGAAGCGGTTTTATCTCATCTATTCCTGATAAGTCGGCGAGCACCTTTGGTATGTGTATTATTCCGTCATCATCAAGGTTGTTCTCCAACATGCACGCGAGCGTTCTTTCAACGGGCACCATTGTTCCGTAAATAGTGTGGACGTACTGCGAATCCTCTTTTCCAGAGGGAACGTATTTCATATTCAACCTCGCAGCCTGCCACGATCCGACTGAAGCGTGGCTTCCAAGTTCGCCGTACCTGTTCTGGCCGGGGAACCAACCCTCCACGTCTATGTGGAACACCGCCTTCTTGTCCATGTCCCACGTAGGCATCAGTATTGCCCTGCAAGGTATGTCCATGCTCCTAATCAGCTGAGTTTGGTTTTGAACCACTAGGTTGACACCGTCCTCCACCTGTTCAGGGGTGCATATTATGTACTGCTCCACCTTGTTGAAGTGGTGATTCCTGTATATGCCCTTCGTATCCTTCCCGTGCGCTCCTGCCTCCTTCCTGAACGATGCGCTGAATCCGCCATACCTGAGAGGAAGGTCCTTCTCCGCAAAGGTGGTCCCGTGGTTGAATGCAGCGATCGGGTGTTCAGCAGTAGGTATCAAATACAGATCTTCTCCTTCTATTTTGTAAATCGCCTCCTCGAACGCATCAAGCGTCGTTGCCATTGCCTCGACGTATTTCTTGACAAGATATGGAGGCGTTATTGTTGTGAATCCCTGTTTTCTGAGAATTTTTATTGCATGTAATGAGAGCGCCAGGTCAAGCACCGTCAGCTCGTTGAGCTTGTAGTAGAACCTTGCGCCTGCCAGATCCGCCCCCTTCTCCTCGTCAACCAGCGCATATTCCTTTATTATGTCATACTGCTTCTTCGTGTTCTTCGCTTCTACGTAGTTGACTCCCTGGTACTGCTCCTTGAACTCAGCAACTCGCTTTGCATCGACTTTTGGAACTCCCACGAAAGCGAGAGTCTTGGCTTCGTCCACCGGCTGTAGCGGGTTCACTAGGTTTGGCAGGTTCAGAAGCAGGTTATCCCTCTCTTCACTTATGCGCTTCTCTGCCTCTTCCAGCTCCGCCTTGCTCTTCTCTATCGCCTTGGCTTCGTCAAGTAGCTTTTCGTCCCCCTTATTCTTTACTATCTCAAGAGATATCCTGTTCTTCTCCTTCCTATAAGCTTCGAGCTTTGCAAGAGCAGTGCGCCACTCCTCGTCCTTCTTCTTGAAAGAGTCAAGTATCTTTATGTCTATTTGCCTTTTTGTGAACGATTCCTCTAGAGGGCTCATATCCTTCCTGAGCGCCTTAAGCTCCATGCTGCTTCCTATGGGCATTCTTGCCACTGCAAACCTTGGAACTGCATCTGCGTTCTCATTCTGAGGCATGTAATCACATGTTTTTCTTGCTATCATTCGGATGGGATGCCTTTCAGCTATGCTTCTGCTTCCCTCACAACATATACTAAACAATCCCTGCTTAAAACCTTTTCTGTCCTAAATACATAGAGGGATTGTTATGTATTCGCAAGAAGTAGAGAACACGGACCTGAAGAAGGCAAGGCAAAGCATAGTCGAGGAACTGGAGGCCATGAATTGGTACGACACTAGGATCGAAAATGCAAAGGACAGCGATTTGAAGAAAATACTCGCGCACAACAGGGACGAGGAAAAAGAGCATGCCGCGATGCTTATGGAGTGGATAAGGAAGAAGGACCCTAAGCAGGATGCCGCATTTGAAAAACACGACTAAGCCGCGTTGATCGAAACGAGCTAATTTAAACCTTAAACCTAAATAGATTGTAGATGGCGCGAGCGTAGTCTAGCCTGGTAGGACGTAGCCTTGCCAAGGCTATAACCCGGGTTCAAATCCCGGCGCTCGCATTCTGTGTGATTTTGTGGGAAGCAATTCCTCTGGGCAAGCTGGTCTCGACGAGCTGAGGCGGAAGCTGGTGAAGCTACTGCAGGAGAAGGACATAGTGCGCAGCGAGCCGGTAACCTTGGCAAGCGGCCAGAGGTCCGATTTCTACATAGATGTTAAGAAAGCATATGGCTACCCCGAGTTGCTCAGGCTTGCATCGGAGGGAGTGTGGATGCTTATGAGTGATAGGACCACGTGCGTTGCTGCGATAGGCTTCGGAGGCGCGCCATTGGCTACTGCGATCTCGCTGAGCCACAACCTCAGGTTGACGATGATAAGGGACGAGCCAAAGAAGCACGGGAAGAGAAACCTCCTTGACGGCCACGTGCCCGACAGGAACGACAAGGTATCCATCGTGGACGACGTGCTCACGACGGGCCTGAACCTGAAAAAGGCGGTTGAAGCACTGCTGCCGACTGGCGCCGAGATACTTGGATGCAGCGTTGTGGTCAGAAGGAGCGACGGAAGCGCATCTGGGATCGGGCAGGTAACTCACCTCATCACCGCAGATGAGATCATGGCTTCCAAAAAATAACAGTATCGTGAGATAAATACTTACTTATTATAAACCTTCTCGAACAAAGTGATTGCGTGCGAGCGTAGTCTAGCCTGGTTAGGACTTTGCCCCTCCAAGGCAAAGACCCGGGTTCAAATCCCGGCGCTCGCATGTCATTTCTAAAAAACCGAACTTTCACAGCATATGGAGCAAATACAGAGTAAAGGACCTCATCCGCTGCCTTCTGTTTTTACTAAATTCCCTTCGCTAAGCTAGCGGATGAGTTTTGAAAAATGCCTTTACTTTCTTTCTTAGGCTTTTCAGAGCTTCTTTACTTTCTTTGCGCGTGGTCCGCGTTCTCCTGCTTCAACTTCGTACTCCACAGAGTCTCCGATCGCTAGGGCAGCACCTCCGTCAATATCCGAGGTGTGCACATACACATCCTTTCCGTCGTCGCCTGTAATGAATCCGAATCCACGTGCGGCGTTGAACATCTTTACTTTTCCTTTCATTAGATCACATCTATTGATACTAATTTGAACCAAATAATTATAATACACTACCTTAGGCGCACTCCTTAGCCTAAACTGAGAATATGAGTAGTTTATTCTGAACATCTGCTTATTTGAAGAAGTTCTTTGGTTTTTGATTTGAATTAAAAATAGGAGTACGTCCAAAGACTAAACAAGAAGAGGTGCCAAATAATACACTACAAAAACAGTCAGCAACACTGAAACCACCAAGGCAGAAGTCACTTGCCGCAGATTGTGCGCCTTTGCTTTTATGCGCGAAATTCCGACCACAACTGCAAGAAGCAGGGCAGCGGAAAACACCGCATAACCGTACTGATAAAGCAGCGCAACAGCAGGACCGCTTATGCCCCAAACGTGCACGCTTATCTTGTCAAAGCGAGTTATGAGCGCGGCTGCGAATGTGTTTATTATGTAAGCGAGCATCAGCGCAGTCATGATGAAAGGGGCATGCATGGCGCGTAAAAGCAAGAAACCAATCAGGAATGAAAAAATTGCCGCAAAGAAAAGAAGAGGCCTCTTGGTCCTGTCACTAACTTCAAGATCAATCCTTGCGCTCTTGACATATACGAGCAATGAAAGTATGGGTATTATCGAAGCGAAGGCGGAGGCGACGACAAGCTCAGGCAGTCGCTGCATGAAGTCACTTGCCACGAGCAACGCGAATACGTACATGGAAGTGACTTGCGGCGCAAATATGAGTGCTATGAATCCGTGAATCTTGTTTTGCATCGAGGGGATGCGTTCCGAAAGCATGCAATCAGCAGCATAGTTGTTGTAGCGCAATCTTTAAATTTCTGCTAAAACAATGCAGTATGTGACTTTTTGGGTAGGCAAAAATATCTAGCGATAGCGCCAATCATGCTTCTTTTCTTGCTTCTGATTAGCCCAGGCACGAACACCACCTGCAACGTAACGACAGGCACTTGCCCGATAAACGGAACGCTGACTACAACCATCCTGTCTAACGCGAGCAACAGGACCGGAAATCTGATCAACCTCATGCTAGCATACGCTCCGGGATGCACGCATTGCGAAGCTCTGAACGAGTTCATAGGCAACATGAGCAGGACCTACAACATAAAAGTCACTTACATAAACGTAGTGGCAAACCAGACCACATTCGCGAAATATCTGAGCTATTTCAACGTATCGGATAAGTATTGGAGCACAGTGCCTCTGCTGTTTACCAATGACACCTACTGCGTCGGTGACCTTCCTTGCGAATCTTTCCTGACAGGCAACATAATCAGTTTTGCATCGAAAGGCGTGCCTTTGCCGAAAGTGGCTGGAGGGTCGCTGGGGCATTTGACGATACTTGCAATAATAGGCCTGGCGTTGGTTGATTCTGTTAACCCCTGTGCGTTCGCAGTACTCATATTCCTGCTTTCAACTCTATTCATGCGCGACCCTAATAAAAGATACAAGATACTTCTAGGCGGAATGGCGTTTGCGCTCGGCATCTTTGTATTCTACCTCACTGTGGGAATATTTCTGCTGCTGGGAATAAAGTCGGTTCTTGCGATATCAAACCTTCAGAACAGCTATATCTACGGCGCTTTCGGAATCTTTTCCATATTTCTCGGAATTCTGAACCTGAAGGACTACTTTGCATACGGCAGCCTCGGCTTTGCGATGGAAGTGCCAAAGCGCTGGCGCCCTAAGATGCTTGCCACGATAGACAAGATCATGCTTGGCAAGATAGCCTCGATACCCGGCGCTTTCATAGCAGGCATGCTGGTCACCGCTTTCCTGTTGCCTTGCATAACGGGCCCGTACTTCGTAGCTGGAAGCCTGCTAAAGGACCTGCCGCTTGCAGAAGGCATACTGTGGCTCTGCTTCTACAACTTCCTTTTCGTGCTTCCGATGTTCATGATAACGGGCCTGATATACCTGAGCTTTACTAGCATAGAAAAGGCGCATGCATTCAGGGAGAAGAACATAAAGAAGCTGCATCTGATTGCAGGAGTGCTGCTTCTCATCGTAGGTACAGTGATACTGTCGTCAATGATATAGCAATGGCAGCCAAAGGGATGGCTAAATAAAAAGCGTCATCACAGCTCGTATGTCTTTGTTAGCTCAGGAAGCACAGTGTTGTACTTGTTCTTCAGCGCTTCCATCAGCTCCTTTGACTTTGTTTCTTCACCGTGTATTATGAATACCTTCCTGAGCCCCTGGACCTTGCCGATAAGCTTGAGCAGCTGCGGCCTGTCAGCGTGACCCGACATGTGATACATTTCAATTGGCATGCTTATCTTCACCTTCTCTCCTCGTATCTCTATCGTGTCTCCGCCGTCCTGCAGAACCCTTCCCGGAGTGCCAGGCGCCTGGTAGCTCGTAAGCATGAGCTTGCACTTGGTATCGCTTCTCAGCTTTTCTATGTACCTTATGACAGGCCCTCCCTTCAGCATGCCGCTTGTCGTGACTATTATAGCTGCGCCTTCGCTTTTTATTATTTTTGTTCTGTCCTCTTTCCCGTCTACAAAGTTGAAGTTCTTGCTTTTGAACGGGTCGTCCTCGCTCATGAGTATCCTTTTTTGTATCTCGTCTTTGCAGTATATCACGTTGTGCCTGTAGATCCTCATCGCCTTGATTATCATACCGTCTATGTATATGGGCACTGTGGGAAGCACTCCGGACCTTATGTAGTCGTCGAGAATGAAAAGTATTTCCTGCGCCTTTCCAACAGCCAGGCTGGGTATTATGATCTTTCCGCCTTTGTTTATCGTCTCCTTGAGGCTCGCTACCATCTTATTAAGCACGATGTGCTCCGATGGGAATACGTCCTTGTTTCCTCCGTAAGTGCTTTCTGTTATGAGAGTGTCTGCCTTCAGATACTCAGTATATGCCGGATCCAGCAGCTTTGTGCTCTTTAGGCATATGTCTCCCGTGTAAAGCAGCCTCCTTTCGCCGTCTCTGATCTCGACCATGGAACTGCCGAGTATGTGCCCTGCAGGCACGAGC
>Ga0163200_1000018_pt1 | contig 76761 bp, 69 predicted proteins | sample PL_2010_200m_FD_113535 | JGI IMG/M metagenome (GOLD analysis project Ga0163200, IMG submission 113535) | Freshwater microbial communities from Powell Lake, British Columbia, Canada to study Microbial Dark Matter (Phase II) - PL_2010_200m | ecosystem: Environmental > Aquatic > Freshwater > Lake ... | reverse complement strand
CGTGCTGATCTCCTGCTTGTCGATTTGGTTGAGACAGGCAATGTCACAAGTCGAGGGGCTGATTTTCCCGATAATCCTGTCCAGATTCAAGGCCGCGATCTTCCATTGGGTAGATTTACTGGCAATGGTCTGAATTGTATTGTTGGCGGCATCTATCGCGCCCTGAGCGAAAACGGCATCCACAGAACTCGTTCCGCTTGTCGCCAGGCACGTCAGCACGTCATTTGCGACTGCGATGACCTGCTGGTTCGTGCTTGAAGCGGTAGCCAGAGTGGTTGACGCGGATGACAAGAAATTCACCCCGGTGTTGAGCTGGTTGAGGTATGTATTGCGGACACTCTCCGCGGCCCGGTCCTGCGTGTTGCGGTATCCTTGGAATTCACTGGAAGACCAGAGTGCATCTTGCTCTTTGCTCGAATCAAAAGTTTTTGTTGTGAGATTTTTCAATCCTTCAACCCCATTCTTGATAAGTTTATTGAAAGCCGCGTCGGCAATGATTGCTATGGCGTTAGAGAGTTCTTTTGAATTAATGATTAGGTCCAGGCCCGAGTAGAGTGATTTTTCCAACCCGGTCGCAAGAGCTCGCCCCGGAGTGGTAACCGTGGCACTGGTGCACTTGAGAGTAACGTTTGAGTCCCCGGGCGGGAGCAGTTGCGTCGGTGGATCATTCGGCGAGCGCGCCTTGTCCGGATTGAAATGGGTAATGGGATATTTCTTTGCGGGGAGGTTTGTCGTTTTATCAACTAAGTCCCATCCTCCGGTACATTCCTCGGAATTGAAGCCGACGTTTACCTGTTGCCGCAGGACGCTCTCGTTTGTCTTTTGGGCGGTGCGGTTGATAATCTCGTTCTGGGTAATAACCTCCACTCCCCACTCGTTGTTTTGGGGCTTCAGGAGTTCCTGATAGCCCAGCCAGCCGCCATTTGAAAAATTGTCATGGTAGGCTTTGAAATTGCTTATCACGCTCGAGAGAGAACAATTCACTTGTTGCGAGAGTGGGGCCGGTTGCTGAAGCTGGAGAGTGATATCAAAGGCGAATGGCTGACATAGAGCATTGGTCGCGCCGTATTGCTGGAGAACGTCACCCACAGCCTGGTCGGCTGCACTCCTGAACACACTGCCGAAATCCTGCGTGAACAGGGGCTTGTTGCCGTTGTTGATCCAATCCACGATTTGATTGGTCATAATATCCAGAACGCGTTTTTTGAGGACCTGGAGGGCTATTTCCAAACCCTTGTCTATCAGCCATTGGTAGGCATCCGCCGCCCATCCCGCTATGGTTTCCAGGGTATGAATGGGATCGCTCACGATATCTCCGATGCCAAGAAAAGCATCGGCGGTTTTCGTCGGTATCAGCTGATAGGTCAGAACAATCGAGGCGGTAATCGTAATCGCTAAGAATTTCTTTATCTTTTGATTCTTAAACATGTCTTCAACCGGTGGTTAATTTTTTCAGATAGCTGTTCAAGACATTCTGCAGGTTGTCGTTCTCTTGTCCGATGCCGTTAACTTGCTGAATCGCGAGGGCCGCCTTTAACGGATCGTCGTTCAGGTCCAAGATGGCTTTATAGACCACCGATTTTTTTTCCCAAAGATTGATATTCTGGAGGTGCCAAGCGGAGAGCTGGGCGGGTACCTTGATAGCAAGAAGGTCGTTAATCTCGTTCTGCGCGATGCCCACGTATTTGGCGAGCAGAGCGGAGTCATTCTTGTCAAAAAAATTACTCAAAATATCCACTATCGGAGTTTTAAACTTTCCAAAGTTTTTATCTGAGATATTTTTTAGTGATTCCAAATAGGCAATCTGAGCCGCGAAGGAATTATCGGAGTTGATTCGGATGTCTTTCTCGCTAAATATCCGGAATTGAAGTTTTTGGTCGGAAGCAGCCTGGCCTATTGCGTTGCCGAGCGAGTCGGACGAGGGAAGCGTTATGGTTGAGGTTCCCTGGTTGAATCCATTGTTTATCTGAAGAACGTTTTGTGAGAGAGCTTGAGCCAGCTGGTCGGTGAGATTGTCCGTACTCCCCTGTTTTACGTCGGTTGGAGTTGGGTTGGTTACGGTATTCCGGTTCTGATTGACCTGAAATTGGAGGCCGGAGTCCAGCCCCGCCGTGTCTCCCCCGCCGTTCGGCGGCTTCTGAACGCCGTTTCCGGCGGGTAGATTTATTATCACAGCGAATAAAACCAGGCCACCCAGGACAATGGCGGCGGAAATTGCCTTCCGTTTTCTCATATAATTATAGATACTATCAGTATACTATATTTGAAGCAGATTTTTTACAGGTTTAGCCGCTAAACTCCTCAGCGAGTCGCTTGATTTGGAGTATGTTCAGATTTTGCGGGCGGCACCCGGCCCCAATTCCGTTTTTTTTGAGCTTTTCTTCGATGAACTTCCTGTTTTTCGCGAGCGGGGAGAGGTTGTTCAGGACGGTTTTCCTCGGCTGTTTGAAAATGGTTCTCACGAGGGAATAGTATCTTACCGGATCGGCGCCAGTTTCTCTCGGTATAAGTTTTATGATCGCCGAATCCACCTTTGGTTTTGGAGAAAAGTCGGATTTGGGGATGATATCCAATGTCTCCGCCTCCGCCCAGAACTGAACGGTCGCAGCGAGAAGGTTCATTTTCGGCGGTTTGGCGGCAATTCTTTCCGCCACCTCTTTCTGAACGGTGAGAACGATAATTTTCGGCTTATTTTTCAGTTCACCGAGCGTCCTTAAAATGAATCCCGTTATGTAATAGGGGATATTACCAACCACTTTGTAGCCGGAATTCCTAATCAATGACGGGAGGATCTTTAAAACATCCCCGGTTATGATTTCTACAAAATCACCATATCTACCCACCTCACCTCTTAATTTTTCCGCCAATGCCCCATCCTTTTCAATGGCAATTATTCTTGTCTCTTGTTCCCTGCTTCTTGTTATGATTTCTTTCGTCAATTCCCCATGCCCCGGGCCGATTTCCACCACTGTGTCGCCGTTTTTTAATTCGAGCGCGCGAATAATCTTCCCGATTTTGTTTTTATTGGTCAAAAAATTCTGTCCCAAGTTTTTCCTTGTCATGATTTTATTTTTTTAGACAAAACCTAACGGGTTTTGTATAATAGCCACATTAGTACGATTCTAATCCAACTTAGAGACCTTTTTAAGGGGATGTTGAAGACGACCAGTTTCTGGCCGCTCCTTTTCGCGGTTTTGCTCGTTATTTTGAGCGGTGTTGCGCTGTCACTTTCACGCGGGGCTGGGACCTACGAAAAATCCTCCGCCTGGAGTTCGGGCGGACCGATGGCGGGGCCGGAGCTGGAACAATCAGCCGCGCAGGGAGGAACGGTCTATCCGGGAAGTGATGATGTTTCCTCGGGTGACGGACCGGACATTCTCGCCGAAAACTCGGCTGTTTCCGGCGCATCCGACCCACTCACCAATCTAATCTCTTTGGGCGATGGCCTCAAGAGATATAAGATAAAGAAAGGCGATACTTTCACGAATATCGCAACCCGCTTCAATATATCCGCGGACACGATAAAATGGGCGAACCCGGGCATTGTCTCTTTGAAACCGGGCGAAACGCTCGTCATCTTATCGGTTTCGGGCGTTCTTTACAATGTTTCGAAGGGTGATTCGATGGATAACATCGGAAGCCGTTACCAGACCGACATCGGTCTCATCAAGACCTATAATCCCAACTATCAGAAGACGTTGAGTGACGGCGGATATCTGATTTTGCCTTTCGCGAAGCCGGTTTCCTCGAGGGTTTCTGCCGTTCCGACCACCGCCAATCTCCCCGACCTCAAAAACTACTTCTCCTTACCGGCTATTGGATGGAATTGGGGCCAGCTTCATAACTACAACGCGGTGGATATCGCGAATCAATGCGGTACGCCCGTTCAGGCCGCCGCCGAAGGACTCGTGGTCTCGGATGAAAACTTCGGGGATGGCTCGAGCGGATGGAACGACGGTTACGGGATATTCGTTCTTCTGGAACATCCGAACGGCGCGAAGACGCGCTACGGGCATTTGGATAAAGTGATCGTTAAGGTGGGCGATTACGTTACGAGAGGAGAAGAGATCGGCGTGATGGGGAACACCGGCAATACCCACGGACCCACCGGCTGCCACCTTCACTTCGAGGTTTATGGCGCGAAAAATCCTTTCGCGGTGAGCAAGTAATCCCCCGACACCAAACGAGGATTAATATTCTAGTTGAAGCGCCAACATTTTTGTTTAATGTTGGTTTTTATGTAAATGAGTCCTTGGATTATGTTCCACGTCGGCGAATATGCTAGCTTCACAATCCTCGTTTGGTGTGGGGGTAAATTTTACTCTCCTATTTTCAGTCTGTATTGGAATGCCTCCGCAAGGTGTTCTGTTTTTACATTCGGCGCGTTATCCAGGTCCGCGATGGTTTGCGCCACTTTGAGGATCCGATAATAGCCGCGGGCGGAGATAAAATTTTTCTCCATAGATTCTTTAAGAAAACCCTCCGCTTCGTTTTCCAATTTTATTGTTTGGTCGGCCTGGCGGGAAGAGAGCTCGGCGTTCGTGAAAATTTTAAAACCATTCTTCTTGAAACGCTCGCGCTGGATATGGCGGGCAGTTTGGATATTTCTCGTTTCGGTCTTCTCGCTCGATTCGTCCCCCTTCTCGCGCAATTCGGTTATCGAAATCCTCGGCACCTCAAGTTGAATGTCGATTCGGTCGAGAAGCGGCCCGGAGATCTTCTTGTGATAACGGAACACTTCATTCGCCGTGCAGCGGCATTCTTTCTCCGGGTCTCCGAAATATCCGCAGGGACATGGGTTCATCGCGGCGACAAGCATAAAACGAGCCGGGAAAACGAGGACTTTTCTAGCTCGGGCAATCGAAATCGAACCGCTCTCGAGCGGCTGGCGGAGGCCCTCTAGAACGTCGCGGTGGAACTCCGGCATTTCGTCCAGGAAGAGCACGCCGCGGTGGGCCAGGCTTATCTCGCCCGGTTTGGGATTGGTGCCTCCGCCGATAACGGCAATCAGTGACGCGCTGTGATGCGGTGCCCGGAAGGGACGGGAGGAAACGAAGGGCTCCTCGGCGGAAAGCAGTCCGGCGGCGCTCCAGATCTCGGTTATTTCAACTGCCTCCTCGAAAGACAGGGGCGGAAGGACGGAGTTTATCGCCTGGGCGAGCATGGTTTTGCCGGTGCCCGGTGGTCCCGAGAAGAGCAGATTGTGACCGCCGGCCGCCGCTATCGCGAGAGCTCTCTTAGCGGCTGCTTGTCCCTTGATTTCACTCAGTCTCACCGATGACTCGGAGCGTCCCGGAGTCATTTCTGTCTTGGCCTGGGGAGAAATGTTTTTCGTCCCCTCAAGATGTTCGATAATCTCCCTAAGATTCTTTATCGGCACAACCGATATTTTTTGAAGGACCGCGGCTTCCGCTGCATTGTCTGCCGGAACGAATATCTCTTTCATATTCTTCCGCTCCGCCAAAAGTGCGGCGTTCAGGATGCCGGTTACCGGCCGGAGAGTGCCATCCAATGAAAGCTCGCCCAAGAACATTTTGTCCGATGGGTCGAAGGGTTTCAGTTGTTCGCTCGCGAGGAGATAAGCCAACGCTATCGGCAGATCGAAGCGCGAGCCGACCTTCTTTACGTCGGCCGGCGCGAGGTTCACGGTGATCTTGCGGTTCTCTTTGGTCGGCGGCTTGATGCCCGAGTTTTTAAGAGCCGAGTTCACCCTCTCTTTCGCTTCGGAGAGCGCCTTGTCGGCCAATCCTACAATATTGAAAGAATGAAGGCCGACGTTCAAGTCGGCCTCCACCTCGATGAGCTCAGCGGCGATTCCGTCCAATTCGGCTGAATATAATTTTGGAACCGCTTGCATCTTTTCCCTAAAGACCCCGCTTGCAGTTCTTACAGTAAAACGATTCGGGGTCAACATCCAGTATCCTTTTTTCTATCGGGCCACCGCACTTTTCGCAGATACCATATTTTCCCCTCTTAATTTTTTCCAGGGCCTTGTTTATTTGTTCCAGCCGGGTATCCTGGGTTCTCTTTATGCCCAAATACGTTCCCCTTTCTTCGGCCTCGTCGGTCTCTTCCTCGAAATTGTCCACGTCGTCGCCGAAATCCAACCCCTCTTTGAGTTTCGCCATCTCCTTCTCTATTTTGGACCTCTCGGAGAGTAATCTCCCCTCGATTTCTTTGAGTTCCTCCTTTGTCATAGCAGGAATATTATCACAACGACCTTTCTAAATCAAAACCCCGTCACCAGATCGAGCATTGGCAACGCTCGTTTTCCAGACGACACCGATTCATTCCAAAACAAGCAATATAACGGAGGCGTTTTGTGCTCATTGGTAACGCGCGAGCGTTGCGGAAAACGAAATGCTCGGCTCGGTGCGGGGTCAAAAACCCGCCGGTTTTATCCGGCGGGAGTTCTTTGTGTTCTATTGGAGCCGCCGGGCCGCTTCCTTAAATCCGTTATAGGACGTCATTATAACGAGTTTGTTTCCCACCCAGCCGTAATCCAGAGCGAAGCCGGAGTTGCTGAATAAGAGATATCGATTGCCGGTCACGCCCGAGATTTGGCCGTCCTTCCATGTTTGGGCCGTACCCGGAGCCGATGCGAAGAGGCCACTGTAATTGGTTGCCGATTCAAGAACCTGCTTGAAGGCGGCGCTTACGCTTGCCGTGTCCGCTCCGCTTGTGAGTTGGGCGGCAAATCCGAGCCACTTGGCGTTCGCGCTGTCGATATATACGAGCCCGGTCGCAGTCAGATCATTGAAGGCTGTTAAGAGCGTCTGATTGGCGGCGATGTCCAGACCGGCAGCCGACCTAAGGACATCGGAGAATTTCATCAGGTTTCCAGTTGCATCCTTATAGGTGATCTCCGAAATAGCCGGAGTAGCGGTCGTGCTTATAACTAAACTGGCCAACGTGGCGCCGGTGGTTACGATGCTCGTCTCAAGCTGATTGTCGGCCGGAATGGTGAATAGAGAAATGTGGGCTGGCGCAGTTACGGCGGCTGGCGTTGTGGTGGTTGCGGGAGTCGGAGTTGGTTCGGGAGTCGGAGTTGGTACCGGCTCGGTTACGGGAGGCGTCGGTTCCGGGTTGGTAACCGTGGGCGTCGGTGTTACCGGTGCCGCAAAGAATATTGGATAAATTACGAAATATCCGAGAGCCGCGAGCGCGATAACCGCTATGACGATTATAATCACGGTAAAGAGGCCCCTGTTGCTCTTCTTAACCGGCGTCTCCGGCGACGTCGGCGTTGCCGATGAGTCCGTTTGCGGAATTTGGAACGACTGTTCCGGTGCCGGGGGCGGGGGTGTTGGCGCAGAGAATGACGGAATATTCCCTGAACTCGGCGCTACCGGAGCGTAGGGCTTCGGTGCTGGGCTTCCCGTGTTTATGGATTGCATGTCGGAAGCCATCGTCCGCACATCCATATTGGGCACAGTGGGTTTCGCCAGAGGCGACTCCCCTTCGCCGGTGCCGAGCGGCTGACCCGACATTTGGCCGGGATATAAATTGTCGTTTGCCATTGCTTTTATTATAGCACCGAAGGATTACTGGCGTTGTGGATAAGCCGGGCAGTAGAAATGCGATTAGATTAAACCCAAATCGTATCTTACTTCCTCAATAAACCGGGATAATTGAACGTTTCGTTGATGGTGTATCGAGGTTGTTGATTTAATCACGGTTTGCAATCGCATTTTCACTGCCCGGTAAACTAAAGCCCCGGCTCTTGGCCGGGGTTTTCAGGGAGATTTATTTATTCACCTGTTTGAGCGATAGCCCGATCTTTCCGTCCTCTGACCTAATCACCTTTGCTCTCACAAAATCGCCCACCTTAACCACATCCTCCACCTTTTTCACGAATCCCTCCTTCAATTCCGAGACATGAATCATCCCATCCTTGCCTCCGCCCAGGTCGACGATCGCACCGAAGTCCAGGGTTTTGATAACGGTTCCTTCGACTATCTCGCCCACCATAATATCCTTCGCGATGCCGTTGATGATCGAGACCACCTTGGCGACGAGAACCGGGTCGGTACCGGCGATGAATATTTTGCCGTCGTCCTCTATATCAATCGAGACCTTATTGTCGGCTTGAGCGAGAATACCGTTGATGGTTTTACCGCCGGGGCCGATGACGTGGCCAATATTTTCAACCGGGATCTGAATTGTAGTGATACAAGGAGCGAAAGGAGAAAGCTGGGCGCGGGGTTTGGCTAAAACGCCGTCCATAAAGTCCAGAATTTGGAATCGCGCCTTCTTGGCCGCCGCGAGTGCTTCTTTGAAAATCTGGAGAGTGATTCCGTCTACCTTTACATCCATCTGGATGGCGTTAATGCCATCGCGGGTGCCGGCCACCTTGAAATCCATGTCGCCGTAGTGGTCTTCCGGTCCTTGAATATCGGTCAGAAGCTTATAGTGTCCGCTCTCGTCGCTCATAAGGCCAATGGAGATACCGGCTACCTGCTTCTTGAGGGGCACGCCCGCATCCATGAGAGATAACGAAGTGGAGCAGGTCGAAGCCATCGATGAAGAGCCATTAGATGAAAGAGTTTCGGCAACGACGCGGATAGCATAAGGAAATTCTTCTTCAGAAGGCAGCATAGCGGAGATGGCTTTTGCGGCCAGGGCGCCGTGCCCGATCTCGCGTCGGCCCGGGCCCTTGTTGGAACGGCCGGTCTCTCCGGTCGCGAATCCCGGGAAGTTGTAATTCAGCATAAAACGCTTCTTCGTGGTGCCCTCCATTGTTTCTATCAATTGGCTCCCGTCCGGCGTGGCCAAAGTCGTTACGGCCAGCACCTGGGTTTCACCGCGGCAGAAGAGCGCCGAGCCGTGAGTTCTCTTTAAGAGCCCCGTTTCCGCGTAAAGATCGCGGACCTCATCCATTTTTCGGCCGTCGGCGCGCTCACCCTTCTCTATCGCAAGCGCATGAACGTACTTATCAACCTCCTCTTCGAAGAATACTTCGGCGGAATTAAGAACATCTTCATCCTCGCCCAGGTTTCCCAAGTGTTCCAGAATTTTTTCCCGTAGCCCTTCGGTATTTTTGGCCTTAAGGGCCTCTTCCAATTCGCTTTTTAAAAAGTCGCTGATGATAACCTTTATTTTTTGGTCGGCTTCGGCAAGAGCGACCTGCGCTTTGGGTTTGCCGATTTCCTTAACAATATCTCTTTGAAAAGCGACGAGTTTTTTTATTTCCTCAAAACACTCGGTGAAGACGTTTTCTGCGGCGCTTTCGGAAACTTCCTTGCCCTCGAACTCGATCATATTTATCTTCTTGTCCGTGCCCGCAAAGTACGCCTGATAGCCGGGATTATTCTCATCCTTGGGTATAATTATCTTCAGTCCGGCCACCGGCCCGTTCCAGGGAACGTCCGATATGGCAAGGGCGGTCGAAGCGGAAAGGAGCGCGATGAAATCTGGGTCGTTCTTCTCCTCGTAGGATAAAATGGTCACAACCACCTGAACTTCGCGGCGGAGACGAGGATCGAAGAGCGGACGGATGGTCCGGTCGATAATGCGGGCGGAGAGCACTGCATCATCTGGTGGCCTGCTCTCCCGGCGGACGAAACGGCTCCCGAGAATTTTGCCGGCGGCGTAGAAACGTTCTTCGTAATCAACCGTGAGCGGGAAGAAATCGCCGCTCTTATCCTCCGGGCTCATTACAACCGTGGCGAGTACCGCCGTATCGCCGTGCCTTCCCAGGACGGCCGCATCGGCCTGACCGGCCATTTTTGAAACCTCCAGACTTACCTCTTCGCCCCTTACGTTCGTTTTATAAATTTTTCTTTCTAAGTTCATTTGTCTTTATTCTCTCTCCCGGTCGCTTTTTATCCTCAAAAGCACCCGCGGGATATTTTCTATTTCGACGAAATTATCCGTGGCTTCCCTCAATTTTCCCGAAGCCGTCCGGCTGAAGGCGACCACCTCCACTTCCTTGCCCATGCCCAGTTTCAGATATTCCACGAGGGGAACGAAATCGCCGTCGCCAGTCACGAGTACGATAACATCCAGGTTCGGAGACATCCGCATCGCATCCACTGCGACGCCCACATCCCAGTCGCCCTTCTTTGTGCCGTCGGGATAAATCTGCAGGTCTTTTACGCGGAGGTCGAAGCCGGTTTTCCGAAGCGCCTCGAAGAACGATTCTTCGCCCGGAGTGCTCTCGGTTTTGATGACGTAGGCGACGGAGCGGATGAGCTGGCGCCGGCCGACGATGGCCCGCATAAGCTCCTTAAAATTCACCCGCGCGCGGTAAAGATTCTTCGCCGAGTGATAAACATTTTGGACGTCTATGAAGACGCCCACTCTTTGATTCGGATAAATGTTTGACATTACGATTCTATCGCAAGTTTCTTTACGATTTGCGTGTAGCTCTTCTCGTCCTCGCGCTTCAGGGCCAGTAGGGATCGGCGCCGCTTCCCCACCATAACGAGCAATCCCCGGCGGGAGTGGTTATCCTTGGGGTTTTTCTTAAGGTGGTCGGCCAAAAGTTTTATCCTCTTTGAGAGAAGCGCGATTTGCACCTCATCGGAGCCGGTATCGGAGTCGTGTTTGGCGTGCTCCTTTACCACATTCTGCTTCTGTCTTTTGGTTAGCATCGTTTTTTCATTCTATCTCAGGTTTTTGGTTTTGTAAAGTTTTTTCATCGCTCCGCCTGTATTTCCTTTAGCACCGGCGGTTCATTTCTTCCGGCGAGAAATGACCGCCTACGCTCTCGCACCGTCGTCCGCCTTCGGCGGAACCAAGCCGACGGCGCTCCGAGAGTTGCTTCAGGAAACACAGGCGGAGCTCCGGCTTGTCAACACCAATGCGCGACAGGAGTGGTAAGATGAACATATACCCGGTACTACAACGCTTGAGTTGTAGGAAAGGTAAAAATAACTATGTTAATTTTTGGGAATAAAATAAGTCGATTTTTAATAATAAAGTTGTAGTACCGGGTATGACCGAAGTGGAAAAATATCTGAAAGATTATTTGGATTATCTGGAGGTCGAGAAAAACCGTTCCCGAAAGACGCGCGAAAACTATGGGCGTTATCTTCGGGCGTTCATCAAGCGCCAGAATGCCCGTTCTCTCAAAGACATCTCCGAAGACAATATCCGGGACTTTCGCGTGAACCTGTCGCGGGAAAACCTCAAGAAAAATACCCAGAGCTATTATGTCATCGCCATTCGGAATTTTTTAAAGTATCTCCTGAAGCGGGATCTAAAAGTGCTCGCACCGGATAAGATCGAGTTACCTAAAATTTCGCGCCGGGATATTGAAGTTCTGGATTACGGCGAACTAGAGCGCCTAATGAAAGCGCCGAAGGGCGACGACCTGCGTTCGCTCCGCGACCGGGCGATCCTCGAGGTGTTTTTCTCGACCGGCCTCCGGCTTTCCGAACTTTGTGCCCTCCCCCGCTATATCGACTTGGAACGCGGAGAGATTTCCGTGCGCGGAAAGGGTGATAAGCTGCGGGTGGTCTTTCTTTCGGATGAAGCCAAAAAAGCCGTCAAAAATTATCTCGCGAGACGGAGCGACCCCGAAGAATTTCTCTTCGCCAGTTTGACCAAAAAGAACAAGATCATCGGCCGGATAACGCCGCGGGCGGTGGAACGCCTCGTTTCTTTCTGCGCGCGGAAGGCTGGCATTCCCAAGAAAGTCCATCCGCACCAGTTGCGCCATTCTTTTGCGACCGATCTTCTTATTAACGGCGCCGACCTGCGCTCGGTCCAGTCGCTTTTGGGCCACGCGAATATCGCAACGACCCAGATCTATACCCATCTGACGAATAAGGAGTTAAGGGAGGTTCATCGGGCCTTTCACGGCCGGCGGCGCAGAGAGCGTTGACGCTTTTTTCCGATTGAGTGTAAGCTTGAGGCAGTCCCTAATCACGAACCCACTTTATCGGAGGCCAATATGGCACTAATATCCGCACCCGTACGCAGAGGTGACCTGGTCATCTCATCCCAGAAAATATTCTGGTGGATAGTGGAGAAATCGAACAACTCCGTGCTTCAGAATCTGAAAGACAAGGGAATGGCCGATGATCGTTCGAGATGGATGATCACCGTGAATGACAAAGGCGAGATCGTCATCTACAACGAGTGCATCACGGCCGCGGTGTTCGATTTCCTCGATTCGAAGGCCTTCGCCGAGGTCAGCAAAAGTTTCGATGAGATTTGGGGGAGGGTTTTCCGCCTGCCCCTCGAAAGCGACTGGTTCGATTACGTGCCGTCGCCCGGATCGAATGGCCGAATTGCCTTCAAGCAATTCGGCTGGAGGATGAAGGGTTCTCTGTTTACTCCGCGCAGTGACGGTGATACGGATGAATATCCCAATTCCGTTCTGGTGGCCTTCCCTAGAAAAAATATGGATGAGCAATAAGTATCCACAATAGCGAACCCGCTTCGAAAATCGAAGCGGGTTTACTCATTTTTGTGGGCGAGGTGGGACTCGAACCCACATTCCTTTCGGAACACGGTCCTAAGCCGTGCGCCTATACCAGTTCGGCTACTCGCCCATTTTCTCCTCTATTTATCTATATTATACGCACTTTTGGCTATTTGACAAATACTCAATTATATGCCAATATTTAATCAGATTTTTGACACAAAGAAAACTAACTATAACTGAAATAATCAAAGAAGGGAGTGGTGATATATGGACACCAGAAAAGATGGTCGTCAACACGAACCCCGGTTGAAAAAACTGGAGTTCACAGAGCCGAATGCAGATGGTGATGTAATTGCCATCGCAAACGTTTCATTTGGAAATAAGCCCGCAGAGAATATCCCGGTAGAATTTTTCTACAAAGATATGCTCGTGCCGGACTCCATTGAGATAACGAAAGAGGGCCGTGCGGTAAAAAAGTTCTTCGGTCTTAAACCGGGAGTTTATACCGTTGCGGCAAGAATTCAGGGCTCGATGAGTGGAAACACCGAATCTTTCAGGATCGAGGACCCGAAGAAAAATGAAGAACAATCTCCCGGTCCAATGAAAATCTCTTTGGAGGATACCGGTAGTGGTTTGAAACACAAGCTCTTGTTCACGGTCACGAAAGAGGGTAACGATAAAAAACCGGTTTCCGGAGTCAGAATTACAATCGTGGATTCCGGGAGAATGAGGAAATTGCCGGCAACCAATGAGAATGGTTCAGCTGAATGTTCTCTGTCGCTCGAGAAGAACGAACGCCATCGGATTATCTTGTATAAGATAATCGGAAGCGAGAAGTTCGAAGAAGTCCATTTATTCCCGCATTAAACCATCGAAGGAGCAAGCCATGAACACGAATTTCAGCGTGGGTGAAATAATTAAGGAAATCGTCATCGCTCTCGGCCTTGATGTTGCCGTCAGGAAATTCACAGAGGTGCACGGACCGGAAGTCGCTAAACACGTTATTGAACGTGTAACGGATCGGGTTCGTAATAACCTCTTCGTATTCATCAGAGGCATGAAGAATCAGGTGGCGAGCAAGAATCTTCTGAAATGGCACGAGTCCTGCAAAGGAACGGCCGGTGAGGAAGATAGATGGGTGAACATAATGGGAGCCCTGTATCTGGCCGTAAAAGACGACCCGAAGAAGTGGTGGATTTTTGAGGACCTGGGCACGATAAAAAATAAGAAGGATCGTGAACAAGCCCTGTACTTCTTGGAGAATGATGTTGTGAAACAATGGTTCGACAAGTTCAAGGAGGTAATGGGAGAGTTTTTTGAGAGTTCTAAGGAGATACTATCCAATGTCAATGAGGATTTGGATGATTCTATCCTTCGGCTCCGTGCGAATCTCCGGCTCGTTAGAACCAGGGATCAGCGAGAGGAACTCAACCGTCAGCTCACAGAGAATAACATCCCGATTCCCCAGAGAAAGGGGCTTTGGAGATCCATCATGGACAATCTGAATATCTGAAAAGGAGATCGGTCATGAATCAGCTATGGCAGCTTTGCGTAGAGGTGTATCAAACCGGTAACGCTTATGCACGCTGGATGATGCTTCTGACCTTGGGGTGGTATTTCATCCTGTTGGTCCTTGCTTTAATCGGAGTGCCTCTGCTTACAGTTTGTGTCGCCTTTGTAATTCCCACCGTCGCTATTGTCCTTGTGGTCTTAGCATACGTCGATCCGGTAGTGGTCGCTGCGGTAGGACGATTCAACTACGGTAAAGAGATATTGGAATGGATATCTCTGGATATCGCTCTGCAGTACATGGTGGCGATTTATCTCTTCCTCATTCCGGTTACCAATTCCCGGTCTAAAGTTTTGGTCTTGGGATTGGCGATACTCGCGGTAATCTTCCTTTCATTCATAATTCGGGGAAACCTGGAGGCGTTTGCAAAGAAGATGAGGAAGTGGATGATAATCACGATTGGTTTGATCACCCTTATGTTCGTATTCCCGGAGTCTACCGAATTCGTGGGTCAGCTCTTCGGTTGGGTTGACAAGAAGGTCGCGGCCGACGGGAGAGAAGCTACGGGAATAAGATCCAGTAGTCTGATTCCCCCCGGCGGGACGTTGGAAACTCCGGAAGAAATGGCCGAATTCAACGCCTCACTTCCGAAAACCAAATCCCCTGCCGTTGCGAGAGCACCGGAAAAGAGAGATCTGATATCGTTTCCAACCAAGCTGACGAAAGGGGTTTGGAGCACTGAAGTTGACCTCTTCTCGTTGAATCCCTTCCGCTATCATTGGGACCTGAGCGTCTCGGATAGCGTGCTGGTAGGGTTCAGTAATAGAACCGAACTCGTCGTTCATCCCGGAGACACTCTGAGGGTGGGAAATCGTCCCGCTGTCATGAGCTTCCTTGCCTTCAATGAAGGTACGGTGGTGATTCCATCAGCTTGGAATCAATAAGATGTTTTTCGGAGTGGGACCAGATGGTTTCAGTTATAGTTACAAGTTTTATTTGTAGTTTTAAAGAGCCCTTCTCCGGTAATACGGGGTTAGGGCTCTGTATTTTTAGAAAGGGCGCGGGAGTTTTACAAGCCGTAAGTATAAGGGGCGGATATCAGAAATCCTACAACGGTGAGAATAATGACCGGAGCAAGAACGATGATTTTTATCTGAGTGGACTTGCTTCCAATGAATTTGTTCATCAAAAACGCCGCGAGCGCGATGGCGAAGGCAAGGGCTGGGAGATAATGGTAAAGGAAAGTAGCCCGGCGGATGACGGTGAAGAATGGAACGAGAGAAAGCACGTACCCGCCGAGTAAAATCAGCGCCGGCTTCATCTCCCCGCCCACCCCAATCTTCTTTATTCCGGCCCGCACGAACTTCGTTATTGCCGCGACGACCGCAAGCGTTCCGAGATACCAAACGAAAGGATTTCCGACGAGGGCGATGAGGGGGTCTCGAAAATAATTGATCACTCCCTTCATGGCCGGCCAAAAGTACCACGGGCTCATCATCCAGTTCGTCCCCTTCTCCAAATACCCCGTCACCGAGACGGAAACTTCCCTCACGAATGTCTGAAACGGCGTCCAGAAAGAAGAGCCCGTTCCAGCATTGAATAGATTATTGAATAGGATCGCCCTCTCCGTCACCGGGAAGAGGAGGGTATTGATGAGAAACCAGGCTAAAAGAAGCGTTATCGCTCCAGCGAGGACAAATTTAACAATTTTCTTTCCGATGTCTTTCCGCTCCGCGCCATCCGTAATGGTCCACAAGATAAGCAGCGGTCCTGCGATAACGAGGGCGCTCAATTTCACACTCAAGGCCAGCCCCCAGATAATGCCTCCGAGAATTGGGGCGTTTTTTCTGCGGAAAAACAGATAGAGCCCAAGGAAACCGAGGGCCAGATATATTCCGTCCATAAGAATGAGGCGGGTTTGGAGCAGGAGCGCGTTTTCAAATACGGCGAAGAAGAGAGCCAAGAGAGCAACGTTATCTCCGGCTACTTCCCGGACGAACAGAAAGAATGCCGAGAGAAAAATCAGTCCGAAAAGAACGCTTACCAGTCTCAAGTCAACGTAAGGGAATTTTTCGTAGTCGGCCGGCCTATATTCCGTGACGAGCTGGGTTGATGTGGGGCTGCGGTAGATTCTGACGAAGTTCGCGTCTCCGACCGACCCCGCGTCATAAAAAAATAAGGGCAGAGAAAGGATAAATTTTCCCAGCGGCGGATGAATGTCCAGATAGGGTTCCCCGAGGGCATCCTGGGCGGCGAAGGTGGAAAAATAAGCCTCGTCAAAGACCGGCTGCGAAGGAAAAGAAAGCCGCCATAAATGAAGGATGGCACTTGTCCCTAAGAGGAAGATAAAAGCGATAACGACATATCGCTTTCGCAAAAATAACATTGATTTTTACTGACCCTTCAAGATGTTCCTGGTGATCGGTTCAATGCCCGTTGCGAGGAGCGCGACTGCCGCGGCAATCACCGCATAAAGAAGTATCTTTTTTGCCTTATCAACTTTCTCTTCGCTGTCTCCAGCCGTAAGAAAAGTGAAAGCGGACCAAATCATTACGAGGACGGAGAGTATCCAAAAGAACGTTATCATCCTCGAAACGATGCTTGAGATGGTGCTCTCAACGTCGGCGAGCGACGTTATCGTGGTGGTCGCCGCAAAGTTCGCAAGTCCCTTCTTCAGATTCAGCTTCATACCTTAATATTATATTGCATGGGAAACAAAAACACACCCCCCGAGGAGGGTGTGTTTTTTGACTCGATTTATTAGCGCAACGCAGCGAGTGAAATGCAAAAGCGAAGGCTTTTGTGTTTCCGAGCAAGTAAGCTAAAAAGGTAAATATCCTTTATTGCCCCTTCAGAAGGTTGACGACGATTCCGCTCAGGCCGTTGGCCAGAAGGGCGATTACCGCCGCGATGATGGCATAGATAACCCGCTGCCTCGCTTCTTTTATCTTGTCCTCATTGCCGGCTGCGGTGAGATAGAGAACAGCTGCCCAGATAAGGAACAAGACGGTGAGTATCCAGAAGATGACGACCACCCAGTTCACTATGTTGGTCAGGGTCTGCTGGGCGTCGGCGAGCGACGTGATGGGAGCATTTCCGGTGGTGGCCGAAACGTTAGTGATGCCGGTCGGTTGTGCGAACGCAGCCAATGGAGAAACCAAAAGCACTCCTACCGCAACGATGCCAGCCAGTTTCTTGAATTTGTTCATTTTATTTTTCCAAAAGCGACCTTTTCGGGGGCTCTAGTGGCTTAGAAAGTCCTGAATAATTGAGGTTAGGCCCCAACCGATGAGAATTATAGCATAGCCGATGGCCGTGTAAAGAATGGTCCTTCTGCCGCGCTTTATCATGTCTTCGTTCCCGCCCGAGAACATCATCTGGAAAGCCCCGATAATGAGCATTCCAACCGCAATGGGCGTGCCGATTCTTATGAGCCAGTTCACTATGGAGCGCAGAAGCCCCTCTGCATCGGAATTGGGACAGTTGGGATCGCTCGGCGGACAGAGAGGATTTATCAGCCCGCTGTTTGGGGTTTGCGTTCCGCCGAGATTACCTCCCTGGGTTTGGGCGGACACGAAATGCAGAGAGAGCGATAATCCCACGAAAAACAAGAGAGAGAACACAAAAATATTTTTATATGAAATCATCGTTCTATTATTATAGGGTCTTTTACGGATTTTGGCACCGAACGTTGTTCCATGGGAAGTCCACCCGGCCGAGTATGAGATGAATCAAGGTATTAATAATGAGCCAGCTGCACAGGACGATAACGAGGCCGATAACCGCTTTCGTGATGGTTCCCTTGGCTTCTTTGAACGCTTCTTCGGAGCCCCCCGACAGCATCATTCGTACGGCGCCGTAGACGACCATTCCGACCGTGGCAACGATGGCAAAGGTCGTTAAGTCGTTTACGATATTGATGGCCACCGTGAGCCCGTCGCAGAGGGAACAACCCTTCGGTGAAACGTTGCAGGTTTGGTTATTGGTTCCGGTTCCCCGCCAGATGTCGAAGAGGGCGGCCGACGCGGGTTTCACGAAGAAAAACGACCCGAGAACGGAAACGTACAGGGCCCCGATTATTTTTTTGGACATGTTTAAAATGTTCCGCGGTTCAGATATTGGTTTATCTGACTCTGGGTCTGCTCTAGGGCGCTCCTCGGAGAGGTTTGCCCGCCAGCCACCGAATCAATCATAGCCGAAACGGCATTGTCCATAAACCCCCGGTCGAGCTCTATCCATGACCGCGCGGTGAGCGCCTGCCTCGCGAAAACGCCGAGCGAGGGATCGTTTTGATATTGATATATCAGGGAATTCAGGGCGGGCGGTTTTTTGGTGTTCTGGGTATAGGTACTCGCGGCCGCATCGTTCGTCGTCATGGCGAGAATGAAATTCCAGGCGAGCGATTGATATTGGCTCTCCCGGGAAACGGCATAACCCCAGTAGCTCGGGTAAGCGATCGAGAAGCCGGCTCCCTGGGGTTGCGGCACCGGCGCAACTTCAACGTTCAAAAAACTATTTCGGGATCTTATCCCGGAAAGATTCGAGGCATATTCGAATATCATCGCCACGCTCCCGCGGCCGAAAGCATCCAGGGAATTCGGCATGGAATTGTTCCAGGTATAGGCCTGGGAATTCGGACTGGAGAATTGAGAGTAAAAGGCGAGGGCCTGGATTCCCTTGTCGGAGGAGAAAGAAATCTGGTAGTTCTGGTTATTCGTCATTGTCACTCCACTCTGGAGCATCAGAAGATAAAGGATGTCGCTCGCGTTCCCGACATTTTTCGCGGTTCCGAGCGCAACCGCGGCCTGGGCAATCTGGCCGCCCGCGTCCCGTTTCACGAGTTTGGGAACGGCGCTTATGAGATCATCCCAGGTTTTCCAGCTTGTGGGGAGGGGTATCGCCGCCTGGTCGAAGGTGTTCCGATTGTAAACCAGCGCAAGCGTATCCACCGAGAGCGGCAGGGCGAAGATGTTGTTTTGGTAAGAAAAGTCGCTCGCAACGACCTGTGGGAACAATTGCCCGAGCTGGGTCATCGAAAATTGGATCGGAGCCACCGGAGACATTTTATTGGCATCTTTAAAAAGGTCCGTATTTCGAACCATGAATATGTCCGGTCCCTGGCCGGCCGCGAGAGCGTTTAAGAGCGCTGAGTTGTAACTATCTTCGTCCGTGAAACCGCGGTAATTTATCGCAACGTTCGGGTAGGTCAGTTTGAAGGTGCTGAATATCCCGCCGTAAGCGTCGCTCTCGTCCCCGATGCCCCAGAAATTAAGCGTCGCTTTTATTTTTGTTGGATCGGTGGATGTATTTTGAAGTCCGGGTATCACTCCCAAAAAGATAAGAACGAAAACCAAAACAATGACGCCGGCGGCGACGACGATGATAAGCTGCGGTTTCGTTAGGTTCATTACTTAAATTCTAGTTTTTAAAAGGAAAACTTTAAAGGCACACTATCCCCACCAGCTTATCCCCCTTCTCCAGGTTCATGATCCTCACTCCTTGGGTGGCCCGGGAGAGAACGCGGACGTCCTTGAGTGGGGCCCTGATAGCCTGGCCCTTCACGGAAAAGGCGAGCACCTCCTCGACCGTGTCGTCCACGATGTGGGCGCCGATTACCGGCCCCGTCTTCTCGGTTATCTTCGCGGTCTTGATGCCGGAGCCGCCGCGCCGCTGAATTTTGTATTCATTCAGAGCCGTTTGCTTGGCGAAACCGTTCGCCATCACGGAAACGATGCGCAACTTGGTCTTGTCCCCTCTTTCCAGATTTTCTTTTTTAATGATGTCCATGCCGCTCACCTCGTCGCTCTTCTTGAGATTCAAGGCGCGCACGCCCGATGCTCCCCGGCCCATTCCGCGGATGTCTTTTTCCTTGAAGCGGATGGCCTGGCCCAATGCGGTCGTGAGCACGATCTGGTCGTCGCCGGCCGAAAGTTTGACCCATCCCAAAATATCGCCCGTGGAAAGTTTTATCGCAATAATGCCGCTTCGGCGGACATTTCCAAAGTCCGCCAGCGGCGTCTTTTTAATGACGCCCTTTTTGGTCGTCATCACCATGAAATGCTTGCCATCGGCCTGGGTTTGCGGATAGGTGACGATGGCGCTTATTTTTTCGTTCGGCGGGATCTCCAGGAAATTATGGATGGACTTGCCTTTGGCGGTGCGGTTCGCAACCGGGATTTCGTAGACCTTGGTCTGGAAAGCCTTGCCGCCGGTCGTGAAGAAGATGATGTTGTCGTGCGTGTCGGCCGAAAGGATCTGGTAGATCAAATCCTCCTCCTTCAGGTCGGAACCGATAAGCCCCTTTCCGCCGCGCTTCTGGACGCGGAAGGTCGAGGGCGGCATCCGCTTCACATAGCCGTCCTGGGTGAAGGTGATAATGGCCTCTTCCTGCGGAATAAGGTCCTCTTCCCTGAATTCTTTGAGGCCGCTTGCGATTATTCTTGTCCGGCGCGGGTCGGCGAAATTTTTCTTGAGGTCGGCGAGATCGGTCTTGATGATCTCGAGGATTTTCTTCGGCTGTTTCAAAATGAGTTGAAGTTCGACGATGAGTTTTCTTTTCTCCTTGAGTTCATCCTCCATTTTTTGGCGCTCCATGGCGGCCAGACTTTGGAGCTTCATCTCGAGGATCGCGTCGGCCTGGAGGGGCGAAAGTTTGAAATTCTTGACCAAATTGATCTTGGCGGTCTCGCGGTCTTTGGATTTCTTGATGGTCGTGATGATCTTATCGATTGCATCCAGCGCTCTCACGAGCCCCTCGAGAATATGCGCGCGGTCCTGGGCTTTTTTGAGGTCGAACTCCGTGCGCCGACGGATGACTATTTTCCGGTGCTCGATGTATTCCGAGAGGACGTCCTTAAGCGACAATATCTCCGGCTGGAGGCCGTTTACGAGCGCAAGGACGTTGTAATAAAAATTCTTCTGGAGCTCCGTGTACTCGTAGAGCTGGTTCAATATCTTCTGGGGCGAGGAATCGTTCTTCAATTCTACGACGATTCTCAACCCTTCGCGGTCCGACTCGTCTCGGATGTCCCGGATGCCCTCTATCTTTTTGTCGGTCACGAGCTCGGCCATCCTCGTTATCATGTCGGACTTGTTCACCTGGTAGGGAATTTCGGTGATGACTATCTGAAAGCTGCCGCTTCCCTGCCCTGAGCGCGTCGAATGGGTTCTTTCCTCTATCTCCGCTTTGGCGCGGATGGTAATCGAACCCTTGCCGGTCGTGTAGGCCTCCTCGAGCGCCTTCTTGTCATAGATGATGCCGCCGGTCGGAAAATCCGGTCCGGGCACGAATTGCATCAGTTCTTTGATATCCGCATCGGGATGCTCTATTAAATGAGCGGTGGCATCCGCTATTTCGCCCAGATTATGGGGCGGGATCGAAGTGGCCATGCCGACGGCGATGCCGACCGTGCCGTTTAAGAGCAAATTTGGCAGTTTGGCCGGAAGGAATTTCGGTTCTTCGCGGGTGGCATCGTAGTTCGGCTGCCAGTCCACCGTATCCTTGTCTATATCAAAAAGAAGCTCCTCGGCGATCTTCGATAAGCGCGCTTCGGTGTAACGCATGGCAGCCGGCGAATCTCCATCGATGGAACCCCAGTTGCCCTGCCCCTCTATTAATGGATAGCGCAGGGAGAAGTCCTGGGCCATTCTGGCCAGGGCGTCATAAAGCGCAATGTCGCCGTGCGGATGGTATTTGCCAAGCACTTCACCGACCACATTCGCCGATTTCCTGAATTTGGAAGAGTGGGTCAGATTGGTGTCCCACATCGACCATAAAATTCTCCGCTGAACGGGTTTCATGCCGTCGCGCACGTCCGGAAGCGCGCGCGAAACAATGACGGACATCGCGTAGTCCAAGTATGAATCGCGGAGTTCGGTCGTGATCTCCTGCGCCTGTATTTTATCTTTTTTATTGTTCTCTTCGGCCATGGTTTCTCTAAAGTTCGTAGGTTAATTTACCCTAATTTATCGTCGAGGTCGATATCTGTTCTTCCGGCGCGGTTTCCGCCGGGGTCGCAGCCGGTTTTTCCAGATTCAGATCATTCGTCCGGTTTATCTCCTGACTCACATTCGTCCAGCTTTGGCTTATGGAACTCCAGATGGATTGAGCGCCGTTTTGAACGTTGTTCCAGACGTTTTCCCAGCCAAGCCCGAGGGTTTTGAAGAAGGTCATGCCTTCTTCCGACGCGGCGGGAGCAGCTACCACAGTCGATGTTACATCGGGGATGGTTGAGGTTCTGGGCAGGGTGACGTTCAAGTAGCTCACCCAGAGCACGATTATAATGAGCATCCCCGTGCCCGAAAATATCATGAGCCATCGTTTTTTCGTCTTATCATCCGATCGCTGGATATTCCTGATGAACTGGCCCAATTTAGAAAAGAGTCCCCTCATCTTTGATTAATAGGTTAGACACTTCACAATCATCGCTTTCGGTGCCAGATCTTTCTTCTTGAAGACGAACTTCTCTTCTTCCTTCGCTTTTTCCTGACCCATCTCCTTGAGGAGCGGTTTAGGATTTCGAGTGAGGGACGGGATTACGATCGACGGTTCCAATTGGCGGACGAGTTTGGCGGCTGCTGCGGCGCCGATGTATGGTTTTTCCCCGCCCGGAATTATGAGCACATCGCAATCCTTCAGGAATTCGTGGATCCTAGGATCGGAGTCGTGGGCAATGTGGCCGAGGATTCCTATATGTATCTCTTCGAAGACCATTCGGTAGGCGGTCTTTTCTTTTCTGTCTTCTTCGCCCAAGCTCCATCCCTCGATCCGAATCCCCTGCACCTCGTATTCCCCCTGATGGTCTATCCAAAACGGGGTCGTTTCCGCGGGCGCCTCGGCCGGAGCCGGTCGGATCGTGTTTAATATCAAAGCGGCACCCTTGTAGGAGCGCTGGTTTTCGGGGTCGATCAAGACCGCTAAGTCGCCGGCCTGGATCTTGAAGTAATCCCCGCCGTAGTAATTGATAATCATTATTATTACTAAGATTATCATTTTTTTGAGGAATTTTCAACGATTTTTGCGGCTTGATCCCGTTAGAAATAGCCCGCCCCCAGACCCCTCGCGGGGCGCGCTTGCGCGCGGGCGTGATTTCTAACGGGATTGATTTTCAAAGAGCTTTTATGATAATCTTCTCTTTATCCCCACACCTATCGAGAATCGAAAGTCAGCCGTATTCGTGGGTTTTAGAAGCAAAGATATTAATAGACAACAATTTTAATATGTATTTAACATCTAATCTACGCTTTTTCGGGGTGCTAATTCTCGATAGGTGTGGGGATTTACAATGAGTCCGGTTAAGCCCAGCGCGAATACTTTAATGAGTCAGCTTTTGAAGAATGACCCGAATGTTTTACCGACCCTGAAGACCGGAGACCTGGTTGAGGGGAAGGTCTTGGGTAAAAGTTCCAAGATGCTTACGGTTGATTTGGGCCGGTTCGGTACGGGCGCGGTCTATCGCGGTGAACTTCAGAATGCGAAGGAAGTGGTTAAGAGCTTAAATCCGGGCGACCCGGTACACGGCAAGGTGGTTTCCATTGATAACGAAGAAGGATTCGTGGAACTCTCGCTCTCGCAGGCCGACAAGCAGAAGGCCTGGACCGACGTTCAGGAATTGATGGGCAAGGACGAGGCCTTTAACGTGAAGATATCCGGATTCAATAAAGGCGGCCTTACGGCCGACCTGAAGGGGCTTACGGCGTTCCTTCCGGTCTCTCAGCTTTCGAACGAACACTATCCGAAGGTGAGCGTGGAAGAAAAGGGAAAGATATTGGAAGCGCTCCAGCTCTTCGTAGGCCAGGAATTTGAGGTTAAACTCATTGATGCAAACCCGCGCACCAATAAGCTCATTATTTCCGAGCGGGCGGCGCAGGAATTGAACGCCAAGGAATTGGCGAAGAGCTATTCCGTGGGCCAGCTCGTCGAGGGCGTCGTTTCGGGCGTGGCGGACTTCGGAATTTTCATCCGCTTCACCGATAATCCGGTTCTCGAAGGTTTCATTCATGTTTCCGAAATAGATCACAGGATAATCGAGAACCCAAAGGAGTATGTGAAGGTGGACGAAGCCATTAAGGCCAAGATAGTGGATATAAAAGACGGCCGCATCTCCCTCTCTCTCAAGGCGCTGAAAGAAAATCCCTGGGACAAGGTGGAGGAATTTTATAAAGACGGTGACGAAATTAAGGGCACGGTTTATCTTTTCAATCCTTTCGGCGCGGTCGTGAATCTTGAACACGGACTTCAGGGACAATTGCATGTGACGGACTTCGGCGGCGTGCCGGAGATGAGAAAAGAAGTCACGGTCGGACAGGAATACAGTTTTGTTATTCGGGAGGTTAAACCGCAGGAAAGAAGGATCGTTTTGAAACTGAAGAAATAAAGGGCATGGGGCCCTTTTTGGTTTGTGCACTCGGGAATGCAAAAAGAAACCTTTTGCATTTCACTCGTCACACTGCGCCAATAAAAATAAAATTATCCCGCCCTAACTTTTGTTAGGGCGGGTTTTTTGTTGACGAGTGAATACTTCCGGAGTTATTATTGAAACCAGCCCTTATCGACACCGTATCGCTAACCCACCCGCTTTCATCCTTCCTTTTATAGAAAGGTTCCTGTATATGGCCATCCCTTCCGGAAGCAAGGATTTTCTGAGAGCAATGGCACTTGATGCCAGAACTAAGGTGCCCACCCGGAGTAATTTTGGTCGGGTGCTCCAAGCCGCTTTGAATAGGAAGTCCATCCCGCCCACCAGCTCAGTGGGGAAATTCCACATGGCGAAATCCCCGCAGCGGAAACAGTGAACGGAAGTAATTGAAATATAGAGAACAAAATCTTCGAGCCCGCCCCCTTTTTGGAGACGGGCTTCATTTTTTTAATGAAGCCGTTATAATGAATCTTACTAATGCATGAATCCCGTTAGAAATAAACATGCGATTAATTTTTATGAACAATAAAGCATTTGAATACAAAACCCTTTCTGGTCAATTGGGCTATTTAGTTTATTTCTAACGGGATGAAGAACTTCAGCAAAAATTTCCTGGGTGCCCTGACTTTTCTCCTGCTCGTCGCCTTCGTTTTCTCCCTCTTTTTCCCTGGTACAAGCAGCGACGTCCAGCGACTCTCCATCGACCAGCTGGCTCAGAAAATAAATGCGGGGCAGGTAAAGAGCGTTCTGGTTAACGGAAACGAGCTCCAGATAAAATTGCAGGATGGCACGGACGCGCTCTCGAGAAAAGAGACCGAAACCGGCATCATCGAGACCCTTTATAACTACGGCGTCGCCTCGAGCACGCTTGCGAAGGTGGAACTCTCCATCCAGGACGAGAGCGGTTTCGGATATTGGATGGGTGTTCTGATCCCGACCCTTTTACCCATCATCGTGATGGTCGTCATCTTCTGGTGGATTTTTAAGCAGGCCAAGACCGGGGCAAACCAGGCGTTCTCTTTCGGAAAGATGAATATCAAGCTTTTTTCGCGGAGCAAGGACCGGGTGACATTCAAGGACGTGGCGGGTTTGAAGGAGGCGAAGGAAGAGCTGCGCGAAGTGGTGGACTTTTTGAAAAACTCCAAGAAATTCCTGGATATCGGCGCGCGGATTCCCCGCGGAGTCCTGCTTATGGGCCTGCCGGGAACGGGTAAGACGCTTTTAGCGCGCGCGGTCGCGGGCGAGAGCGATGTTCCCTTCTTTCACATCTCCGCTTCCGAATTCGTTGAGATGTTTGTGGGCGTGGGCGCCTCGAGGGTGCGGGACCTGTTCGCGACGGCGAAAAAAGCCGCGCCTTCCATAATTTTCATAGACGAAATTGATGCGGTGGGACGCGAACGGGGTGCGGGTTTAGGAGGCGGACACGACGAGCGCGAGCAGACCCTGAACCAAATTCTCGTCGAGATGGATGGCTTTGACCGCGATACGAACGTAATCGTGATGGCGGCGACGAACCGGCCGGATGTTTTGGACACCGCACTCCTGCGACCGGGAAGATTTGACCGGCGCGTGGTTTTGGACAGCCCCGATATTAAAGACCGCGAGGAGATTCTAAGAATTCACGCCGTGGGAAAACCATTAGCCAAAGACGTGGACTTGAAGGTGGTGGCGGTGAGGACGCCGGGATTTGCCGGAGCGGATTTGGCGAATCTTATGAACGAGGCGGCGATTAAGGCTGCCCGGGAAAATAAGAAAATCATCGATCAGGAAGATTTTTTGAGCTCCATCGAAAAAGTGATGCTTGGTCCGGCGCGCCGGAGCCGGGTGATTTCCGAAAAAGAAAAGAAAGTGACGGCCTATCACGAGGCCGGCCACGCGCTCGTTGCGGCAGCCCTCAAAGATGCCGACCCGATTCACAAGGTCTCGATAATCAGCCGCGGAATGGCGGGCGGTTACACCATAAAGCTACCGCTTGAAGAAACCCATCTTCGCACCAAGACCCAATTTTTGGCCGACCTCGCGGTCTCGTTCGGCGGATATGCGGCGGAGCAGATTGTTTTCAAAGATATCACGACCGGTTCATCGAGCGACATAAAAAGCGCGACGGATGACGCCCATAAAATGGTGACGCGCTACGGCATGAGCGAAAAACTGGGACCGCGCACCTTCGGCAAAACCCAGGAATTAATTTTCCTGGGCCGGGAGATGACGACCGAAAAAGATTATTCCGAAACCCTGGGTACGGAAATAGATGCCGAGGTGAATAAGATTATCGAAAAGACGTTGAGTATCGCGAAAAGCATCGTCTCTAAAAACCGCGCACTTCTGGATAAGATTGCGAAGGCATTAATAGAAAGAGAGACCCTGGAGCAGGAGGAGTTTTACAAAATCGTAAAAAGTTCTAATCTGAAGCAGGTAGGTTTGAAGGTTTAATGACAGTGGCCCTGCCTGCCGGCAGGTAGGTTAGCGGCTGAAATTCGGCCCGTAGCTCAGTGGTAGAGCAGCGCCCTTATAAGACGCGGGTCGCAGGTTCGATCCCTGCCGGGCCGACATTGGTCGCAATCTTGACTATATCCCTTAAAGTTATATAACCAATATATGACAGAAAAATTTGGCGGCCAGCCGCCTATGCCGCCAGAAGAACAGCCGGAGATTCCCGAAAAAGAGCGCCTACCCGCCGAGCATTTTGACGACGCTCGTTACGAGCAAGTAAAAATTGAGTACGACCCCCTCCACAATCTTCTTAAAAACGAAGCCGGTTTATCCGAAGGTGAAATAGCGAAATTTGACATAATCTACAGAACCATTGAATCCTTCACGCCCAGCGAACCCCCCAAATTCGAAGGAGACGGAAAGGGAACGTTTATAAGTTTTTCAAACTATCACGACCTTCTCGCATTTCGAAAGAAACTTAAACCAGAAGAAAGGGAACTTTTTGACTCCAAATCGTGGGGGGGGGGCGGACTCCTGGAGTAGGATAGCGATATTCGCAGCAGATTTTTGGAAGAGGATTGATGACCCCAAAGATAAACTTTATCAGTTCAGAGATAAAATCTACGAGATCGAAGGAAAGATTAGAAATGAGGAGTTGGATGACGAATATGCCAAGGCGGTAACCGAGGGAAAGATAAAAGAGGAAAAAAAGGAGGGAATAAGCAATTGGGTTCGCCGCCACTTTTCTACTAAAGAAACCGCAGGAAAAAACGATGAAGCAGCGGAAGAAAAGAAGGAAGAGGAATTTTCCGCGGCCTCAATAGAAAGGGAGTTCGAAAAAACATTCAATTTTAAAGAAGAGGATCTCGAAACGATTCCCGATTTCCGCGAGCTCTCGGAAGGCCAGCAATCATTGGTTCTCAAGAACTTCCAGGAGCTTACTTTAAAGGCAATAGAGGAAAAGGCCATTGAGAAAGTTAGGGATGAAGCGGCCCAAACGGGATTTATGGGGAGGGTGTGGCACGGAGTGTTCAGAAAATATTATTCCGCCAAAGCGGAAAAGTTGAGCGCTAAGGAGATCTTGAGCGGAGGGATTGAAATGCATCGCGGGGCGCTTGCCGATCTTGTGAGCCAAACGATAGTTAGCGGCCTCGACGCCGAATTTGATGAAGAAGGAAAAAGGCTCAAAATTCTTTTTGCCGGCCAGCTTGAAAACTTGAATCCGGAACAGGAAAAGCTCGTTGCCAGGTTCAATGATGCGGCCGATAAATTCGTGAGTACCTCTTCCGATTGGCGCTATTCAAAGAAGGAAAAATCGGAACTCGAAAAAATTAGAAGTCGTTACAATCTTTCTCTTGACGATCTTGCTGGCGTTATGCTGGAGGCTAAGGGTCAAGATTTCGAGGTTGAAAAGTATATCGCTGATGTTGATAAACGTGTTCGATTGAGCCAATTCCTTTCCTCCAATCCCGATGCGAGCGAGGAGCTCCAGAAGATACAATCGCAATCGGTATGGAAAAAAGCGCTCTGGAACACCGCTACGGAAAGAGGTGGCTATATGGCTATGGGATTTGCCGCAAGGACGGCTACGGTAAGCATTTTGGGATTGGTGGGGGCGCCGCTTGCGGCAGCTGGCATGGGCGGCTGGATTGCAAGGAATCGTGCCGTTGAGTCGCTCCGCGAGGAAGCGAAGCTTGCGGAGAGTGGTAAAAAACACTCGGAGCTTATCACCGCGGTCAAGGCGGGGGATCTAGAAAGAAAAATAGGAGAACTTCTTGGTAAATTGGAAAGTATCAAGGAAGACGATAAGGATAGGTACGATAAAACGCTAGAAATTGCAGATCAATTAAACACACGCCTAACTTACACGAGATTCAAGATGGAGAATGGTCTGGTGCAATATGGAGAAGGAGCGGAGAAAAAGTTATGGGGTCAGTACACACTTCTCGAAAAAATGAGCGAGGCCGAGGTGCAAGTAAGAAACTGCGCGTTATATAAGACACGTTTCCCATCCGATGAACAGGCACAGGTTCAGGCCCGGCTAGAGAGGTATATGGGATTTAAGGAGAGGAAAGTAAAAGAAAACGTAAGGGGGCAAATTATAAAAGGCGCTCTCCTCGGCGCCGGTTTCGCCGCGCTTGGCTATGGCATCCGGGCCTTCTTCGAAACGACGCCATCCGCCGGAACGGCAGGAGCGCCGCACCGCGCCGGAGAAGCTGGGTCTACCGAACATCTTTTTAAGGAGATCACCAAGGATATGGAGCCATCGAAATCTTTAGACATATTGACCAAGATGGGGGTTTCCGCCGATTCGCTTCGCGGCGGCGTTTCGCCGGATTCCATTAAGGACTTGCTAAAAGTGGGCGTGACCACTCAATCTCTCGTTAAGTTTGGCATTCCTCCGGACACCCTTATAAAAGCGGGCGTTCCCAAAGACACGCTTAATGCTTTGATTGCCGAGACCGCCAAGATGGAGAAAGTCTCTCCGGACAGCATCTTACATGTTTTGAAGGAAAAATTCCCGGTTTTCGCCAAGGATTCCACTTTCCATAGCGATTCCTCGGGAGTAATTACGCGCCAGGGCTTCCCCGGAACTTATTCTATTGATAAGACCACGGGCGATTTAGTATACAGTGGCGGGACGGGAGTGGGCGGGAATGAAATCGCAGCCCAAGTCCTTAAGGGAGGCAGCGGTGCGGAGAAATGGGTGGAAGCGCCGCCTGGAGTGGGCGTGAAGCCGGAGCAATTGGAACTCGCGAGCATTAAGAAGGGCGAGGGTGTCTGGCATGCGGTGCATCGGCAGCTTGAAGAGCAGTGCCGGAAAGACCCGAGCAAATTCAATCTGAAGCCGGAAGACATTAAAGATGCGGCGAAATTAAAATCGGTTCTGAATAAAGAAACCGCCCGTATTTTGAGTGAGAATAAATTCCTCAAACCTGATGGCTCTGAGGTAAGGATTCGCGATATCGGCACCAGGGTCATTCTGCGGGATGGTAATAAAGTTGAGATCGCCGGCGGAAAGACCTACGATTGGCATCCACCCAAAGTGAAGGAAGAGTTCAGCGCCCCGCTTAAGGGTCTGCGTGATACCCAATGGATAGATGAACAAAGAACATTTCTTTTGGGGAAGCCCTCGCTTTTGGAAAAAGCGGGAGTTAATCGATGGCTCGTCTCCGATGCGGCCGACACGTATAAGGGAACTGTCGGAGAGCTTACGGACTTGGGCCACATAAGGGGACTCTCGGCGCTGGAACAGGAGAATCTTCTTGCGGCTGGTCGCCACGGCGCTGCCCAGCTCGACCAATGGGGACTGAAACCCGGGACCGGCGGCTCATTTGCGTCGCACTTCGAATCGGTTTTGAGAAAATCGAACATAAGCGAGCTGACCCACCGCAATGTTGAGATCTATAACGATATCGCAAAGAGAGTTAGTTCCGCATCGGGCATCGAGTGGGCAAAAGCCGGCCGGATGCGGGTTTCCGACATGATGAGATGGCACAAAGAACCGGGACTCGATATGAAGCCGGGTACGTTCCGGCTCGTTGAGACGGTTTCAAAGCTCAACCCGAGCCGGCATGAGCAGGCCCTGACGTTGGATGAGTTCCTCAAAAATAATATCCGCAGCGGCAAGACCGATTTTCTGAAGGTTTTGGAATCGACCCCGAAGGCTCCCGTCGATATCATCGGGGCGCACCATGAAGAGCTCAATTCGCTGGTGCACGGGTTAGCGCGGGAGAACTTGAACGAACTCAGGGTGCAGATCCCCCGTTATGCCACCGTTTTAAATGCCAAGCCCGAAGACATAGAGCACGCTTTCACGGAACTTGGGAAGACAAAAGACATTGTTGGCGATCTTCCCAAGTTGGTTGCCGAACATCCGGACCAGGCGCGCCTTTTGAGTAAGGTGCTCGAAGCCGAACCGGAACTTAAGCCCGAAGTCCAAGCGTTCAAACACGCACTCGATAGTATGATAGGAAAGGCTCCTGCCGATACCGTCGGAGTAAACCATCCCGGTGGCGCGGGCAGCCAAGCGATTAATGAAGCGCGCAGTCCAAAGGGCAAGCTGCTGACTATCGAGCACGCTATTTCGGGAAAAGGACAAATAGCGCCCGGAGAAATTAAGATCGAAAGCGGAAATATGAACGGCGTTGCAAAATTTGTTTACGATAGCGGCCACAATCCCCTTAGGATAGATACGGATATATCCATGCGCGGTTCAACCGGCTCCGAACTTTTCAAGGATAATTGGCGTGAATCGATATTATCGAAAAGCGCCGAGGGGAAATCGAGCACTACTCTTTTGGAAGGGAAAACAACCGTAAATGGTCGTTTACTTAGCCAATACCTGGAGGTCTACGATAAAATTTCGGGAAACCCCGCCTATCAAAAAGAGAGCTCTTTTCTGGTTAAAGCCATAAAATCCACGATAGAAAGTATAACCAAGGACGTTGGTGATGTTGTTGATAAGGGAAAATTGCCGGAAATATTCCGTTCGGAGAAATAGACCCCGGTGACCGGATAAAAAGGAAAAACCACGTTTTGAATGTCTCAAAACGTGGTCTTCTTTATACGCTCACTTCCTCGTGAGTTTACCTCTTGTTCTTGGCCGCTTCCGCCCTGCGGGCAACGACCTCTTTCTTGATAAGTTCCATGGCGGCATCGCATGCCTTCATGGTCTTATCTTCGGTTCGGACGACGGCTCCGACTCCCTCGGGAACCGGCACCTGGGTCTCATCTTCGGTTACCACCAGTTCAAGGTTCGTAACCGATTCATCCAAGCCTCGGATGAAGTATGCCATGTCGTCGATTGCGTTGTTCGCCTTGGTTAGCCCGGCTGACACAGCATTCACGGTCTTCGTGGTCGTATCCAGCTTGGTTGCGACCGCTTTCGTGTCGGTAGTAACGGAGTCGAACTTGGTTGCAATCGTCTTTGTTACTTGGTGCTTATACATGCCGGGCATGTTCACATACCGCCGGTCGCCGTCTCTCAGGGTCTGGTCATGCTTGAGATTGAGGATCTCTCGCAGTTGTCCCCAAGTCAGGTTGCCGACTTCCTCAGAATCTGCATAGGCAGAATAATCTTTCTGAAGGGTGTCGTACTCTGCTTTCGTGTAAATCAATCCCCATGCCGGTTTTGCAACTTTCGCTGTCTTAACCTGCGTGGTTGGAGTCGTGGCCGCAGTCGCTGTCGTCTGGGCTGATACGGGTGAGCAGAGAAGCATTGCGATGACGATCATCGCGACGATGAAGGACGTTGCTTTCATGGTGTAACCTCCTATTTTCCCAGTGCACCCTGGGATTCGTGTATGAAGCTCGGGTGTGCGTGTCCCGAGCCCTGGTTATCTGACAACTTGATTCTAAGACCATTTTAGCATATATTAGCTAATAAGTCAAGAAGTGGACAGAACACCCCAAAAATGTTGAATTTTACAGCATTTTTGGACGTTTAGCCGGTCTGTTTACATCCCCTCGGATTTTTGTAATCTTAGTATCGAAGGACGGTTAGCTTAGTGGTACCCCGCACTAAAACAAGTGTTAGTGCGGGGCAGGGAGCACTCTTTTATTCCCAATTTGTCTAAAAATTCAAGCCAGCGTAGAATTTTAATGAAGTAAAACTTCATCAATTGGTTCACTCGGTCAAAGTGAAAATATGAAGTCTCACTTCTCCCTCGTTGCCAATTGTAGGGACAAATCACAATCCCGCTTAGAGTGGGCGCATAGCTCAGTTGATTAGAGCGGCCGCTTTACACGCGGCAGGTCCCAGGTTTGAGTCCTGGTGCGCCCACTCTGTGCGGGACACAGCAGGGGTCGCAGGTTCGAGTCCTGCACCGTCCACAAATGAAAAAATTGCTTCTAACATCAACTGGTTTTTTGAATCCCAAAATAGGAGAGAGGTTTTTATCCCTCCTGAATAGAAAACCGGCGGACACGAAGGTGTTTTTCGTTCCCACTGCTGCGAGGTCCGAGAATGAGATGAAATATGTGAAGGCGGACGAAGGCAGAATAATCCAGATGGGGATTCCGAAAGAAAATATCGTCTGGCTCGATATTAATAATGTTTCGGCGGCGGGGAATTTAGACAGATTCGACGCGATTTATGTCTGTGGCGGGAATACATTTTTCTTGATGCAAAAACTGAAAGAAACCGGGCTCGATAAGAAAATCATTGATTTGGTGAATCAGGGAAGGGTATATGTGGGCGCGAGCGCCGGCAGCGTCATTGCCGGTCCGGATATTTCCATCGCCAGCCCATTCGATGAGAATGATATTGGGTTAAAAGATATGTCCGGTCTGGGCCTGACCGATAAGGTCACCCACCCGCATTATAAAGACGAAGAAAAGGGTATATTCGAAGAGTTCAAGAATAAATTGCCCTACCCCTTAGTACCCCTAACCGACAGCCAGGCGCTCGAAGAAATATACGGTAATTCGGTTGTTATAGAATAGGAGAATGATGAATGGGATCGATAAAAAACGGCTGGTGTTGTGGGCTCTCTACGATTTCGCTAATTCGTTCGTTTTAATCACCTTCTTCCTTTACTACTCGCAATGGCTAGTAGTGGACCGCGGCGTTTCCGATTTTTGGTTCAACATGACTTTCGTGGGCTCGAGTCTGTTGTTTCTTCTTACGGTTCCGGTTGCTGGAGCGATCGCGGACAAAATTAAGGTGAATATGCCGGGCTTGAGGATTACGACACTTTTATCCGTCTTCTTCTTTTCGGCAACGGGATTCGTGACTGTATTTTTTCCGGAACATTATGTGATAAGCATCGTTACTTTCTCCCTCGCCACCTACTTCTATCTGTTTTGTTTCACTTTCTATAATCCGTTGCTTCATGACGTGGCTGCACCCGAAAAACATGGCTTGGCGTCGGGATGGGGCCAGTTCGGTAATTGGCTTGGAGAAATGGCGGGTTTGCTCGTGGCCCTTCCGTTCGCGGCCGGGGCCCTTACGCTTTTCGGCGAACCGGGTCGTGCCCAGACACTGATCCCTGCCGCCATCCTCTTCTTTCTATTTGCTCTGCCCATGCTGATTTTCTTCAAAGAAAGCGGCGTACGAACCGCGGTACCGATAAACATCAAATCTGAGTATAAAAATATCTTCGGGTCGTTTCTGAAATTATGTAAGTCGCCCGGCGTCGGTTTATTTCTCCTCTCCTATTTTTTCTTCAACGACGCTATTACCACTGCCTCAAATAATTTCCCAATCTACGTTGATAAACTTTTCGGAGTGAGCGATGACATAAAATCATACCTACTCATCGGTATCCTTATCACGTCGGCTATAGGCGCCCCGGTAAGCGGTTGGATTGCCGATAGGATCGGACTCAGAAAAGCCCTATTCTGGGTGCTGGGCGGTTTTGTGGCGGTATTTCCGCTCATGGCGATAGCCAAAGGTTTTACATTCTTCGTGTTCATTGCGATCGCTATGGGATTATGGTTTGGCGCCATTTGGACGGTTACCCGGGCATACCTGATGCGGCTGACCCCGCCCTCCATGACGAACCAATCCTTCACTTACTACACGCTCATGGAGCGTCTTGCCACCTTCGTCGGCCCGATATCATGGGGGCTTATCGTGACCTACGGTCCCACGGCGGGGGCCCTCAATTACCGCCTCGCGGCCGCAATGATGGCGGTCTTCGTAGTCATCGGCATCTTCTTCGCCAGAAAACTTCCGGAGGGGCAAATTGCACAGAAATAACTCCTCTTTAAGGTTATGAAAATATGCTTCTCGCGCGGCTCTCGGGTCGAGCGGATTGTTTTCCCCACAAACAAAATAATCCTGCCTGTGTTTCCTGAAGCAACTCTCGGAGGTTCAAAAGCTCGGTATCCCGAAGGGATTTTTGGACCGAGAGCGTAGGATGCGCTTGGCCGCTGGAGCCAAGCGACATCCGGTGCTGAAGGAAATATGGGCAGGATTACACCACCAAAAGTTGACACCTCCCCTCCCCGGGGCGTATTTTTATATTAACCAGGTAGTAGAAATGCGATTAAATTGAATCCGAATCGCACAATATCACTTGGATATAGGTTAAGTAGATATGAAGCAATGTTAGGTCTAAAAATACAAAATAGTTTAATCGCGATTCGCAATCGCATTTTCACTACCTGGTAAATGGAGATGTTTTTCAATACTTCATACGGTCTGAAAATCGAAGCGAACGAAGTCGTTCGTGAGATTTTGGAATTCATAAAAGATAAGCCGAATTTTAACTACAAGGTTATTATCGGAAGCGATTCGCTCCACCTACAGGACAACGGCGCGGACTTCGTGACCGCCATTGTGGTGCACAGAGTGGGAAATGGCGGACGCTACTTCTGGCGCCGGCTCGCGCTCGGGAAGTTCTATAATCTCCACGACCGGATTATCCAGGAAGTAATGCTCTCTATTGATACCGCGAAGGCGGTTCTGACCGATTTGGAGCAGGTGACGAAAGAACAAGAAGCGAACGGCTTGAAACTGAATTGGGATTTTGAAATTCACGTGGATGTGGGCGAGAATGGCCCGACCAAGAATCTCATTCAGGAAGTAGTTGGGATGGTGCGGGCGCATAACTTCGAGGCCAAGACCAAGCCCGATAGCTATGCGGCATCGAAGGTTGCCGACAGGTATGTATAGAGGAAGTTTGGCTGACTCAGAAAACACGCATTAACCCGCCCCAGCCGGCGGGTTCTGCTTGCTCTCGGCCTCGCTCTCCTTCGGCGCGGCTCAGGAACCGTGCCCGCCAGTTCGCCCTGAGCTCACTGCCGAAGGGTCGGCCTGCGAGACAGTTTTCTTAAGCCAACCAAACTTCCTTGGAGGGTGAAGAGTTTTATCGCTTCTTTTATTTTTATTTGGAGTAGTGATAGAATAAACCTCACTTCTATGGACAAGATTGTTTTGGACATCGAGACGAAAAACTTCTTTGACGACGTGGGCGGGCGCGACAACGTCGGGAAAATAGATGTCTCGGTGGTGGGCATTTATTCCTTCAATCAAGATAAATATATCGCCTTTGACGAACACGAAATGGATAAGCTCGGTGAACTCTTGAAGCACACCCGAATTATCGTCACGTTTGCCGGTACACGTTTCGATTTGCCGGTCTTGGAAAAATACTTTAACTTCAACATTAATTCTATTGAACATTTCGATATTCTCGAGGTGATAGAAAAAAATCTCGGGCGGAGAATAAGTTTGGGTATCTTAGCTGAGGCGAATGTGGGCGCGGGCAAGTCCGGCTATGGCGGTGAAGCCATCGAGATGTACAAGCGGGGCGAGATCCAGAAGCTCAAGGACTATTGTTTGCAGGATGTGAAGATAACGAAAGACATATTCGAACTCATCAAAAAGCAAGGATATTTATGGATTCCCGAGCGCTACTCTTCCCGAATGACGAAACTGGCCATAGAATATAAGGAAGAGGCTTCGGCCCAAAGCCAATTACTTTAATAATGTCATCTTTCAAAAATAACCGAGTTGTTCTTGCGGTCTTCGCCATCCTGATGGCGATAGGGCTTATGGCGGCCTATATTCCCATGCTTTTCCCGCCGAGCGGGAGCCAGAACGTTCCGCCCGACAACTCGCCCGCAACGGATAACAATTATTCGGCCCAACTGCCGAATGATTCCGCGCCGGTTGCGACAACGACCGTCACGAGCACTCCTCCCGCGAAAGCCCTGCCTGCGCAGGCAGGCTCTTTGCCGGACAGTTTCTCGGGCATTCAGGATGAACAGGAATCTCTGGATGATATAAATAATCTTTTGAAGTAAAACAAGAAATCAAAAACCGCCGAAAGGCGGTTTTTGCTGGCGTTTCTTCCAGTTTTAGCGTACAGTTAGATTCTAATGCGGGATAAAATCGTTGAAAATTTGATAAATAAAGAGACTAAACGGCAGGCGAATACCTTGGATCTGATTGCCTCCGAAAACCATGTTTCTAAGGATGTTTTGAAGGCCCTGGGCTCCGTTTTTACCAATAAATATGCGGAAGGATACGCCCATGCCCGCTACTATGCCGGAAACGACGTAGTGGACGAATTGGAGGATTTGACCAAAGCCCGCGCCCTCAAGCTCTTCAAACTCTCCCCGAAGGAGTGGTCCGTGAACATCCAACCCTACTCGGGTTCTCCTGCCAATCTCGCGGTCTATCTGGCTCTCGTTCCCATCGGAGAAAAGATAATGGGTTTGCGCTTGGATATGGGCGGGCATTTGACCCACGGCCACAAGGTAAGCACGACCGGAAAATTGTGGAAGATAGTCCCCTACGCGGTGAATAAAGGCAGCGGACAGTTGGATTACGGCGAGGTCTCCGGACTCGCAAAGAAAGAGAGGCCCAAACTAATCATCGCCGGATACAGCGCTTATTCTCGCTCAATCGACTTCAAAAAATTCCAGCGGATTGCGAAGTCCTCGGGGGCGATTTTCATGGTGGATATGTCCCATTTCGCCGGACTCGTGGCGGCTGGCGTCTATCCTTCGCCTTTCGATTCGGCTGATGTCGTTACCACCACGATGCACAAGACGCTTCGCGGTCCCAGGGCGGCCCTCATCTTCTCAAGAAAAAAGTATTCGGAGGCGATAGACAAAAGCGTTTTTCCGGGACTTCAGGGCGGTCCGCATGCGAACCAGATAGCGGCAACGGCGGTGGCCCTAAAGGAGGCGAGCGAGGGAAGTTTCAGAAGATACGCGAGGCAGGTCGTGAAGAATGCGAAGGCGCTCGCGGAGATGCTCAAGAAAAATCACTGGAAAGTCATCTCGGGCGGAACCGATTCCCATCTTTTTCTCGTGGATACCTGGGCGCGCGGATTGAGCGGACAGGAGGCCTGCGAACTTCTGGAAGAAGTCGGAATCGTCGTGAACAAGAACACAATTCCCTTCGATACGCGCACGCCGATGAGTCCGTCGGGCATTCGCCTGGGCACCCCGGCCATCACGACCCGCGGATTGAAGGAAAGGGATGTGAAAACTCTTGGTCGGCTGATATCCGAAGTTCTTACGAAGGAAGGGAAAACCGAGATTATCAGGAAAGAGGTAGCCAGGATTTGCAGGAAGTTCCCCATACGTTAGGAATCTTGACGTATTTTTTGGCACTATGTCCGTGGATTTTACACGGGTATTTTTTGTCTGTACGATAGGCATATATGGTTATAGACGGCAAAAAAATCGCCTCGGAGATATTGAAAGGCCTGAAAAAACAGGTTCGCCCAGAGGGTTTTTTGGCGGCCTTTCTCGTCGGAAACGACTCCAATTCGGAGAGTTTTCTGAAGCAAAAGGAGAAAGTCGCGAAGGAGTTGGGTGTGGATTTCCGGCTCTACAAATTCCCGGAAAAGATAACGCAGGACGAATTGAGGAAGGAGGTTTTAAAAGTCGCCGAACATAAGACCTGCGGTGGCGCCATTGTTCAGCTTCCGCTTCCGGCGCACATAAGCGAGCAGTATGTTTCAAACGCCATTCCGCGCGAGAAGGATGTGGACGTTCTGGGCGAGCGGGCGCTGGGTGCTTTTTATGCCGGCCGGAATCCGGTTCTACCCCCGGCGGTTGGCGTCGTCGAGGAAATTCTAAAAGTTACAAGTCATAAGTCACAGGTTGCAAGAGTGGCCGTTATCGGCAGAGGGGCGCTCGTGGGAAAGCCGGTCGCGGTATGGTTTATGGATAAGGCGGCCGAACTCTCGGTTTTTACGAGTAAGACAGGAGACACGAAGGATAAATTAAAAGATGCAGACGTGATCGTTTCCGGCGTCGGTAAGGCAAATCTCTTCGGCGCGGAAGACGTTAAGGACGGAGCACTGGTTATCGATTTCGGCTACGACACGAAGGACGGAAAATTCTGCGGAGATTTTGAGGCGCCCGCAGGAGAAACAAGCATTATTTATACACCAACCCCGGGCGGCACCGGTCCGATTTTGGTGGCCAAGCTATTTGAGAATTTCTACAGATTAACTACACTTTAGGTAGCTGTTGTACATCGGATACATCCCCCCAACCAAATAACGGCGGAGGTCGTCATGGGAAAGCAAGGAACCAAGTTCGGTTTCAATAAAGAAGAGGAGCTAAAAAACTTCAGAGCCGCTTTGAATGATAGGGGCATGAAGCTGGTAGAGAAGAGATTGAAAAAGATAATGAAGAAAAATAAAGGAATCTCGCCAGATGAAGCCCTTGAAATACTTGCCCACGAAAAGTAAGAACCGGACTCTCAGTGAATTCAAAACCCCGATTTCAGTTCGGGGTTTTTATTTATCCTGAGTTTATCGAAGGGTTATTCTTCATCCACCGGTGAACTTGCTCCTATCACGATTTTCTTCTCCGCCGCTTCTTCCGTCTTTTTCTTGATGGCCTCCAAAAGTTTCTTGTCTTCCTTGAGTTTCAGCCGGACATTGTCGAAACCCACTCCCAATTTTTCTTCGCCGAACGAAAAGCTCGCGCCGTTCTTTCTGACCACGCCGTATTTGATGGCCGTGTTCATTACGTCCGCCTCGTAGGAAATCCCCTCGCCGAACATTATGTCGAACTCGGCGATCTTAAACGGCGCCGCCACTTTATTTTTCACGATTTTCGCTTTAACGCGGTTGCCGATGCTTTCCTCCCCCTTCTTCACCTGGGCGATGCGCCGGATGTCTATCCGGATGGAGGAGTAGAACTTGAGCGCCATTCCCCCGGTCGTCGTCTCCGGATTCCCGAAGACCATACCGATCTTCATTCTCGTTTGGTTGATGAAAATTATGATGGTGCCGGATTTATCCGCGATGGCGGTGAGTTTGCGGAGCGCTTGGGACATGAGCCGCGCCTGAAGGCCCATATGGGAGGCGCCCATTTCGCCTTCTATCTCCGCCTTCGGCGTGAGCGCGGCAACGGAATCGATGACTATGACGTCAATGATGCCGGAACGCACTAAGCTCTCCAAAATATTCAGGGCCTCCTCGCCGTTATCCGGCTGGGAGATTATCAGGTCATTCACTTTTACGCCAATTCTTGCGGCATATTCGGGGTCCAGGGCGTGTTCGGCATCAATGAAAGCTGCCTTACCGCCCCGTTTTTGGGCTTCCGCGACCGCGTGGAGCGCGAGCGTGGTCTTACCAGAGCTCTCGGGGCCGAAAATCTCGATGATGCGCCCCTTCGGCAATCCCCCGCCGAGCGCCAGATCCAGAGAAAAAGAGCCGGAGGGTACCACCGCCACTTTCGAATGATGGTTTTCACCCAGTCTCATGACCGCCCCCTCGCCGAAACGCGACTGGAGCGACTCGATAAGTAAATCTAAGTCCTCGCCCGGTTTTTCGTTGGTTTTTTTATTGGGTGCCATTGGTCTTGTTTTCCGATTTCGATGACTGATAAAAAACTTGCTTGGTTATCGTATATGCTTTCCCCAGAAGTTTTTTTATCTGAAATGTGACGTTATTGAATCCCGGCTGGAGCAGGATATTTTTCTCGAAACTGCCGTCTTTTTGGGGATAAACCGCTTCGCCGTTTATCGTAAGCTCGTCGGACGGATTCATTATACCATGGATCGTGAAGCTGGCGTCCGAGGTGACCGTCGGGTCGGCAGTGAGATTCGTGAGTTTGAGCTCCGGCTGCCCGAAAAGCCCCGGCAAGCGGATGGCGATATATCCTAGGACGATGATGGCGACAACGGAGGCCGCCACAATCTTCTTATTAAGCTTTGGGATGGCGAAGCGATTAGGCGGAAGGGTATCTTCTTCTCCCGACTGGCGGATCTCCTCCCGATTTTTCAGGAACTCCTGCCAAAGTTTCTGCCCGTCCAGATTCAAGACCTCGGCGATTTTTAAGAGATAGCCGTGAACATACGGCACGGACGGAAGTTTGTCAAACCGCTCTTCCAAAATGAGCGCGAGCGACCGTTCCGATACCCCCGTGAGCTGAGAAAGTTTATCTATCGTAAGCCCCTTCAGTTTAAGGGATTCCAGTATCAAATTGGTCAGGTTTTTATTCTCGTTCTCCATTTTCTTCTCCGTTATTATTGTAGAACACCTCGCGGGGCTTCGCTCCGTCGCCCGGACCGATAATGCCCTTTTCCTCCATAATGTCGAGAATCCTAGCGGCCCTGGCGTAGCCTACCTTAAGCCGCCTTTGAAGGAGCGAGGCCGAGGCCTTTTTGGCGGCCCGGACGGTATTGATCGCCTCCCCGAGAAGTTCGTCGCTATCCCCGTCCATGTCGAAATCGTCGAAGTTCAGGTTCACCTGCGATTCCTCGCCGGTGCCATTCCCGTTCGAAACGTTAATGCCGTCGTCCGCGCTCTCATTGTTCTTTTTAATGAAGTCCGTTACCTTCTTTATCTCCTCTTCCGTTATGTAGGCGCCCTGGACGCGGAGCGGCTTCGAAATATCGGCGGCGATGAAGAGTGCATCCCCGCTTCCCAAAAGTTTTTCGGCGCCGGCAGCGTCGAGTATCGTCCGGGAATCTATCTGGCTCGCTACCTGGAGCGCGATGCGGGACGTAATGTTCGCCTTAATGAGACCGGTGATGACCTCAACCGAAGGGCGTTGGGTCGAAACGATAAGGTGAAGGCCGGTCGCGCGGGCCATCTGGGCAAGGCGGATAATGGAGCCCTCAACCTCCCGGCCGTATGAGGTCATGAGGTCGGCCAATTCGTCTATCACTATCACGAGATAGGGCAGACTCTTCCCGTTCTTGTTGTAGCTTTTGATGTCGCGTGAACCCTCGGTCAAAAGAAGCCGATAGCGCCGGTCCATTTCCTGAATGGCCCACCTTAGAACGCTTATGGATTTTTTATTCTCGGTTATGACGGGCGACAAGAGATGCGGAATGCCGTTATAAACCGAGAGCTCCACGCGCTTGGGGTCTATCATAATGAACCGAAGCATCTCCGGCGAGTTCCTGTAGAGCAGGGAAATTATTATGGAGTGTATCATTATGGACTTGCCGGAACCGGTCGCGCCCGCGACCAAAAGGTGGGGCATCCTCTCGACATCTTTGAAGATCGGTTCTCCGGAAACGTTCCGGCCCAATGCAAAGGCCAGGTCGCCGGATTTTTTGGCCTCAGGATATAAAAGCAGGCTTCCGAGGCGCACCACGGCCGCCGCTTTGTTCGGAACCTCTATGCCCACGAGCGATTTGCCCGGAATGGGCGCTTCGATCCTTATCGGATGGGCGGCCAGTGACATTGCCAGATCCTGGCTCAGGGCCGTAATTCTCGATAATTTGATGCCCTCGGCGGGTTTGAGCGTATAGCGGGTAACGGTCGGACCCACATTTATCTCCCCCATCTCGACGGGAATACCGAAACCATCCAGCGTTCTTTTTATGACATTCGCGTTCGCCCGCAGGTCGCCAATCGTGGGTTTTTCGGTGGTTGAGACGAGTAGGTCCAGGGGCGGCGCCACGTAATTTCTTATGGGCCGGGCCGCCGTTACTTTCGGCGTTTCCATTTTGGATTCGATTATGAAGTCTTCTTCTTTCTTTTTCTTTTCTTCCCTCTTCTCTTCTTTCGTCTTTGCCGGCGGTTCCTCGGGAAGATTTATATCGAGTTCTTCGTCTTCTTCCTCGTCCTTATCCTTCTTCTTAAAAAGATTCAAATTGAACGGTCTGTTTACGATAACGAGGAATGAAACGATGATGGCGGTTACGGTAATGACCACCGAGGCCGGTATTCCGAAGGGCACCTTGAGATAGCCGATGCCGATGCCAACCCAGCCGCCGCCTCCGGGTAAGACGATGTCTATGAAGCCGAGGGAGGCCGAAATGAAGACGATACTCCCGGTGAGCGCCGGGCCCAAAAGTTTATTCTTGTCGGATATGAGGAAGGTAAAGCCGATAAGGAGCGAAAGCGCCGGCAGGAGCCAGTAGCCCCAGCCGAAGAGCTTGTCGAAGAAGCCGTAAAAAGCGGTGCCCATAGGGCCAGCCTCATTGGTCGCCGCGAGCACGAAAATTATCGCGAGCCCGAAGAGTACGACGAACCAGATACTTTTCTTGGTGTCCGGATGAAGAGGAGAAATTTTTTCTTCACGTTCCCCGCGTTCCCTTTTTCTGAATTTATCTTTGGCCATGAGATTTACAGCTGATTCTATTAAAAGCGAAATTGGGGTAAAATTCAAACCCCGCACCGAGCCGAGCATTTCGCTTTCCGCAACGCGGCGTAGTGCTAGAATGATATTAAGTCGAATTGATTGTTTTAATTTGAATTGATAACTCTGGTCACTGGGAAAGCGAGCGTTGCCAATGCTCGATCTGGTGACGGGGTCAAATGAATGAAGAAGAGCTTAGGGGAAAAAGACGTCATTGTTTTTGACCTGGACGGAACGCTTGTGAAGAGCAAGCTTCCACTCGATCGGGAAATGGCCCGGCTGCTTGCCGGGTTGACCGGGAAAAAGAAGGTGGCAATCATAGGCGGCGGGAAGTTACCTCTTTTCAGGTGGCAGGTTTTAGAACCAATGGAAAAAGAAAGGCCAATGCTGGAGAATTTGTTTCTTTTCCCCACGAGCGGAGCCGCCTTTTACCGCTATAGGAAGGGATGGGAAAAAGTTTACGAACTGAGAATGGCCGGAAGCGAGATAAAGAAAGTAAGAAACGCTCTAAAAACGGCACTTTCGAGGGCTCACTTTGAATACCCCAAAAAGAGATATGGCATTTTGATAGAGAATCGGGGGACCCAAGTGACTTTCTCGGCTGCGGGACAGCTTGCTCCCCTTTCGGTGAAGAAAGAATGGAATCGCGAGTCCGACATCCGGCCGAAGATAATGAAAGAACTATCAAAGCTCCTGCCCGGGTTCGGTATACGTGCAGGCGGACTTACCTCCGTGGACGTAACCAAGAAAGGAGTCGACAAAGGAAGCACCATCAAGAAATTCATAAAGTTCATCGGCGCACCCAAAAGATCCGTTCTCTTTATCGGCGATGCCATCTTTCCCGGCGGTAACGATTATGCGGCGCTTGAGGCCGGCTTCGACTGTTTAAAGGTAAAGAACCCCAACGATACCAGGAAGATTATTGGAAAAATTTTAAGATAACTCTCTGGTTTGACAAAACCGCCTCTATTTGATTTAATAGAGGCAGTTTTTTACGTATCCATCCACTAATTGGGGGCAATATGAAAACCCTATGGTTTGCAAACGCAGTGGTCGTGCTGATCACTATGGTGAATCTCCTTGCATTCTTCGGTTTTTTCGGCAGGATCGATTTCACTGTGGTATCGACACTTCTCGTCTCTCAGTTTCTTTCGCTCGGCTTATTCCTATTCGAGTTAGACAAGAAAATGTTCATATCCTCAGGGTTCTCATCGCTATCCCTGTGGATATATTTTGAGACGCGGATAGATTCCAAGGTCACCTTTTTAGACATTAACGCATCGTTCGCTATTATATTTCTATTCTCACTCATTCTTATCCTAGCGACAGTGATGGTATCAAAAATAGAGGGACTAAAAACTTTCCGGGTATTCCTTTTGGAGATTATGCATTCTGGCCTGATTTTCGGAGTGGTCTGGATAATCTGTATCCTTTTAGAAGCAAGTCAAGCCATGCCTCTCCCCCTTCACTCGTTCCTTGTCTGGCCATAAGCCGGACTATTTCACCCCCGCCGCGCAATTTATGCGTGCGCGGGGTTTGTCTTTGATAGACCCATAAAAACAGGAAAAGCCGGAAAACTTGAAAAACCAGGAAAACCCGATAATGCGATGAAATCTACACTTGTAGGTTTCATGCGATTACCGGGTAGTGCGATTAAACCTACTCTGTTTGACAATAAGTGTAAAACAATGTGAAACACTGTTTTTTCTGGACAACCTGGTAATGCGATGAAACCTACACTTTTCATTTTTTGATGAAAAAATTGTTTGGTGTAAAACATTTTTAAAACCCGATTTTATGCTAAAAATAGCTGTGATTTTTATCATTTTGTAGATTATAATTTGGTAAATGACTCAAAAATCTGAACTAGGAGCAGAAGGAGAAGAATTTGCGGCTGAGCTCCTAAGAGGAGAGGGATACAAGATCCTTGAGCGAAACAGGCGTGAGAAGTGGGGAGAGCTGGATATCGTAGCAAAAGCTCCGGATAAAACACTGGTTTTCGTGGAAGTGAAGACCCTTCGACGGGCTCAGGGCAGGCCACCGGAAGAACAATTGATGCCGGAAAATGAGATGACGGCCTCAAAAATGAAAAAATTCCGCCGGACGGCGGAATTATATGCCGGTTCGCATGAAGAAATGATAAGAGATAAAAGGGGATGGCGGCTAGACCTGATCGCGCTTGAAAAAAATAATGACGGAACATTTCTGGTCCGTCACTACGAAAATGTCTGAATCTTGTATTACAATATATTCTTTATAATGTCAATACTTGATTATTTCCTCTGGAAGAATATTATTATCTTGTAGATCCGCTCCCCGAGAGCGGAAAAATTTTAAGAATATGGATCTGAAACAATTAGCCAATGCGGCGGAGCAGATAGCAGCCGAAAAGGGAATCCCCGCCGAAAAGGTGCTGGGAGCAATAGAGGCATCGATTGCCGCGGCCTACAAGAAAGAGTATCGGAAGCGTTCCGAAATAATCCGCGCCAAGTTCAATATGAAGAGCGGCGAGGTGGATTTCTCGCAGGTAAAGACGGTGGTTGCTCCGGAACAGGTGCGCGTCGTAAGCGAAGCCGAGGAAGAAGAAATGAATCCGTCCGCTTCGGAAGAAAAGGACGAACTGCCCCGCTACAATCCCGACCGCCACATCTTTTTGGACGAAGCTCGGAAAGTAAAATCCGACTCCCAGGCAGGCGAGGAAATCGAATTTCCGCTCGAGGCCCACGCTGATTTCGGACGCATCGCGGCCCAGACGGCCAAGCAGGTGATATTGCAGAACCTCCGGGAGGCGGAGCGCTCATCGATAAAGGACGAATTTGCCGATAAGGAGGGGACCATCGTGAGCGGTGCGGTTCAGCGCTTCGACCACGGGAATGTCTTCGTGAATCTTGGACGCGCGGTGGGAATAATGTATCCGAACGAGAGCATTCCCGGCGAGCACTATCGCTTGGGTGACCGGATGCGCTTCTACATTCTGGCCGTTCAGGACGACGCCCGCCGGCCCGGCATCATTCTTTCCCGCTCCCATCCGAATTTCGTGGCAAAGCTTTTCGAGCTTGAGGTGCCGGAAATCGCCGAAGGGACGGTGGAGATAAAAGAAATTGCGAGAGAAGCGGGGAGCCGGACGAAGATAGCGGTCGCTTCTAAAGAAGAGGGCGTCGACCCGGTGGGTTCGGCGGTCGGCCAGCGCGGAACACGCGTGATGGCGGTTACGAACGAGCTCGGGAACGAGAAGATAGATATAATCGAATGGTCCGACGACCCCTCGAAATTCATCGGCAACTCGGTCTCGCCGGCCAAGGCCAAGCTGGTGGAGATTCTGGATAGACGCGAGGCGAGAGTATTGGTCTCCGAAGATCAGTTGAGTTTGGCCATCGGCAAGGGCGGACAGAACGTCCGTTTGGCGGCTAAGCTTACCGGCTGGAAGATAGACGTGCGTTCGCAATCCAATCCGGAAGCGATTCTGGAGGGCGGAGTCGCTTCGGCCGAGGAGGGCGGTGATGCCATTACTGATTTTGGCGACGGCGCGGAAACCGTAAAGGAAAAAAAGTTGGATCCGGAAGAAAAAGAAAATATAGCCGATTAACAAAAAATATTTTTTATCCCTAAAAATAGCACTAAAACCCTCATTTTTTTGAGGGTTTTGCATAATTGAGAAAGCGGGATTATGCTGTAATTAGAATCTAAAAAGCTTGTACTTTCCGGAGGTGACACCTCACCAACGTTTTCACCCCACCACAGGCACCGTGTAGGGCGCTGCGTCGGCTGTGAGCTTGTACGAAACCCCTAGTTTTCTAGATATTCTAGGAGCCGAACCGGAAGGTTAGTCACGTGGCTAGTTCCCCTCCAACCTCCCTGGCAAGGGAGCCCTGCGAACATGCGATGTCGAGGTCGTGCTGAGCAGGGGAAACGGGCCGTATGCAAAGGGCTGTTCAGTTCCACCGAACAGCTCTTTTTAATTGAGAAAAATCGGAAAAGACGAGATAATACCTTCAATGGAACATAGATTATTTGATTTCAAAAACAAAAAGATTCTCGTAATGGGTTTGGGTTCGCTCGGCGGGGGGATTGCGGCCACCAAATGGCTCGTTAGGCACGGCGCAAAGGTAACCGTGACGGATTCGCGTTCCAGAGAAAAGTTGAAAGATTCAATAAAGAAACTGGGGAGCGCCGCCAAAAAAGTTAAGTTTGTTTTAGGCGAACATCGCGAAGCGGATTTTAAAAATAATGACATTGTCGTCGTGAATCCGGCCGTTCCACACGAGAGCAAATATCTGGCAATTGCGAGAAAACACAAGAAATTACTCGTGAACGATGCTCAGCTCTTTTTTGACACTGTCCAAAATCCCATCGTGGCCGTAACGGGGACGCGTGGCAAGACCACGACGACGAATTGGATTGCCCATTTTTTGAAGTTCAAACACTTGCAAGCAGTGGCCGCCGGGAACTCGTCGGATGTAGCTCTTCTTGCACTTACAGACAAGCTGAAGGATAAGAAGAATCCAGCGGTTGTTGAGCTCTCCTCATGGCAGCTGGAACTTTTGCCGGGCGCGAAGCGAGCGCCGGATGTCGCAATAATCACGAATATTTACCCGGACCACCTGAACCGATACGAATCCATCAAGGACTACGCTTCCGCCAAAGCAAATATATTCAGGGGGCAGGACAAGAGCCAAAATCTTATACTGAATGCCGATAATTCCTGGACCAGATTCTTCCTGAAATTCCGGCCGGCTTCCGGGATTTTATTCTTCTCCAAGAAATCCCTTGCGAAGAACCAGAACGGCATCTTTATTATGAACGGGGCGATATATTTTAGGGATGGCGGTCAGGCGGAAAAAGTCATCTCCGAGAGAATCATCAGGGAATTTTCGTTCCGGGGCGAACATAACGTGGAGAATCTGCTTGCCTCGCTTCTCGCGAGCCATCTTCTGGGGATGGATTGGGCGGTGCTCGCTAAAAAAATAGGAACCCTGCCGGATATTCTGTACCGCGAAGAGGTTATTATGAAAAAGAAGAATCTCATGGTCGTGAACGACTCCGCGGGAACATCGCCGGACGCCGTTATCGCTGCTATAAAGCGCTTCGTGCCTCAGGGGAATACCATCCTAATAACAGGCGGAACGGACAAGAATCTGGATTTCGGGGATTTGGCGGGGGTAATGAAAAAATATCTAAAGCCGGAAAATGCTTATTTCCTGAACGGCAGCGCAACAAAGAAACTGGTCACCACCTTAAAGAGGGTCGGCTATTTCGGTAAGAAACCACCACAGGTTTATGAGGATTTGACAGAGATTCTTGCATTTGTGAAGGCGGCAATAAATCCGAAACGGGGGACAACCGTCGTTTTTTCGCCCGGCGCAGCGAGCTTCGAAAAGTTCAAGAACGAATTTGACCGCGGAGAGAAGTTCAATCTATACTCCAAGCAGATCCTCAACTAAAACGAAAACAACTGCAGGAGGCACTATGCCGACCATGGTAGATTTTGAGAAAGAGTTGAAGGGTATAAATATCCTTGAACTTGGTCCGGAGAAATATTTAAGGGCGCTTTGTGAACTTGGACTGAGATTCTGTCCGAATGGTCCAAGCGAACTGGGGATGGCCTTTCAATTCAAAGAGTCGCTCTGTGGCAGGGTCGCGGGGGTGATCGGTATCAATACCGACACCAAGTTTCAGGGTCAGGATTTTCAACACTTCATTGAATCACTGGATGCCGGTCTCCCTGTGGATGTAATCGCGGAAAATTTCACCGCCGTCGTAGGCGTTCCGTCCTAGACCGATTTCAAATGAGATAACGGCCCCGTTGTTGTTAAAAGACAACGGGGTTCAACATTTCTACTCGGCTTTTACTTTGAGTTTCTTCGCCCGGCTTCTTTCCATTTTAGGCATCTTTACGGTAAGGATGCCGTTTTTCATCGTTGCGGTTGAATTGTCCGGGTCCACTTCCTGCGGAAGAATAATTGAGCGGGAAAAGCTTCCCCAAAAAAGTTCCTGATAGAAATAATCCTTTTCCTTCACCTCTTCTTTTCTCTCCCGCTCGCCGCGGATGGTTACAGATTCGTTAGTTATGTTTATCTCCAAATCATCTTCTTTGACTCCCGCCACGGTAGACTGGACCACTATATAGTCGCCCTCCTCAAAGACGTCAACCGTAAGCGTGCCCTCCTCATCCTTGGTCGCTTTGGGTTTCTCCGTGGAAACCTTGAGGGACGGTGGTTCCGTCCTCAATTTGGCGAGCTCAACGAAGATGTCCCGCTTCGGCTCGTCGTTTTGGTTTCCTCCGAACATACTCCGATTATACCCGGTACTACAACTTTGTTGTAGTGCCGGGTTATATCACGGAAACGATTCTTTAGTTTTCGGTCTTTAGCTTCGAAAAATCGTGAAAGACGAAGAAAGCCGCGAATATAAGGAAGAGCGAGGGATAGAACAAGTTCACGTCCTCGAATCGGTAGATGAGATAATTGAAAACGAAGTGAATTATGGTGGCGATGCCTATGCCCAAAGCAATCCTGGATCCGACCCTGCCAATCTTCCGGCCGATGGCCCAGTAGAAACCGGCGAAGGCCGAAGCCAAGCCGTGGAGCAGGGTCGCGCCGATGAAGCGGAAACCCAGCGCGCTCAGGCTGGTAATGAAATTGGTCAGGCTCAAATAGTCCAGTTTGTCGCCCATTATGAAAATGTTTTCAATGGTCGCAAAGCCCAAGGCGGCGGCAATGGTATAGATCATGGCGTCCACCGGCTCGTCGAAGGCCGGTTCCTTATTTACGCTTAAATAAGCCGCAAAGAACTTGAAGATTTCCTCGATTACCGCGAGCCCCAGAACAAGGAAGAGAAAAACATTGAGCGGTCCGGCAACGAATTTCTGAAAAATAACCTGGAGAACGAGAACTGGGATGCTTACGAGCGCGCCGGCGCAAAAGGTGAAAAGGATCAATCTCTTCGGCTCAGGATGGCGGTCCTCCCTGAGGAAAAAGATCATCCACATTATCGACGGCAGAAGGGCCAGGACTATGACGAGAAGAAAATTAAATGTTGCTACCATGTTTCTACTATGAGGAGTTTCTTATCTCCGACCGGAAGATGTTCATAAACGGCCTCGGTGATGAAGGGCATAAAGGGATGGAGCATCTTCAGTGATTCTTTGAGCGTGTAAGCGAGAATTTTTTGGGTGCCAGCTTTCAGTTTTTCGTCCGAACACTGTTTCTTGGATTCCTCGATGTATTTGTCGCAGAACTCGTGCCAGAAGAATTCGTAGAGGTCGTGAAGGGCGGGACTGAATTCGAAACTTTCAATGCTCTTTCCGATATTTTTCTTGGCTTTAACCAATTTCGCCAATATTTCTTTGTCGGCGGCGGTTTTTGGGGTTAATTTCGAATTTCGAATTTCGAATTTCGAATTTCCGATCTGCTCAAGAACAAATCGGGAAGCGTTCCAAATCTTGTTCGCGAACTTCCGGCCGGCCATTACGGCCGCCTCGTCCCAGCGGATATCCTGCCCGCTGGCCTGCCAGATTATTCCGAAGCGGGTGGCGTCCGCGCCGAATTGATTGATGTAGTTTAGAGGGTCGATGCCGGTGCCCAAGCTCTTGGACATTCTTTTCCCGTCCTTTGAGAGTATCGTGCCGTTTATGAAGACATCCGTGAAGGGAACTTTTTTGTGGAATTCCAGACCGGAAAAGATCATCCGGGCGACCCAAAGATTCAGAATGTCGCGGGCGGTAATGAGCGCGCTGCCGGGATAATAATTTTTCAGGTCGTCTTTGGAGAGTCCGGCGAATGGCCATAGGGCGGACGAGAACCACGTGTCTAACACATCTTGGCTTCGTTCCATCCCACATTTTTCGCAGAACGGACACACTTTCGGTTTTTCTAAGGATACGACGAATTTTTCCTTATCATTCTTGCAGAAATAGACCGGAAGCTGGTGTCCCCACCATATTTGCCGGGAGATGGACCAGTCGCGGACGTTTTCAAGCCAATTTAGATACGTCTTTTCGAAATTTTTCGGCTGGATTTTGACTTTCTTGGATTTTACGGCGCTTTTCGCCATCGCGCCCAGCTTATCCATCTTGAGGAACCACTGGACGGAGGGGATCGGTTCTATCGTCGCGCCGCAGCGGTAGCACTTCGCGACCCGGTTTTTATGCGGCTCTTCTTTTACCAAGAGTCCCATCTCTTTTAAGTCGCTTACTATTTTTTCTCTGGCTTCAGTGACCTTAAGTCCGGCATACTTTCCGGCTGCCTGCGTCATCCGGGCGCGTTCATCTATCACCTGGATCGTCTCCAGTTTGTGGCGCTGGCCGATCTCAAAGTCCAGGATATCATGGGCCGGCGTCACCTTGACCGCGCCCGTGCCGAACTTCGGGTCTATCACAATGTCGCCGATTATCGGGATCTCCCGATTTTGGATCGGAAGCATCACTTTTTTCCCGATGAGCGATTTATATCTTTTGTCGGTGGGATTCACGGCAATCGCGGTATCGCCCAGCATTGTTTCGGGGCGGGTGGTCGCGACCGTTATCTCGGGAGAATATCTGATGTACCAGAGTTTCGTTTCGCTATCCTCGTACTCCAATTCCAGTTCGGACAAGCTCGTGCCGTCCTTGGGGCACCAATTTACGGTGCGGAGGCCGCGATAGAGCCAGCCCTTTTCGTAGTAATGGACGAAAGCTTTTAGGACGTCGCGGCTGTAGTTCTCGTCCATCGTGAAGCGTACCCGGGACCAGTCGGCCGAGACACCCAACTTTCTCAATTGGGAAAGGATGATGTCGCCGTATTTTTCCTTCCACTCCCAAACCTTCTCGATGAACTTCTCGCGGCCGAGTTCCCACCGGGATATGTTCTCTTTCCTCAATTCCCTTTCCACCTTGTATTGGGTGGCGATGCCGGCGTGGTCGGTTCCCGGAAACCAAAGCGTTTTGAATCCCTTCATTCGGTAATATCTGACGAGAATGTCCTGAATGACATTGTTCAGGGCATGGCCCATATGGAGCGTGCCCGTCACGTTCGGAAGGGGCATGTAGACGATGTAATTTTTCTTGCGCTTTTTCTGATCGGGGAGCTTATCGGGATTGAAATAGCCCGACTTGAGCCAGGTTTCGTATATTTTATCCTCAACGAGCTTGGGGTCATATTGGGGATTCAGCATAATACAATTATAAATTCAAATTCGCCTGGGCGCGAATGGCACGCTTCTTTTTTCTTAGGTTCTGGATGTAGGCCGCGACCGCGATCATCACGGCGTTATCGGTATTGAAGTTCATTGGCGGAACGAGAAAGTTCCGCCCGGCCTCCTTGACCGCATTTCCAAGCGTTTCTCTCAAGAATGAATTAGCTGCGACTCCGCCCGAGAGTATCACCGACTTGGTTCTATATTCTTCCGCCGCCCGGATGGCCTTGGCGACCAGTACGTCTACCGCTGCCTTTTGGAAGCTTGCGGCCACGTCGGCCTTATTTGCCCTCGGATTATCCCGCAAATAATATAGTACCGAAGTTTTCAAGCCGGAAAAACTGAAATCATAATTCTTGTCGTGGAGCATCGGGCGCGGAAAACTTATCGCGCCGGAATCTCCGCGGGAAGCGAGCTTTTGTATCTCCGGTCCGCCGGGATAGGGGAGTCCGAGCATCTTCGCCGCCTTGTCGAAGGCCTCGCCCACGGCGTCATCCCGCGTCTCGCCCAGTTTTTTCCACTTAGTGAGCGATTCAACCTTCAATAATATTGTGTGCCCTCCGCTCACGATTAGGGCGATGGCCGGAAATATCTTTGAGAGGGCAAGTTTGTTGTCCAAAAGCACGCTGTATAGGTGACCTTCAAGGTGGTTCGCTCCGATGAGCGGAGTTCTCTTAAAAACATCCTTTTTGAGTTCTTTGGCAAACTCAACACCGGTCCATAGCGCCGGCTCCAGGCCGGGTCCGACCGTAACCGCAAGTAAGTCGGGCTTGATTTTCTTGTCCTCGGTCACTTCCTTGAAAACTATCGGCAGGTTTTTAATGTGTTCCCGCTTCGCGAGATTCGGCACGACGCCCCCCCAGGGCCGATGGACAGCGATTTGGGATGAAACAATACTCTTCAGAATCTTGAATTTCGGGTTACGAAGGCCGCCGCTTGCCTCCAAAAGTGCTAACGCAGTTTCATCACAACTTGTTTCTATTGCTAAAATTCTCATTTGATTGTTGCGGTTCCTGCCCCGTCACCAAAAGAGCGCTTTTCTACGCTTCGGCGGTAGCCGCAAAGCGCAGCGCTCTTTTTGGTGCGGGGTCGTCGCAGGAAGTTTCAATAGCCAGGATTCGCATACAAGGAATTGTATCGGACGGCGCGGTTTTTTGACAAGCATCCGGAAGTATTTTAATGTTTAGTCGGTTCTTATCCAGAAATAAAATTAGCCAGCCGTTTTTTGCTGGGTGCGTTCTCTAAAGAGAACGCATTTTTTGTTTTTAATCCGGCGTGTTATATACTTACCATATGATTCAACCATTTTTAGTTTTTGGCGATTTTGGCATCGCTATATTGAGGGTAGTGTTGGCGCTGATACTTATAGCGCACGGCTGGTCGAAGATAAAGGGTATAAAAGGTACGGCGGTGTGGATGGGCCAGACGTTCAAGCCGGGATTTTTCTGGGCCACCGTCGTCGCGCTCACCGAATTCGCCGGCGGGATATTCCTCCTGTTCGGATTTTTGACCCAGCTCGTGGCACTGCTCGTTGCTATTGAGTTTTTGGTCATAGTATTCACGGTGAAGCGCGGCAAGGGTTTCGTCGGCGGGAACGAATTTGAGCTTCTGATTCTCGCCGCAGCCCTGGCGCTTCTAACCCTCGGCTCCAGCCACTACGGTCTGGACTACTACTGGGGCGTTCTGCTTTACTAGAGAGGCATTATGATGCCTATGCGTTTTTGGGAAATAATTCCGGGCGCGCTCGCTTGGACGACGCTTTTGGGGTTCCTTCTTTTATCCTGGCGCCTGCCCGAGGCGGTCGTCTACGTAATCATCCTTTACGACCTATATTGGCTTTTGAAGGTGTTCTATCTTTTCTCCCACCTTCGCCCGGCGTTCGTGAGAATGCGGGACAACATGAAGGTAGATTGGCTCGATAGATTGCGGTCGGAAAAATCCGGCGCTTGGGAGAAGATCCACCATCTGGTGGTTTTTCCGGTAGCCCGTGAGCCGTATGAGGTTTTGAGGAGCAGTTTTTTGAATTTGGCGGATTCGAATTATCCCAAGGAAAGATTCTTTGTGGTGCTCGCGATGGAAGAACGGATCGGAGAAGAGGGCCTGAAGTCGGCTGAGAAGATAAAAGAGGAATTCGGTTCAATGTTCAAGAACTTCCTCATTACCGTTCATCCGGTGGGCATCCCGGGGGAGATGATCGGCAAGGGTTCGAATGAAACGTGGGCGGCGAAGGAGGCGAAAGAGAAAATCATTGATCCATCTGGTGTATCCTACGAGGACATATTGATATCGGTTTTCGATATAGACACTCGCACCGATCGTGATTACTACGGCATTCTCACTCACACCTTCCTCTCTGTTCCACATCCGCAGCGGTCGAGTTATCAGCCCATCCCCATTTATCTCAACAATATCCACGAAGTTCCCTTCATGGCTAGAATGATGAGCTTTTCGTCGACCTTCTGGCAGTTGATGCAGGAAGCCCGTCCGGAACAGCTTGTGACCTTTTCTTCGCATAGCATGCCGTGGAAAGCGCTTACGGAGGTTGGATTTTGGGAAAAAGACCTGGTTTCGGAAGATTCCCGCATTTTTTTTCAGTGCCTCGCTCACTACAAAGGCGACTGGCGATGCGAGCCGGTTTTTTATCCCATCTATCTGGATGCGGTGGCTGGAGAGAATTTTTGGGCGGTCGTGAAGAATTTGTACAAGCAGCAGCGGCGCTGGGCTTGGGGGGCGGAAAATCTGGCTAGGTTGGCCGGCGATTTTTCCCGGGATAAGGAAATATCCGGAAGAGTAAAAAGATTTTGGTTTCGGGTGCTCTTCGACGGATTCTATTCCTGGTCCACCAGCTCGTTCATAATATTTTTCTTCGGTTGGTTGCCGAACGTTCTGGGAAACGAGGTATTCCGCGCCTCGGTCCTTTCGTATAATTTGCCGCGGGTTACCGGCTGGATGCTGAACCTGGGTTCGGTGGGCATTTTGGCTTCCGCTTTTTTGAGCATCATTATACTCCGGCCGACGATGAAGGGATTCAAAAAGAGATACTACGTGTATTACGTTTTGCAGTGGATTTTAACTCCGGCTGTTTTTATTATCTTCAGCGCCTTGCCGGCCCTGGATGCCCAAACCCGGCTGATGCTCTCGGGACGTTTCCGTCTGGGTTTTTGGAACACGCCGAAGCCGAAAACGGGCCCCGTTTAACATGACGGAGTATCTTACCCAAGCCGTGGTTTTGGGTTCCCGGCCGCAGAAAGAAAATGATTGGCTGGCGGACCTGTATACGCGGGAATTCGGCCGACTGGAAGCAAGGGTTATTGGCGGCCGCAAGATTCTCTCGAAGCTCGCTCCTCATTTGGATTTGTTCAACCTGGTTACGGTACGCCTCGTAGAGAAGAAGAGCATAACGTTGACCGATGTTCTCTCCGACGACAGCTTCAAAGATAAGCGCAGCCGGTCCGATTTTTACCCGAAGTTTTTGAATGTGCTCCTGCTGACTCGGGCGCTCACGCCCAAAGCGGTGCCCGATATGCATCTTTGGCACTATCTGGTGAAAAGCCTTAAAACCGGGAACGGCGACGTAAAAACCCTGCTTAAGGTTCTGGGCTATGACCCGCAGCATGCGACCTGCGATTCCTGCGATCGGAGTCCGGTATCGGCTTTTCGCATCAAGGACCAATCGTTTTTTTGCCGAAGCTGCAGTTTAAAAGATTCTCCGGATGGGATAGTATATTTCTAGTCGCATTTACGGCGGTTTTTTTATGTCTCTCGAAAGTCTCGAAAAAAGATTGAAAAATTCCCGGGTGAAAATATCCGGCAAGAGTTCCACTCGAACGAGAGAGGCGGAAGAAAAAATGCCGGAGCCTCTCTCGGAAAAGATACTCGAGTTCGAAGAAGAACTCGAAGACAGTCATCGTTGGCTAAAAAGGGCCCTTTTATTCGGAAGCGGTTTGGCATTCCTGATTCTCGCCTTGGGGTTATTTTTCATATTCTCGTACAGCACGAGTTCGCGGGACGTGACGCTTGAAATTTCTCCCCCAACCGTTATCTCCCGGGGAGCGCCTTTCTCGGTGGATGTGAGCGTTACGAATAACTCCGGCGGCCTCATCAAAGGCGGAATAATCACGCTCAATTTGCCTCAGGGCGTGATCGCGCCTGACTCCGGCCGCGACCGCAGTGTGGTGACGGAGAACGTAGGGGACCTAACGTCGGGCAATCTCATAAAGAGGACCTATTCTCTCGTACCGGTGGATCCCGTCGGTTCGAAAGAAACCGTGACCGCGGTCCTGTCGTATGCGATATCGACCGGCGCCCGGTTCGAAGTGCGCCAAACTCTGGAAATAGAAGTAAAAAACTCGGCCATCGAGATGGAATTGAAGCGGCCCGACCAGATATTGAGCGGTTCTACATTCACCGTGAAGGTCAATTACAAAAACAAGAGCAATTTTAATTTCCCGGCGCTTACTCTAGAGGCTGACTATCCGAATGCCTTCAAGTTCGATTCGGCGAGCATTCCTCCGGCATCAATGAATAATTATTGGCAGCTCGGAGGGCTGAGTGGAAACGCAAGCGGGACGGTTTCCATCTCCGGCCATTTGGACTTAAGTTCGGGTGCGAACGTCTCTTTGCCGGTTAAGATCTCCGCCAATTTCGGCGGCCAGGATTATCCCGTTGCGGATGGCGTCGTTACCCTTTCTCCCGCATCCTCGCCTATATCCCTTCAAATTTCCGTCAATAACCAGAGCGATTTTCTGGCTCGCGCGGGCGATACCCTCTACTATTCCATTCAATATCAGAATTCCAGCGGTATTGCTTTGGCTGATGCCAAGATAACCGCGACCATTCTCGGGGGAATGCTGGATTGGAGTTCTCTTAAGACCGACGGAACTTTTTACCCGAACACCCAAACCATAAGCTGGAATTCCTTGAACACGCCGGCTCTCAAGATGCTCGACCCTGGCGCAAGCGGCCAGGCGAACTTCCAGGTGAAGTTGAAAGGCGTTTTCAATCTAGAGCGATTGAACGACAGGAATTTTTCCGTTCAGGTGAACGCGGTTATGAGTTCGCCATCCGTTCCTTACTATCTTTCTTCGAAGAGTACCTCGGTAGAAGCGGTTTCGGATGTGAAAATTTCGGGTTTGGCTTCGGTCACCGCCCAGGGGTATTTCAACGACGACGGGAGCGGTCTTTCGAACAAGGGAAATCTGCCGCCGAAGGTCGGTCAGGCAACTCAGTACACCATCCATTGGCTCATTAGGAATTTTGCGACCGACCTGAATAACGTTGAGGTGAAAGCGACGCTTGCTTCGGGCGTGAAGTGGGTGACGGCCGGACCGATGAATTTGGGGAATCCGATATCGTATAACGCCGGCGACAACTCGGTCGTCTGGGATATCGACCGAGTGGCGGCGACTAAGGGAGTCTTGAGCGACCCCGCCGAGGCGGTTTTCCAGGTGGAAGCGACGCCGGATATCTCGATGGTGGGGAAACCCGAGTCGCTTATCGGTACGACTTATTTGAAAGGCACCGATAATTTTACGGGGCAGGAACTGACGAGCCAGTTCATTCCGCTTAATACGGCGATGTTGGATGATGCTGTGAGTGCGGTGGAATCAATTGTCGTAAGATAATTCCGCTTATATTTTTCTCATCACCGGCGGTTCACCCGCTCCAGCGGCGGGTGACCGCCTACGCTCTCATCCCGCCAAGTCCCGACTATGTCGGGACACCAAGCTTGGCGGGATTCCGAGGGTCGCTTCGAAAAACACAAGCGGAATTCATAATACCCTTGAGGTAAATAAGGAACGCATTTACAATTGATTCATATATGAAAGGGAAAGAGGAGGGGAATTTATTCGAGAAAATCGCGAGCTTGGCGAAGCGGCGCGGCTTCATTTATCCCGGCTCCGAGATCTACGGCGGCTTGGGTGGATTTTACGATTGGGGCCATTTGGGAGTGAAACTGAAATGGAACATCGAGTCATCCTGGTGGCGGGAGATGGTCCAGCTTCGCGACGATGTCGTGGGGATAGATACTGCTCTCATTATGAATCCTAAGGCCTGGGAAGCCTCGGGGCACGTCTCCGGTTTTTCCGACCCGCTCGTAGAGTGCAAAAAGTGCCATCATCGTTTCAGAGCCGACCAGATCGGGGGAAATAAATGCCCGGATTGCGGAGGGGCGCTTACCGAGTCCCGCCAGTTCAACATGATGTTCAAAACCTTCGTCGGTCCCGCGGAAGATACCGCCTCCGTGGCATATTTAAGGCCCGAGACCGCCGGCGGAATTTTCGTTAATTTCAAAAATATTCTTTCCACGAACCGGCTCAAAATTCCTTTCGGTATCGCCCAGATAGGCAAGGCGTTCCGGAACGAGATCAATCCCAGGGACTTCGTTTTTCGCACCCGCGAGTTCAAGCAGATGGAACTGGAGTATTTCGTGAGGCCGGGCGAGGACGAAAAATATTTCGACGAGTGGGTAGAAAGGCGCTTCGCTTGGCATAAATCCATCGGCCTTAAGGATGTGCGAAAGCGGGAACAGACAAAAGAAGAGCGGGCGCATTATTCCAAGGCGACGACGGATATCGAGTACGAATTTCCCTTCGGCTGGCAGGAGATCGAAGGAATTGCGAATCGCGGCGATTTTGACCTTAGCGCCCACGCGAAAGCATCGGGTCAGGATCTTTCGTATCTGGATGAGGAAACGAAGGAGCGTTTTATTCCATATGTCATAGAACCCTCCGTCGGGGTTGAGCGTATTGCGCTCGCGCTTCTCTGCGAGGCCTACCACGAAGAAAAAGACCGGGTGGTCCTGAAATTCAGTCCCAAAATGGCGCCGATAAAAGTAGCGGTCTTCCCGCTTCTTGCGAATAAGCCGGAGCTCGTGAAACTCGCCCGAAAAATCTATGAGGAATTAAGACAGGAATACGCGGTGGCCTGGGACGCTAGGGGGAATATCGGCAAGCGTTATTATTCGCAGGATGAGATCGGCACGCCATTCTGCATTACGGTGGATTTCGACAGTTTGGAGAAGGATGATGTGACGGTGCGGGATAGGGATACGACAAAACAGGAGCGGGTGAAGATAAAAGAACTCAAGGAATATTTGAAAAGGCGCCTCGGATGAGGCGCTTTTTGTTGTGATTTCACGGTAATTAAATTATTATTCTCCTATATGCCCGGTAGTGAAAACTCGATTGAGTTTTCCGTGAAAATTAAGTGGATGCGATTTATATGCCGGGTGAGCCAAGTGGATTTGAAATCATGATTTAAAATATGGTCGGAAAACTATTAATTTTCTAATCGAGTTTCTACTAACCGGGTATGATTAAAGCCAAAAAAATAAAATTAAGGAACGGGTTGCGGATTATCTTAGTACCCCAACCGGGAAACTTGGCGACGACCGTAATGGTATCGGTTGAGGCCGGTTCCAAGTATGAGACGAAGGAGATAAACGGCATCTCTCATTTTCTGGAGCATATGTGTTTCAAGGGCACGACCAAACGTCCCAACCCGATAAATATTTCGGCGGAGCTGGACGGTTTAGGAGCTCAATACAACGCTTTTACCGGCCAGGAATCCACGGCCTATTACGCCAAGGCCAAGAACGAGAATTTCAGTCGGATCTTGGACGTGATGGCCGATTTGTATCTGGATCCGATCTTCGATGCGAAGGAAATAGAAAAGGAAAAAGGGGTAATCATCCAGGAGCTCAATATGTACGAGGACACGCCGGCGCGGCGCGTGGGTGAGCTTTTCATGCGGCTTGTTTACGGCGACCAGCCAGCGGGTTGGGATGTCGGTGGCCGGAAAGAGGTGATAAAGAAAATAAAGCGGAATGATTTCATAAAATATCGGAGCAGGCATTACGTTCCCCAAGCGACCATCGTCACCGTTTCGGGCGGGTTCAAAGAAAGGGGACTGGTGGGGAAGATAGGGAAATATTTTTCCGCATTGAGGCCGGGCGCCAAAAGCAAGAAATTAAGGGTTAGAGAGATTCAATTGAGGCCGCGGGAAAAGATACATTTCAAGGATTCTGACCAGACGCATATGGTGATGGGTTTTCGGGCTTTCGGGATTCACGATAAGCGGCGTCTGACCCTTCAGGTCGCATCCGAAGTACTGGGTGGCGGAATGAGCTCGCGCCTTTTCAAAAAAATCCGGGACGAACTGGGGGCGGCCTATTACGTGCGGGCGGAGGCCGACCTATATTCCGATCATGGGCTTTTCATGATGTCGGCCGGCGTCGACCATACCAAGATAGAGAGGGTGATAAAAGCGGGCCTCGATGAGTTCGCCCGCCTTCGGGACGAGCTCGTGAACGATAAAGAATTGAAGAAGGCCAAGGAACATCTTATCGGCGGTCTCTACCTATCGCTTGAGACGTCGGACGAACTAGCTTATTTCTATGGCGGTCAGGAAGTAATGGGGTTGAAATTGACCTCGCCGCAGGAAATTGCGAAACAAGTCGGCAAAATAACGGCCGGCGACATACGGAGGGTGATGCGACAGGTGGTTAAAAAAGATCGCCTGAACCTCACCATCATCGGGCCCTTCAAGAAGAGGAGCTTCCTTGATATAGTGAAGGTGTAGAGAATTATGGGCAATCAGATACAAAAATTCGAGATAACCTGGATTTCCATCTGGAGAGTTTTTATTTTCTGCGCCGGTGTGGCGGCGGTAGATTTCGCTTGGGACTCATTCTCCGTCCTTCTCGTGGGCGTAATGGTCTCTTTGGGAATAGAGCCGCTCGTGGGCTTTCTGGCGGAAAAGATGAAGCTGGGGCGGGTCTTTGCCGCCATTCTGGTTGTTCTCCTTCTTCTGTTTATCTTCGCCGGGGCGTTCTACATGATAATGCCGGTGATCTTCGAAGAATTGGCCGGATTCCTGGCCCACTTTACCCAATCCATTTCTTCCATTTTCCAGATAAATTTTCCCGCCGCTAATCTTCAGAATCTCGGCTTGGATCAAGTTTTGAGTTTTGTGGCGGGCGCGGGAACCTCGGTGCCGGGCGCTATTTCCCAGGTTTTCGGAAACATCGTTCTGATCTTTTCGGCCATCATCATAACCCTCTACTTGGGTATTGAAAAAGAAGGAGCGGGAAAGATGCTCAGAATTATCCTCCCCGAAAGTTACGAGCGGCCGGTTTCGGCCATCTTTACCGCTTTTGAAACGAAAATGCGCCGCTGGCTGGGTGCCCAGCTGGTTATCAGTCTATCGATAGGATTGATGGTCGGCATTGGAATGTGGCTCATGGGCGTACGTTATGCCCTTATTCTCGGCATCGTCGCCGCGATCTTCGAAGTCGTTCCGATAATCGGCCCCGTGATGACCGGCATCGTGGCGTTTCTTGTCGCAATGGGCGATTCGACGATTCTCGCGGTCTACGCCGTGGTCTTCTTTTTCGTGATTCAGCAGTTCGAGGGCTATGTCCTGATTCCGCTCGTGATGGGGAAAAGCATGCGGGTTCACCCCGTTATCGCCGTGGTATCGCTTTTGGCCGGCGCCCAGCTCGCGGGTTTCGTGGGAATCATTTTGGGCGTGCCGATCGCGGTTTTAGTTCAGGAAATATTCAATTATCTGTCGGCGAGAAGGGATAAACGTCCAGCTTTGGAATTGTAGATGAAGAGGCCGTTTTATATTACAACAACCCTTCCGTACGTGAACGCGGAGCCGCATATCGGTTTTGCGCTCGAGATCGTCCAGGCGGACATTATCGCCCGCTATCACAAATCCCTCGGCGAGGGGGTGGTTTTCAACACCGGCACGGATGAGCACGGCCTGAAGATTTATCGGAACGCCCAGGAAGAAGGGAAAGACGTCCAGAAATATGCGGATGAGAATGCCGCCAAGTTCAATGAACTCAAAGAAGCGCTCAATGTCGATTTCACGAATTTCATCCGAACGACCGACCCGCATCACGTCTCGGCGGCCCAGGAATTTTGGAAGCGATGCGACGGAAACGGCGACATCTACAAAAAGAACTACAAAATAAAATATTGCGTGGGTTGCGAGCTTGAGAAGACCGAGTCCGAACTCCGGGATGACCTTTGCCCCATCCATCCCAATCTAAAATTGGAGCTCATTGATGAGGAAAATTACTTTTTCCGTTTCTCCAAATATCAAAAACCGCTTTTGGAGCTTTACGAGAAATATCCGGACTTCGTGATGCCACCCCACCGGCTTACGGAAATAAGAAATTTCGTGGCGGCAGGACTCCAGGATTTCAGCATCTCGCGCCTCACGAGCAAGATGCCGTGGGGCGTGCCGGTGCCCGGCGATGATGCTCAGGTCATGTATGTTTGGTTTGATGCACTTGTGAACTACGTCTCTACCTTGGGTTGGCCGGAGAACAATGAGAATTTTGAGGACTTTTGGGGCACGAGAGAGAGCCCAGGTGCCCTTCAAATAGCTGGCAAGGATAATTTGCGCCAGCAGTCGGCGATGTGGCAGGCGATGCTTCTTTCAGCAGGACTACCCACTTCGCGGCAGATAATTATTCACGGTTTCATCACGAGCGGCGGAGAAAAAATGTCCAAGAGCTTGGGAAACGTGGTGAATCCATTCGAAATCGTCGAGAAATACGGGACGGACGCACTTCGGTTCTGGCTCGCGCATGATGTGAGTCCCTTCGAGGATGGGGATTTTACCTGGGACAAGTTCAAGGAAAGTTACAATGCGAATCTGGCTAACGGTATCGGTAACTTCGCGGCGAGAATCCTGACTCTAGGGGAGAGCTTGGGAGATTTCGGGGCCGTTCAAATCGACAAAGAAATCGATAGGGATATCAAAATGGCCAGAGAGGCCATCGGGAACAAGATGAAAGAATTTAAATTCAATGAAGCCATGAACGTTCTTTGGACGCTCATAGGATATGGCGATATTCGCGTGAATTTGGATAAACCGTGGGCCATGAAGGATAAGGATAAAAAAAAGGAATCGATCTTCAATTTGATCGTCATTTTGGACAATGTGGCGGCGATGCTTCGGCCGTTCCTTCCGGAGACGGCGGAAAAGATAACGGAATGCATTCACTGGGACGGTACGCTCAAGGTGAAGCGCGGCCCAGTGCTCTTCCCGCGCATCTCCTGATATGGATCTGAAATTTTTTGATGCTCACACGCATGCGAATCTCGAGGCGTTCAGGGGTGATTATAAAGAAACGATAAGCCGCGCCCTCTCCTTGGGCGTCGGTCTCGTGAATATCGGAACCCAAAAAGACACCTCGTTGCGGGCGATAGAAATCGCCCGGGAGTTTCCGAGCGGCGTTTATGCCGCGGTGGGCTTACACCCGATTCATACCGGAAAATCTTTCCATGATGCCGATGAGTTGGGCGGCGGGGAAGCGGCCAAAGAATTCACGAGCCGGGGTGAAACCTTCGATTACGAATTCTATAAAAAGCTGGCGCTGGACCCGAAGACGGTTGCTGTAGGCGAGTGCGGGCTGGATTATTTCCGGGTTGAGAACGGGGAAGCGAAAGAAAAACAAAAGGCCGCGTTTTTGGAACAGATGAAATTGGCCCATGAAGTGAAGAAACCACTGATGATACACTGCCGCAGCGCATTTCCGGAACTGATAAAGATATTGGAGGGAAATAAAAACCTTCTGAATGATAAGCCGGGCATTACTCACTTCATGAGCGGCACGAAAGACGAGGCTAAAAAACTTTTGGATTTGGGATTCTATTTCGCGTTCGGCGGCGTTGTCACATTCACCCGTGATTACGACGAAGTCATCGAATTCTTGCCGATAGAGAGAATTTTAAGCGAAACCGATGCTCCTTATGTTGCGCCAGCGCCTTATCGGGGGAAGCGGAACGAACCGGCTTATGTAATTGAGGTAGCGAGAAAGTTGGCGGAGATTAAAAATTTATCGGTCGAGAAAATGTCCGAGCGAATTTTGAGAAATACTGGTGAAGTATTTAGTTTGGATATTTGACTTTTCTATTATTTTGTGCTTATATAGACATAGTTCTCCGTCTTAGAAGACCGGAAACGCAACACTTAACCGAAGGGAATTTGAAATGTCTATCTTGGGCAATGATCCATGTGTAAGATGTGGCAGTCTAGTTGGGCGCTTCTGCAAATTTTGCAGCGACTGCGGCGCCGAGAATATCCATTTTGACCGGATTGAGTTTTCGATTCAGTTCGAGTCAAGTATCGAGGATTTCCGGAGAGATACATGCGAGAAAGGCCACCCGGATATGCCCAGGTATCTCAAAGAGATCGGGCAGGAACCGGGGATGACCCCAGATACATTCTGCTTTGTGTGCGGAGAGCAAATCACCTCGGGAGTGAATTAGTAAATCGCCGTCCTGCCTATTAGGCCGGCGATTTTCATTTTCAAAATCCGGCAAATCAATTAGAATGAGCCAATAAGATGAAGAAGTACGACTTCCAAAAAATCGAGAAAAAATGGCAGAAAGAGTGGGAAAAATCCGGAATATACAACGCCAAAGATGCCGCCAAGAAGGACAAGAAATACGTTCTCATAGAATTCCCGTACCCATCCGGCGAGGGTCTGCATATGGGCCACTTGCGTCCATACGCCGCGGGCGACGTCTACAGCCGCTATCTGCGGATGAAAGGATTCGAGGTGCTTTATCCGATGGGCTGGGATGCCTTTGGCCTGCCCGCCGAAAATTATGCCATCAAAAAAGGAATCCAGCCGAAGCTCACGACGGCTGAGAATATTGAAAATGCCAGAAAACAGGTAAAAAGCTGGGGCATCGGATTTGACTGGTCGCGCGAAGTGAACACAACCGACCCGGAATACTACAAATGGACGCAGTGGATATTCTTGGAACTATGGAAGGCGGGACTGGCTTACGAGGCGACCGGCACGATCAACTGGTGCCCGAAGGACAAGACTGGCCTCGCGAACGAGGAAGTCGTCGGCGGAAAGTGCGAGCGGTGCGGTACGGAAGTAATTCAGAAGGAAATGAAGCAGTGGTATCTGAAAATTACCGCCTATGCCGAAAAACTCCTGGCCGGGCTGAAGAACCTGAACTGGCCGGAGAGGATAAAAGTCCAGCAGGAGAACTGGATTGGGCGAAGCGAGGGCGCGCTACTGGATTTTGAGATCAGGGACGGCGTCGCACCATCCTATATTCTGCTCCATGGCTATACAGGTTCGCCGAAGAAACATTTCTTTCCATGGCTCAAAAAAGAATTGGAAAAGCGCGGAGCGAAAGTTTATGCGCCGGAACTGCCCGATTCCGAAGACCCGAAGGTCTACGACCAGGTTGCCGAAGTTTTAAAATCCGCGCCGTTCGACGAGAACACGGTGCTCGTAGGGCACAGTTTGGGCGGGGTTGTGGCGCTCAAGGTCCTTGAGAAACTGAAAAAACCGGTAAGGAAGACCGTGCTCATCGCAAGTTATAACGAGAACAAGTTCTTGGGTGAGTCATTCGAGCCGCATACTTTCGATTGGAAGTTCGATGCAAGGAAGATAAAAGCCAATGCCGGGAGCGTTCATATCCTAAGAGATACCACCGACGATATTGTCCCCTCTTATCAGGCGAATAATCTCAAGAGCGCTTTTGGCGGAGAGATATTTGATTTTAATGCGGCTACGCCACATGTCTGGGGAGAAAAAGAAAAAGAAGAACCCGAGATATTGCGGCATTGTATTGATTCGCTCCGGGTTTTCACGACTCGCCCCGATACGCTTTTCGGCGCGACCTATATGGTCGCGGCGCCGGAGCATATCCTGGTTCAGGACCTGAAAGATAAAATAGCCAACTTCAAGGAAGTTGAGGCATATGTAAGAAAGACCGAGTCAAAGACGGAAGAAGAAAGATTAGCCGAAGGGAAGGAAAAGACCGGCGTTGAGCTCGAGGGAATCAGGGCAATAAATCCGGTAAACAACGAAGAAATCCCGATTTTCATCGCCGACTATGTGCTCGCTTCTTACGGTACGGGCGCCATTATGGCCGTGCCGGCTCACGACGAGCGGGATTTTGAGTTCGCAAAAAAGTATAAATTACCCGTTATTGAAGTTATCTCCGGCGGGAAATCGGGAGAACTTTGGACGGGGAACGGAAAACTTGTGAACTCGGGTAAATTCAACGGCGTGGATTCCGAAGAGGCCAAGTGGGAAATTACGAGGTTTGTCGGGGGAGAGAAAAAAATCCAATATCGCCTTCGCGACTGGGTTTTCTCCCGCCAGAGGTATTGGGGAGAACCCATTCCTTTAATTCACTGCGAAAAGTGCGGTATCGTTCCGGTGCCCGAAGACGAACTGCCGGTAAAATTACCGGAGGTGAAAAAATACGAACCGACCGGAACAGGCGAGTCGCCTCTCGCCGCGATAGATTCGTGGGTGAACATTAGATGCCCGAAGTGTGGTGGTCCCGCGAAGCGTGAAACGAACACGATGCCCCAGTGGGCGGGAAGTTCCTGGTACTATCTCCGCTACTGCGATCCCCAAAACCACAAAGAACTGGCGGATAAAAAACTTTTGAAGTATTGGCTGCCGGTGGATGTCTATTTCGGCGGATTGGAACACACGACCCTCCATCTTTTATATTCTCGCTTCTGGCACCAGTTTCTCTACGACCAGAAAGTAGTTCCCACGCCCGAACCCTACACCCAGCGCGTGCCTCACGGTATAATCTTGGGCCCCGACGGTGAAAAAATGTCCAAGAGTCGGGGTAATGTCGTTTCTCCCGATGAGATAGTGAAAGAATTCGGAGCGGACACTCTCCGAATGTATGAACTGTTCTTAGGTCCGCATGAAGCGACGGTGAGTTGGAATTCCCGGGGAATCTTGGGAATAAGCCGGTTCTTGGATAAGGTTTATAAGAAGTTCTCGGAAGGTTCAGCCAAGAGCGAAGAAAAAGAAGCGAAACAGGCGATTCATCGCACTGTAAAGAAGGTGATGGAGGATATCCAGGCATTCAAGTTCAATACCGCGGTATCCTCGCTTATGATTTGTTTGAATGAAGTTGAACAAAGACCGCTTACGAAGCCATCGAGAGAAGCCTTTCTTAAAATCCTCGCGCCCTTTGCACCGCACTTGGCGGAGGAACTCTGGCATGAGCTTGGAAACGATGATTCTGTCCACCGGGCCGAATGGCCGGGATTCGACCCGAAGCTCGTGGCGGAAGAAGAATTCGATCTGGTGGTCCAGGTGAACGGGAAGTTGAGAGCGACCATAAGGGTTCGGCGCGGCTTATCCCAGAAAGAAGCGGAAGAAACGGCGCTGGAGAGCGAAAACGTTAAAAATGCCCTTGCTGGACAAAAACCCAAGAAAATCATCTTCGTCCCGGATCGCTTAATTAATTTCGTAGTTTGACCCGGTACTACAACGCTTTCTGAATAAGGGTTAATATTAAACATTATGACTCTCGCAAAAATCGGTCGGTTGGAGAATTTTAGAGTTGTAGTACCGGGTTTGATTTATCATTAACTAGAAATGAGCAAGATCCCTTGGATAATCGTCATCATAATCGTTATAGTGGCGCTTTATAACACTTTTGATAAACTGAGCGCCAACGTGAAATTCGAAAACTTATCCGGCCTGTTCCGTATTCCTTCCGGTCTTTATCACGGCATCTCTTCCACGGTTGTATCCCTCTCGGTCGGTGGAAACAGTTATGGCGGCGTGGTGCAGCCGTCCCGAAATTCACCTGTTCCGCCCGGAGTTAAAGTCGGGCCAGTTGTAATTCCGCCGGCCGGTTTTAATGCCAGCCAACTTTCACCCTATTACGGGCAAGTGAAGATCGGCTCCGTCTCCGCCGGGAATTTTTACAGTCCAAGCCAATTCTCTCTGTCGGCGAATTCTCTTAATGCGCCGCTTGATATTACCGGATGGCATCTGAAGTCGAATGTCGGGGATATCTCCGTCCCGCCGGCCGTCGCGGACTACAACCCATCCGGATTTTCTTCAAACTCCGATATCATCGTCCAAAACGGAAGTTATGTGAATTTCTACGACAGTTCGAGTCCGGTCCTCAAAAACTTAAGGATGAACGAATGTGCGGGATATCTGAACAATACCTACGATTTTAATCCATCCTTGCCGGCCAATTGTCCCGTGATGTACGACCGTTCCGAGATAACGTCATTCTCGGGGTTATGCCAGAACATCATCCTTTCCATATGGGGTTGTTCAACCCCTTCGGCGAACCAGTTGAATAATCTAGCGAGTTACAGCGATCAGGTCTGCAAGAATTTTATTGTTGACCGTTTCAGTTACAACGGGTGTTACAAATACCACCGAACGGATTCAAATTTTTTCAGCGGCGAGTGGCGCGTCTGGATGAATGGGGCAATTAATTTTGACCAGAGTCATGACCGTCTTCTGCTTCTCGACGGCAGCGGTCTTTTGGTAGATCAGTATTACTACTGATTTACCCCCACACCTAATGAAGATTAGTACTAACCGAAGTACTAATCTTCATTAGGTGTGGGGGCTTATTTTCTTTCGGCCAGCGTAACTATAACTTCACGTTCCTTGCCGGCGCGGAGAATTTTCAGTTTTACTTCTTCTCCCACTTTGCAGTCGTCCAAAAAATCCTGGAGGGTAGTATCGGACGTTATTTTTTCTCCATTCCACTCCATGACTATATCCTGTTCCAGTATGCCCGCCTTATCGGCCGGGCTTTTCGGTATTACGGCGGTTTCAGTCGAGTTCTGCCGGGTGATGTAAGCGCCGTATTCGGCAGGCAGGCCCATCTTTTCGCTCAAATCATGGCTCAGCATCAGATAACGCAGACCCAGAAGGGGCCGGCGGATGCGCCCATACTTTTTAAGGTCGCTTAAATCCCTCTCGGCGGCCTTGATTGGTATGGCAAAACTGATGTTTTGGGCGCCCACAACGACTGCGGCATTAATGCCTACGGCGCATCCGCAGATATCCACAAGCGGACCCCCGGAGTTGCCCGGGTTTATGGCGGCATCCGTTTGGATGAGTCCCCGGAGTTCCTGAACTGGCGCCCGGGAGTCGGATTTTGCCTGAACCGAACGGGAAAGTCCCGAAATTATCCCCCTGGAAACGGTATTTTTGAAAAGTCCCAGGGCATTCCCGATAGCGAGTACGGTCTGGCCCAATTCCAGGTTTTCGGAATCGCCCAATTCTACGACCGGCAAATCCTCCCCCACTTTTATTTTCAGGATTGCTACGTCGTTTATGGGATCCCGGGCCAGAACTTCGGCTTCGTAACTTTCGTCGTTATTCAGAAAGACCGTATAACTCACGCCGGATTCGGCAATGACATGCTTGTTGGTCAAAATTATGCCGCTCTCATCCACAATGAAACCGGAGCCGCCGCCAACTTGAACCATGCCGTGTGCGTCTATTTTGTCCGGTGGGATTTGAAGAGCGTTCGTTTTGTTCCTGTTTGAGACTGGCAACTCTTTCTTCAGCGCATCCAAACTTTTTGAGAGAACGATAGAAACCACCGCCGGCATTGTTCGGCGAATGGTTCTGATTATTTTTTTATCGTTGCCGAGCATTTTATTGAACGATTATCTCGCCCGAGAACTTGGCGTGTAGGTGATCGTGATAATTCCAGTTTCCCGTCCTTTCGAATTTAAATGACCAGGATGAACCCGGAGGGATGCCGCTGCACGCATCGAAAGCAACGCCGGCATTATCCGGGCAGTGTTCTTGAAGAGTCGTTCCGCTATAGACCGTGTGGGTCGGATGAATTCCCGAAGCCGGCCAAAAGTCGAACGAGCTCGAATTTTTGAAAGTAACGGTATCACCTTTTTTAATGGAGATGGTGTTCGGGCTAAAACCACTGTCGCTGAAAACGATTATCGCAGCCGAATTTGGATTGGTTTCAGGAGACGGAGTGGTCACAACGGCCGGATTGGAATCGAGCGGAGGGTTTACGGGCGGCGTCGGTTCCGAATTTTTTCCGCTTTGGTTCAATAAGATGAAGCCGAGCACTAAAATGACGATAACGATGGCTGAGATGGCGTATTTTTTGGACATGATTCGTTTTGTTTTCTTGTTATTCTACCATTTTTAGGGGCGTTTCCGAATTGCGTTAGTACTCAAGATTCGGCTAAAACGAAACCACCCCCGAGGGGGTGGTTGGTCACAAAGTTATACTCTGCGGCTCTTCTTTCTCTTCGGTGCCTTCTTGGCCGCTTTTTTCTTTGCCATTTTAGTTTTATTTTTTGGGCTAACGCCTTTATTTTTGGAGCTGATGTTGGATTGTCGACCACCAACCACGTCAGTTCCATAACAACCTGCTATTCTAAGTTAATTATACAACAAAAAGTTTTTAAAAACTGTGGATAACTCCGATTTTGTCGTTTGTCCGGTAAATTTTCTGAAAATAAAAAACAAACACGTCATCGTGCCTGTTTTTACTGCGGAGGCGGAAGGATTTTTATCCCATTAGATGCGATAGCCATCTAATGGGATGGGTTTTCTGGTGGTTTTTCCCGCACAAAGCGGAAGGGGTGAGATTCGAACTCACGGTGCCTTGCGGCACACCGCATTTCAAGTGCGGCGCGTTAGACCACTCTGCCACCCTTCCGCTTTGAGCGGGATTGCGATTTGTGCCTAAAAATTCTACGCCAGCTTGAATTTTTAGACAAATCGGGAACAAAACCGTCGTTTCCCTGTCCGCCTTTGGCGGAAACCTTTATCCACCAAAGCTTAGCGTCGGCGGAACTCGCGCACGCCTCCCCGCACGTGCCCTCGGGAAGAATCGAACTCCCATTTTCGCCTTAGGACGGCATTGTTCTATCCGTTGAACTACGAGGGCAATGTACGTATTTATATGATAAGTTGAAGCTCCTGTAAAGTTTTGCTATGATGTTCTCGCAACAAATAAGGGCGATTAGCTCAGTGGTAGAGCGTTTGCATGACACGCAAAAGGCCAGAGGTTCGATACCTCTATCGCCCACAGGCAAGGGGCCTATAGTAAAACGGTATTACATCTCCATGGCATGGAGGAGGTCGGGGTTCGATCCCCCGTAGGTCCACAGGCGGAGGGTTGGCAGAGTGGTCTAACGCGCCGCACTCGAAATGCGGTTGGGGAGAAATCCCCTCAGAGGTTCGAATCCTCTACCCTCCGCAAAATAGATTTTCCGCATCTTATCCGTTAAAGTTTATTAATGGATTCGGATGAGTGCATTATCAGGCTGTATCTGGACGGCCGGAAGGATTTATTGGAAGTTCTTGTAAAAAGATACATAGACCATATCTATAATTTTATTTTCAGGTTCGTGCGGGACCGGGGGCGGGCGGAAGACCTGACCCAGGAAACCTTCATAAAGGTTTGGAAGAATCTTCATAAATTCGATCCGGAAAGGAAGTTCAAGACGTGGCTTTTTCAGATAGCAAGAAATACTGCGCTCGATTTTTTGAGGAAGAAGAAAGGAATTAATTTTTCGGAATTGGAGGAGGAAGAGAGCGGACATTTTGACCTTGCCGACGAAGGTCCGACGCCGCAGGAGATTTTCGAGAAAAAAGAGACTAGGATGATGGTCGAGAAAATTTTGGATGAATTGCCGGGCAAATACGGCTCGGTCCTGATTTTGTATTATCAAAACCAGCTGAATTTCAGGGAAATCGCTGAGTTGAGCAATGAGTCCGTGGACACTATAAAGAGCCGCCACCGGCGGGCCATCTCTCTCGTGAAAAAGAAGATTACTCGAAACTAAATGCACCCAAAGCATCGTGTCGCCCGTATTAGAAATTAATGGACGAATCAGATAGATTCGGCAAAATTATTTCGGAATTGGGCTCCCCAGCCCCCGCGGGACTTCTGGAGAAGATTTTGTTTTCTATTACTAGGCGCGAACGCCGCTCGGCGGCTCTGAAGCTTGGGGCCTATTCCAGCGCGTCGGTAATCGTTGCGGTCCTACTCTCCTTCTCTTGGAGTGCGGCGAATGCGGCTTTTTACCGCAGTGGTACCTCCCAGCTGTTCTCACTCGTTTTTTCCGACTTCCGTTCGGTTCTGGCGAACTGGAATTATTTTATCCTGTCTGTATTCGAATCTTTGCCAGTCCCGGAGATAATATCCCTGCTTATTTCTGTCGCGGTGCTTTCGGTTTTAGTTTCGCTCGCGGTGGCAAGTATCAGGAATGTCGGTCGCGTAAGAAATTTCGGATTAAAACATGCTTGATAACGTTTTAAAATCTAGGTGGCTTCGTCTCTCGGTGCTTATCCTCCTGGCGCTTGTTTTCCTTCTCGCAGCTTTTTGGTTCGGTATGGCCATAGGGGAAAAGAGGGCAGATTTTAGGAATCACTGGAGTGAAAACTATGGCAAATTCTTCGGTGAACCGCGTCGCGGATTTTTTGGCGAACTTCCCGGCAGTGGTCCCGGAAATCCTTTTGGAAATGCTGGCACGGTCCTGAGTGTCCAGGGGAATGCGATAGTGGCTAAAGGTAGTGATAACAATGAAAAGACGATAGTAATCACATCGAGCACGGTCATTACAGAGCGGTCGGAAACGGTAGCTCTAAGCGACATAAAACCGGGTGATCTTATCGTGGCCATAGGCGCGCCGAATGAGAGCGGCCAGATTGACGCTAAATTAATAAGAATATTCCCGGCGCCGCTGAACGGTTCTCTCCTGCCTAAGCAATAATCCGAACTTATAAAAATGAAAACTTTTTTTAGCGGCCTCAAAAAGAGGATTTCGGGACATAAGTTCATAACGGCCATCGTCATTATTTTAATAATTTGGGGCGGTTATTATGCCTACGGTAAATTGAACACTACCGCTACCGAGACACGCTACGTTCTAGCCGCCGTAGAGAAGGGAACGCTCGTATCGTCGGTTTCCGGCACCGGCCAGGTCTCGGTTTTGAACCAGATGGACATAAAACCCAAAGTTTCCGGCGATGTAAGTTCCATTCTGGTCAAAGAAGGAGATGCGGTTAAATCCGGCGTGTTGCTCATAAAACTTGATTCGACCGATGCCCAAAAGGCCGTTCGGGATGCGCAGGCCAATCTCGATAGTGCGGAACTGTCTCTCCAAAAGCTTACGGAGCCAGTCGACGCCCTTTCCCTGATTCAGGCAGAGAACGCCCTTTCTCAGGCTAAGCAATCCAAACAGGATGCAGAGGCAAATTTCTCCAAATCCTACGACGACGCTTTCAATTCAATATCAAACGCTTTCACGGATTTACCCGGCGTTGTAACCGGACTAGATAACCTTTTGCACGGAACGTCAGTGAACGGGATCCAATCCAACATAAACGCTTACTACAATATGGCCAATGGGTACAAACCCAACGTCAATCAATTCCGGGATGCGGCTGAGTCCAGTTATCAGACGGCCCGGACGGCTTACGATCAAAACGTTCAGGATTATAAGAATGCCAGCCGGACGTCGGACCATACGTCAATCGATTCCCTACTTAGCGAAACATACAATACCTCCATTCTTATCTCCGACGCCTTAAAGAACACCAAGAATCTCATTGATTTGGCCTATGATGCCTTGAATTATCAGAATGCGAGGATTCCGACCATCCTGACCACTCACGAAAGCAGTCTCCAGAGTTACACCGGAACCACGAATTCCCATCTGACCGATCTCTTAAACATCCAGAATTCGATAAAAAGTTATAATGACGCGATAACTAATGCGGACCAATCCATTTCGGAGAAAACTCAGGCACTCATCGACCTAAAGAACGGCGCGAATCCGCTGGATGTCCAATCCCAAGAGCTTTCGGTTAAACAGAGAGAGAACGCTCTTTTGGATGCCCAAGGAACCCTTTCGGATTATTCTATTCGGGCGCCATTTGACGGCGTTGTGGCAAAAATAAATGTAAAGAAGGGAGATCCGGCCTCTTCGGGTTCCGCGGTAGTCACGATGATTTCCAATCAGAGTATTGCCAATGTCTCCTTAAACGAGGTGGATGTAGCTAAAGTGAAGATCGGCCAGAAAGCGACGCTGACCTTTGACGCTTTCTCGGGACTGACGATCGCGGGCCATGTTTCTCAGGTTGATACGATCGGAACCGTGAGCCAGGGAGTGGTGAATTACAATATCCAGATACTTTTTGACACTCAAGACGACAGAATAAAGCCGTCAATGAGCGTTTCAGCCTCGATAATCACGGACGTAAAGCAGGATGTTCTCCTTGTGCCCAACTCGGCCGTCAAGACGCAAAACGGCAACTCATACGTTCAGGTATTGACTAATGTTCCGCAGAGTAGTGCCTCATCTACAAGTAGTCAGGGAGTTGTTTCAAACGTGCCCCCAAGCCAGGTTCAGATAACGACCGGAACCTCGAACGGCTCAGTAACTGAAGTGGCGAGCGGGTTGAAAGAGGGTAATCTCATCGTGATTCGGACCATAACCGGAACGGCTGCGGCATCGGCATCCGTAACGCAACAAAGCTCCTCGCTCGGTGGGCTAAGAATCCCAGGATTGGGCGGAGGCGGCGCGCCGGCCGGTCGTTAGCCCCTTATGATCGAGTGCAAGAATATCGTTAAGATCTATAAGACCGGTGATGTTGAAACCCCGGCGCTTAAGGATGTTTCTTTCCACATCCGGGAAGGGGAGTTCGTAGCTCTTATGGGACCGTCCGGTTCCGGTAAATCCACCCTAATGCACATTCTGGGTGCCCTTGATACTCCCACCTCCGGTACCTATAAATTAGCTGGACACGATGTTTCGAAATTATCCGATGATGAGTTAGCCGATATCAGGAAGAATAAGATCGGCTTCGTTTTTCAATCGTTCAACCTTCTTCCTCGGGCTACCGTTTTAAGAAATGTTACTCTTCCGCTCGTTTATGCCAACATTGCCAAAGATAAAAGGGAAAAACAGGCCGAGCATGCCCTTGATGCGGCGGGGCTCGACCGGGATCATTGGCATCACCTCTCGAACCAGCTTTCGGGCGGAGAGATGCAGCGCGTCGCGATAGCGCGGGCACTCGTCAATAATCCGTCCATCATTCTTGCCGATGAACCAACCGGCAATCTGGATTCTAAAACCGGCGAGGTGGTGCTTGGCACCTTTCAGGAATTAAATAAGAGCAGCCATCATACGATAATCCTCATTACCCACGAACTTTATGTGGCCGAACACGCCGACCGGATCATCCACATTCAGGACGGTTCTATTGTGGAAGACGGGAATAATCCCAGGAAGAGGGAGGTCCATAATCATAAAAACCAGATATGAGTATCTCGGACATTTTCGAAGAAACATATTCGTCGCTTGCGGCTAACAAGGTAAGAACCGGCCTTACGATGCTCGGCATCGTTATCGGCATCGGTTCCGTAATAGCGATGGTCTCGATCGGCCAGGGCGCCCAGGGTTCGATAGAATCCCGGATTCAGTCCATCGGCTCCAATTTGATAATCGTGACGCCGGGAGCGGCTCGAAGCTTCGGTTACGGTGCGAGCGCCGGCCGGGGCGGTGCCCAGACCCTTACTCTTGACGATGCGAGTGCCATTTCCCAATTGGATGGCGTGGCCGCGATATCGCCCGAGGTAAGCGGCCGATATCAGGTTATTTCGCGCGGGACAAACACAAATACGAGCGTTTGGGGCGTGACCGCATCGTACCCCCAGGTGCGGAACGTGGAAGTCGACCAGGGTGTATTCGTGACCGACGCCGATGTAAATAGCACGGCCAAGATCGCGGTAATCGGCCCGACCGTGCTTCAGGACCTTTTCGGTTCAATTGATGTAACCGCAACGCCCGACCAAGCAATCGGCCAGACTATCAGGATAAAGAGCACGGAGTTCAAGATAGTGGGCGTCACGAAGTCCAAGGGCGGTACCGGTTTCGGAAACCAGGATGATATGATTTACGTTCCTCTCTCGACCGCTCAGCTTCTTTTGGTCGGCAGTAAGTCGTATGTTACGGAGTTGGATGTTCAGGCTCAGGACCAGCAAACCCTGACGAATGTTCAGACGAGCATAACAAATCTTCTCCTGCAACGGCACAATATTTCGGATCCAACCCAGGCAGATTTCAGCGTCTTAAACCAGGCCGACATTGTAGCTACGGCTTCTTCCATCACCAACACCCTCACTATTCTTCTTGGGGCTATTGCCGGAATATCGCTCATTGTAGGCGGTATCGGCATTATGAACATGATGCTCACGACTGTGACCGAACGCACCCGCGAGATAGGTCTTCGAAAAGCCATCGGCGCCAAGAACAAAGATATCAGCACCCAATTTTTGGCGGAGTCGGTAATGCTGACTTTTTCGGGAGGAGTTTTCGGCGTCGTTTTCGGGTGGCTCGCGGCATCGGCCGTGACGCAGTTCGCCGGAATTACGACCTCAATCGCCTGGTCATCGGTGCTCCTCGCTTTCGGCGTTTCGGCGGCCATCGGCATTGTTTTTGGTTATTATCCGGCGCGGCGGGCGGCGGGTCTAAACCCAATAGAAGCACTGCGTTACGAGTAATTAAGATATGAATGAAAAATGGTCGAAAATAAAAATTAAAATAAAATCATGAAAAAATATTTACCAATCATAATAGCGGTTATCATTGCCGGAGGTGCGGGTTTCTTTGTGGGGACGCAGCTTGGCGGAGGTAAGACCGCTAATCCCCAACCGAGTTTCGGTCAGGGAAACTTTCGGGGTCAGGGGACCGGCGTGGCAGGCCGCGGCACGGGTTCGAATGGCGGTTTCGCGGCCGGTTCGATAATCAGCGCGGACAGCAATAGCATTACAGTGAAGTTGCGGGATGGAAGTTCCAAGATAATTTTCGTTTCCAGCTCGACTGAGATTATGAAGTCGGTCCAAGGCTCGATTTCGGATCTGGCCGTCGGAGACCAAGTGACCGTGACCGGTACATCTAACTCGGACGGAAGCGTGACCTCCCAGTCAGTCCAAATAAGACCCGCTATGCCGGTCTCACCGGGTCAGTAATATCCCGGGGACTATAGG
>Ga0163200_1000016_pt1 | contig 83334 bp, 84 predicted proteins | sample PL_2010_200m_FD_113535 | JGI IMG/M metagenome (GOLD analysis project Ga0163200, IMG submission 113535) | Freshwater microbial communities from Powell Lake, British Columbia, Canada to study Microbial Dark Matter (Phase II) - PL_2010_200m | ecosystem: Environmental > Aquatic > Freshwater > Lake ... | reverse complement strand
GCCCAAATTCCTTCAACTGAAGTCCTTTGCGTTTTTGGGTCAACGACGATTTCACCCGTTTCATTAATTTCAACCAATCCTTTCGCGATTCCACAATTGGCAACGCGGCTGATTGATATAAAAATTCCCTCAACCGCCAATTCTTTAATTTCGCCGCCCTCACAATTTTGATATTTCAGCCCAGAAACCATCTTATCTCCCAAAATTTCTGTTATTGAAATTCCCGTGATTATTTCCGCCTTGCCGGAATTCCTGACTTTTTCCTGATTAACTTCGTCCGCTTTCAAAATTTTCGCGCGGTCTAAAACATAAACTTTTGAGGCGTAATCCAAAAGGCTTATCGCCGATTCAAAAGCGGAATTTCCGCCTCCGACAACCGCGACGATTTTGCCTTTCATCAACGGCGCGTCGCAAGTGGCGCAATAAAAAACTCCTTTGCCTTCTAATTCTTTCTCGCCCGGAACGTTTAATTTTCTATGGCCCGAGCCGGAAGCTATTAAAACCGTTTTTGTTTCAAAAATTTCTCCTTTGTCCGTTTCAACGGAAAATCCGCCGTCTTTTTTTATTATTTTAGAAACCGCGGCCTGTTTTATTTCAATGCCTTCTTGCGCCCTTAAATGGGCTTCCAAATTCTTCGCCAAATTAAAACCGGAGATTGACTTGGTCCCGATGAAATTCTGGATGTCGTCGGCGGTAATCCATTGCCCGCCAAAAGAATCCGCGACAACCAAAGTTTTTATTTTTTTCCTGGCGGCAACTATACCGGCGCTTATCGCGGCCGGTCCCCCGCCGACTATTATCAATTCATACATAGCTTATTTATTAAAATTCAACGCCTTATCCATTTCCGGCTTGTTAAAGCCGACTATTATTTTGCCGTTGATGTCCATAACCGGAACGCCCATTTGACCGGATTTTTCAACCATTTCTTTTCTTGCGGCTTCATCGTTCGCCACGTCATAATTTTTATATTCAATTTCCTGTTCATTTAAATACTCTTTGGCCATTTCACAATACGGACAGGTTTGAGTGCTATAAATTTTAACCATTTTTTTATCAATAAGACGCTTAAAGAGAAGACGGGCTTTTGCCGAAAATCTCCCATAAAGAAACTATCAAAATCAGCGCACCGGCAATAATATTTCCCCACAATGCCACGTCTATGTCTGAAAATCCCAAAATCCACGGCGAAACGAAAACCCAAACCCCCAATATCAATTGAACCCAATTAAGATGCCTCATTTTCTATTTTTGTTTTTTTTGGACGACCTTTAATTTTTGTCTATTGAATTATATTATAATATAAACATGTTTAGCAAACAATAATGACCAAAAATTACATTTTTATAATTGTTTTATTTTTAATCGTTTTTGATTTTTTTATTTGGACTGAAATCTTTTTCGGCGGGCCGAATGAAAATACCGAACTTTATTTTTTAAACGTCGGTCAGGGCGACGGCGAATTGGTTGTCTGGCCCAACAACGTTAAAACGCTGATAGATGCCGGGCCAACGAATAAAGCCGCAGCAGAATTTTCTTTTTTATTTCCGCCCTTCAACCGCTACATAGATCTAATAATTCTTACCCATCCCGAGCTGGACCACTTTGGCGGCTTAATTGACATCATGAAACGCTACCAAGTCGGCGCTTTTATTTTTAACGGCGAAACAAAAGACTCAAACGGATTTAGCGATCTGGAAAAAATAATCCAAGAAAACAAAATAAAAACAATCGTTCTTTCCGAAGGCGATAAAATAAAATACCTGGAAAATTATTTTGACGTCCTTTCGCCTTCAAAAGATTTAAGTTCGGGAGCGACAAATGAAGACGGCCTTGTTTTAAAATTGAACTCGCAAAACCTTAAAGCGTTGCTCACCGCCGATATCGGCGAAAAAACGGAAAAGGATTTAATCCGGAAATACGGCAATTATCTTAAAGCCGACATATTAAAAGTCGCCCACCACGGCTCAAAATTTTCTTCAAGCGAAAATTTTTTGGCGATGGTTTCGCCAAAAATTTCGATTTTTGAAGTGGGAAAAAATTCCTACGGACATCCAAACGCCGGAGTGGTGGAACGACTGAAAAATCTAGGCAGTAAAATTTTCAGGACCGACCAAAACGGCACTATAAAAATTTCCGCCGACTTAGAGAAAATTAATATTTATACTAAATAAAAGATTTTCTCTTCTCTCAACCCGCTTCGGCCGCTCCTGCGGCGGCCTCCGCTAGTCCTCGCCACGGCGACCCCCGCTTTCAGCGGGGGACCAAGCTCGCCTGCTGCGGGGTTTCGGAGAAGAAAAAATCTTTCATTTTTAGCAAAGAAAACAAATCTTTTCTGCAGCCAGCCTTTTTCCCGCCCGAGGCGGATCCGCCTTTGGCGGAGAAGCGAGGATATAAATTGATGAGCGAAAAGGAAAAAAGCGGGGAAATCGCGCTGTCTGAATCCCGAAGTCCCGCTTTAGCGGGACGAAGGTTGAGTTCGCAGATTTTCCGTCGGTTTTTTACTTTGAGCGAATACAATTTATCCGAACGGAAAACCGGCTGGCGGGAAAAGATTTGTTTTAAAACTTTGTGTTATAATATAAAAAATGAAAATAAATCCTTACATATTTAGAGGCTATGATTTGCGGGGCGAGGTTGATAAAGATTTAACCCCGGAAATAGTTGAACATTTGGGCAAAGTTTTTGGGACAATGCTCAAGCGCTACGGCATTAAAAATGCCGTAATCTGCCGTGATTCAAGGAGAACAAGCCCCGAATATAGCCAAGTCCTGATTAAGGGCCTTAATTTTGTCGGCGTAAATACCATCAACATCGGAATGGAGCTTATCGGCACTTTTTATTGGGCGCAATATCACCTGAATTGTAAAGGAGGAATTTATGTCAGCGCATCGCATAATCCGGCTCAATATAACGGCTTTAAATTCGCCATTGATTTTTCCGAAACTCTTGTAACCGAAGGCATGCAAACGCTAAGAGAAATGGCGGAAAAAGACGATTTTGAAAAAGCTGAAATTCCAGGCAAAAATGAAGAAAAAAACGTCCGCGAAGAATATTTTAACAACCTCAAAAAAAGAATACAATTTGAAAAAAAATTTAAAATTGTCATTGACCCGTCCAATTCAACAGCCGGCGCAATCGTCCCGGACCTATTGCGGAAATTCGGCTGTGAAGTCGTGGAAAAAAATTGCGAATTGGATTCTTCTTTTCCTTTCGGCACGACCGACCCGACAGAATCAAAAGTTGTCGCGCGCTTAAGTAAAGAAGTCCTGGAGGAAAAAGCAGATATTGGTTTTTCATTCGACGCCGACGGCGACAGATTAGGCATCGTTGATGAAAAAGGGGATATCATTTGGAACGATATTTTGGTGGCGGTTTTCGCGATAGCGGTTTTAGAGAAATACCCGAGAGCCACAATTATGTACAACATACTTTGCTCAAAAGCAGTTGAAGAAACAATTATAAAATACGGCGGCAAGCCATTTATGTGGCGGGTTGGGCATTCTTTTGTGAAGAAAAAAAATCAGGAAGTGAAGGCCGCTTTTATCGGCGAGCTTTCCGGCCATTTTTTCTTTTCGGCGGATTTTTACAACCACGACGACGGAATTTATTCTATGTTGAGTTTGCTTAATTATCTTTCGAAAACCGATAAGCCGCTTTCGAAAATTGTTTCTTCAATTCCCCAATACATTTCCAGTCCGGAAATAAAAATCGGTTGCCCGGACGAACTAAAAGTCGGTTTAATGGAGAAAGTCGGCGTAAAACTCCGCCAAGATTTTCCGAGCGCGAAAATTATAGACGACGAACGCGCCGGCGACGGAGTGCGATTTGAAACCGATAATTCAATGTTTGTTATCCGTTATTCGCAAAACGGCCCTTATTTAACGGTAAAATTTGAAGCCAAAATTCAAGAAGAATACAACAAGTTGAAAATCTACATAAGAGAACTTCTTCATTTCCATAAAGAAGTTGATTGGAGTTTCGGGGTCAATATTGAAAGCTTAGATTGAAAAATCTCCAAATATCTGTAAGATTATAACAATGTCCAAGAAAAATCGACAAAAGAATTTTAAAAATTCCTCAAAAAACCGGTTTGAAGAAAAGAACTTTGAGCCCAGACTGCACGCCGAAACTAAAAAAAGCATTTTGGCTGTGGTTTTTTTAGGTGTCGCGGCCGTTTTAATTTTAGCGAGTTTCAACAATGCCGGTCCTTTCGGCAATTTTTTGTATAAAATTTTTGAAAAGCTTTTCGGCTGGGGCTATTATCTTCTGCCTCTTATATTTTTCATAATGAGCGGTTTCTTCTTCGCATCAAAAGACCAAAAAATCAATTCCATAACTTTTTTGGGAGCCGCGATTTTCGTTTTGTCAGGCCTCGGATTGATTGACATTCTTTTTTCCGGAAACGGCGGCTTTGTCGGAGATATTGTCGGCGCCGTGGAAATTCCTTTCGGCTATGCCGCTTCAATCATTATCATTGCTGTATTAATTGCCGCTTCGCTGCTTACAACTTTTAATTTCCCTATCAGGCTTGATACGTTCAGAAAAAAAGGCTCGGAAGAAGGTGGAGAGGACGAACAAATCTCGGCTGCGGTTGCTTCCGCCGACGCGCAGCAAAAACCCGAACCGGAAAAACAAAAAGCCCAAGATGAAATAAAAAATCTTGAAACCAAAGAGTTTGAACAGAAATCATTTTTAAAATCAACAAACCTTAAAACCGAGCATTCAAAATTGAAAGCCAAGGGCTACATTGCGCCGCCGCTGGACCTTTTAAAATCTTCCGTTGAAAAACCCACCTCGGGCGATTTACGCGCCAATGTCAACATCATCAAAAGAACACTGGAAAGCTTCGGCATTCCGGTTGAAATGGGAGAAATAAACATCGGGCCAAAAATCACCCGCTACACATTGAAGCCGGCGGAAGGAGTGAAACTTTCAAGAATAACCGCCTTAAACCAAGACCTATCAATGGCATTAGCGGCCCATCCCATCAGGATAGAAGCACCTATTCCGGGAAAATCGCTTGTGGGGATAGAAGTTCCCAATAAAGCCAGCGCCGTAGTACGGCTTGGGAATTTGATGTCTTATCCTGATTTCTCTAACTTCGGGCCAATGGGATTTGTTTTGGGAAGAGACGTTAACGGCGAACCGATTTTTTCCGACATCGCGAAATTGCCTCACTTGTTAATCGCCGGCACAACCGGCAGCGGAAAATCCATAATGATTCACTCACTTTTGACTTCCTTGCTTTACCGGAATTCACCCGAAACTTTGCGACTCATCTTAATAGACCCTAAACGCGTTGAGCTTTCGCTCTATTCCGGCCTACCACACTTGGTTTCGCCGGTCATTACCGAACCGAAAAAAGCGCTTGGAGTTTTTAAGTGGACTATTAATGAAATGGAGAGGCGTTATGAAATTTTCGTGAAGTCAGGTTCACGCGACATCCAAAGCTATAACAAGAAAAACATCGAAGAACCGCTGCCGTGCATTTTAATCGTCGTTGATGAATTGGCGGATTTGATGTTTTCTTACAGCCGAGAAATTGAAAGTTCGGTCGTTCGTTTGGCGCAAATGGCAAGGGCAACCGGCATTCATTTAGTGCTTTCAACGCAAAGGCCTTCGGTTGAAGTCGTCACCGGCTTGATTAAGGCGAACATCAGCGCCAGAGTCGCCCTGCAATTGCCCAGCCAAGTGGACTCGCGGACAATTCTTGATTCATCCGGCGCGGAAAAACTTCTCGGCGGCGGAGATATGCTTTACATTTCCTCGGAATCTTCAAAACCGAAAAGAATTCAAGGCGCGTACATTTCCGAAGAAGAGGTGAAAAAAGTCACTGAATTCATCCGCGAAAACAACAAAGATTTCTGGTTTAAGGAAGAAATACCGAATTTCCCGGAAAACGGTGGCAACGGCAACGAGCCAATGGGCGCAATCTCAATGGAATTGCTTGATAAATTCTATTCCGACGAAGAAGACGACTTATACGAAGAAGCTATTGAGGTTGTCAAACGGGCGAAAAAAGCTTCCGCTTCCCTGCTCCAGCGACGTTTAAAGGTAGGCTACGCGCGAGCGGCAAGGCTTCTTGATATTATGGAGGCAAAAGGTATAATTGGCCCGGGAGACGGCGCGAAGCCGCGAGACGTTTATCTATCCGAATAATAATCCAAATAATCCGAACAAATCCGAAAATGTACAAAACTACAAAAAAACGTTTTTCGGATTCATTCGTAGATTCGGATGAATTCGTAGTTTGGGATCGCATTTATGATAATCAATAACGAATTTAAAAGCTTAAAAGAAATTTTCAACGAAGCCCTGGGACTTCGCAATTTAGACGTTAAAAAACTTTCGGAAATGACGGACATTCCCGTACATTATTTGTCGGCCATTTCTTCCGGAGACCCAAGAAAATTGCCCGCCAGCCCTTACGTGCGCGGATATTTGGCAAAAATCGCCGACGTTTTGAAAGTGGACCGCGATTCGCTTTTGGAAGCGTACAAGCAAGAAAATTCGCTTTGGCCCGCTAAAAGTTCCGGTCCGGAAGACAAGCTTCCATCTAACCGCTATGCGCTGAAAAGCAAACGGAAGATCGCCGTTATCGGCGCTGCCGCCGCCGGAGTTTTGGTAATTTTAATTTTTCTGACCTTTCAATTCAGCGGATTTTTGGGCAATCCCAAAATAGAAATAACAAATCCCGTGGAAAGCCCCGTAACCGTAACTAACCCTATAATCAAACTCACCGGGATAATAAACCCGCAAGACAAACTGACCATAAACAATGAAGAAGTTTTGGCGAAAAGCGACGGTAGATTTGAAAAAGAGTTTTTGCTCCAACCCGACCTTAATACGGTGAAATTCAAAGTCAAAAGATTTTTGGGCAAAGAAATAACGATTACTAAAATAATAACCTACCAGCCGGAAACGATTACAGAATAAATTTAATGCCCAGTAACACTACTTCAATGTCTTGCTTTTGAAAAAGCAAGAAACGAGGCAGGTTGCCGGGTCAAAAGATTAAGCAAAAATATTACTTTAGTCCAATCACGATTTATCGTGATTAAGTTGAAGTAGTGTTACTGGGAATGGACGTTTTAATTTTTCAATTTATCAACGGGTTCGCCTCCAGATGGTGGCTGCTTGATTGGCTGGGAATTTTTTTGGCAAACTACGCCTCTTATTTCTTGGTTCTGCTGGCCGTTTATTTTTTATTCAAAGAAAAAAGCCGCGTAAGGCGGATTTATTTTTTCTCACTCGCTTCGCTTTCGGTAATTTTATCGCGGGGAATAATAACCGAACTGATAAGATTTTTTTACAACCGCCAGCGGCCGTTTGAGGTCTTTCACCTCCAAACGCTCATAAGCCAAGATCCGGGCGGTTCTTTGCCTTCGGGCCATTCTACCGCATTTTTCGCTTTATTTTTAACGCTCTATTATTTCGCCAAGCAAAACAATTGGAATCTAAAGCCCGTTTGGTGGTCTTTGGGAATAGTTTTAGTTATGGGAATCGCCAGAATTTTCGTAGGCGTTCATTGGCCGAGCGACATTTTAGCAGGAGCGGTAATCGGCTTATTAAGCGCGCTTATAATCAAAAAAATATTGCCGGAGCCAAAATCATCTGACCTCGCTACCGGGTAAAATTTCTTCTATATTAGGAAATTATAAAAAATATTTAAATCTTAATACTTATTTCCCAAATTTGTTCCAAATGGCGGCAAAAACCCAACCAAACACGTAACCGGCGACAAAAGTGAAAACCAAAAGTCCGATTGCCGACAATAAGGTAAGCGATGAAATTGAATAATCTAGCGAAATTCTGTGGAGCTTAAACGCTAAATCCATTAACGGTTTTGCCCAGCCTAAGCCAACTAAAATGATCCAGCCCAAATGGAAAACCGCCATAAATCCGCCGACAACCAATCCCAACGCGTTTTTATCAACTTTTTGCATATAAAATTTTATAAAACTTGCGACCTTTATTGTTAAAATAATAGCATTTTTCAAATAAATCGTAAAATAAAAATAGCGGACAAACTGCACAAGCCTGTCCGCCTCCTCAAAAAGAGGACTTTGTGATAAAACTATTCCCTTGTCGCGTCTTACAGCTTATTCTTGTCGGACTTAAGCATGGCGATAGAAGCCCGGGTGAAATCTTTTCCTTTCCCAGGTATGCCCAGGTTCGCCAAGCCGTCCCGGCGGCTGCCGCCAAGGATTATTCTCTGCTCGTCTATTTGCCGACGAAGCTCAATGGCTCCCGGCGAATGAACCCTGTCACTCACGGATTTTGGCAACATGGCACTCTCCTCCTTTCATAAAAAATTACAAACAAAACAACAGTAGAGACTACAAACGCCCAAAACCATTATTAAACCTTTAAACAGCTACTAAAACAAATACCACTTTATCATCAAATAATCAAGCTCGCGCCCTATTGACAATAGCCAACGCTTTATGCTATAAGTATTACCGTAAGTGTTCTTATTTCTCTAGGTAAACTTGTAAATGTAAGCCGAAGAAATTAAGAAGTTGGTCGTCTTACATTTATTAGTTTATAGAATTAACTTAAAAGATGGCAAAGAAATTATTCATAGGAGGCTTGTCTTTCGATTCACGCGAAGACTCCCTCCGAGAGGCTTTCAGCAAAGCCGGAGCCGTTGATTCAGCGATAATCATCATGGACAAAATGACGGGCCGATCCAAAGGATTCGGTTTCGTGGAAATGTCTAATGACGATGAAGCCCAAAAAGCGATTGAAATGTGGAATGGAAAAGAGCTTGATGGACGAACCGTAACAGTCAACGAAGCCCGCCCGATGGAAGCCCGCCCTGCCAGAAGCTTTGACCGCGGAGGCCGTGATGGCGGACGCGACAGAGGTTTTGGTGGTGGAGGAGGCCGAAGAGAAAGAAGCTGGTAAGCATATACTAAAAAACACGCCATTAGGCGTGTTTTTTTATGCGCAGATTATTTCGTTGTCAGGAAATAATACCAAGGTTTGCTCTCGCTCAAAAGATTACCGTTATTGGCGTCGGCGGTTTGTGTATTCTGAACGTCCATCTTAATAAACCCGAATAATTTCCTTTGTTCGGCGACTTTCATTTTATAAACTGGCTGGGAATTTTCCGTCGTCAATTCAACAGCATTAGGCGCGACATTGAGTTTTTCTGCTACATCGCTGGCGACAAGCTTAACTTCCACGCCTCCTATTTTTAAAGAATTATCTGAAATAGAAACGCCGTCCGCGGAAACTTCAAAATTTTTGTCTTTGATAATAACTTTGTTGCCCGTCGAAACAACGCTTATTGAACTGTTTCCGACATTGAGCAATATTCTACTTCCGGTCATTTTCACCGACACGTCGTCAACCATAATTTCATTTTTATTGATTTTTATTTCTTTCGCCACCGCGTTAAGGTCGCTTGCTTGGATTTCCTTATTATTTTTGATTAACTCGCCGACTAATTGGTCTTTGTCGTTTTTTAACGCCTTGAGTTGTTGCACTTGTTCTGAAGCGTTCTGGGTGTTAGTTATGGTTTCAATCTTAGCTTTATAATAGCTTTGTATTTCCTGGACAGACTGAACTCCCACGGGTTTAATCGGTTCGCTGGCGGCTTGCACGGACGCGGCGGTGCCGGTAGCGGTTGTCTGAACGTTGTTGCATTGCTCCCTAATTTTTTGTAGACCTTCCGTCAAGCTTACCAAAATATTTTTTATTTCATCTCTTGAAAGATTGGTTTGGTTTTTCAAATCGGAATCCGCCAAATCGTTTATTTTCGTATAATAAGCGATTTTTTCTTCCCAGCGCTTAACCTCTTCACATTTGCTCATTTCCACGGTGCCTGAAGATATTACTCCCTTTTTTACTTCCGGCGCGATTGAAGACTGGGGCTTTGTCACAGAAGTTGCCGAACCGCCGCCGCAATTCGTCTTGCTCGCGCTGATTTCTTTTTTCAATTCAATGATTTTCTGAGTTACCAAATTTCCCCTTTCCAAATCATTTTTCTTTTGAGTATCTTGAAGTTCGGAAATTAGCGTATCATATTGTTTCATTAAATCATCGCCTATGTAGCATGCCGGAAGCGCCGCATTGGGAACGGGCATTATTGAAGGCGTCGCCGGATTAATCCTTGTTGAAGCGCCGGATGCCGACGAACCTCCGCCGGAAGCTGACTCGGGAGCGATTATTTTATTTATCATCGGCGCTATCGGCGCTATGGTCGGCATCATAGGAGAAATCAATTTATAAACATCCGAAGATTGCGTTGATTTTTCTTTTTCCTGCAACTCAGCTTTTATCTGAACGTTTGTTGTCGGGGCAACCTGCCCGGCGGCGGATTTATAAACATTCATATCCTGCGCCAAAGAAAGCATCGGCAAAGCCAAGCCGATAATTAATAAACTGAAAGCGATTTTTTTCATATTTTTAATAATTTAATTATTACTCGACAATTTCATTATACAACAAATTCTCGACAAAGACGCGTTGAATTATTAACACAATAAGAATTTTAGTATTTCATTAGGTGGACCTAGGCGGAATCGAACCGCCGTCTCGGCAATGTCCCGATAACTTTGGTGGGCCAATGTGGACCTAGGGGGAATCGAACCCCCGCTTCCGCAATGCGAATGCGGCGTTATACCACTTAACTACAGGCCCACCAAAATTATCGAGGATTCACGATTTGTTTTAAAATTTTAAAATGTTTTGACTAATTTTTCGATGGCACTCCTTCTTTTCCACTTTTTAATTTGGGCTTCTCTTTTTCTAGCATCATTTAAATTTTCGAACTCTTCGCTAAAAATCAAGGTCCAGGGCAAAAATCTTTTTGTAGATTTCACCATACCATTATTATGTTGACTTAATCTTTTTCCAATATTTTTACAACTTCCAACATAATAAGAATTATTCTTCTCTGATATTAAAATATAAACATAAAACATTTTAAATTTTTATCAAATCGGAACGAATGTGGCGTGCTACCATCCCGATGCGATTAAAATTTTTAATTTTATTATCGCATCGTGGACCCGCGATTTATTAACCAAATTGAAAATTTGGAATAAATCGGGGCTATACCATAGACCCAGTTTATTTAATTTACTCTACGGTCACAGATTTGGCAAGATTTCGCGGCTTATCTACGTCCAAGCCCCTCAAAACGGCGCAGTAATAAGCGAAAAGCTGAAGCGGAATAACCGACAAAATCGGCGTGAGCATTTCCAACGTTTTAGGAATATAAATTACGTCTTCAATTATTTTTTTTATTTTTTCGTTGCCTTCGGTCGCTACTGCCAAAATCGGGCCGCCCCGCGCTTTTATCTCTTCCAAATTGGAAATCATTTTTTCGTAAACGCTGTCTGACGGTGCGATTCCGAAAGTCGGAAAATTTTTGTCTATCAAAGCTATCGGCCCGTGTTTCATTTCCCCGGCGCCGTAGCCCTCGGCGTGAATGTAGGAAATCTCTTTAAGTTTTAACGCTCCTTCCAAAGCTACAGGATAGTTGTATTTTCTGCCGACGTATAGAAAATTCGAGTACTTGTAATATTTTTCCGCTAAATTTTTTATTGAATCCGTTTTATCCAAAACCTGTCTTACCAATTCCGGAATTTTGCTTATTTCTTCGGCAATACGCTTTCCCATCACTAAAGACATTTGCCTTTGCCTGCCGAAAAACAAAGTTAAAAGCGAAAGAATTATAAGCTGAGAGGTGAACGCTTTTGTTGAAGCAACGCCTATTTCCGGTCCGATGTGATTATAAACTCCGGCTTCGGTTTCGCGGCTGATTGTTGAACCGACCGCGTTAACGATGCCCAAAGTCAAAATACCTTTTCTTTTTACCTCTTGGAGTGCGGCAAGAGTATCTGCAGTTTCCCCGGATTGCGAAATGAAAAGCGCGGCTGTTTTTTTGCCTAAAATCGGCTTGCGATAACGAAACTCGGAAGCTAATTCAACTTCAGCCGGCAAACCGGCATATTCTTCTATCATATATTCGCCGACCGCGCCGGAAAGATACGCCGTGCCGCAACCGACGATAATTAATTTTTCTATTTCGTCTAATCCATTTTCAACACTTTCAAGCCCGCCCAATTTAGCCAATCCTTCTTCTTTAATCAAGCGGCCGGCGATGGAGTTTTTCAGATATTCCGGCTGTTCCATTATTTCTTTAAGCATAAAGTGCGGATAGCCGCCCCTTTGCGCTTCTTCAATATTCCATTCAAGCGTTTCTGTCTTTTTTGCCAATTTTTCCCGCGATAAATTCGTAAATTCAATTCCCGAAGGAGAAATAACCGCCATTTCGCCGTCATTAAGATAGACGATTTCTTTTGTATGCTCCAAAATCGCCGAGGCGTCGGAGGCGACAATAAATTCATTATCGCCAACGCCGATTATAATTGGCGAAGAATTTCTAGCGACCACCAATTTATCCGGATTTCTTTTGTCTAAAACAATGATTCCGTAAGTGCCTCTTATTTCTTTGAGCGCTTTAATGACGGCGTGTTCCAAATCGCCGTTGAAAAATTTTTCTATCAAATGGACTAAAATTTCGGTGTCGGTTTCAGAACGGAATTTATGTCCCTCTTTCAATAAATTTTCTTTGAGCTCGCGATAATTTTCTATTATACCGTTGTGGACTAAAAAAATATTTTCCTCGCAATCAAAATGAGGATGGGCATTTGCCACGGTTACTCCGCCATGAGTCGCCCAGCGAGTATGGGCTATTCCCCTATTCCCCTCGGGCAAATTCTCGCCGATAACTCCGCATAAAAAATCTATTTTACCAACCGATTTAAAAACTTTCGCCTCACCGCGTTTTTCAACCACCGCGATACCGGCGGAATCATAGCCGCGATATTCCAAACGTCTCAAACCGCCCAAAAGTAAAGGGGCAGCTTTTTTATTGCCGATGTATCCGATTATTCCGCACATAATATTTAATACTTTGTCGGGCTGCAGGGAATCAAACCCTGTCTTTACAATTTCGTTTTACGAAATTCCACTGAATTTTCTCCAGAAAATTCCGGTTGAGAATTTGGTCGGGGTGCCGAGAATCGAACTCGGCCTACACGCACCCGAAGCGTGCGTACTACCAATATACGACACCCCGACTAAATTCTTAACCCCAAAGCGCACGCCTTGCCTCGTCGTAGTCCCGCGTAGCGGGACGAAGACGGGTACTGCCCTTGTCCGCAGGCAAGCTACACCCCGATTGATTAAACTTTAATATATTCGCCAAAATAAAACAACTTCAATTATAAACTTACTTTTCGCGGATTTATTTTTTCGCCGTAAAACTTTCTGAATAAATCTTTTACCCGCCAAGAATCCTCCGTGCTCAAAAAATCCCTTTTGCCGTCTTTTCCCAATTGCTCTGAAATTTCAGGGTGACATTCCAAATAATTTTCCAATTTTTCCGCAATAACTCTCGCCTGATTAAAAATTTTTACCGAATCAGGAACGTGTTTTTTTATAACATCACTTATCAATTCATAGTGCGTGCAGCCAAGAATCAAAACATCTATCGCACTGCTTCTCTCAAAAAGCTGGCCGACGTATTTTTTAACAATCAAGTCCAATCCTTCCCATTCCAATTCTCCGGCCTCTATTATCGGCACCAAAAGCGGGCAGGCTTGCTGATGAACTTTTATTTCGCCGTCCAGTTTGGTTATTTCTCTCGGATAAACGAACGAATGGACTGTCGCCTCTGTCGCCAAAATTCCTATCTCTTTGGAGTTGGTCATTTTTACCGTTTCCTCGGCGGTCGGAATAATTACGCCCAAAACTTTTTTGTCAGGGTAATGTTCCGGTAAAAATTCCATTTGAAGCCGCCTTAACGCCGCGGCTGAAGACGTATTGCAAACCAAAACAACCAATTTGGCGCCTTCATCAAAAAGCCGCGCCACTCCCTGGCTGGTAAATTTATAAATAATGTCTTGACTGTGCGAACCATAAGGAGTCCGGGCATTATCGCCAAGATAAATATAAGAATAATCGGGCATCAGCCGAATCACTTCTTTTAAAATCGTCAGCCCGCCAAGACCGGAATCGAAAAATCCTAACATAAAAATAGAATTTCTAATTAGCCTAATTGCTCTAATTATTCTAATGAAATCCCAATTATTAAATGACCAATTTTTAGATTAATTAGGCTAATTAGAATAATTAGGTTAATTTACACTTTTTTTCTTTTTCTTTTCGTAAAGCCTTTTTGATTTCTGGGTCAAAGCGAAAACGGAAAGTACCATAATATAATCCGCAATCGCTTCGGAGGAAACTCTGTAGCCGCCGTCCAAGAAAAAGGAAAGCGCCAAAAGGCTGAAAATGACAATTGTCCAAAGAATTATAAATATTTCTCCCGGGTGCCGGCCTTCATGCATTTCATACCAACGGTCAAATTCCTTGGTACCGACGAAAAGCCCCAAAATGCCAATGTAGATAAAGCTGAAAGGCGCTGTTAAATATTCAAATTTGTTAAATTGGAAAAAGTCAAAAATTATAAATGCCACAAAAACAACCGTCCAAATATTAGTCAGTATCCGCCAAATTTTTTCGTTTTGAAATATAAGCATTTATTTAATTCTATTCCTTTTTCGATTTTTTTGATAACAACCAACCTTTAAAACAAGGGCTTTATTTATTTCATTATAAATATCTAAAATTTCCGGTTCTTTAATGAAAAATTTTTCCTGTTGCCTATCCAAATTAAATTCCATTTCAATCGGCGACCAAGTAGAAATATTGGCGATTAAATGTTGATTAAGAACATCTAAAACATCAAGCATTTTAACAAAAATTGCTTCTGGCGTTTTCTTAGCTTCGTACTCAATCCATAAAGAGATAAGCTCCTTTTTTATCTTCGGCGCTAATAATTTTGAAATGTTTCTTACGGCTTTTTCTTCTATTTGAGAATCTCTTTGTTTTTTCTTAAAAGCCGGCACATCTCCTTTAAAAAATTCTCCGAGGTCGTGGATGGCCACAAGCTTTAAAACTCGCAACAAATCAACTTTTTTCCGCAAATACGATTCTAGCATTATCGCCATTAAAGCTAAATGCCATGAATGTTCGGCAACGCTTTCCTGTCTTTTCACGTCTTCGGTCCAAGAATGACGCGGTGTTAATTTTAATTTTTGCGATAATCCAAAAAACTTTATTAAGCTTTTAGCATTTACTTTATTTAACATAATACTTTTTCTTCATTTCTTCCTCTACCCCGACTTCGAATTCTTCTTTTTTGCCTTTCGCCGATTTCGCCAAAACAATTAATTCTTTTTCCGAAAATTCTACTAAATTCTTAATCCTCAATTCTAAATTCTCTTTTATATTTTTACCCGGGTCGTCCAAAACCTCTTCAAGCAAAACCGCCAAGATTTGTCCCACTTTCGGGCCCGGCTCAATGCCGGCGATTTTCATCACAATAGCGCCGTCGACTTTAAGCATTTTCGGAGAAATCGGGTCTGTTTTAACTTTTTCAATCATAAACAGCAAATGCCGATTTTTGTAAGGAACCGCTTTGGGAGTGCCTGAACCGATTCTGTCGGCTTCGCGGATTTTCAAAAGGTCGTCAACACTTTCCGGTCCGACCCGCGCCAAAAACCTCCGCACTCCAGCCTCTGAAACCTCACCGACATTGTAGTAGAACATATGGTATCTAACAAGATGAACAATTTTCTCTATGATGTCTTTTGAAAACCGCAGCCTTTCAAGCGCCTGGGCAACCATTTTGGCGCTCGCCATTTCGTGGCCGTGAAAAGTGGCATTATAGCCTTCTCCGTATTTTGTTTTCGGCTTTCCCAAATCGTGGAGCAACGCAGTAAGCCGGACTTCTAGAGAATAATTTTGCTTGGCGGCGTAATCAAGTGATTTTATATGATGCTCAAAAACCGTATATATATGATGAAGATTTTGGGCGACTCCTATCCCTTCGCGGAGTTCCGGAAGAATATATTTTAAAAGCCCCAATTTTTCCAGGAGCAACATTCCCCGCGCCGCTTCGCTCGTCATTATTATTTTTATAAATTCGTCGCGGATTCTTTCTTTTGCTATTGTTTCCAAAAGTCCGGCGCGCTTTTCAATGGCCTTAAGAGTTTTTTCTTCAATTTTGAAATTCAATTCCGTGGCGAAACGCACCGCCCGCATCAAACGCAAAGCATCTTCGCTGAACCTTTCGTCTGCGTCGCCCACCGCTCTAATAAGCTTGTTTTCCAAATCTTTTTGCCCGCCAAATGGGTCTATTAACGACATGCCAAATGGAAAATGAGACATGGACTTGCTTTCCCCTTGTTCCTTGTCGCTTGTCGCATTCAACTTTAGTGCCATCGCGTTAACGGTGAAATCGCGGCGGCCAAGATCTTCTTCTATAGTTTTCGCGAATTTTACTCCATCCGGATGACGCTTGTCGGTATATTCACTTTCTAAGCGGAACGTGGTAATTTCCACTATTTTCAAATTTTCTTTCTCGGAACGAGTTTTTACGCCAACAGTGCCAAAATTGTTTTCATAAACGCTGTCCTTGAAAATTTTTTGCGTTTCTTTCGGCTTGGCATTTGTGGCAATATCCCAATCCTTCGACTCACGCTTTAAAAAAAGGTCACGGACGCAACCGCCCACGAGATACGCCTTGAATCCATGCCTACCGGCAGGCAGGTTGGCCTTTTCAAGCTTTCCGGCGATATTGATAATTTCTTCCGGTATATTGAAATTCATCATTTTTAATTATACAATGTAGTTTGAAAATAAAGAAATCGGACGCGAAAATTTCGAACTCGCCCTTGTGTTGAAATGGATATCATAACTGCCTTCGAAGCAGTTGTTGGGGGTTCGAATCCCTCCGAGGGCACAACGTCAAACCGCCCATAGCTCAGTTGGTAGAGCAGCTCGCTCTTAACGAGAAGGTCCCAGGTTCGAGACCTGGTGGGCGGACAAAATGAATAAAAAGATATTAATTTTTGTAATTATATTCGCGGCTTTACTGGCGGCGGTTTTCGCCTATAATTATTTTACTAAACCTGTGGTTGACGCGCCGACAATAAGCTCGGGAAATCAATCTAATGGAAGCTTTCATGGCCCGACGGGTGCGCCATCAATGAAGGGGCCAGATGGTCCACCACCGTCAGAAAATCAAAATTGAAAAATCAAAAATCAAAATGACAGTTTAAAAATATAAAGATTTTAACATTTAAAAACTTTAACATTTTACATTGTCATTTTACACTTTGATATTTACATTTTAAATTATTATAACGCGGGTATAGTACAGTGGTAGTACACCAGATTGCCATTCTGGAGACGAGGGTTCGATTCCCTTTACCCGCTCAAAATTTATTTAACAAGGTCGAAACAAAAAATAAAATTATGTTAACCAACCTTATTACAAATATAGCCGGGGCCGTTGCCGGATTAATATTTATTTTCTTAAGCGTTAAAGCCGGCCGCTCGCTGGTCGGTTCGTTCTTTAAACGCTCGTATAACCGACTTGCGATCGGAGCGACCGCCTTTACCGTTTCATTCTTGTTTGAAATCGCCTCTTTTTTTGGCCTAAATGATGATGTTGCCGACGCCACTCACCACATTCTACTACTGGTTACAGGCGTAATATTTATTTTCGTCAGCTTGATTTTTACAAAAGAAGCTACCGAATATATGAACTCCAAGGAAAAAACGCAATAAATTAACTGTCAAAATTTTGCGTTTTGGGCGCGTTTTTTTGCGCCTTTTCGGCGATAATTCGCCAAAAACCTAAATTTCCGTTAAAATAAAATAATCAAAAGTCGCAAATTTTAAGCAGAAACCAATTAACTTTTAATTCGTTATATATGTTAGATGGCGATAAAAATTTAATAGAACGCGCCATTGGGGGTGAGGCCGAGGCTTTTGGCCAACTTTATGATAAGTATCAATCTGGAATTTACAGGTTTATTTATCTTAAAGTTGGCCTTCGTGAGGAAGCCGAAGACCTCACCCACCAAGTATTTTTAAAATCCTGGCGAAACATATCAGGCTACAACTTCAGGGGATTTCCCTTTTCAAGCTGGCTGTATTCAATCGCTAAAAATCAGGTTATAGATTATTATCGCCTGAAAAAAGAAGTTATTAAGCTTGAATCAATCGCTGAACTTAAAACCGAAAACGACTCACAAATTTCTTTAGACAAAAAAACAGATCTGACGAGAGTCAAAAACGCCATTCTTGAGCTCAACGACGAACAACAAAGCGTGATAATCTTTAGATTTATTGAAGATTTTTCAATCAGCGAAACAGCGCTCGCGCTTGATAAAAGCGAAAGCGCGGTAAAACTGCTTCAACACCGAGCAGTAAAAAATTTAAAAAAAATAATCGATGAATAAAGATTTAGTTAAAATTTTAAGTGAATTGAAAAGCATCGCGCCCGACGCGGATTATTCCGCTAAGTTGCGAAATCTGCTTTTGGCCGAAATAAACACGGACAAAAGAACGGCTCCAGAAAGATTTTCTTTGGCGGATGTTTTGGTTGCCGTTTATTCGCGCAGACCTATATATGTTATTGCCGCAACTGCTTTCGCTTTGATTTTAATCGTTTCCAGTTCGGCATTTTACACGGTTAACGAGATAAACAAACACGATTTCGTGGTTAAAGCCGGCGAAGTCAATAATTCCATACAAGTTAAACTTGATGAAATAAAATACCTTTTGGGAAGCAAAGAAATTGATTACAACAAAAGCGTTATCATTCAAACAATGCTTCTAGGAGCGACTGAAGACTTAAAAAAAGCGTCTGAGGAAAAAGACACTAATAAATCCCTTGAAAAGATAAAGTCTGCCCAAGAAACTCTTTATAAAATAGACGTCTTGCTCCAAAATAAATAACCCCTCCGAAAAAATCGAAGGGGATTATTTATTTATATAAGAAAATTCTTATTTAACGGCCTCTTTCAAGACTTTTCCAGCCCTGAATTTCGGCTTTATTGCAGCGGCAATTTGGATTTTTTCTCCAGTTTTCGGGTTAATTCCCATACGAGCCGCTCTTTTGACGACTCTGAACGTTCCAAATCCAGTGATAGCGACCTCTTCGCCTTTCGACAATGTCTTTGTAATTGTATCAAAAACCGCTTCAACAACAGCAACTCCTTGCTTTTTAACTTCTATCCCTGCGGCCTTCATTACCGCCTCTACAAGTGCAACTTTGTTCATAATCTTAAAACGTAAAATTGTGCTTATTCGACCTTTTTCTTTTTTTGATAAACCAATTATATCAAATAATACAGTAAAAATCTATATTAATTTTCGTCCGTCCAAGCGAAAAAGTCAATAGCCCTTATTTTATCGGCATTCCTGCCTACCGGCAGGCAGGTTGGCGTTTCGCCCCGCTATTATTTGGCATACCAAGCAGTGAATCGAGCACATTGTTTTCTACAACGCCTTTATTTTACGCTATGATTTCCTCAATATCAAAATTATAGCAGAAAATATTGATTTTCTTGGAAAACAAACTAGGCGTTGTCGTGCTCAATCTACTACTTGGCGTATTCAACGGCTTTCATCTCGCGAATGACGTTTACTTTGATTTCGCCGGGGTATTTTAGCTCGGATTCTATCTTATTGGCGATTTCGCGCGCCAATTGAAGCGCTTTAAAATCGTCTATCTTTTCGGGAATAACAAAAATTCTTAATTCCCTTCCGGCTGAAATAGCGTAAGCGTTTTTAACGCCCTCAAATCCGGTTGCGATTTTTTCAAGGTCTCCCAAACGCTTAAGGTAATTTTCCAAAGTGTCGCGACGCGCTCCCGGTCTGCTCGCCGAAAGGGCGTCTGCCGCGGCAATAATGTACGCCTCCGGGCTGGCAAACGGATATTCTTCGTGATGCGCCTCCATCGCCTTGATTATCTCTTCGCTGACGCCGTATTTTTGAAGAATTTTCCTACCAAGGTCAACATGGCTTCCCTGAACTTCATGGTCTATGGCTTTGCCGATATCGTGGAGCAAAGCGGCTTTTTTCGCCACTTCCACGTTCTGGCCGAGTTCCGAAGCTATCATCGCCGCCAAATAAGAAGTTTCAATTGAATGGGTTAAAACATTTTGGCCGTAGCTCAAGCGAAAATGAAGCCTTCCCAAAAGCTGAATTATTTCTCTAGGCAAATCGTAAACGCCGGCTTCGTAGGCCGCGCCTTCTCCCAACTCAATTATTTTTTTGCCCAGTTCCTGTTTGGCTTCTTCAACTTTTTCTTCTATTTTCGCCGGTTGAATCCTCCCGTCTTTAACAAGCTTTTGTAAGGCCATTTTGGCGACTTCCCTTCTTATCGGGTCGAAAGAGGAAATTACGATGCTTTCCGGGGTTTCGTCTATCACGAATTCCACTCCGGTTGCGCGCTCCAAGGCGCGGATATTCCTTCCTTCCCTTCCAATTATCTTGCCTTTCAAATCTTCATCGTTAAGGTTAAAAACCGAAGTCGTTACGTCGCTCACGTGCGAACGCGCGTAGCGTTGCATGGCGGTTGTCATAATATCCAAACTCTTACGCTCAATTTCTTCGCGTCTTTCTTTGTCCATTTTGGAGAGGGTTGAAACAAGCTCGCCCTGGTGGATTTCTTGAGCACTCTTCAAAAGAAAATCTTTCGCCTGGCTGGCGGACATTCCGGAAATTTTTTCTAGTTCGGAAACGATTTTTTGTTTAATTTCGTCTATTTCCGCCTTGGCGATTTTTAATTTTTCTACGTCTTGAAAAGATTTTTCTTCGCGCTGCCTTAATTCCGAAGACTGCGTATCTAAATGTTCTTCTTTTTTAAGAAGGCGTTCTTCAAGTTTGCCTAGCTGGATTTTACCTTCTTTTTCGGCTTTTTTTACTTCTTCCAATACGCCCGTGGCCTTTTCTTGAGCTTCAAGAATTATTTCTTTCGCTTTCGCCTTGGATTCTTCAATCTGCCGTTTTATTTTTTGCTCAACGGAATTAAGATTTTTAGACGCTATCGCTTGGCGAATAAAATAACCGGCAACCGCCCCCAAAATAACCAAGCCGACCCAAAAAAACGGGTTTTGATAAATCATAGTTTAATCGCGAATAATCACGAAGTTGAACACGTTTTGAAATTTTAATTAATAAGTCCGTGGCCATATTCGTTTAAATTAGCGAACTTTTGTTTGCTATAAATTAATTATAACGGTAAAATAAAAATATGTCAAAACAACCCGTTATATTGGCAATTTTAGACGGCTGGGGCGAAGGCCAGCAAAACGAAACCAACCCGATTTATGTGGCCGAGCCGAAAAATTTCGATTATTTAAGGGCTAATTTCCCAAACGGTCTGCTTCAAGCGTCCGGCATCAGCGTCGGTCTTCCTTGGGGCGAAGAAGGCAACAGCGAGGTGGGACACCTTAACTTGGGCGCCGGAAGAATTATTTATCAATATTTGCCCAAAATCGACTTGGCTATCCGCGACGGAAGCTTTTTCAAAAACCCGGCGCTGAAAAGCGCGTTCGGACACGCCAAAAAAAACAATTCAAGCGTTAATCTGGTGGGACTGATGAGCGACGGCAATGTTCATTCTTCTTTTGATCATATTAAGGCTCTTGTTGAATTTGCCGCAAAAGAAAATGTTTCTAAAATAAATTTCCATCTTTTTACCGATGGCCGCGACAGTGCGCCGACTTCATCAATAGACCTGCTAGCCAATCTGCCCAAAGAAGCGAATTTGGCGAGTATTAGCGGCCGCTTTTACGGCATGGACAGGGAAGGTTATTGGGACCGCACGCAAAAAGCTTATTCCGTGATTGTCGGCGAAGGCCAGATAAATGCCGATGCTAAAGCTTATATTAAAAATTCTTACGCGAACAAAAAAACCGATGAGTTTATCGAGCCAACGCGCGTAAAAGAAAGCTGCGAAGTCAAAGACAACGACGCAATGATATTTTTTAATTTCCGCGAAGACAGAATCAGGCAAATGGCGTCCGTTTTCGCCGACAGAAATTTCCAAAAGTTTCCGGTTAAAAAATTCAACAATCTTTTTGTGGCGACAATGACGCCCTACGATAAAAACATAAGTGCGGTAGTCGTCTTTCCCAACGAACCCATTGCCAATTGCTTGGGCAAAGTTTTGGCGGATAAAGGAAAAAACCAAATAAGAATAACCGAAACCCAAAAATACCCCCATATCACTTATTTTTTTAACGGACTGGAAGAAAAGCTGTTTCTGAATGAATACCGCGTCTTAATCCCCTCAAGGCCCATCGCAAGGCAAGACACGCATCCGGAAATGATGGCGGCGGAGATAGCCAGCCGGGCCGTTGAGTCTATAATGGAAGACGCTTTTGACTTTGTGCTTCTAAATTTCGCCAATCCCGACATTATCGCCCACACCGGAAATTACGACGCCTGCGTCAAAGCGGTAAAAACTATAGACGAACAAATCGGCAAAATCATAAAAACCGTTTTGGAAACCGATGCAACTCTGATTATTACCTCCGACCACGGCAACATGGAAAAGGTGGTAGACGAAAAAACGGGTAATATTGAAACAAAGCACAACGCTAGCCCGGTGCCGATTTACTTGGTTGCAAAAAAATTCATGCGTCCCAGAACCGAAGAAGAAATTCTCCGGTCAAAAAAAGAAAACATCGGCATTTTAGCCGATGTCGCGCCGACTATCTTAGAATTGATGAATATTCCCCAGCCCGCAGAAATGACGGGGCAGAGTCTCTTGAAATTTTTGCAATAGCAAAAAATTTCAAATGTAAAATTTAAAAATCAAAAATCAAAATTATTTTAATTCGCTCGGCGTCTCATTAATAAATTTCTTCATTTTGATATTTACATTTTGAATTTCCAGCATTCTTTGATATTTCGCCATTCTTTCCGACGCCGATGGGGCGCCGGCTTTTATTCCAAAAGCTCTAATTCCTACTGCTAAATCCGCTATAAAATTATCCATCGTTTCACCGCTCCTGTGCGAAACAACCGCCTGCCAATTATTTTCGTATGCCAGCTTGATGACATTTATGGTCTCCGTTAAAGTTCCAATTTGATTCGGTTTTATTAAAATCGCGTTGCCGGATTTTTTCTCAATTGCGGTTTTGAGCCTTTCAAAATCCGTAGTCGTCAAATCATCGGTTATTACTAACACGGACTTGTACTGACTTAACACTGACTTCTGTGGACTACTTTCCGCGTTAGTCCGTGTATAGTCCGTATTAGTCAGTGCCGTGAGCGAAGCGAACGAGTCAAAAGCTTCTTCATAAAAAGGGTCTTCAATCGAAGAAACTCCGTACGCTTCAATTATTTTCAAATAAAAGTTGTTTAATTCCTCCGCTGAACATTCTTTGCCTCCTAAAACATAAACTCCTCCTTGTTTGTCGTTTGTAGTTTGTAATTTATAGAATTGTGTCGCCGCGGCGTCCAAACCAATTTTTAGCGGATAACTATATTTGACAATTAAATCCGCCAAAATTTCAATCGCTTCTTCATTACTTTTAAAAGGGCAAGAAAACCCCGCTTCATCGCCGAGCATAACGTTCTCTTTGCCGAATTTATTTTCAAGAAATTCCCTAAGTTTTCTATAAAATTCCTGTCCCAAATCCAAGGCCATTCTGAAATCCTGCGTATCGGGAATAATTTGAAATTCCTGAAAATCCAATTTTGACTTCGGATGCGTGGCATGCGCCCCGCCGTTTATGACATTGAAAAATGGCCTAGGAAGATTTGAGATTTGAGATTTGAGATTTAAGATTTCTTTTATATATTGAAACAATTCCTTATTTTCGTTTTTCGCTTTTAATCGCGCGAAAGCTAAAGACAAGACCAAAGTTAAATTTCCGCCGAGATTACCCTTATTTGGAGTACCGTCCAAAGAAATTAAAAAATTGTCAAATTCTTCCTGTGAACTAAAATCTTTTTCTAAAATTTTGCTTTTTATTTCTTCAAATTTTTCTACGGCCATTTTGGGTTCTAAAACAAACGCCTCATGCGCTCCCCGGCTTTTTCCGCTCGGCGCCGAAGCCGAGACCGATATCCGTGTTAATCTGTTTTCCAATCCGTGCGAATCCGTGTATAGCTTCGCTTCCAAGGTATCTTTCCCGCGCGAATCTTTTATTATTTTTATGCTGGCGTCAAAAATTTTCATTTTAGATGATTTTATTATTAATCAAAAAATCTTTTACTATTTCAAAAATTTTCTGATGGCCTTCGGAATTTGGATGCAAACCATCTTCTGATAAATTTTCGTTCCCTTTTAATCGTTCAAAAACTTCAACAAATGAAAGATTATTTTCCTCGCAAACTTTTTTTATAATTCCATCGTATTTTTGAATATATTCATTTTTATAAAATTTATCAGTGTTCCACGGAATTGGCGTTGTTTTTGACTCTTCAACCGGCGTTAAACCGATAAAAACTATTTTTTCAGAAAACTGCTTAGCACTATTTATTAAAGATTGAAGGTTGTCTTTAAATTTTTCAGGAGAAACTCTTAAGCTGTTTTTACTACGAACAAACTGGGAATCGTTTGTTCCTACGGAAAAGATAAAAACTATTTCTCCGTCTTCGTCTTTTAGTCTAAATTTTGTTTCTAATTCAAATCTTTCTAATAAGTTTCCCGTGTTATCGCCGCTAATCCCAAGATTATAAACCAAAAAATAACCTTCTTCTAAAATATTTTTGTAGTCCAAAAATTTTCTTAACCTCTGAACCCAGCCACCTTCAATATCCCAAACGCCATAAGTAATACTGGTCCCAAATACAAGAATCGTCATATTTATTTCTTTAGCTTCTTCTCTTTCTCGTAAACCTTCAAAGTCGTTTTTATCACCGTGTCCGGGTTTAAAGACATACTTTCAATGCCCTGTTCTACCAAAAACTCGGCGAAATCCGGATAATCAGAAGGCGCTTGGCCGCAAATGCCGATATATTTCTTGCGCTTGCGGCATTTTTTGATAACTTCGGAAATCAGCCTTTTAACCGATTCGTCTTTTTCGTTTGCCACATCGCGGACCAATTCCGAAGCATCGCGGTCTATACCAACAGTCAATTGTGTTAAATCATTTGAGCCAATGCTCATGCCGTCAAAAACATCCAAAAACTCGTCCGCCAAAACAACATTTGAAGGAATTTCGCACATCATATATATTTTTAACGCGGATTTATGCGGATTTTGACTGATTAATGCGGATTTTATTATTTTTACCACCTTCTTTCCTTCTTCCACTGTCCGGCAAAACGGCACCATTACCGCCACATTATCCAATTTCATTTTTTCGCGGACTTTTTTTATGGCTTCAAGTTCCAATATGAAAGCCGGAGCAAAATTCGGATGGTAATAACGGGACGCGCCGCGCCAGCCAATCATTGGATTTTCTTCTTGCGGTTCATAAATTTCTCCGCCGATTAAAGTGCGGTATTCATTTGTTTTAAAATCGGAGAATCTGACAATAACTTGTTTTGGATAAAATGCCGCGGCGATTTTCGCGATTCCATAAGCGAGCTTATCAACGTAAAATTGTTTTTTATCTTCATACCCGATTGTTTTTTTATCTATTTGAGCTTTAAGCTTTAAGTCTTTAAGTCTTCCGTAGTTTATCAATGCCATCGGATGTATTCCAATATCCGAAGCGATAATGAACTCTTCCCTCGCAAGCCCAACGCCATCATTCGGCAAAAGCGATTTTTCAAAAGCCGTGTCCGAAGTGGCAATATTCATCATTATTTTGGTCTTGGGCTTCGGGAATTTTTTTATGTTATGTTCTATCACTTTAAATTTCAAAGCGCCATCGTAAACCACGCCCTCGCTGGACGTTGTATCTACGGTAACAGTCTGGCCTGTTTTTATCTTTCTCGTGGCGCTACCTGAGCCTACAACGCAAGGAATGCCCAGTTCCCGGGAGACTATGGCCGCGTGAGAAGTGCGTCCGCCCTTATCCGTAACAATCGCCGAAGCAATTTTCATAATCGGTTCCCAATCCGGGTCTGTCATATCTGTTACCAAAACTTCGCCTGCCTTAAACTGGCCTATTTGTTTGGCGTCTAAAATTATCCGTGCCTTGCCGATGGCAATTTTATTGCCCACAGAGGCGCCCTTTACGATAATCTTTTTCATTTTGTCGCTTTTCGCAAGCTCATACTCTTTTATTTTTGAAAAATCTCTGCGACTATGTACGGTTTCCGGCCTCGCCTGAACAATAAAAAGTTCGCCTGTTTTGCCGTCTTTTGCCCATTCCATGTCCATTGGCGTCCATTTTTTTCGTAAAGCCGTATAATGTTTTTCTATTATCATTCCCCATTTCGCCAATTTCAAAATTTCCGCTTCGCTTAAAACAAATTTTTCCCTTTCTTCTTTATTCGTATCAACGACTTTTGTTTTCTTAATGCCCTGGCCCGTAGAATAAATCATCTTGCGGGTTTTGTCACCCAGCCTTTTGTCAATAATTGCGCCGGTTTTTTTAAAAACCAAAAATTCATCCGGCGTTACTTCTCCTTGTACAACCATTTCTCCCAGGCCCCAGGCGCCGCTTATCAAAACCACGTCCGGAAATCCCGATTCCGTATCAAGCGTGAACATTATTCCCGAGCATCCCAAATCGGAACGCACCATTTTTTGCACGCCCACTGAAAGCGCCATTTTGGAATAATCGAATCCCTTATCCGCCCTGTAAGAAATCGCCCTATCCGTGAATAAAGAAGCGAAAGACGCTTTTACCGCCTCCAAAACCTCCTTAGCGCCCCGAATGTTCAAAAAGGTCTCGTATTGGCCGGCAAATGAAGCATCGGGCGCGTCTTCGGTTGTGCCGCTGGTACGAACCGCCACGTCCGAGTTTTTACCGTATTCTTTTTCCAGATTTTGGTAATTTATAACTATTTCTTCTTCAAGCTCCTTTGGCAACTCAACACTTTTTATCGTTTCTCTAACCGCTTTCCCGCGCTTAGCCAAATCTTGAAGATTTTTCGTATTCAAACCGGCTAATGTTTTTTTTATAAAGGTCTCCAAATTGATAATTCTGGATTGCGAATTACGGATTACGGATTTTTTAAGAAAGTATCTATATGCTTCTGCTGTTATCGCGAAACCATCCGGAACATTCAAGCCTTTTGGCTTTAAATATTGAATCATCTCCCCGAGCGAGCCGTTTTTTCCGCCAACTTCCAAAACGTTTTTTATCCCGACTTCTTTATATTGTTTAATGAAATCTTGTTTTTTATTCATAGACTAATTCTACTATAAAATCCCATAAATCTCTATATTTCTCTTAAAAACGCTAAATCTCTTATTTTGATAAATTTACCTTGATAATCATCCGACTTATCCGTTTCCAAAATTTTTATCGCCTCGTCGAGGCTTACCCACAGAGCTAAAAATCCTTCTTCTATTTCATCATCCATAAACGCCGGTTCGCCTTTTTCTCCGACAACTTTGGCCAAATAACAAAATGATTCTTGGTTTATTTTAAATGCTTTCCGATGTTCGATTATCGTTCCGATTTCACCCGTTATTTTTATTTCACATCCAATTTCCTCAAGACATTCCCTTTTTAACGCATCTTCTATGCTTTCGCCTTTTTCAATCCCTCCTCCAGGCAACTTGTGATAGCCCTTTTTAGAAACAAAAAGTAGGGCAATCTTGCCCTCTTTATCGAAAACGATCGCTCTCGCCGTCTGCCGAAATTCATATTTTTCTAATTCTTCCGGATTCACTTCATCAAATTTTATAGTTTTTAATAATTTCATTTTTCTTTAAGAACCAGCATTAAATCCGAGACATTAAAAGTTTTCTTGTCCGCGAAAATCAAATCGCCGGTTTTTTTGAAAAAATTAAAAGTGTTATGTATTTTGAGATATTTTTCAAAGTCCAATTTTAATTTTTCAGCCTTATTTATAGTCAAAATATCGCCAATGGCTCCCGCGGCTTCGGTGTTATCCTTGCCGTCGCTGGCAAAAGAAATTGTTATCAAATTATTTGGAATTGGGCATCGGGGATTAGTAATTGACCCCAATACAGCCTCCATATTTCTTCCTCCTTTTCCTGGGTTTTCGCCCAAAACGATAGTCGTTTCCCCTCCAGAAATCACCGCCGCTCCGCTTTTCCCAGCTTCAATTAATGGAAGCAAAATGTTTCTCGCTTCTCCTTTCAAATTGTAAGAGTAAATTTTAGGCGAAAATCCCAATTTTTTAGCTTTTTTCGCCATTGCTGTAATCGGCTCGCAATTGGAAATAAATAAAATATTTTTAACTTTTTTGAAATATTTTTTGTCCTTCGGCGTCTCGTTTAGCTGGTATTTAATATTTAGTATTTTGTATTTCGTATTAAATTTACTTAAAATCTTTTCCGCATCTTTTTTTGTCGTTTTGTCATAGATTGTCGGACCGGAAGCAACCATAGATAAATCGTTTTTAAAAACATCGGAAACAACAAGTGAAATCATTGTTGCCGGGTAAGCGATCTTCGTCAAGCCGCCGCCTTTTACTTCCGATAAATGCTTTCTTATTGTGTTAAGTTCAATTATATTGGCTCCGGCGTTAGTTAATTTGCTGAAAATTTCACGTGAAGCTTTTAATTCTTTTTCCGAACCGCAAAGTAAAGCCGAACCTCCCCCGCAAATAAAAGAAATTATCAAGTCGTCTTTCCCGGCTTTTTCCACCATTTCAATTATTTTTTTCGTGGCTTTAATGTTTTGAATTGATGGAAACGGATGCGTACCCACTAAGAATTCAGAATTAAGAATTAAGAATTTAGAATTTAGGGGCGGCTTACTAATATCCAAGGCGATACATCTATCTAATTTTTTACCCAAAATTTTTGCCAAAGTTGCGCTTGCCAAAGCCGAACCTTTGCCAATCCCAATGATAAAAATTTTCCGGTATTTATTTAAATCAATTGTAAAATTGGAAATTAAAAGTTTATTTTTATTTATTTCTATTTTATTTTTAACCGCTTCTTCTATATTTATCGCTTCATATCCCGCTTCAACAATTTGAAGTGCTTTTTTGCGAAGCGGACTTTTTGCCAAATTTTTAAAATTAGTGATTATCATATTGATTTATTCAAACATTTTAGATTTTCTAAAAGAGAAATTTTTGTGATTGAACTGCTTGGGGATACCGGTAGATTTCCAATATCTAATTTGTCTTAGCCATCCAATTAAATTTAAATTGTGCGAATGAAGCACCGTAAATTTTTCATCCTTTATCGCCTCGTAGCCGCGGCCGAACCAAAAACTTGCCCATTCTCCGTCTTCGCCACCAGCTCCATAATTCTCGTTAAAATTTCTTTTATCCCAAAGTTCTTTCAAAATAATCGCGTTCGTAAAACCCATAACGCCGAGCTTGGCCGAATTTATTAATATTCTGACGCTATTACCTCTGTTTATCAAACGCCTAATTGCGCCTCGCCAATTCATAAAAATTTTGTCCCAAATACTTGAATCGGGCAAGGCTTTCAAAAATCCGTACACGCCCATTATCTTATCGTATTTTTTGAAATTATTTAATCCGTCCTCAAGCCATGTATCAGAAATAGGCGCCGAATGGGCGCTTATTATAACAACATATTTAGCGGCCGATGAATTTTTAATGCCAAAATTAAGAGCATAAGGGAAAGAAAAGTCTTTAAATGGTATTTCCAAAATTTTTGTTGGAAATTTTTTCGCGATTTCTAAAGTTTTATCATTTGAGCCGGAATCAACCAAAATAACTTCAAAATTTTTATATGTTTGATTAAAGATTTTTTCCAAAACAATTCCTATCCACTTTTCTTCATTCCTAGTCCTTATTATGATTGAAGTCTCGGGCATAATTTAAATCTTTTTAATTCCCGCCCAAATTTGCGAATTATCCATTTTAGTTTCAGTCTCCGCGTCAAACTTATCGGTCCGGCCAAAATTAACGTTTTGAGCGCAGATTTTTTCTTTGAATTCGCCTATGTTTTTTTCTATCGCCGAACGGATTTCCGCAGGAACTTCCATCCACACATCAATCCTGTCTTTAGGCGAAAAACCTGCTTCTTTTCTTAAATCTTGTATTGCTCTTGCCGCTTCCCTCAATAACCCCTCCGCTTTCAACTCCGGCGTGATTTTCACATCTAATTCGATTTCCTGCTTTATCTTAGAGTCAAAAATGACTTTTTTAACATTTATTTCATCCGCAAGAATCTGTAGTAATTCGTTATTATTTTTGATTTTTGATTTTTGATTTTTGATTTTGAGCACAGCGAGTGGCTGCCTTACTTTAATTCCTGCCTTGGTTCTTAATTCCAAAGCAAGAGAAACGACTCTTCTAATTTCCACCATCGAATCCAGTAATTTTTTATCTATCAATTTTTTGTCAAAACTCGGCCACTTTTCCAAATGAACCGATTCGCAAAATTTGAAATTTGAGATTTGACCTGCCTGCCGGCAAGGCAGGGATTTGAGATTTTTATAAACCGCTTCCGCCGTAAAAGGCGCAAACGGCGCAAGAATTTTTGAGAACTCCAACAAAACGTATTTCGTTGTTTCTATCGCGGCGAGTTTATCGTTGCTTTCCGATTTAAACCTTTCGCGCGAACGCCGAATATACCAGGTTGAAAAATCATCAATAAAATTACCGAGTGGCCTGACCGCTTTATCAAGCTCGTATTTTTCAAGCGAATTTGAAACTTCTTGTTTTAATTGTTCCAACCGGGCAATAATCCAAACGTCTAAAACATTAGTATTTTGTATTTTGTATTTTGTATCTTGTATTTTTGAACTATCCGCGTAAAGTTCATAAAACTTGTAAGTATTCCACAACCGTAAAATCATTTTTTTATAAATTTCATCAACACCTCTTTCGGAAAAATTCAAATTCTCGCCCGCCACCACCGGTGAAGAAAGCAAATAAAGTCTCAAGCTGTCCGCGCCGTATTTTGAAACAAGTTCCATCGGGTCGGGATAATTTTTCAGGCGCTTGCTCATTTTTTGGCCATTTTCCGCCAATACAATCCCGTTAATAACAACATTTTTATACGCCGGTTTATTAAATAAAGCCGTTGAAAGAACAAGCAGTGTGTAAAACCAACCACGCGTTTGGTCCATTCCTTCGGCGATAAATTCCGCTGGCACCGGAGAAAAATTTTTCTTCGGCGTTGAAAATGGATAATGCGATTGGCCGTACGGCATTGAACCGGATTCAAACCAACAATCAAAAACGTCTTCAATTCTTTTCATTTTGCCGCCGCAACCGCAAGAAAATTCTACCTTATCGATGTACGGCCTGTGCAAATCAAGTTCAAAATTTTGATTGTGCGGCAACGAAATGAATTTTAGGTTTTTTATTTCTCCGGTTTTTATAAAATCTTCTTTTTTGCCTTTCATTTCAATCGTTTTTTTGGCATTCGCCCCTTCAGCTCCGGCAAACAAAAGCCAAATCGGATATTCATGGCTAATAATCAAAATATTTTTGCCCGAATATTTTTCTTCAATATCATAAATAAATTCCGACATCCTGTTTTTCAAATCGGTCAAATTTTCGCCCTTCGGAGCCGGTTTGATAAATTTTTCTTCATTAGAAGAAAAATATTTTCCGTATTCCCTTGTCGGCCTATTATTTAAAATGCCGGCATCAACCTCCCTTAATCTTTTATCGTAAAATATCTTTCTTATTCCCAATTGTTTTACCGCTATTTCCGCGGTTTCTCTTGTCCGGACAAAATCCGAAGAAAAAATCATATCAATGTTTTTAAGCTTTTTAAACGACGCTGCAGCTTCTTTTTTCCCCTTGTCTGTTAAATGATGGTTATTTTTGTAATCGGAGCTTTCAACGCCAAGTAGATTGCTCTCGGCTTGTCCATGCCGCATAACAAAATATTTATTACCGGAAGTTTCCGAATTTTTCTTTATTTCTTCAACCGAGCCGATAATTTTTAATTTTCCGCATTTTTTGCATTCCCAAACCGGAATCGGCGAACCCCAAAAACGGCTTCTGGAAATCGCCCAATCCCGCGCATCTTTCAGCCACTGGCCGAAACGTCCGTCTTTCACGTGCGCCGGCAACCAACTGATTTTTTGGTTGTTTTTAATAAGCGCGTTTTTAATCGCCGTCACATTAACGAACCACGAAGACGCCGCGTAATTTAAAAGCGGAGTTTCACACCGCCAACAATGAGGATACGAATGGGTAATTTTTTCGGATTTAAAAAGTTTGTCATGTTTTTCCAAAAGCTCGATAATTTTTCTGTCGGATGATTGATGATCGCCCTTGGGCTTTGTTGGCAATCCGGCAAAATCTTTTACTTCAGGCTTGAATCTACCATCCATTGAAATGTGCTGCACAAAAGGCATTTTATGTTTTTTGCCCAAAGTCATATCATCCGCGCCGAAAGCGGGTGCGATATGCACGATTCCGGTGCCTTCATCAGTCGAGACAAAATCTCCGGCGTAAATTTTCCAGCCATTGTCGTGATTCTCAAGTTTTTTGTTTTTGGAGTAATAATTGAAAAGCGGCTCGTATTTTTTACCGATAAGATCGCGAGTATTTACAGTTCGGACAATTTTATGTTCTTTGCCAAAAACAGATTCTACGCGAGATTGGGCAAGGATATATGCATTACCGGGAATTTGACCTTCTACTTTTACATATTTAACATTTGGATTTATCGCGAGCGCCACATTACCAGGCAATGTCCATGGTGTAGTTGTCCAAGCGAGCACATAAGTATTTTTCTCACCTTCTAATCCAAATTCAACAGTCACCGATGAATCCTCAATATCTTTATAATTTTGCGTAACTTCAAAATTTGAAAGTGTTGTTTCGCATCGAGGACAAATATGCATCGGCTTATAACCTTTATAAATCAAGTTTTTATCGTACAAATCTTTAAAAACTCGCAAAACCGATTCCATGTAATCAACGTCCATTGTTTTATATGGATTTTCCATGTCAACCCAGCGGCCGATTCTGGGAATCGTTTTTTTCCATTCCGACTCGTATTTCAAAACACTGACTCTCGCGGCTTCGTTGAATTTTTCAATACCAAAATTAATAATATCTTTTTTGCTTTTTAGCCCCAATTCTTTTTCAGTTTCAAATTCGACCGGCAAACCGTGACAATCCCAGCCCCAGCGCCTTTTTACGCTTTTACCCTTCATAGTTTGATAACGGGGAATCGCATCTTTTATTATTGAAGCCAAAATATGCCCGTAATGGGGCAAACCGTTGGCAAAAGGAGGACCGTCAAAAAAAATGTAATCGCCGGCGGGTTTTCCCGATGCCGGCTTTTCAACGGATTTTTCGAAAATCTTGTTAGTCCGCCAAAAATCAAGGACTTTTTCTTCAATTTCCGCAGGATTGAAATTTTTGAGGTTTTTAAACATCCCCAATGAACTCAACTCCGATGTAAGTTATTGGATTAACTTATATCTAAGCTAAGGAATTAATAATATAATCTTAATTTTTGTCCCAGCAACCAATCTCAACAACTCAGAGTTAATCCCTTCGGAGTTGAGTTACTGGGCATCCCTTTAAATATACAAAAAAACGGCCATTATCTCAATAGCCGACTTGCCACAACTTACTGCTTAATGTTTACTATTTGCTATCTGCGGCAAATCTTCGGGATTTATTCCCGCCAAAGAATTTCCTTCAAAGTTTTGAATTATTTTTATTCCCTCAATGTCTATCGCCACTCTGTCTTCCGAAGCCAAAATCAAATTCGGCTCGCGAATAACGCCCTTTGAAGGCCCGCCTGAAATAAAACATTTCCTCGCATCCATAATAATCAAATCCGGATGGATTATTTTGTTAAGTTCGGCAATTTTTTCCTGCAAGTTTAAATGCAAGAAAACGCGCTGGTTCGGCTTAGCAAATCCGACCGAAAGTTTCAAGGCGCCGGTGAATTGGGCGTATTTGTGGGTTTTAAGGCACGGCAGAAGAATTAATTTGTCCGCTCTTTCTAAAATTTCCGGAATACTGACTTTTTTTAAATATTTCGCTCCGGGAATTTCTTTTTTTACCCAAGCTCCTTCTTCAAAAGTATAGATACGCGGAGGAGTTTTCATTTCCAGTAATTCAAAAACACCGGCCTTGCCAAGAATCTTTTTGGTATTTAAAGTCATTGTTGAAGATTCTCCTATCATGACAAGCTTGGCGCCGAAGTCGTAAGATAGCTCAACGGCGACTTTCAAAAAATCAACGCTTGTTGAAGCGGGAGACGGGTCGGCGGTATTGTAATTCGGTTTTAAAAAAACCACGTCGCCAGTTTTGATGAATTTTTTAAAACCGCCGATTTCGTCAACGACCTTCAAAACCGCGTCTTTAAGATTAATGCCGTTTTTTAAATTTATTTTTCCAACTTTATTCATATCTTAACGCTTCTATCGGACTCTTTTTAGACGCCTGCCGCGCCGGATAAAGTCCGAAAACCAAACCCGTTAAAGCGGCAACCCCCAAACCCATCAGCGCTCCGCTCAATGGAAAAACGAATCCCCAATCCAACACAAGAACCTTGCTTAAAACAAGCGCTATCGCCGCCGAAAGCGACGTTCCCAAAATTATACCTATCAATCCCCCAAGCGCGGTTAAAATAACCGATTCCAAAAGGAATTGGAATAAAACATTTTTTTCTGTAGCGCCAATTGCTTTTCTTAAACCAATCTCGCGAGTCCTTTCGGTAACCGAAACAAGCATTATGTTCATAATGCCCACTCCGCCGACCAAAAGCGAAATCGCGGCGACTGCCGCCAAAAACATCGTTAATACATTAGTTATTGTGCCAACCGTCTCCATGGCTTGGGCCTGCGTTTCAATAAAAAAGTCATCTTTCCCGGGGTCTGTTATATTATGAGAATTTCTTAATGTTATTTTTACGTCTTCAACCGTTGCCGGCACGTTCGCTTCCGTATCGGCCTCAACGACAAACCGGTCAAAATATTTTCTTCCGAAAATATATTGCTGGGCGGTGGTGTAAGGGACAATCGCCACTTCATCAAAATTCAAAAATGAAAATTGCCCTTTTTGCGGTAAAATTCCGACAACCCTAAAGTTTATTCCTTTTATTTTAACCTTTTTACCCAGCGCCTCTTCTCCGCCAAAAAGTTCGCTTTCTATTTTTGAACCGATAATCACCGAGTTGGAATAACTCTTAACGTCGTCTTCGTTGAAATTTCTGCCTTTATCGGGATATATATCGTATAATCCGGCGAAAATTTCCGTGGCGCCGAAAATAGTCGCGCGATAAGTGTCATTTCCGTAAGCCAAGCTTTCACTTCCAAAAACGATAGGCATTATTTTTTCGGCATGCGGAACATTGGATTTCTGGCTAAGAGCGTCTAAATCTTTTTGCTTCAATGAATCGGCAAACATGGAAAAAATATCCGTTGGGCCTTTCGGTTGCTTACCAGGTACAGCCGTTATCACCTTCGGACCAATACTTTGAATTTGGCTTAGAATTAAATTTTGCGCGCCTTCGCCCAAAGACAAAACCAGCATTATTGCCGTAATGCCAATGACTATTCCCAAAATCGTCAACGCCGAACGCGACTTATGAGTTCTAAGGCCGATAATAGCCGTTTTAAAAGTATATCGTAATGTCATAAAATTATTTCATAAAATGGTCTTTACCCGTTCTTCTGTGGTCGCGTTCAACCATTTCATCACTCTCAATTTCTCCGTCTTTAAGGCGTATAATCCTTTGGCTGTATTCGGCGGTGTAAGTTTCGTGAGTTATTAAAATTATTGTATGGCCCGCTGAATTCAGTTTTTCCAAAAATTCCATAATTTGTCCGCCGGATTTTGAATCTAAATTTCCCGTCGGCTCGTCGGCAAAAATAACCTGTGGAGAATTTACCAAAGCGCGGGCTATCGCCGTTCTTTGTTTTTCACCGCCGGAAAGCTGCGAAGAAAGATGGTGGGCGCGGTGCGATAAGCCAACCGTATCAATCGCTTCAAGCGCGATTCTATCCCAAGAAGATTCTTTAATTTTTGAATAATAAAGGGGTAATTTTACGTTTTCAAGCACCGTTGTCCGGGGAAGAAGATTAAACGATTGAAAAATAAAACCCATTTCCTTGTTCCGGACATGAGCTAATTCCTCTTTTGAATAATCGTCCATTTTTTTTTCGTCGAAAAAATATTCTCCCTTTGTCTGCCTGTCTAAAAAACCAATAATGTGAAGAAGAGTTGACTTGCCCGAACCTGAAGGACCCATAATTGCCACGAATTCTCCTTGCTCTATGCCAAAAGAAATACCGTGAAGCGCGGGTGTTTCAACATCATCATCAGAATACGATTTCGCTATATTTTTTAACTCTATCAAAGGCATACAGTAATTTATTGAACTATTCCAAGGGCGGAAATTTTTTCACCCTCGTTAAGGCCGGAAATAATTTCAATATTTCCGTCAATGCCACGGAGGCCTGTTTCTATTTTCCGTTTTTCGGAGTTAGGAGTTCCATTGTCTACCATAACAAACTTTTCCGTTCCTTCAGAAATAACAGCCCTCTGTGGAACAACTAAAACGTTTTCACGCTTGTTCGTTGAAATATCTATATTCGCCGTCATTCCGGATTTTATCCTGTCGTCGTTTTTTTCAAATTGAAGAGTTGTTTTATATGTTGCTACTCCTTCAATAATCGTTTCCGCCGGGTCTATTTTTACCACCTTCGCGTCAAAAATAACGTCTTCGCCATAAGCGTCAAGCGTGACTTTAGCCAAATCTCCGATTTTAATTTTGGCGATGTCCGCCTCAGGAATTTTTGATTCTATCTCAAATTGATTTCCGCTTATAATGGAAACTATAATAGTATTTGCTGAAACGATTTCCCCTATTTTAGTGTCTTGCTTGGTCACGATTCCGCTTATCGGAGAGCGAAGAATAGTTTTATCCACTTGAACTTGATAATTTAAAACATCGGCGCGAGCTTTTTCAACTTGGGCTTCCTGCGCGTTTATTTCTTCAACTGTGGAACCGGCTATTTCCAAATTCAATTCTTGTTGCGCCAAAGACAACGCCGATTGGGCGTTTTTGGAATTCGTCTCAGCGGTCGAAACGCTGTCTATCGCCACGCTGATATTCGTTCTTGCGGTTGAAATTCCGGCTTTCCAGCCGTCTATCGTAGTTTGCGAAACGCTGGCGCCGGCACTAAGACCGTTTAAAGCCGAATTCGCCTTATCCAAAAATGAACCTGCTTGGCTAAGATTATTTTTCGCTTCGGCGACATACAATGTTAAATTAGAATCAACTGTTATTTCCGCCAAAGACGAACTCCAAAAAATCAATGTTTCTTCTATCGCCATTCTTTGATTTTCAATATCTATTTTTAATTGGCTGTCAGAAACAGAAAAGTTAAGTTGGGGCGCGGGAATGGCCGGCGTCCTGAAAAAACTGTCCGCTTTATTGCGGATGGCGTCATCGCAAGTGGTATAGGAATTTTTTATTTTTTCAACAAGAGCTTTTTTCGACTCGTCCAAAACCGTTTGGGCATTATTAACTTTCGTCTGACTGATTGTTATTTCTTCTTCGCGAGTACCGCGAATCAATTCATCAAGTTCAGCCTCTTTAGTTTTTAAATTCGCCTTCGCGCCGGCAAGATTGGCGTAAACTTCGGAATCATCAAGTTGGATGAGCGCTTGGCCCGAAACAGCCATACCTCCGACTTCAACGTAAATTTTCGAGACCCTTCCGCCACTTTCAAAAGCCAAATCGACGTTTTCCGAAGGTTTGACGCTTCCGGTAACACTCACTTCCTGAAACACGTTTCCACGCCTTACCTCAACCGTTTCAATACCCGAGCCGATCTGGCGATTAAAATAAAAATAGCCGCTTACCGCCAAAACCGCGACCGCTACAACTGTAATTAAAATTTTCCGTTTCTTGATAAAACTTTTCATTGGCTCGTTTTTCCGTCAAAATGCTCCTCAACTTCTTCCGCTTTTGTTTTATGAATTGTGCCGTCTTTATGGTTCGGCGGAGAATAAAGAGTATAAAGTTTTAGCGGCTTATCAGCTGAAGTGTTTATTATATTGTGTTTTGTGCCTGCCGGAACGACTACCGCCGAACCGTCGCTCACTTCATGTTTAATTCCTTCCAAGACCGCATTGCCGTTCCCACTTTCAAACCTAAAAAATTGGTCTAAGCCGTGGACCTCTTCACCGATTTCTTCGCCCGGCTTCAAATTCATCAAAACAAGCTGGCTGTAATTAGCCGTAAAAAGAACTTTTCTATAAAGTTCGTTCTCCAATGTTTCTTTTTCTATATTTGTAATATATCCTTTCATAATTTTAAATTAAATTTATTTTTTATTTTTTCCGACTTTTTTAATTTTTTTATTGTTTATTTTATCAATATATTTCGCCAAAAGCCAAGAGCTAGATTGTACCTTACCGCCATTACCGATGCCAAAGACTATTTTACAACCGATTTTTTTGCAAGTTTCAACCTCCGGCACATCGTCTTTAAACCGATCACCGCCATTCGCAAAAATATCCGGTTTTAATTTTTCCAATTCTCGACAAACACTATATTCCCTCGTATTCCTGTCAAAAACTTTTTTTGAAGGCTTATGATGGCTCAAAATAACCCTATCCACGGGCTTAAGCGCTTCAATAATTTCCTTACGTTCTACTCCCGGCATGAAAAGGGTTCGTCCTTTTATACTAAACCAATTATCATTATTTAAAATAACAATTAATTTATCCCCTAATTTTTTTGCCTCCTTAAATAACCTAATATGACCAACATGAATCGGGTCAAATCCTCCGCTAACGGCGACTACTTTTGGTTTTTTGGCCAATTTATTCTTTTGAACCATGGTAATTTAAACCGATTAATTTAAGCCGTGCTCGTTGAAAAACTTCGTGTATCGTTTGTCCACCACGACAATATGCGCCAAAAGCCAATTGCCGGAATACGAAGCCATTTCTTCCGCTAATTTTTTTATATCGGTATTTTCGTCATCTATCCTTGCAAAATATTCGTTAACGGCTTCACGGTATTTATTATGCGCGTTAATGTGAAGCGGCGCGTCTTGATATTTAAATTTATCAAAATAACCTTCTTCGGTACTCAAATGATAAAAGGCATAATCGCCAAGTTCTTGTAAGCCTTTAATGGTCTCTTCTTTGGTTAAATTTTCTTTCGTCGTCAAATCAAGAGTCCCGTTCGCAATTTCAAAAAAATGTTTGTGCTGTTCGTCTATTTCTTTTATGCCGACACTATATTCTTCTTTCCAAATGAATTTTTCCATATTATAAAATTATATAACTTAAAGCCTGTTACCGCAACTCAAATTCCGCCTTATTGCCGATTTTTAAGCCAATTTCATCGGCTTTGCCGCCGTTTATTTCTAAAACATATAATGCCGGCCTGTCGGGAGAAACTGATGGGCAAATTACAGATTTGCAAGGCTGCACGTTTTTAGCGATATAAACCACTTCTTTATTCTTACTTATCCAAATCATATCTAAGGGGATAAGGGTGCTTTTCATCCAAAAAGCGTATTTGTCTTCGTTTGAAAAAACAAAAAACATGCCGGCATCATCAGCTAAAAATTCCCTAAACATCAAGCCTTTTATTCGTGCGATAAAAGAAGAAGCGATTTCAGCGTTAAAACAGCGGCCGCTAAAACAAATGGAATTATATTGAACCCCATTTGATTCTTGTTTATTTTTTAAAAAAATGATTGCCGCCAAAACGACGGCTACAAACAAAAAAATTCCGATTATTAATTTTCCAGAATTAAACATATTTTATAATATTAAATGTTTTATGCTATTATTATAGCAAATAATGTCTAAAGAAAAAATAAAAATATTTTTAAGCTACGATGTCGGACTGGAAATAATTTTATTAACCGCCCTTGCTTCTTTTTATTTTAACCTGTTGCCTGAAAAAGCAAATGAAATAATGGCGGCGACGGTGGGAGCCATTGCTACATTGCCCGTTATTATAAGTGCCATAAAATCCATCGTCAAAAGAAAAATAAACATAGACCTTTTGGCCAGCGTAGCTCTTGCCGCTTCAATTATCCAAAGAGAGTGGGTTTCCGTTCTTTTTATCAATTTGATGATAACCTCGGCGCGTATTTTTTCCGATTACACCGAATCGCGCTCACGCCGCGCCATTGAACACTTAATGAAGCTAAAACCTCAAAAGGCGCGAGTTAAAAGAGACGAAGAAATCATTGAACTGCCTATTGAAAAATTAGTCAAAGGGGATATTGTGCTCGCCGAACTTGGAGAAAAAATTCCTGTTGACGGAACAATAGAAAAAGGCGAGGCGGAAATAGACCAATCGTCATTAACCGGCGAATCATTGCCCGTTTCCAAAAAAGCCGGAGAAAAAGTTTTAAGCTCGACCATTGTAGTTTCCGGAAGTCTGGAAATTCGGGCGGAAAAAATCGGGGAAGAAACCGCTTTTGAAAAAGTCATTGAACTTGTTGAATCATCGCAAGAGAACAAAGCGCCGATAACCACATTGGGAGAAAAATTTTCCCGATGGTACATTTTTATCACCCTTGCCGGCGCAACTTTGATTTTTGTTTTTACAAAAGACGCGTCTTTGGTTTTGGCGGCTTTGCTTGTCGCTTGCGCCGACGACGTGGCCGTAGCCGTACCTTTGGCCTTTTTAACCTCTATCGCCCACAGCGCCAAGCATGGCGTCATTGTTAAGGGCGGAAATTTTATTGAAGCATTGGCGCAAATAAAAGTTATTATTACTGATAAAACAGGCACTCTGACCCGCGGGAAACTTAAGGTTAAAAAAATCTTTGCTTTCAACGGCAAAACAGAAGAAGAAACTATAAGAGCGGCCGGCGCCGTTGGCCTGCTTTCGGACCATCCGACCGCCCAAGCGGTTGAACACTACCTTAAAGAAAATAATATTGCCGTCCCAGAACCAAACAATATAAAAGAATACAGCGGAAAAGGAGCAACTGCCGAGTTTCAAAATAAAAAGGTTGCCACGGGCAAAATGAATTTTTTTACGGAGCTTGGAGTAAAAATTCCCGAAGAAGCGAAAAAGGCCGCCGAAATTGAAAATGGAAAAGGCTTTATTGTTATGTTTGTTGCCGAAGAAAATGAATTTTGCGGGTTCATCACCTTGTCCGACGAAGTGCGAACGGGAGCCAAAGAAGCCCTAAACGAACTTAAAAAGTTAGGCGTTGAAAAAATTATAATGCTCACCGGCGACAACAAAAAAATTGCCGAAAGAGTGGCGAAAGAAGTCGGCATTGAAGAATATCATGCCGACCTTTTGCCCGAAGAGAAAATAAATTATTTGAAACAAATTTTGAGTAAAAAATACAAAACCGCGATGCTCGGCGACGGAGTTAATGATGCGGCAACCTTAAGTTTGGCCGACATCGGAATCGCCATGGGCGCCATCGGCTCGGACGCGGCGATTGAAGCGGCGGACATCGCCTTAATGCGCGATGATATAAAACAAGTGCCGGAGCTCGTAAAAATAGGCAAAACAACGATGCGCATTGTAAAACAAGACTTGCTGATCTGGGGCGTCGTCAACGTTATCGGCCTAATTTTGGTCTTTGGAAGAGTAATCGGTCCTGAAGGCGCGGCCGCTTACAATTTTTTAACCGACTTTCTTCCTCTTTTTAATTCTCTTAGACTTTTCAGATAAATTATAAAATTTCAACAATTTTTTGTTTTGAAGTCTGACCTGATAAAATATTTATACGCGAAGGGCTTATATTAAAATACTTCGCCAAAGCTTTAATTATAGCGGCGTTCGCCTTGCCGTTTACAGGCGGTTCTTTAACGGAAACAGCGTAATGCGTTTCGTCTATTTTTTGGATTTTTTCTTCTTTAGCCGTCGGTTTGGCTTTCACGAAAATTTTCATAATTAATGGATTACCTTTGAGATTATAACTGCCGCAATGATTATAATAATTTGAGATGGCATTCCGTAAGGTAACGCCGGAATATCTCCCGCTTGATGAACATAAATATGTAGTTTCTGGAGAGAAATAAATGGTTCACGCCTGATTTTAAAATAAAGAAATTGCAAAAAGTCAGGCAATAATCCGCCGGCCATGCCCGCCAATAAACTTGCCGACGCGCCGGCAAATTCGTTTCCGCCCTGAAAAATAAAAATGGCAGCGAAAATGCCAAAAAGGAAATCAAGTACGATGCGCGTCAAATCGCCTATAAATTCCCGATTCAACACTATGTCTTCTTTCAAGGGCTCTTTTTCATTTTTCAACCGGGATTTTAAGCCATATCCCCAATGCGGAATCGCGTCTGTTATAAAATGGCTCGCGAAACCGGCGGCGAAAGCCACGTAAGGATTCAAAAAAAATTCTGCCGGCCGCCGCTCCGACAATCGCGTGAGTTGTTAATATCATAAAAATGTGTCTGTAATTATACAACAGTACCCGCTATTGATAAAAGGCCATTGCATCAAATCGCGAAAGAGTTAAAATTAAAGTAAGAGGAAAACCAGGCAGTAGAAACTCGATTACACGATTATGTTCCATTATGTTTATTTATTGGAGAGCATAAAACACGATAATTTGTATATAGGCTATACCTCAGATTTAAAAAGGCGTTTGGTGGAATATAATCGTGGATTAAATTTTTCAACAAAATCCTATAAGCCTTGGCGATTGATTCATTATGAGGCATATAGAAATGAAGATGATGCGAAAAGGAGAGAAGGATATTTAAAAACTAGCCAGGGAAGCCGCTTATTGAAAAGAATGCTTAAATCAAGTTTTCACTGCCTGGAAAGGTCGAGTTATTTAAAATAAAGATATGAACTCAAAAAAGATAATTATTGGCGTTGTCATTGTCGCGCTTTTAGCCGTGGCAGGTTATTTTGTTTGGAAAAGCTATTTTCCCAAGCCTGCTGCCCCAACGCAAGAGGCCCCGCAAAGTCTGGGCGCGCAAATTTATGAAAATATCCAAAATCCTATTGAAAACAAAGTACCGGAAACTAATCCTTTCAAAGCCGAAACAAATCCTTTTACAAACGCCTATAAAAATCCTTTCGGACAATAATATAGAACGTTAAATTTACAATGACAAAAACATTAAACTTAAATACGCATGCGGCGCTTTCAATAGCCGTATTGGCAATCGGAATTTTCGCGAGTTATTTGATAATCGCAAACGCCCAAACCCAGAATGTTTCCGTTCCGGCAAGTATAACTTATCCCATTGCCGAACTTAGTAATTGTAAAGACCAAAGCGACTGCAAATCTTATTGCGATAAAATAGAAAATATAGATACCTGCGTCAGCTTCGCGGAAAAAAATAATATGATGTCCGCTGAAGACGCAACCCAGGCGAAAAAATTCGCTAAAATCGGTAAAGGGCCCAACGGCTGCGCCACCAAAGAAGAGTGCGAAAACTATTGCGAAGATACTTCGCGGATAAATGAATGTCTGGCGTTCGCCGAGAAAAATGATATTTTGCCCGCCGAACAATTAGCCGAAGCGAAAAAAGTCGCCAAAATCCTTAACGAAGGAGGTAGTTTGCCCGGTGAATGCAAAAATAAAAAAGATTGTGACAATTACTGTTCGGAAACTTCGCATATGGAAGAATGCTTCAACTTTGCCGAAAAAAACGGCATGATTCCGGCCGACGAACTTGAAAGCGCCAAAAAAGTTATGCCCTTAATGCTTAAAGGCGAATCTCCGGGCGGATGCACGAATAAAAAAGATTGCGAAAGCTATTGCTCCGACAATTCACACTTCGAGGAATGTATTAATTTTTCCGAAAAAGCCGGACTGATGAATAAAGAAGAGCTTGATATGGCGAGGAAAACCGGAGGCAAAGGACCGGGCGACTGCAAATCAAAAGAAGAATGTGAAAATTATTGCAATATTCCTGAAAACCAAGAAGCCTGTATGGCGTTTGCCACAGACAAAGGTCTTATTCCGCCCGAGCAACTCCAAGAGATGAAAGATGGAATGGAAAAAATGAAAACGTCTTTGTCTCAGGCGCCGGCTGAAGTGACTGATTGTCTTAAACAAAATTTCGGAGAAGACGCCATAACTAAAATGCAAAACGGCGAATTCACGCCCGGCGCCAAAAGCGGAGAAATCATAAAAACCTGCTTTATGAAAATGGGCGAGATAATGCGCCAACGCGGAGAAAAAGAAGGCTTTGGCGCTTCCGATTTGCCCCCCGGAATTCAGCAAAACATTCAAGAACAAATCCAACAAAAATTCGGCAATTCAAAAGAACCGCCCACCCAGGAGCAAATAAACCAATTCAAAGAACAAATTCAAGAACAGACTAAAAATCAAATGCAGGGAGAAATAAAAGGGCAAATACCCGCCGGCACGCAAGGAATTCAAAATGAGGTTCCCGAACAATTCAAAAATATGCAAGGGCCTCCTTCGCAAAGCCAGATAGACGCGATTAAAAAACAGATGGAAGAGCAATACAGAAGCCAGATGCCATCGGGAAACACGGGCGGTCCGGTGCCCGCGCCAACGCAAATACCACCTACCCAATAAATTTGCCTAATACAAAAAAGACCTCGCAATAACAGCGAAGTCTTTTTTTATTTTATATTACCGGCTTTATTTATCTCTCTAATGTAATCGCAATAATCGCAATTTGGACCCGCTTCCGGAATTTTGTCTGCATTCAAACACTTATGTGCTTCCAGAATGATTTTTTCTATCCACGAGCCGTTGCCCGTGTAAGGAATCAGTGTTATATCAAATTCAAGCCTCGCGTCAAACGCTTGGCGGTCCGTTTTGCCATTGCAATAAACAAAATATCCCGTATTGGAAACTTTATAGCCGTTTTTCCGCAAAAGCCATTGATATATTTCCATCTGTCTTTTGTATCCATCTTGCCATTCCTTATTGAGCTCAATAATTTTTTCGTCTTTTGAAGTGGCTTTATAATCGACGACAATATATTCTCCTTTAGAATTTTGCCAAAGGTCGTCTATGGCGCCATGAATCAAAAAGTTTGTCGGCTCGTGCAGATATTGGATGCCGGTAAAATTATGCCGCCATTTCTCCAAATCTTCGTGCGGAACCGGCCGGGCATCCACGCCGTATTTTTCAATCAATGGATGCTTTGTGCCATTGGCTCGATGTATATCAAATTCAAGTTTTAAAAGTCTGTCAACCGCCGAATTTAAAGAAAATGGGAACCCCGGCGGACGGCCGACTCCAAGCCGGCGATCAAAATAAAAACACCTCGGGCATTCAAAAAACAAATCTATTTTTGAACGCGAAAGTTTAAACGGCTCTTGAGAGCCAGGCTTGTAAAGATTATTAGTACGCTTAGAGTTGTAGTATTGGCTCATAATATAAACCTAAAAAGAATTACTTGCCCCGTAGCGAATTTCGGCTTAACTTGTTTAGCGAAGCCTGCCGAAATTCTGCTATCGGGGTAGTATTGCGACATAAGTGTTTAAATCCTACGCTTTATGCCGGAATAAATCAAAAAATTATAAAAATAAAAAATGCCTTATTAAAAGAAAAATGTTTATGAGCCAAAAAACAACTCCGCTCGCTGTTAAAAATAAAACCACTTTTGTTGGAATATCCATACCCAGTTAACACTACTTTGAAGCAATAACTCAATAAATGAGTTATTAGACAAAATGTGTTTAATAATCTTGTTAATTTTACCCAGTAAATTCTCTATCTTGTTTTTTTACTAAAAACAAGATAATCAAAGTAGTGTTACTGGGCATAAAAAAGACCGTTTGGATTTCTCCTATGGCTAACGGTCGAGCCAGTACAACATGCTTGATTTCAATCACCTCCTTTTTGTGTGCGATTCAAACGCAATTCCCAATCCGGCATTTCTGGCAGCGCAGGCGATGGCGAGTTTGGTGTCGTGGCTGTTATGCGTATAAACAGTCACTTCTTGATGAGTTGTATTATCTCTTAATAGACAACAATACTCCCCCATCAATATCAATAATTTTCACTCGTCGCTGACCATTTGCAGGAGACAGGCCCGCCTTGATAAACCCGAGAGATATTTTGAAAACCTCGGGTTGCCCATGAGCCACATCCGCCGGAATAGTTGCGGCAGGAATTATCGTCGTGTGGCTGCCGCAATACTTGCCACCCGACCTTTTATCTTTCTTGTTCTTTGTCAACATACGCCCTCCTTGTTCAAAAAAAGAACATTAATGCCAACTTTTCTAGTTTTTTAGAGCTGGAAATAAAATAGCGCATTTCGGCTACTTTGTCAATAAATAAAAACCGCCTCACCAGACAAACTGCGTCTGTATATTGGCGATTATTGAGAACATTCTCCTTCTTTCAAAGATCCACCTTTTTAGAGTCAGGCTTAGGGTCAGGGTCAAGACACTCCCAGAAAAAGAAAATGTTCTTACCGATCTTTTTCGCTTCAATATCCGCCTCTTCACAGTCCATCTCATTGCATAACGTTACCCCGACAAACCGCATAAATTCCTCTTGGTTGATTTTTTTCCACTCGCCAACTGACATTTTACCGACAAACATCGCCACGACCAAGAAAAGCACTAACTTTTTCATACTTACCTTCCCAAAAATGTTTTGTTACGGAAAAAATGATTCCTGCCGTTTTAAATTTTTTTATGACCTGAAAATAAAGTACTATATTAAAATTACAATGTCAAAAAAAACCGCCGGTCCGCCAGCCGGCGGATGTCCGTATGGGACGATGTCGGAACTTTTTTAAAATCCTTAGTTAACAAACACGTTTCAGTTGGAGGGGGTTAAAACCAACTTTCTCCTAAATATTTTAGAAGTAATTCTTGTAATTCTTTTTTGGCAACAAGCCTAGTTTGGGTTGTTTTTGCTACAGCAATGGCCTCTGGTGTAAAGTATGAAGTTGTGATTACTATTGCCTTATTGCAACCATAGTGCTTCATTGCCGTAAAGGCTTCCTGAACAGCGCCATTCCCAGTAGGATTATCATCGCTATAACGTTTGGCCTGAATTAAAATTTTTTCACCTTCTTTGTTAGCGATTACATCTCCTCCTTGATCGCCGGGTCTGCCGTTATGTCTCGTTGCATATCCCATAGCTTCAAAAAGACAGCAAAGTAATTCTTCAAATTCCGTTGCCATCAAAACTGAAAACTTCTGAGGTTCTTTATGAATATTTTTGAGCCCACGGATAAATCCTTCCCCTTTTTCTCGTATATAAAATTCGAGAAGTGATAAAACATCTTTTTCTTTTAAAGTTATGCCCGCTTTTTTTAATGCATTCTTTAGATCATCAATCTCGTACCATTTAAATTTATAACCTCGAATTTCAACAATGCCTTCTCCTTTTCCTTTCTCTGAACCGGATATGCTTATAAAGTGTTTAAGAACATCTTCTTGCCCGGAACTCTTTAATTTATTTAATAAACTATTGAGATGCTTTTTGCGCCACCACCTTCTTAAAAATAAAGAAAGAAATATAACGGCGAGAACTGCCACTAGTATTGCAACTGATTTTCCTGGATTAGTAAAAAAGTACCAAATTAAAGCTATGAGGGCTAAGGTAAGAATCCCTGCAAGTGCCGATTCTAGTTCATCATCTCTAGTAGTATAACGTCTTCGTCTTGCCATAATAAAATTATAATTTATTTTGAATAAGTTTCAACTCGAATAGAAATCTGTTAGCTATTTTCTCCGGTCTAGAACTTTTGGGAACCAAAGCGTCATAAGGTTCCAAGGGGATGCTTTGATTTCCTGAATCGATGCCCCTCGGACTATTTTAATTAGAGATCTCTTGTTCGCCCTTAACCCCCAATGCGTTTAAAAGAACCCCTGCGCTATTTATGCGAGATTGTAATTTACTGAGTAAGATATGGTTTTCCCCTGAATAGTCAGAATATAAAATCCTTATGATTAAGAAATTGTTTGAATCGTCTTTTATTGTATTTAAATAACCGTCGGGGACCGGTTGATTTGTATAAAACACTTTACTAGGACTAATGATACTTTGGTTAGCCTCGGTGTTAACTTCGTCAAATTCCTTCCCATCTATTGAACTTGAGAGTTTTATACTAACAGAATAGGCTGGGGTAATCCCATCGTTCTCGATTCCGAATTGAATCATGTTTCTATTTTTGGTCCCGAGGGTATTGTCTTTAATGTCTACTGATAGAAGAGACAAGTAGGCTCTATTTTTTACATGATTATCCGTTTGCGTAGTTTTGGTAGTATATTGAAAAACCCATATGTTTATTAATAAGGAAAAAACGGCTACTAGTGCCAGGGTAAATTGGATTCCAAATTGCCTTTGATTGTTTTTGAAGTTTAACAATTTTTCTAATCGATTCCGTTCTGATATTAATGGCTCGTTTTCCTTCTCGAGCTTCCTAATGAAAAGCTCCATGGGTATTCCTGCGCTCATTTCTTTCTTCCGATTTTCATCAGAAAGAATATCTTCAATCTCCAAGATTCGCTTTTCTATCTCTTTTATTTTCATGTTTTTTATACTCTGAACCTGTCTCAAGTTGACTGGCGGAGGCGGATTGGCAGTTTTTATGATTGGCGTTTAATTTCTATTTACGGCTATAAAGGCCTATAAGCTCGGCTTTGTCTAAAATATGTCCTTCCATTACTTTTTCCAGCGCTGTTTTATCCGCTTGAGACGAGATGCTGAGAATAATATCCAAAGTGTATAATTTGAAAAAATAATGGTGTATTCCGGAAGGAGGGCACGGACCTCCGTAACCTAAATCTCCAAAACTCGTTTGACCCTCTGTCGCTTTATCGGGAACGCTGTTTTCCGGAATCTGCACAGTTTTCGGGTCAATATTCCAAACTATCCAATGAATCCAGGTGCCGCCAGGCGCATCGGGGTCGTCAACAATCAAAGCCAAGCTTTTCGTTCCCCGAGGAACGTCTTTTATTTCAAGCGGTGGATTTACATTATCCCCGTCACAGGTATATTTGGAAGGAATAAGACTATTATGTTGAAATGTCGGGCTGGTAATAATCATATTTCTTTCTGATTTTTGTTCTAAAACAATTTCCTGTCTCGACCTTTGAAAAAAATAACTGACGCTTAATCCTAAGACTATTATAATTATAATTAAAGATAATACTAAGCGTGTATTCATTGAAATATTTTACCCTTTCGGTAAATTCAGGGCAAGCAAAAAACCAGCTGGATTGGCGATTTTTAGGGTTTTGGTTTAACACTTACTTTTTTACATCTGTCCGCTCCAGAATCTCGAATCCGTCCGCAATCGCATCGCAGAAAAAATTTTCCAGCTGACTCTGGTCGTCTTTGGTTTGAGCTTTATAAAGATATGTATAATAAAGCTGTTTTTGTTCTTGGCGAATAATTGCCGGAGCCAAATTCTCTTTTAAAAGCATGGCATTCATTAATAACCGGTCAACACGGCCATTGCCGTCTGAGAAAGGATGAATTTGTTCAAATCGGCCATGGACGCTAGCCGACAAACCGATAATATCTTTTGTTGCCTTTCCGGCTTCGGCCATAACTTTTGGCATTAAATCGGGCACCTTGATGTAATTGGCCGTTGGCAAATTAACGCCGGTAATTCGTACGGCATGGCGACGATAATGGCCGGCATCCGGCCGAACTCCGTTCATGAGAATACTATGAAGTTTCAATGCCAAATTCTCGTCAATTTTTTGTTTCTTGGCGATACGGCTAAATAAATAATTCAAAGCTGTTTGGTGATTCTTCGCTTCCAATTGCTCTATCAAGCTTTTATCCGGCAAGGCGACATTATCAAAAAGAATGGCCGCCGTGTCCGGCTCGGTCAACGTACTACCCTCAATGCTGTTGCTGTGATACGTGAGCTTCAAAATAAATCGGTCGCGGATGTCCGGATTATCTAAAATCTCCAAAATAATATTTTTGTGTTCAGATGATTTTTTATTCAAAGCTTGTTTCTTGGTCAATAACCGATTCGCCGTAATTATTTTCTGGCCGGTCACTTCCAAAAACAATTCGTCAATGGCAACCCGCATTTTAGGCCGAGGCGTTGATTTACCGGTCCACCAGCTATTGAAAGCGGCAAAAGACACCCCAAACCTTTCGGCGAGTTTTGTCTGGGTTAATCCCAGCATCTTTTGAATTATTTCCAATTTTTGGCGGGTAGTCATATTTTTAGATAAATAATTATTATACCGCAATAATACCAAACTTTATAAAGTTAGTCAAAATTGGAGTAACTTTATAAAGTTAAAAGCTGGCTAGTTAGCGATTTTTAGGGGGTATGATATCATAAAAATATTCATAGGACAATTCCATAGAATTGTCCTATGACCAGGGCAAGCAAAAAACCGCCGCGGGGCGGGAGTTGTATATTTTTATTTTTTGAATAGATTTCGCAGTTCTATTTTTGCCTGCTCCAAAACTCGTTTTCTCGCCGGATTTAGATTTTTGCCGGCACGGTTAATATAAAAATTAAGCATTGACATCGCCGACTGAAAAGGTGTTCCTTTCCGATTTAGGCTCGCCTCGGCTGATTTTTTGAGCGACTCCGCAATTTCCCGCGGGTTATCCCAAGTAAATACACCGTGTTCCAAATCCAAAGCAAAACTGTATTTGGTTACATACCCGGACCACTTTTTAGTTTTTCCCGCCATTTCCTTATTTGAACAATAGAACAATTCTATAGAATTGTCCAATTGTTTAATGAACCTTTTACATCAAATTCACCACTTTTTGGAAATCTTTGGGCATTTGGGAATTTATGGAATAGAAAACATGTCCGGCAACGCCTTGCGATTCCAAGACATCCAGATTTTTGAGCATGGCCAGATGATTTGATGTGGCTTTGAAGGAAATACTCAAACTTTCCGCGATATTGCCGACGTTCATCTTGTGGCCGCCAACGAGCATTTTTATTATTTTTAGCCGGTTAATATTGGCTAAAGTTCTAAAAACCACCGTCCACCTTTTCATGTTTGTTTTGTTCTATTAATAATCTAATAATTGGAGATTTTCTCATTATAGGACAATTCTATGGAATTGTACAATGACAATTATATTGAGGGGTCGAACCATTACAAAATTTTCCGCCTTCTGGCTTCGGTCTGGCGCACCCGGTCTTCGCTCATTCCAAAATGATGGGCAATTTCGTGCCAGACGGTATTTTTTACTATCTCTTTAATGTCTTTCTCATCGCGAGCCGCCTCTTCAATCGGCCTCTGAAAGATAGTTATTTTGTCAGGAAGCACCGCATTGTAGTTTATTCCCCGATGCGTCTGGGGTATGCCTTCATACAGGCCGAAAAGCGTCCAGTCCGAACGGATATTCAGTTTCTTTTTCTGGGCCGGCGTTGGTTCGGCTTCAATAACAATTGCCACGTTATCTAATTTCCGCAAGAACTTCTCCGGAATTGCTTTTATTCCTTTTTCTACAATTTTCTCAAACTCTATCCAATTTAATTTTTGCATAAATTTACTCGCCTAATTTTTTTGTTGACTATGTTTTTATTATATCAAAAACCCAGCTGAATTGGCGATTTTTAGAACATAGAACAATTCTATGGAATTGTCCGATAAAGATAACAAAAAAATTAATCTACATCAAATTTATCGCCTCTTGAAAATCTTTAGGCATCTTGGAGTTTACAAAATAAAAAACGTGCCCTTCCGCACCCTGCGATTCTAAAACATCCAAATTTTTAAGTATGGCCAAATGATTAGATGTGGCCTTGAGAGAAATATTTAAATCGTCGGCAATTTCGCCCACGCTCATCTTATGGCTACCGGAAAGCATTTTTATTATTTTCAGCCGATTAATATTGGCCAAGACTCGAAAAATTACTGTCCATCTTTTCATATTAAATATTGTATCATATAAAACGTCATAGGACAATTCCATGGAATTGTCCTATGACATGATGCCTATCTATTTAAATAAGTAATGGTTAATTGTAGAACTGTCGCAAACGATACCCAAAGCAAGTACGGAATTTGGATGTAGGAGATCCAACGCGCGTGCGGGAATATAGCTACCATCGCCCAAATAAGCGTGCCGAGCGCTAATAAAATATCAATCGCCGCTAAAAGATTATTTTTCAGCCCGAATTGCAATGGCGTAAAGGCAAAATTGAAAACAAGATTAAGAATAAACGGCAAAACAACTATAAGGGCAATTTGTTTTTGCCACGCCATCAAAAAAACCTTGCCGAACGAAACAGCAATCAGAACATAAAGAAATGTCCACACTGGGCCGAAGAGCCATGACGGTGGTGACCAAGAGGGTTTGATAAGTTGCGAATACCAGTTGTATGTATTCATAGAGTTATTTTAACATTTTTTAGTTTATTATCACCTTCGTCGCCGAATTTCGTGCCAGTGAAACTGGCACGCCGCCTTAAATTGTTTCTGGCAAATGACTTTTAAAATATTTTTCAGTTTCCTTGTCTATAAAATAAATATAGACTCCTTTATGTGCCCGAGACAAAAGAACGCGATATACATTTTTCAAATGGCTTAACAATTCAGGATTATTTCGCTTTATTTGTGAATCAAATGAATTTTCTGGAACAGCACGCCATTTACAACTAGCCCGATCATAAACAAGATCATTCCCAAATATAACTCCAATATAATCAAATTCCATGCCTTGTGCTGTATACACAGTCCCGACCTGGTCCATTCCTGATTTATCAATAGCCCACTTCCAAAATTGATTTTTCTTTTCCCAAGGCATTTCAAAATCTCCTATTTTTACATCATTTATTAGGGTTCCATCGGCATTTGGACTACTCCATGACCAACAAAACCCGGCAACGATTCTAGATTTATTATTTGATTCCTGATTTCTTTTTTGTATTTCGTGATACATATCTCTTGGATCATCAAATATACGCAACGACATTTTTGTATCAAACTCAGTTATTTCAGTGTCACGTATCTCCAAAATATGATCTAACCATTGTAAATAAGCATCCGAGCCAGAACATCTGAATTGTGTTTGAAGTTCGAATTCTGCGATGTTAGCATTTTTAATGCCAAGTTTTTGTGCAGCTTCTTTAATTAGCGCAATACTGCCCTGTTCCTTTGGACGTACTATCTGATATTCGTCAATGAAAAATATACTCAATTTAGCTGGTTTTATTAGATCATTAATTTGCGGATCCTTAGATTTAAATTTCGCTGGAACTCCGTAGTCGTTGCTGTCTTTTCTTATCCTATGGGCTTCATCGCAGATTAGAACATCGATTGAATTTTCTGGCTCTCTCGTAAAATTAAAAAAGAATTTAAAAAAATGTTTTGCCCGTGGTCCAACAATATGCCTCAACGTATTTGTAAATGCAGAAGATCCAGTCGCATGCATTACTTTCTTACCCTGGCGTAGTAATTCACCCATTACTTCAAGCGCTATTACAGACTTGCCAGTTCCGGGACCACCTTTAATGATAACTAATGATTTTTCTTTTGTTTTTGTAATTATTTTAACCCTATGCATTATAGAGTTATATGCAGCAATTTGGTCATCAATTAAATTGAATATTTGTTGCTCATTGATCATTTTCGAAGTATGCTCAAGAAGGCGCTTTGACGGACTTACTGGACTACCGGTAAATCGTTCAAACAATAATTTACCTCCGCCACCCTGAAGTTTATCTTTTAAATATCTTGCCAAAACCATTGCATCTTCTTTCCCAAATAAAGGGAATTTCTTGATAGGTTCTGAGAATTTATCAGAAAACAAAACAGAATTATCTTGTTTTGAATAATTGTGTGCATATGTCGAGCCATTAAGCACAGGAGCATTTTTTTCTTCAAAAATCTTTTTAAAATCTTTGAGGTGAAAATAATAACCTTCTACTTGCAAAGACGGGTGCGGTTGCTCCTTCCATGAAGCATACTTAACAAGAACGTTACCTTCACTATCTGACTCTTTGAGCCCATCATTTGACCATTGTTTGAGCTCCAAAATAACAATATTTTCGGTATCATCGACGCTTTTTCCGAATAATAAGACATCTATTCTCTGGGATGAATACGGTAATTCATATTCAAGTAAAATTTTATTATCCTTGAGGTCAGCGTATCTAAATGCTTGATTCAAAATTGGTAATGAATTTTGCCAAGAACGATATTCAGAGGGTGCGGGCTTTCGATTGTAATGCGAAGTGTATTTTTCAGCAGCTCGATCAGCAACGCAATTTTGCATTACATCTTCATTAAATGTTTCAATTGTTCCTTCGTAAAGTATCATAATTTAAAGTAATTTAAGCTCTCTTAAGCTTGAAAATTTATCATTTGTAACAATCACATGGTCAATCAAATCAATCCCGATAATTTTTGAGGCATCTACGAGTTGTCGAGTAAGCGCTATATCCTGTGGTGATGGCTCGGGATCTCCCGATGGGTGATTGTGCGCAACGATACATTGTACAGCATTTGTTAAAATAGCTTTCTTAAAAACCTCTCTTGGATGCACAAGGCTTGCATTAATGGTTCCAGTAGAAACATCTTCAACAATTAGCCTATTTCTAGAATCAAGGTATAAGATTACAAAGTGTTCCTTTTTTTTCAATCCTATTGATTTTTGTAAATAGTTCGCAACCGACTCAGCAGAAGACAGTGATAGTTTTTCGGGAATATTTTCTTTTGTATACCTTTCCGATACGGCTTGAAAAAGTATTAAACCAAAAGCGTTAGATAGGCCAATACCTTTTATTTTTTGTAATTCTTGTATCGTCGCGCCCAAAACCCCGCGTAGACTCTTAAATTCTTTAATTGCCTCTTTAGCCATCTGTTTGCAATCCCGTCGCGGTGTTCCAAGAGTTAAAAGTAATTCCACTATTTCATAGTCCAAAAATCCATCGAGACCTGACTGTAAAAATCTATCCCGAAGTCTTTTCCTATGACCAGCACCTTTATGTGCAATTGCTTTCCCTAGATTATTTTTTATTCCTTCGGGAATCATGACGTTTCTATAATTTATTATATTTCGTATGTTTTCCTTTTGCTTTTTCTACTGGATACTTATCTTCATTTTTTTTGATTTTTTTATCCAACGCATCAAACACATCTATGCTTAAATCGTGGCTCATCAAAAGTACCCAATATAAAACATCTGCTAACTCCTCGCCGATATCAGATTTATTTGTCTTGATATAATTTTCAATTTCCTCCTTACTTTTCCACTGGAAATGCTCCGTAACCTCTGCCGCCTCTAAAACCAAAGACAAAGCTAAATCTTTTGGATTATGAAATTGTTTCCAATCTCGCGCATCTCGAAAAGCTATTATTTTTTGTGTTAATTCATCTATATTTTTCATATTCTTTACATTATACCACCATATCCCACCAGCGAAAAGCCGCGGCCACATAGCCCAAAATTCAAAAAACAGGCGTTTTTGCGCCTGGGTTTTATACTCTCAAACTCGAAACCGCTAAATTTAATGGATTCGAGTTTGAGCCCGACCGTGATTTTTATCACCTCCTTCGGTCGGGCATAAATTATTTAATAAGTACATGTATTTGGGCAGTCTATGGTGGTTTTCCCACTCTTATATCTTTCTCCGCATCGCGGGCAAAGCTTTTTAAACATATTCTCTCCCCAGACGCGCCTGCCCTTCCATTCACATCCCAACGAAAAACATTTGACTTTCACCCGTTTCCACCCATAACCATCCATGCGGAGTTCGTCGTTCTTTCGGAATACTTCCATAATCTCGTTAATTTCAGAAGCTTCCATATCCCGAAAGAGCCACAACAGTTCGTCTACAAACCATTCAAGATTTCTATTCTTGCTCATCATTAACCTCCCCAAAAAATTTTTTTTGAACTAAAAACAGGGTAGCATACTTCAGCCACCTTGTAAATAATTTAGCTCAACGCAAAACCGCAAAAAAACAGGCGTTTTCGCGCCTGGGTTTATTATAAAATCCATGAATTTTTATAATCCGCTTAATTGGTTGTTTAACTCACGTTCAAGCGTCACTGGAAAATCTCGTATAATTCCCTGCTGATCAATTGGCAAAAATGCGCTGAGTTCTGCCTTAAAATTAATTTGTCTCGCGTCTCTAATAATAGAATCTTTAATTGGGCCAAGTTTTTTCTTGTGCTCCGGAGAAAGCATACTCTTTCGCATAATAATATAAAGGTCATAAAAATCACGTGGTTTTTTTCGATTAATAAGAGCATCAAAAATTTTTTCTTCTACAATTTCGGCTTGCGGTAGATGAATAACGGTATAGGTAGGTACAAAATTATTCGCGATACTGTCTATTTCGCCGATAACAGCTCTACCGTTACAAGATGACACATTTATCTCCACGCTAACTGGCGGATATTCAAACATGCGAAAAGTCGCGACGCCGAAATATCCACCGCTCGTAGCGCCGATTTTGTCTCCAATTACAATCTTTATGCCAGCGTGTTCCATCTCCACCAAAACACTGGCAAAAAGCCCCTCAACAAATGGCTTAATATTGTTCTGAGCAACACCGAAAAGAGAAAAATCTAAATCTTCCGAAAAACGCGGGCTACCATAGATAATTCTTAACGCCGTGCCACCTTTAAAAAGCAACCTTTCAGCATCTGGTAATTTATACAACTCTCCTAAAAAAATATGCTGGAAGTATTCCCGGACGACATTTGGGAATATTTCCATTTGGTATTGTTTACTTAATTTTTCGAGTGTTTCTAATGAAATCATTGTAATGTAGATTTAATTATACTAATAAGTTTCACATTGTTGAACAATTTTGCGTAACGCAGTGCTTTTTCCGGATTAATTTTTTCTTTATTAAACCGAGAAATCGGTTTTTGCTTATTTTTAAGCCGTAAATAATTTAAATCTACAAATGCTTTCTCAGCATTCGCAATATTAAAACTTAGACCTTTTTGTTTTTGAATTTCATATCCGGTATACGCGATTTTTTTTATTTTGCGGTAAGAAAAAGCTTTTCCTAACGTTTCAAATCTACGAGTAGCTTTCGTGGTAACTGAAGTAATCTCGTAAACAGTTTCTGGAATAACGCCGTGATACGACAATGCAAATTCTAAGGAAACATATGATGGAGAATAAATTTTATTAGCCACATATAAATCAGGAATTTGTTCATCAGATAGTTTATACAGCCCCCGCTTAACACTGGCAACATATCCCTTTTTCTTTAAACGATAAACTAAAAACTGAGAAGCCATTTTAGACCTGCCCAAAAATCTTTTAACATCAAGTGGTGTAAACAACTTAATGCTTTTTGCCTTCAATTGTCGTTCAAAATCAAGCCATTTCATAAAATTAGCACTTTATGCTAATTTACCAGAACGCTTTAAAAAAGTCAATGCAATGGCGTTTTTTGCGCCTGGGTTTTATGGATATAAAATGCCTTCCGAGATAAAAAACGCCCCCAATCGATCTCTCGACGGGGGCAAGATTCATTTTGTCCGGAAGACAACTGGTTTACACTTCCGCAGCCAGTTTCTCTACGGACATTGGAGCGTCTTTTTCGCGCAAGGCAAGATACCTTTCGATCGCGGCGGCGTGCCTCGGCAGAATCTTTTTTTCCACCAGAAGTTGTGCCATTTCGCCCACGGAGAATGTTTTAATCTTCTCTATTTCGTCGCTGCACTGGCTGATTTCCCCGTCATAATAAGCCGCCTTGTAAACCCTGAAAATGTGGTCGCCAAGGTCAACCTCGAAAATTACGTCTTCGTCTTCGACGGGATACACAACTGCCCCAACTTCTTCATCCAGTTCGCGATAAAGCGCAACATCGGGGGATTCCCATACTTCAACTCTGCCTCCCGGTAGCTTCCACATAGGAGGAAATCGCTCATCCTTGTCCTGAACCAAAAGTATTTTTCCTTCTTCTTTTGGTAACCCGATAATAACCGCAAACACCGTCATACTCTTTTCCACTAGTCATCACATCCTTTCCTTTTTATTTTTAGGTTTTTGTACTGAAATCAGTATGGCATATTTTATTTATTTTGTCAATATTTTTCGAATTCTAGCAATAAATTAAAAACAGGCGTTTTCGCGCCTGGATTTTATTTTTCAAACTTGAAACCGCTAAATTTAACAGATTCAAGTTTGAGCCCGACCGTGATTTTCATCACCTCCTTCGGTCGGGCATAAATTATTCAGCTGACGATTGAGTTGGACAAAATAATGTTGTTATCTCACCCATAAGCCTTGTCTTACATCGCGGGCAAGGCTTTTTAAACATATTCTTTCCCCAGATGCGCTTACCTTTCCATCCGCATTTCGATTTTAAAGTTACACAACACATGACATCCACTCTTTTCCACCCGTAACCATCCATACGAAGTTTGTCGTTCTGCCGGAATACTTTCATAATTTCATTAATCTCGGAAGCTCTCATATCCCGGAAAAGCCACAGCAGCTGGTCCACGAACCAGCTAAGATTTCTTTCTTTGCTCATCGTCAACCTCCCCAAAAATTTTTTTGAACTAAAAACAGGGTAACATACTTTAACCACCCTGTAAATAATTTCGCTCAACGCAAAACCGCAAACTCTATTTCTCTAAATATTTCTTTCCTTTTAACTTATCGGGCAGGAAAGATTCCTTGGAATATTTTTCGTATCCTTTGCCGTAATCCAATTCTTTCATTAATTTTGTTTCCGGATTCCGCAAGCTCAAAGGAACAGGCAGATTGCCAAATTTTTTTACGTCCTCCATTGCTTCCATATAAGCGTCATGAGCGCTTCTGTCTTTTTTGCATCGGCATAAATAAGCTACTCCGTGCGCCAAATTAATGCCGCATTCAGGCAGTCCGATTGTTTCCACTGCCCGGAAAACATCATTTGCCACCACCAAAGCCGTGGGCACGGCTAACCCTATATCCTCCGAGGCAAAAACAACCATTCTTCTGGCTATAAATTTGGGGTCTTCGCCCGAATCAATCATCCGTGCCAAATAATACAAAGCCGCGTCCGGCTGGCTTGCTCTCATACTTTTGATAAAAGCGGAAATGGTATTGTAGTGCTCCTCTCCCTTTTTGTCGTATCTTAAAAACTTTGACTGGAGAGTATTTTTAAAATTCTCTACCGTGATTTTTTTGTAAAGTTCGTTTGTGTTTTCCAGCATGGTTATTGCTTGCCTGGCGTCACCGTTGGCCATGCTAATCAGCCAATCTTCCGCTTTTTCGTCCATTTTCAGCCCGGTTCTTTTAATAATGGCTTTCATATTGTCTTTAGAAAGTTCATTTAAAACAAAAACCCGGCATCGGGAAAGCAAAGGCGATATCACTTCAAAACTCGGATTCTCGGTAGTGGCTCCAATTAAAGTTATCTCTCCTCTTTCAACGTAAGGAAGCAGAAAATCTTGCTGGGATTTGTTAAAGCGATGGATTTCGTCTAAAAATAAAACTTTTGGAACTCCTTGCGAGTCTTCGTCCAATATCTTTCTAATATCTGCCTTCCCGGCCGAAACCGCGGACAATTCGTAAATTCTGGCGTTTAAGCTATTGGCGTATATTTTAGCCAAAGTCGTTTTCCCGGTTCCCGGAGGCCCCCAAAAAATAAAAGAAAATAAATGCTTTTGCTTTATGGCAATATTAAAAGGCTTTCCTTCGCCGACCAGATGCTCCTGCCCGACGAATTCTTCCAGGGTTTTAGGCCTGATTTTTGACGCTAATGGTTCCATAATATTTCAAAAAGGGTTAGGTTCCCCGCTGTTCCGGTTGGCCGCCGCGAATTTGTCGGTACTTGTCCTTGTATTTTTCAATTGTTTCTTCAACTTCCTTATGAGGAATTTCAACCCGCAAAAGGTCAATGGCGTTTACAGTATCGTAAATATCCAACTTGTTTTGCAGTTTGTAAATAGAATCTCGCCATAAAATCGCTTTTTCGTATTCTCCTTTTTTCGCTGCTTCTTTTTCTAATTTTTTCATCATATCAATGAAAGCGTGATATACCCCTTTTTCCGCTCCACCCTTGCCAATCGTCCTATCTTTGAAAGGAATGCGGAGAATTGATCTCTGTTCTTTCATCATTTGCCGAATGCGGCCGGTTCTCTGCCAATTAAAAGCCGTGGAAATGATTTTGGTGTAAAAATCGCGAGCCCTATCAACCTTATCTTTGGGAATATTGGGAATTGCCTCCATAGCCTCCAAAAGCCGCCAAGCGCCAACCTCAATCATTTCTAAACTCCACCAAGGCTTGGCCGATGCCCACCAAAAAGAATCACTGGCCAAAGCCGCATCTATTTTATTTCTTAAAATAGGATATCCGGAAATGTCAGTCGGCACTTTATAAAATTCTCCCAAAACCATATTTAAAAAATCCCACTGGAATTTATGGATAATGTTTTCAGGGTCATCCCATGAAAGAAATTGAATATCGTTTTTAATATCTTCAACGCTGGAAGCCCATGTGGATTTAACCGGTGAAACTTCTTCGTAATTTTTGTAATGTTTGGGGATATCAGAAATTTGAATTAGTTCAAATTCCGGTGCCGCCAAAACATCAAAAAGCATTTTCTCCAAACCCGGCCGATGATGGCCAAACGTTTCTACGTCCATGGCCGTAACCAGATAACGGCCGCTCTTTAAATCATCTTTCATCGCCTCTTTTAGGGTTTCTTCAGAGCGGACAACTGCGCTCATTATCAAATTACTCAATCTCCTCTCGCGGAAAAAAACTAAAAGGTTTGAATCTTCAATTTTATAAACTTTTTTGTAATCAACGTGGCCCGGTTCTCCTCCGCAAGCAATCTCGTCTAAAATAATCCACTTGAATCCCAAATCCTCTAAAATAGGCACGAGTTCTTTTTTATAAGCCATTTCCGGCGGGAAAAATCCTTGCGGCTTATATCCCTCACCCAAATAAAATTTATTAGTTTCGTCGTTAATCTGAATTTGACGAATAATTTCTTTTTCTTCCACCAGTGGCAAAAAAGCGTGGTATTTGGAAGAACTGGTAAATTCCACTCGTTCCTCTTTGCCCAATTCTCTCAATATATCAATAAGGTCTCGATACCCGTATTTATCAAAAAGTTCCAAAAGGCTGCCGTTAATGTTAAAAGTGAGACGGATTTTTTTATTCTTTTTTATGCCGTGAAGTATGGGCCGATAACTTTGAGTAACAATTGCTTCCATTATATCCTCTTGTTGACCCCACGGCTGATAAAAGTGGAGAAAATTAGCCCAATACATGATATTCTATAGCTTTCTTAAACAGCTCAACGTATTCGCGAGCTGATTTGGTCCACGAAAAATCGGCTTTCATAGCCCGTTTTTGAATATCACGCCAGAATTCGGGATAACGATAAGTCTCAATAACTCTTACCATTGCGCCGTAGAAAGCGCGATGGTCAAATTTTTCAAAAACAAAACCGGTACCGATTTTATTCGCGGGATCATAATCCACAACACTATCCGCTAAACCGCCGGTCTTACGAACAATCGGCACCGTGCCGTAACGCATCGCTTCCATTTGGGTTAGACCGGATGGTTCAAAACGCGAGGGAATAATAATGGCGTCGGCACCGGCATAAACCGTATGGCTAAGAACTTCATCATAGCTCAAGTGAATGCCAACTTTTTGAGGATATTTTTTTGCGAGTTCTTGAAAAAAAGTCATAAAATGCCCTTCGCCGGAACCGACAACTACCAATTGCATGTTAAAATTTTCCAGAAGCGGTTCTGCCGCATCCATAAGCAAACCAAATCCTTTTTGATCGGTTAATCTTGAAACAATGCCAAAAAGCGGAACATCGCTGCGAACCGACAAATTAAATTTCTGTTGGAGGACCGACTTGTTTTTTGTTTTTAAGTCCAGCGTTTTTATGCTGTAATGAAATTGAATATCGGAATCGGTCTCGGGATTATAAATATCGGTATCAATACCATTTAAAATACCCGAAAGCCTTGAGCGTCTTTCACTTAAAAGCTCATGCAATCCTTCACCGTATTCAGCTGTGGTAATCTCCTGGCTGTAAGTGGGCGAAACGGTGTTAATGACATCGGCGTACATAATACCCCGCCTCATGAAATTAAGCTTCGAAAGTCTCGGGTCGTTAAAGCCCGGAATCTCTTCTCTGCCTGAATCATAGTCCATCTCGGATACGAAATGATGATCAAACATTGCCTGAAAAAAAAGATTGTGAATGGAAAAAACAGTGGCAATCGCTGAAAGCTTCCGATCTTCTTTGTAAATCGTATGGAAATAATTGGGAATGAGACCGCTTTGCCAATCAGCGGCGATAATCACATCCGGCCGCCAAGATGAGTGTCTTAAAAATTCAGGAGTCGCTCTCGAAAGAAGCGCCCATCTTATTGCGTCATCGGTGTAACCGTAAACGTTTGCCCGTTTTTCGTAATACTCCATGTTTTCAAGAAAGTACGCGATGGTTTCGCCTGAATCATTGTCGTACCTTAAAACATTAGAAATAAAAAGGCCGTGCGGATCTTCTTCCTCGGAAGGCGCCGGTCGCAAATCTTCAAGTTCTAAACGCAGGGGATATTTTTCAAGATCAATTGTGGCATATTTAGGAAGAAAAACGCGAGCGTCGTGACCCAATGCCCGAAGAGCCTTAGGCAAAGAACGCATTACTTCGCCCAATCCGCCAACCTTGATAAAGGGCGCCGCCTCGGAGGCAACAAAAAGAAGCCGCAGTTTCGGTTCTCGTTTAAAAATATTAATCGGCGAAAGAATGTTGACCATGAATGTTATTAATTATAACCTATTTTTATATTATACCACCATATTTTACCAACAACAAAACAGCGGAAGGTTTTAAAGAAACAAAAAACCAGCCGTTTGGCTGATTTTTTATCCTAAATAAATCTTTGTTTAAACACTTACTTAGGGTAAGGGCGGGGAGGTAGAAGCGATGAGCTTCTTTCTCTTGCGAGTCCCGCCACCTTTTTCACTTGCCGTTGTAGGCAAGCCTTCCGCACTTCGGGCACGTTGCGATATGCCCACCGCCGAAGGAGACCAACTTTACGACCACTTCTTCCTTGCAGCTGACACACGTTGTCTTCACGCTTTCCATATCGTCCTCCTTTCTACGAATTTCCCTTTATGAGTAAAAGAATCGAAACGACCGCGAACAAGTAACTTGCTATCTGGTAACAGTTCGGCAGCACCCCCACCCAAAAGAACTTTACAATGGAAGCAAAAACGGGGAACAGCATCGTCGTGGTCATTATTGTCGCCACGCTACCGCCGCTCGTATACGCGCTGATAAAGAAATAATCAGCGAAAAAATATGCGACCCCCACACTAAGCACCAACGTAATAGCGTTTCCGGAAGGCCAAACCGATTGTTGACCGGAAGCCTTCATGGAAAAAGCCAAGATCGCAGCCATTGGAAGCATTGCCAGGTAAAAGTACAGCAGGATGGAAGCGGTTGCATATTTGGCAAGCTTCTGTTCGATAGTTACATTTTGAAATGCATACAAAAACATGGCCGCGCAAGCATACAAAACAGGTTTCATTTTTTCACCTCATTTCTTTCTTATATTTTATTTTTTAGCTTTTCAGCTGTTTGTTCTGAAAAGAGAATAGCACACTTTGGTTGTCTTGTCAATAAGCCTATCCATATAAAAACAGGCGTTTTCGCGCCTGTTTTTTATATAATATGCGTTAAGTGATGATGCTTAACAAATTTTCAACCGTAAAACTTCTTTCGGTTCGGAAATGGTCCACTTTTATATCAGCGAGCTTATTGTACAAGTTTATCCGATATTTTAACAACTCGGGGTAACAACGTTTTAAAGTCTCCATTTTATTCTCATCCAGTAATGGCTTGTATAAATTTCCCCAAATTACCGGCTTTGGGTCAGCAAGGTAAAGATTAATCATTTTTTCTATTATAAATTCCGGAGTTTCCAGATAAACAACCTTAGTGAGTTGTTTAAGTTTTAAAAGCAGTTCCGGCGGCAGATAAATCACGCTGCCGGTCGTATCCACAACCATGTTTTTGTTTTTATCATTCTCAATTTTTCTCAGGCTATCCCCAAGGACTTTAGCCTCAAGCTCAAGATACCGGCGGCTGTTGGCGGCATAACGTTCATCGTATGGTTGGCCCATCCAATGGCTTAAGTTATTGACCCCTTTTCGCCCCAAAACAACCAGCTCAGAACTTAATTCTTTTTCAATCAATTCGTCGCAGGAATATTTTTGATAACCCCTTTCTTTTTCCAGACGCTTGGACCAAAACGACTTTCCCGTCCCGGACATGCCAATAAAAGAAAAAATCATATATTTTAATTAAATAGGCAAAGATAAAAGCGTTGACTTTAATTCGACATAGTTATTTTTAATTTCAATTTTACGTTTGGGATTTTTTGCCAGCTCCGCTATGACTTGGCTATCGTCAACTTCAATTCCGGCATACTTTTTAATCGAGTCCGCGAATTTAACCGGTGAAGCCGTGCTTGTGATGATTTTAGTAAAATCATTTTTTTCGTTTTCGGCCGCTACCCAAGCCACAGCCGTATGCGGGTCCAAAAGATAATTATGTTCGGCATAAACTTTTTTTATGGCGGCGATTGTTTCTAAATCGGAGACTTTTACAACTTTGATTAATTCCTTAAACGCGGCGTGGTTATTATCAAACACTTTCAAGATACGCGCGAAATTGCTCGGATTGCCGATATCCATGGCGGTGGACAGGGTTTGAACAGTCGACTGCGCCTGAAAAGTTCCTGTTTGGTAATATTTATAAACCGAATCGTTTTCATTGTTTACCACCAGAAATTTATTAAACGGCAAACCCATTTTCCGCGCAAAAATACCGGCGCAAACATTGCCAAAATTGCCGCAGGGCACGACAAATTCCATAGTATCTACCGGCATTTGCGCATAAGCGTAAACATAGTAAATTATTTGAGGAATAAGCCTACCAACGCTGATTGAATTAGCAGAAGATAAGTTGAGATTTTTAAATTCGGAATCAACAAAAGCTTTTTTAACCAAAGCTTGACAATCATCAAACACTCCGTCTACTTCAATTGAAAAAACGTTTTCGGAAACCCGCGTCAGCTGTTCTTCCTGTAATTTACTCACCTTTCCTTTAGGATAAAGCACCACCACTTTAATATTGGGCACATTGGCAAAACCGTGCGTCACTGCCCCGCCCGTATCTCCGGAGGTAGCCACTAAAATAACCGCTTTCTTATTTTCCTTTTGTAAAACACGGCTCATGAGCAAGGCCAAAGAACGCGCGGCGATATCTTTAAAGGCCATTGTCGGGCCGTGGAATAATTCTAAAATAAAAAAATTCCCTACTTTCCGTAAGGGAATAGGGAAATTCAACGCTTCATTGACGATTTCTTTTATTTCAGAAAACTCCATTTCGCCTTCCAGCCATTTGCATAACACTTTAAAACCCGCTTCCGGCAAAGAATTATTTTTTAAGTCGCTTATTTCGCTTGAAGAAAATTGTGGAAAAGATTCGGGAAAATACAACCCGCCATCCGGCGCCAAACCGGCAAGCAACGCCTGTTTAAAATCTACTATCGGAGAATTTTGGTTTAAGCTAAAAAATTTCATTTAGCCTTTTAAATTTAATTAGATTTAAGAAAATTTTAAAATATAATTAACTCAAAGTCAATTTACTCCGCTGGTTGGACGACGATAGAACCTGTTTTAACAATATAAACTTGCTTTAAACAATCTACGTTTATAAATATTTTAAATTTCCCCTTACTTTCTTAATAGAGGTTTGTTTCTTTCTTTTAAGAATTTCTTCCAATTCTTCGTTTATTCTTTTAAAACAAGATGGTCCTTCTTTTTCAAAAGTTGTGGCTATTTGAACCGCGTCGGCTCCAGCAAGGAGGAATTCAAACACATCTGTTCCGGATTTAATCCCCCCAACCCCCATAATTGAAACGTTTCCTTTAAAGATTTCATAAAATGCTCTCACGTTTCCGAGAGCAACCGGTTTAATATATTCCCCAGCCAGACCCCCAAAACCTTTTCTTGGTTTTATGACGGGGCTTTCCTTTTCAGGATCAATAATTAAGGTATTCCCAATAGAATTTATACAAGTGATAAAAGAAATATTGTATCGTTTAATCAACTCAGCTACTTTCTTATGATGAGTTAACTCGTAATAAGGTGGGAGTTTTAATCCAAGCGGCTTTTTCCCTAAATTTGAGATACTCTTTAAAACTAATTCTAATTCTTCAAAGTCGTAAGCAATGGCTGGCTTTCCTTCTATGCTTGGACAGGACAAATTTATTTCAATCAAATCAACTCCGCTGGCCTGGAATGCCCTAACCATTTTTTGATAATCATTAACAGAAAAACCGGCAACACTGGCGATGATTGGTTTCTTGTATTTTTTAAGTTCGGCTGAAATTTTAATATATTCTTGATAGCCCAAATTGGGCAATCCCATACTTTGGATTGAGCCCGACGGAATCCTAACATATCTTGGTTCTTCATTCCCCTTTCTTGGTTCAATCGTACAAGATTTCATCATAATAGCGGCAGAGGCAGACCTCGCGATAATATCTAATTCTTCGAAAGTTGAATCGTTCGGGCCTGAAGCGTTTAAAATACAAGATTCTAATTCTATTCCGGCAACCTTAGTCTTTTTCATTAATTTCATTCTACCAAAAAACCGCCCTTAAGGCGATTTTTTGAAATTGGCTCCGCGTCGTGGACGACGCTAGAACCTATTTTATGTATCAGAATAACTATATTTTTATCCCTGATTTAAGATAACTCGGTTTCCAATTAGATTTTATTTCCACCGATAAATGTGCACCGCTATGTACATTGCCAGCATCCCCAGCAAAAAGCCAGCGGACAACAACTCAAAACTTTGTAGCTTCGCCTCTCCGCCTACGGACCAAGCAATATAGTTTATAATCGCGAGAGCGACAATGACACCGACCACATATAGACCTAGAGGATATTTTTTCATAATCCTATTATATCATAAAAAAGTTCTAACGTCTCACTTCCATATACAAAAAACACCAATAAATATTGGTGATTTTTGTTGGCTCTCCGGGTAGGATTCCCGCCTCGACTCGCCTTTGCTCATCGAAGGCGAGGCGGGCGAACCTACAACCTTATCCTTTTAAATATTGAAACCTTAGCTCCGGCGGTAGGATTCGAACCTACAACCATCTCCTTAACAGGGAGCCGCACTGCCGTTGTGCTACGCCGGAGCTAAGATTTCAAATTAAGTTTTTCTTTTTTATAAACCGCCTTCCCGCGGCACTTTTTAAATATTTTTCACGCAACCTTGCTTTCTTTATATCCTTATATTCCTCCCTATAAATTAACGTCCACGGCCTATATCTTTTTGAAAAAGTCGATAAGCCATTATTATGTTCTTCTATTCTTCTTTCTAAATTAGTTGTGCTACCGATATACGTTTTCGAATTATTTAAACTTTTTAAAATATACGTATATGGCATTTTTATACCAGTAAGCCGTTGAGCTATCCGCCTCGACTCGCCTTTGTTCATCGAAGGCGAGGCGGGCCCGTCTCGACTCGCCTTTGTTCATCGAAGGCGAGGCGGGCCCGTCTCGACTCGGTCGATCCGAGGCGGGCCGGGGAATATTTATTTCACTTTATCCGTTTTTCCTTTCTTGTCCAATTTTTTCAGGTGATTTTTTATCTCATCCAAATCACTTTTTATCTGTCTCAAACTCACTGCCTCGCCTCTTATTTCTTCTTCGGTTTTTTCATCCGTTCTTTTTTCTTCTTTGATGCCGCTCAATAAAATCTGGTCGCCGATGAAGAAAGAAACAAAAAGCCCTATTGCCATTAAAATCACAACGCCGATTATTATTGAAACCGGCCCGGTCATAAACGCGAATTCATCGGCGGTTATCCAAATTCCCCGCCACAGCAAAATAATTCCCACGCTTCCAATGAAAGCGTAAATAATCGGCCGGCGTGAAAGCGCACCCCTTATTTTGTCTTCCAATTTATCAAAAAATCTTATTATGCCCATACCCCGTAGTAGAAACTCGACTACGCAAAATAGAGCGAGCCGAAGAATCTTTATTTAATTTAATATGTTTTTATCATAATAATGACTTTATAATTTATCTAAATGATTTTGCGAGGCGAGCTCATGTCGAGTTTTCACTACGGGGCATATTATCTTTATATCCAAAATCGGACAATCAATATTATAAATTTTAAAAGGCTCCCTGTAAAGACGTTCGGGAGCCTTTATTTGTACTGTCTTATGACATCCATTATCCTCCTTTTTATAATTCCGTAACTTTCCCAGTTGTTTATTTCAACAACGGGGACTTCCGGATGCATCTTTTCGTGTTTTTTTACCCATTTCCCTCCGGTGATGGACAAGGGGACAACTGTGTATTTTTTGTCTACTCGGACGACAAAAACATCTATGCCTCTTTCCACATCCGAGTATGAGAGGTTCCCCGGCGGAACAAAACCACGAATAAGCTTTAATTTTTTCAATTCCTCCAAAATTTTCACCGCCAGCATCTCTTTTTGCTTACCGATTTGTCTGGCAAGTAAACTATCCGGGCTTGCTATCTTTCCTTCTATTATTTCGCGCACCGAAAGAAACTTTGCCATTCTTTTCGATATTCTCATTTTTTCCCACTTCCTTTCCATTAAAAATTTTTAACGTTCTATTTCTCCGTGCGCCCACCAGGGCTCGAACCTGGGACCTTCTCCTTAAAAGGGAGCCGCTCTACCAACTGAGCTATGGGCGCAAACAGTTACTCGTTTATTTCTTTTTCTAAATCTTCCAAAAGCTTTTTCGCTTTCGGGCTTATTTTTTTCGGCGTTTTGACTTTTAATTCCACGATCAGATCGCCCCTGCCGAAACCGCCGAATTTAGGCATTCCTTCGCCGCGAATTTTCAAATTGTCTTTTAAATCGAAATCCGCCGGAATTTCCACCCTTAATTTATTGCCCGAAATGGTCGGGATGTCAATCTTTTTATTCAACAATAAATCAACCATCTTAAAATCTTTTTTTATTATCAAATCGTCACCCTGCCTTTTAAAAATCGAGTGCGGCTTAATTTTAATAATCACGTAAAGGTCGCCCTCTTTGGCGCCGCGTTCGCCGGCTTCGCCGCCGCCCTGAATTTTTATAATTTGCCCGTCGGCTATGCCCGAGCGAATTTCTATCGTTAAATTTTTCTCGCCTTTCATTTTTCCGACGCCATGGCAAACCTCGCAAACTTTTTTCGGAATCTGACCAGCGCCAAAACACTTCGGGCAAGCCTTAACTTGCATAATGTCGCCGAAAAAACTTTTGCGGATTTCTTTTATTTCGCCTCTGCCGCCGCAAGTTTCGCATTTTTCAAATCCGGCTTTCGGGTCGTGCCCCAAACCTCCGCATTTTTCGCATTTTATTGAAACCGAATATTTTATTTTTTTCTCCGCTCCGCGGTATGCTTCTTCCAAATCTATTTCTTGGGCTATTTGGATGTCTGCCCCGCCATGATACGAACGGCGTTTCTGCTTTACGCCCATACCTTCAAAAAACGCGTCAAATACGTCGCTTAAATCGCCGAAATCACCGGAAAAATCCATTCTTGCTCCATCTCCGCCAAAAGGATTGCCTTGTCCAAAGTCAAAGCCAAAAGGCTCGTCTTGAGCTCCGCCGAAGGGTCCGCCTTGCGAAAAGTCGAAATCATTAAATCCGCCGCCGGCTTGTTGATTGCCCGAAAACACACGGCCGAACCTGTCGTATTGCGCCCGCTTTTCTTTATTGGACAAAACCTGATATGCTTCGTTTATTTCCTTGAATTTCTTTTCATCGCCGCCCTTGTCTGGATGATATTTATGTGCCAATTTCCGAAAAGCTTTTTTAACGTCTTCTTCCGAAGCGCCCTTATTTATGCCGAGAATTTTATAGTAATCCATAATAGTAAATTCAAAATGTAAATATCAAAATGGAAAATGATAATGTAAAATCTTAAAATTTAATTATTGTTAAAATTTTAAGGCTTAAATAATTTTACAATTTTGAATTGTAATTTTGATTTTTGATTTTTCAATTTTTATTTTAGTATAACGTTTTCCTTGCTTCTTCCTTCGAATATAATCGCGCCGAAACCGAGCGCCAGAAGAGTTTCGTAAAGCAAAAACGAAATAAAAGCGGCAATCAGGCGAATCGGCCAAACAAGGCTTATAATAGTCAAAAATATGAAAATGGCAACTAATATCGGAGTTGAATTTAATATATTTTCCGGCAGTGAATAAAACTTAACCGCCAGAAAATCGTAAATCGTATCAGAAAGTTTACCCTGAAAATTCAGTTGGATTCCCGCAAGACCAGCTGTCTGATTTTTCACCTCTTGAACAGCTTTGCCTGCCAACTCCTCCTTAATTGAATCTGGCAAAACCTTAAGCTGGGGATTGTTTTCAATTTCCCGCATAGCGATGCTTCTTATTGTTTCTTCTGTTGAACCTGTAAGGTTGAACCCGGGCACGATTTTTTCCAATAACCCGCTATCTGTTATCGGCGAAACAACGGCGTTAAACGCGTCGCGCGGAATAAAAAAATCTTTGCCGTTCACATCGATGAAACTCGCGCAAACCACTCCGGCGAATATCGCTATTCCGGCGATTGCCTTAGGCAAAACTTTTTTGCTAATTTTCCAAAATTTTATTTCAAGCGAATTTTCAAGCTCGTTTCTGCCTGCGTAAATTCCGGAAATAAAAAATAAGAAACCCAAGACTGCTCCAACGCCAACCATTACCGATAACCTGTCGTAGAAAAGAACGAAAAACGCCAAGCTTTGGATAAAAACCGCCAAATTAACCATCCATTCTGTTTTAATGAAAAAAACACAGAGCAAAAACACTGCCATAAAGCCGAGCGCCGCCAAAGAAGACAATAAAGGATTATTTCCGCCTCCGCTGACCATAAAAATTTGTAGAAAAAATCCGGATGCGAAAGAAAAGACAACACCAAAAAGCGCCAAAATAATTATTTTGACCATTGAACGGTCGAGCGAAACTCCGTCTGTTGTTGGTAAATCCATATTTATATTATAGCAAAATTATGGCAGGTATCGCTACCTGCCGTAAATTTTTATTGCTGCGGATTTTGATTTTGTTCTTCTCCACCTTCTTTCTTCTGGCCGTACATCATTTGGCCAATTTTTTGGAGTTCCAAGGAAAGCTCTGAGGCGGTCGATTTTATTTCGTCAATATTTTGCGATTGATGAATTGTCGTTTTAAGTTTTTCGGTTTTTTGATTGATAGCATCTTTAAGTTCTACCGGAATTTTGTCGCCGGCTTCACGGACGGATTTTTCCGCCAAATAAACGGTTTGCTCGGCATGATTTTTTGTTTCAGCAAGCTCTTTTTTATTTTTATCTTCTTCCGAGTGCGCCGCCGCTTCTTGTTTGAGTTTTTCGATATCGTCTTTTGAAAGCTGAGTTGAAGCTTCAATGCGGACGGACTGGCTTTTGCCGCTGGCTTTGTCTTTCGCCGAAACGTTTAAAATACCATTAGCGTCTATGTCGAAAGAAACTTCAACCTGCGGAATGCCGCGCGGAGAAGGAGGAATGCCGTCTAAAATGAACTTCGCCAAAGTTTTGTTGTCCGAGGCCATTGTTCGCTCGCCTTGCAAAATATGAATTTCAACCGAAGTCTGATTATCGGCCGCTGTTGAGAAAACTTGCGACTTCTGTGTCGGAATTGTGGTATTTCTTTCAAGAATCGGAGTGGCAACTCCGCCATAGGTTTCAATGCCTAAAGTTAAAGGAGTAACGTCTAAAAGCAAAATGTCTTTCACATCGCCTTGGAAAATTCCAGCTTGAATCGCGGCGCCGGCGGCAACAACTTCATCGGGGTTGATTCCCTTGTGCGGCTCTTTGCCGAAAAACTTTTTAACCGCTTCCTGAATCGCCGGCATTCTTGTTTGGCCTCCAACCATCACAACCTCATCTATGTCTGAAGGTTTGAACCCAGCTTCTTTAATTGTTTTTTTAACTAACTCAATTGAACGTTCTATTTCCGCTTTAACAAGCTCTTCCAATTTTGCGCGGGTGAGTTTCAAAAGAAAATGTTTAGGACCCGAATCGCCGGAAGTGATATAGGGAAGATTTATTTCGGTTTCAAAAACCGTTGAAAGTTCATGTTTGGCGCGCTCGGCCGCTTCTTTTAAACGCTGCAAAGCCAATGGGTCGCTTGAAATATCAATGCCTTCTTGTTTTTTATATTCCAAAATGAGGTATTCTATTATTTTTCTGTCAAAATCGTCGCCGCCCAAATGAGTGTCGCCGCCCGTAGATTTTACTTCAACCGTTTCATCGCCCACTTCCAAAACGGAAATATCAAAAGTTCCGCCTCCGAAATCGTAAACAACAATCTGCTCATTTTTCTGCTTGTTTAAACCATATGCCAAAGCCGCGGCCGTGGGCTCATTGATAATTCTGCGAACTTTCAAACCGGCGATTTCTCCGGCATTTTTGGTCGCCTGCCTTTGGGAATCGTCAAAATAAGCCGGTACGGTGATAACCGCTTCTTCTATTTTTTCTCCGGTTTTCGCTTCGGCATCGGCTTTAAGCTTTGCCAAAACCATGGCCGAAATTTCTTCCGGCTTATACCATCTGTCCGCCATTTTTATCTCCACTCCCCCGGTTGAAGATTTTTGAATATTAAAAGGAAGCCACGACTTGTCGTGCTGAACTTCTTTATCGTCAAAATTGCGACCGATTAATCGCTTAACCGAAAAAATGGTGTTTTTCGGGTTAACCACCGATTGCCTTTTCGCCAACAAACCAACCAAACGCTCGCTTGATTTTGAAATCGCCGTCACCGAAGGCGTGGTGCGATTGCCCTCGCCGTTTTCCAATATTTTCGGCTCGCCCGCTTCAATAATCGCCATCGCCGAATTAGTTGTGCCAAGATCTATTCCTAAAATTTTCATAAAAATATAATCCCAATCTACGAATGTATCCGAATTTTCGAATGGCTACAAAATTATTTTACAACTTTTTCGTATTTATTTGTAGATTCGGATGAATTTGTAGTTTCGGATTGCTTTATTTATTTCGCCACTTTTACCCTTGCCGGCCTTATAAGCTTACCATGGAGAGTGTATCCATTTTCAACTTCTTCAACTATCGTGCCCGGCGCTTTATCAGACTCAACTTCCGCCACCGCTTCTTGAAGACCGGGGTCAAACGGCTGGCCAACCGAAACAATAACCCTTTCCAAACCGCTTAACTTCATTATGTCTTCTAATTGCCGGCGTATCAAATAAAGGCCTTTTTGAGTTTTTGAATCTTCTTCGCCGCCAAGCGTGACCAAGGCCAAATCAAAACTATCCAAAACTGTTATCAAATCTTTCACTATTGCCTCGTTGGCGAATTTAACAATCGCTTCAAACCTCCTTGATTCGTCTCTTTTATAATTTATCAAGTCCGCCTTTGCCCGTTTCCAACCGTCGAGATACTCATCGCGCTGCTTTTCGCAATCGGAAACAGAATTTTGCTCCTCTTTATTTTGAGATTCTTCTTTTATTTCTTCCGCCATGTTTTTACAAATTTAAGAATGCCATTATTTCAAGAATATAGCAAGTTTCCAAAAGACGTCAAGGGTTGTACTGATTGCTTGTTTTATAATAAAATGAAACAATGATAAAACTTTTCAACACTCTCTCGGGGGAAAAAGAGACCTTTAAACCCCTCAAAAGCAAAACCGCCCAGATTTACGCTTGCGGACCGACAGTTTACAATTACGCCCATTTGGGCAATTTAAGAACTTATGTTTTTGAAGATGTTTTGCGCCGCGCGCTTGAAATCAATGGCTATAAAATAAAACAAATAACCAATATCACCGACGTTGAAGATAAAATCATTAAAAAAGCCCAGCAAGAAAAAAAAGAAATTTCGCAGATTACCCGGCCGTATGAAAAAATATTTTTTGAAGATCTTAAAAAACTGAATATTGAAAAAGCCGAACGTTATCCCCGCGCCACCGAGCACATAAAAGAAATGATAAGTCTTATTTCCGTTTTGGTGAAAAAAGGATTTGCGTATCAAGGCGAAGACAAATCTATTTATTTTAAAATTTCAAAGTTTAAAAATTATGGAAAGCTTTCGGGGTTGAAAAAACGCCAGATACCTGCCTGCCGGCAGGCAGGAAAATCGGTTAGTAGAATAGACAGCGATGAATATAAAAAGGACAACGCCCAAGATTTTGTTTTATGGAAATCGGCAAAGTCAAACGAACCCTCATGGTCTTCGCCGTGGGGCGCGGGCAGGCCGGGCTGGCATATTGAATGTTCGGCGATGAGTATGAAATATCTCGGAAAGACTTTCGACATCCACGCCGGCGGGGTGGACTTGATATTCCCACACCATGAAAACGAAATCGCTCAATCCGAAGCCGCCACCGGAAAAAAATTCAGCCGGTTCTGGATTCACGGCGAGCACTTATTGGTTGACGGCGAAAAAATGTCAAAATCGCTCGGCAATATTTTTACGCTTCGCGACCTGGAAAAAAGAGGTTTTAATCTTTTAGCCTTCCGATATCTGCTTCTTGGAACGCACTATAGAAAAAAATTGAATTTCACCTGGCAATCGCTTAAAGCCGCGCAAAATGCGCTTAATAATCTTTATGAATTTTTCCGCACGTCCGACAAATCCGCATCAATCAACCAAAATCAGCATAAATCAGCGCTAATAAAATATGAAAAAATATTTTTAACCGCCATAAACGACGATTTAAACACTCCCAAAACGCTCTCAATTATGTGGAAGATAATTAAAGAAAAAAATTTATCGGGCGGAGAAAAAAGAAGGTTGTTAATCAGTTTTGACAAGGTTTTAGGGCTGGGATTAAAAGACGCAAAACCCGAAAAAACAGTCGAAGTACCGCAAAAAATAAAGGATTTGGCCCAAAAGCGGGAATTGTTAAGGAATAATAAACAGTTTATCCAGTCAGACGCCTTGCGGAAACAAATAGAAAAGTTAGGATACCTTATAGAAGACACAATTTCAGGATCTAAAATCCTGAAAAAGCCATGAGTTTTGAGTGGTGAGTTATGAATTTTTATAAAAGGTCATTTCTCAATACTCAATACTCATTACTAATTTGATGGACATCAAATTGCCGCCGCAAGACGTAGAAGCCGAACGCTCGGTTTTAGGAGCGTTAATGTTAGACAAAGAAGCCATCATCAAAGTGGCCGATTTAATAAAACCTTCCGATTTTTACCAGCCGGCCCACGCCAAAATCTTTGACGCGATTTTTGAACTCTTTGAGAAAGGAGAGCCTATAGACGTTTTGAGCGTCAATAAAAAACTTAAAGACAATAATGAATTGAACGCAGTCGGTGGCTCAAGCTATCTCACCGAAATTATCAATTCCGTTCCAACCGCCAGCCACATAGCTTATTACGCCAAAATCATCCGCCAAAAAAAAGTGCTCCGCGAACTTATCAGCGCGTCTTCCGAAATAACCGATAAAGTTTTTGATACTTCCGGAGACCCGGAAGATTTATTGGACGACATTGAGCAAAGAATTTTTTCCATCAGCCAACAATCACGTCCACAAAATTTCATTCCGATAAAAGACGAGCTTAAAGCGGCGTATGAAAGAATAGAAAAACTCCATCAAGGAGAAAAAGGGTTGCGCGGGTTAACTACCGGCTTTGACGAGCTTGATTTTTATCTTTCCGGTCTGCAACGTTCAGACCTTATAGTCTTGGGCGCTCGGCCATCTTTGGGTAAAACCGCGCTTTGCTTGGACATTGCCAGAAACGCCGCCGTTAAAACCAAAATTCCGGTCGGGATTTTCTCGCTTGAAATGTCGCGCGACCAGATTGTGGACAGAATTATCGCTGCCGAAGCCCAAGTAACTCTTTGGGAATTGAGAAGCGGGAGAATCAAAGATGAAATTGAATTTGAAATGATCCAGGCGGCCTTAGACCGTTTGGCGCAGGCGCCGATTTATATTGATGACAGTCCTTCGGCGAATATCATCCAACTTCGTTCAATGGCGCGCCGGCTCCAAGTGGAACACGGCTTAGGATTGCTGGTTGTCGATTATCTTCAATTAATCCAGCCGAGAAGCCACACCGAAAATATGGTGCAAGCCATGACCGAGGTAAGCCGAGGATTAAAAGCCTTGGCGCGTGAACTTGAAGTACCTGTTTTGGCGGCTGCCCAGCTTTCGCGGGCGGTTGAACAAAGAGACATAAAAATTCCGCGCTTGTCAGACCTTCGGGAAAGCGGTTCAATTGAACAAGATGCCGACGTGGTTATGTTTATTTTCAGAAAAGACAAAGAAAAATTAGACCTTGCGCCCGAAGAGCAAAACACGGCGGAAATAATCATCGCCAAGCACAGAAACGGCCCCGTGGGCAGCGTCAAACTTAAATTCGACCAAGACAAAGTGAGTTTCCGATCGATAGAAAAATTCAGGTCGGAAAATTAAAAAATTAACGACTTGCGATGTCGTTAATTTATTACCATGAGCGCGTCCACTTCCCTATAGGGAAGTATGGGTTTAGGGGGCTATCACTCGTGAAAGTATAATTTCTTTCAGTGATAGTCGTAGTCTTAAGTCTTAATACAATACAAAACATAAATGTTCACAGGACGGGTTTCGTTACCGCCGGCGGAGCCGGTGATAGTTCCCTTAGCTGGAGCAACCCAGTCGGCTGCTCCTTGCGGTAGAGCGCCCGTAGTGGCCGCTGCTGATCCATGCGTATGCGCCTTAAACTCATCCATCTGCTTTGTTCCAACATTATCGCCAGTAGTTCCATCTCCCCTGTTTGTTCTTGAGGCTCTATCTGGGTCAACAGTTGAACCATTTGCCCATCCTCTCAAAAAATATCCTCTATAATCAGGCAGAGTAAATGTTGTTGAACCATCGCCTGTACCATACATAGTTGATATAGCGGCAAACAATGTAGAATATGTTGTTCTTGAAACATTAGAGCCGTTTGCCGCAAGCCAGCCAGTCGAGCAAGTTGACGCCGCAGAAGCCACAACAACTCCCGCTGGGACACCGCCAGTCGCAGCGGTTGTTTGGGTGGTGCCGTCAGGAAATTTTATTCCATCTACCCCGGCAGTTCCTCCAATAGTCAATTTAGCAGCAGGCGTCGTCGTCCCGATACCGACATTGCCGCTGGAATAATAAACATTTGAACCGTTAACGCGCCAGAAAACGGGATCTCCTGAGCCGGGAGTAAGAGAGCCAGGGCCGGTAAAAGCCATTATTGTTATGGCAATAAGAATTCCTGCTGTTATGGCGGTTAATGATATGAAAAGGCGTTTAAGCGCGCCGTTTACTCTCTCTCTCTCTCTCTCTCTCGTGAAGATTGTCCATAAATTTATATCTGTAATTATAATAGTTCACTTGTTTTAAGCAAGCGGCGGATATGTGGATAACTTTATCTTTCCAAATCTTACGAATCTTACGAAGTCTTACGAAGTTGAACTTCGTAAGATTTTTCAATTACCGCACGACATAAAATAAATATTCTTTCCGAAACCCCACAGCCGTCCGAGCATGGTCTCCGACCGCGGTCGGAGTCGGACGGCGAGGACTAGCGAGCGGAGCCGCTGGGCGAAGCGAAGCGGGTTGAGGAAGGAATATTTATTTAAACCTATCTTATCTTATTTCCGCTCCGAATTTTGACTTGAGAAGTTTTTTTATTTTTTCCATTTCGTCGCTCGCTTCTTTTTCTTTAAGCGTGCGGTCTTCAGCTTGAAAAATAATTCTGAACGTCAAACTCCTCTTAGACACGGACTCGCACGGACTTGACACGGACTTACACGGACGTTTTTCTGTGTTGGTCCGTGTATCGTCCGCGTTGGTCCGCGCGTAGTCGTATTCGTCTATCAAATCAACGTCTTCAATATATTTCAAATCTGACTGCTGAATAAGCCTCATCATTTCTCCAACTTTTACCGCCGGATTTACCAAAACGGAAACATCTCGCATAATTGAAGGATATTTGGGTAACGGCCGATATTCATGTTCTTCTTCAATTAATTCCAGCAAAATGTCCAAATTTATTTCCGCCAAAACGGCCTCGGCGCCGGAATAATCAACTCTGCCGAGATAGCCGATTGTTTTCCCGTCTGATTCGATTTTTAGAATCTCGCTCGGAATTAAATTCCCCGTAAAATCATTAATACAATCTCCTTTTGCCGGCTCGGGCATCATATAATCAATCAACCCGACGCCCTTAAACATATTTTCAATCGCGCCTTTAAGCTCGAAAAACACTTGTTTATCTTTTTTTGAAGCGATTAAAATTCCCAATTGCGAATTTTCACTAATTTGATTACGAATTCCACGAATACTATTTGTGTTATTCGTGAGATATTTGTGTTTATTAGAGAGATAAAATACTTTGCCTATTTCAAAAATTTTAATATCGTCGAAAAATCTGAAGTTGGAATCTATGTTTTTAACGAGATTGGGCACTAAAGAAGGCCTCATATATTTTGCTTGGCCGCTAATCGGATTTTCAAGTTCCAATAATTTATTTTTCCAGGCGGGATTTCTATTCAAGTCATTTTCGCCGATGAAAGAATAATTTAAAACCTCGTCAAATCCAAAACCGGTTAAAATTTTCCTTATTTTATCTTTCAAAATAATCTGATCTTCAAAGCCCGATGGATGAATATGAATTTTCGGCGGCTGCGATTTTAATTTATTGTAGCCGTAAAGCCTAGCGATTTCTTCCGCCAAATCTTCAAAGATTGAAACATCGCACCGCCAAGCCGGAACATTTACAAAAAATGTATTTTGTATTTTGTATTTTGTATTTTGTATTATTTCAAATCCGAGTTTGTCTAAATAATCTGCGCAAGCTCTAATGTTTAAATCAACGCCTATTAATTTTTTGAATTTTTCAACGTCGAATTTTATTACTCTTTTGCCCGGTTTCGCGTAATTCACGTCAACGGCTTTTCCCGCCTTCGCGCCGGCGATTTCTTCAAGTAATTGTTTTGCTCTATTTAAACCGATTTCAGCCAAAACCGGACTGATATTATGCGAAAAAATCAAAGAGGCGTCGGTTGCGAGCTTGAGCGATTTTGAAGCCCTGTAAATATTGGCGCCGGCAAAATTCGCCGCCTCAACGATAATCCGTTTTGTATTTATTCCCACTTCGGCGGTTTTTCCGCCTTTTATTCCGGCGATTGCCAAAAGATTTTTGGCGTCGGCGATTACCAAAATATTTTTATTAAGCTCATAATTTTTATCATCAAGCGAAACGATTCTTTCTTCTTTTTTTGCCCTGCGCACGATAATTTGAGATTGCGCGATTTTATCATAATCAAAAGCGTGCAACGGCTGGCCGGTTTCAAGCATGACATAATTCATAGCGTCAACCACCGCGTTTATCGGCCGCAAACCGCATTCTTCTAAAATATCACGTATCCATTTCGGAGAAGTTCCAATTTTAACGTTTTCAAAATATCGTCCCATATACCGGGAACACAATTTTTTGTCTTCTATTAAAACCTTGAAATTTGCTTTCGCCGAACCGCCGCCGTTCGAAGATTTTAAATTAAAAACGGGCGATTCAAACTTTTTCCCATAAATGGCGGAAATTTCACGGGCAATGCCAATGTGCGAAGCCGCATCGGAATATCTGTTTGCCGGAAGCGTCACTTCAAAAGAATTTCCGCCCAAGTCAACCGCCTCAAAAGCGAATTCGTTCAATTTTTCAATCAAATCTTTTTTGCTTTTTACAACCGGCGCCAATTTTTTAATTAAAGTATAAGAAAACTTCATATTATTTATCTTGCCACAAAAAATACAAAAAGGCAAAAACAAGAGAAGAAACAACAATATCCAAAAATAACTCTTTGGCGAATACTAAGGATAAAATCAGCCCGGGATTCAAAAAGGCGTAAAAAATCAAAACAGCGATTACAATAGCGATCGAATTCCCCGCAAAATAACGCCAAGGAATAAATTTCGCCGCAACTACAACCACTGCTCCGATAAGCGCGAAAGTTAAAATCCCCATTTCGAATCCCGAACCGAACTTCAATATCAATGTGGAAAGCAAAACTAAAAAAATTCCCTCAAAAAAATCGGCGGCGAAAAAAGAAGACGCGACAACCGCCGCCAGCGCCAAATTCGGCACCACGCCGAAAACCGAAAAACCGTATGATTGAATAAAACTCAAAATTCCAACCGACAAAACAAGAGAAAAAAATTTCATTGCAATAAAATTTCCACTTCCCTTAGACTGCTCACATTAAAAGGAGTTGTTAAAACTGCTTCTTTGAAAACTCCGGGCGCCGATTCTTTAACTTCGGATATTTCTCCCACTTTCAGCCCCAAAGGAAACCCCTGCTTGGCGGAGTAAACGGCATCGCCGACGCTTATCGGTTTATCTTTTTCAATAAATGTTATTTTGGGCTCGTTTCCGCCTTGCAAAAGCCCGTTTATTTCTTTTTCACTTATTCTCACGGGCAGCTGCCAATTCGGGTCAAAAATCGTCTGAATAACGCTATAATTTTTTGAAACTTCAATTACCTGGCCCAATAAAATATTTTTTCCAAAAAGCGCCGGCATAAATTTCTTTACGCCTTGCGTTTCGCCGGCGTTTACGGTTATCTGGCTTTTAACGTTGAAAGGATAAGTTGAAAAAACTTTAACGGCAAGAAGGCCGTCTTGTGAAATTTTTGATTCGCAATTTTGAATATTCAAATTTTGAAGTTCGGCTTTCAAATTTTCGTTTTCTTTTTTCAATTGGATATTCTCGTCAAAAAAACGCTCTTTTTTAATAAAGAATCCCGTAAAGAAAACGGCTATCGCCAAAATTATTATTGAAACTATAAGGATGTACCGTTTCATATTTCCTAATCCTACCGCATTTTCTTTAAAAAGGTCAATCTGTGTATTTTTGAAGGCCCGTGTTTTCTAATCGCCTTAAAATGCTCTTTAGTGCCGTAGCCTTTGTGTTTTTCAAATCCATATTGTGGATATTTTTTATGGAGATTTTTCATCTGCTTGTCCCGACTCACCTTGGCGACAATCGAAGCGAGTGAAATTGCCGGAATTTTCTCGTCGCCTTTTATAATTGTAGACGCTGATTTATGCGGATTTCGCTGATTTATGCGGATTAAATTTTTATTTAGAAAAAGATTGCCGTCCAAAAAAATTTTGTAATTTGCGGTTTTTAACCCATAATTTTTAACCAATCTGTTTAACGCTTTTGTTGCCGCCAGATTCGCAGCTTTTGAGATATTTATTTTGTCTACCGTCTTCGGCGAAACGCTTGCTACGGTATACGGCAAAAACAATTCTTTTTTAATTAATTTAAACCAAATTTCTCTTTGTTTTGGCGTTAATTTTTTAGAATCTCGCAATTTTAATTTCGAATTTGTTTGTAATTTTCCGCCCGAGGCGGATCCGCCTTTGGCGGAGGAATTTGTGATTTGGAATTTTCGTGGCAGCGCAACCGCTGCCACGGTCACATTTCCCGCCAACGCCCCCCTGCCAACCTCGTCAATTCCGATAATATATTTTTGTTTTTTAGAAGCCATACCCAGTAGTAGATCCGCGATAGCAATTTGTCTAAATTTAACTCATTGCATTTCAAGATCATTAGATTAATGTTATTCGTTATCTTTGCTCAGCAACAAGTTCGACAAATTAAAAGTTAAATTTTATCGCGGGCTCACTACTGGGCATGAAATAAGTTTACCATTTAAAATAAAAAAAGCCCGTTTCCCCAAAGTCAAAGACTCCAAAGAAAACAGGCTCTTAGGAATCGGCTCTCGGCGCGACCTCAAACACTATGTGGTCACGCTTACTGCTGATTCCCGTAGTTATCCGGATAGATATTCCGTTCAACCTTGCCTCCGGATTAGGCAGGGCCGAATTGGCTAATTTCCTCTCAAAAGTTTCGCCGCTATTCCCGACCAAATCGGAAATATAAGAAAAGGCTAATCTTCTTTTTGGCAAATAAGCCAACAATTCCGGAACTAAATGTGGCGATTTGCTGCTCAAAGGCCCAAGAGACTTCCAAATATTCCTTTCTCTTACCTTGGAAACCTTCATTATCGGGTACTTATTCCCATTCAACCATGACAGATACAAATCCAAAAATCTCGCCAATCCTTTCAATCGATACACCGTAAAAGAATTGTTAAATTCCGCCCAAAAAATATCTCGGGCGAGCAGTAAATTGTTTAACGATACCGCGAACCGCGTTCCGGAAGGTTGAGGCTTGCGCGAATTAACGCTAAAAACTTTCTTTTGGTGTCTAGAAAAATAGTTTCGCGCGGTAGGAATTAAAAACGGGTCATCACTGAAAAACCCTTTTTTCCATGTCGCAACCTTCTCATTGGTTAGTTTCTGGAAAACAAGAAACAGAATTGGCGAAACCGCCAGGTATTGTTCTTCCGTCAAAGAAAACCATTTCCACCTGCGCTGAATCTTAGCTGTTTCTCCATTCCTTAAACTGTTTAACGGTTTTCCCGCTTCGTGATACGGCCGCGATACGCCAATGCCCACCTCGCAAAGTATTGCCTTGTCATAAGTTTTCCCCTGGAATTCACCTGGACCGATTATGGCAATAACGCCAAGCCGGCCGTCAGGATTCCTCCAGACATTTTCCATTCGTGTTCGTGAAATCCGAATTATAATTTTCGCTTCCCTTTTAACCGTTTCAACGTCCCGCGCCACAAGCAACGGGATTTCCCCAGGGCTTATTCCTCTCATAACAAACTACCTCCCTTCGTTCTTTCGTTAAATTAAATTATGAAACTTCTATTTACAAGATAAGTAAGCCCTGTGATTTTGTCAAATAAAGTTAAAGGCCTTGCGAACTCGCCGCAAGGCCCTTTTTATAAGTTTCGTTTTTGTTTTTCCCGGGCCAATTGCCTCCATAAATCATTGTAGTCGTTCAAACCGACCGGAACCAACATCTCCGGTGTAAGGTCTCTTACTGCAAGACCTTGCTTCTTGAATCTTTCAATGATTTTCTGGGTGGCTTTTTGCCCCGAACCCATTTTGCCCTTGCTGTCAGGCAAATCGTTGTTCAACGCGATGGCAATATTTTTCGCGGACTCGGCGACTAAATCCAAAATGATATAGTTGTCTACGCCAATAATGGAAATTGCGGACTGCGTTTTCAGCATCATCATTAAACTTAACCCGTCAATCACCGACTCCACAACGAAAATTTCATTGTCCTCGCTATCCAAGGCCTCCATGTTGAACCCGCCTTGCGGAACATTTTCGGCCTTCAGCTTACGGTGGAAAAATCTTTTATCACATCGACGCGTTGCCCTGCCGTAAAAACTGGTATTCTTCCCCGCCAATGTTAATGGGAATGTCACCCTGCCATCCAAAGAAGAATATGGATAGCCCGTTACAGACTCTACCTTCTTTTCGGCTCCGACAACCCTGATGATTTTCACGTCTCTTTTCATCTGTTCGGAGCCAAATCCTCTTCTGGCGAGAAGCGGGCCAATGCCCCTGTACGGATTAAGCGATTGGGAAAATCCCACAAACCCGTAAAACTGAAGTTCGTCCAAGTTTAAACCCCAATCCATCAAAGCATTTATCAACCCGTTATCGCAGAACCCGGCGCCCAAAGAAAAGGCGAGGTCTAGG